>Ga0302320_10031392_pt1 | contig 10078 bp, 1 predicted proteins | sample Bog_T0_3_FD_202130 | JGI IMG/M metagenome (GOLD analysis project Ga0302320, IMG submission 202130) | Peat permafrost microbial communities from Stordalen Mire near Abisko, Sweden - Bog_T0_3 | ecosystem: Environmental > Terrestrial > Soil > Wetlands > Peat | place: Sweden: Abisko, Stordalen Mire...
CGTTATTTACTCAAAACTGTTACGCATCCCTCTATATACGTTTTTTTTATCGGAACTTAATTTTGCAAAACAATGAATTCCAGCTTTCATAACTTTTAGTTCTTTTTACTGTACATTACTGAAATGGAATAACAACAAAAATTGTATTTAAATTACTCAGCATTTTTATCACTCCACTATCTAAATCTACACTTGCCCTTTTTCGTTTTTACATATTAGGTTATTTTACAACAGCCCTTCTCTTTTCGACAATCCACTTTTTATTTTTCATCCAACAGTTTCTATACAGTTTTTACATTTTAAGAGTTTCTCTTGCAGAGTTAAAAGTCCTAAATTTAGTATAAAGTTTGGATGAATAGTTCGTCAATGTTCTTGCTCGGCATTTCCAATATGTGAGATAATCTTTATGGCACCAACACAACCCATCTTGACCAAATGTTATAGAATCTTTCTTTCGTCCTCCAGTCCAAATATCAGTTTACCATATATCCATCCCACTTCTCCAGATACCACCATCTTTGTATCCAGCTGGTCTGAAAAATCAAGTTTTATTTAGAACAACGCAACGTACCGTACAATACTATGATACATGTATATTAAACAAAATAGGCTGCGATCAATAGTGGGACGTTCTTATTTGCGAAACTATCTTATACTCTACCTTATTTCACTGGAGATCCTGTTGGCGAGGATCAATCCTCCTGCTTTCCACATCCAAAATCCATTGACGGTCCAGTCTCATGGAACCTGCAACAGGGGTCCGGATAGCGGCCAGCTCTGCGCCTGCCAGGAGTAGAGTCCACCCCACTAGGCTCATTGTTCTCATGTGCAAGGCGGCCAGGTCCAGGAGCTTGTCAATTGCCACATGTGGACAAATCTGCTCATATCTCTGCATTAGTTCCCTCATGTTATGATCGACTGGGAGGTGGACCGAGACTTGAGCGAGTCGGTATAATTGCTCTGTGGTAGGCAAATCTTGGGCCGAGCTTGCGGTGTTCAGGGTGAAGAACCCCTTGCTCACTCCCATTGCGTGGATCTTACGCACGGTTTTGATATCTAACTCTGACTCTTCCTCCATTTCATCCACCGTTCCCGACTGACTGTCTCCTTCTATCGCCTCTTTTTGTGCCGGGCGTCTAGTAGCTTTAAGGAATATCATGCGCGCTGTCTCCCTGGCGGTGAGAACAATCAAGTTCACCTTCATATCTGTATTCAAGTACTCTCTTTCTTCCATTGCCCCAGAAAAAGTTCCCATCAACTCATCGGCATCGAATGGCACCCCTCTACACACAACTTGCTCCCAGACTGCCAGCGAATGGATCTCCTCAAACCCCCAGGCACTCCATAATACCTCAGGTTTCTCATCCAGCTCTTCCTCTTCTTCTTCACTTTCTAGGCAATACTCTTGCTCCATTTCGGCTATCTGCATAGCATCGTATTGTATAATGAGAATATCAATAGCAGACTCAGGAGGATAGTTAGATAGCCAATCCGTTATGCCAGTGGGGTCGTCCCTCTGAAATTGGAAAGTGGCGGGGTGTGTGGCAGGGTAAGAATGCATACGGGGGTCCGACACCGCAGTGATGCGAATGGCGGTCTTTCTTGGTCTGCTGGACAGCGATTCATCATAATTGGGGTAATCCTCGTGGCATCTCTCTCTTGGCGGATTCAGGAGGACCTGGCCAAATGCGTCACTTGGTTCTACATGACTGATTCTTTTCGGTTCTATCGCTTTCATCTTTGACGCGGTCCCTCTTGTCTGTATTTTCTCCGATCCCTTTTCTGCCTCACTACCACCCGACGCTACCCTTCGCCCAACGGGTGGTTTCGTAGTTATCATCTTACAGGTCAGCTCTTTGGACATACCTAACTTCCTGATCTTTCTTTCTGGGCTAACAGCCACCTCTTTCGTCGAGTTCTTCTTGAGCTGGGGACGCTTGCAACTCCCGCCTAATCTCAACAACTCTTTCTTAAGTTCACCCCTTGTTTGCCCAGGCAGTATAGCAATGTATCCGCTGCCAAAGGTTTCCGCATACTGCGTGGAGTATGGCCCAAGATCAATGAGCTGCTCCCTGGACAACGAAGGGAGAGTCATAGCCTTGTGCTTTTGTTCGAGATGCCTGTCAAAATCGTTGCGCCTCTGGAACTTCCTCAACTTCTGTTTGCAATCCCCCTCCTCACAACGGTATATCTTGTCTTTCAGATCTATCATAGGACGGGGCTCTTCTTCTGCCTCGCTTTCTGCTTCTACGTCACTCATGTCTTTATTTGCCATAGTTCAATCTGATTTCAGCACAACGCTTTTCCGACTATCACTGATAGCAATATTGTTTTCAAATGGGAAACGAATGATCTGTCGAAAATCATTGATTCAATATGGGGGAAAAGACTTTAATTTTTATGTTTAAAAATCAAAGGCATGTGAAAATAACAATGCGTCAAATGCATTAGAAACTAAAAATACTACTCAATATCAAAGTACCGTATAAATGAATCTGATAAAATTAGAGAACAACAAAATCTTTACGAACATTTTTATCATGCTTCATATCGTTTTTATATTTTATTTTAAATAAAATTTCGGTTAGACTATTATAGTTCTAATAACTATTGATATTTGTTTCAGATCCTGAGCGGAGGAGGTGGCCATCGTGAAAATACTGGCATGGGTCTGTCTTCTTCACAACATCGCTGCCTCTTGCTCCACAACGGCATCAACACTAGGAGCTAAGGAACGTCGCTTCCTCCGAAGAATCTCTTGGTGACACGTCAGGTGACATCGGTAATAGTGGACAACTCAATGGAATGACCACTAACTCACATGGGGTGGTTTGGTTCGGCATGGTGGAATGAAAATATGGTTTAACACGCCCACCACGATTATCTATACTGCCTCACAATAAGCACCACACAAAATGTTACAAAACTACACCATGGCTACCTTCCCTCTAACTTTACACAACAGCTTGCATACAAACCCCAGGCGACAAATCCGCTTGCACCTTCGACTAGCTTACTAACCGCACCTGCATCTTCACCATGACATTTGTTACAACTACTACATTGGTCTAATTACTTCGTTCGCATACCCCAAAACAAAACAAACACCTTTTTCTACAACATCTACCTACGGCTCAACCTCGCACTCGGGACAGCACTCCCGTAAGGTATTTAATACCTGAACTTGCACCGTACAACACGGTGGAAATCTGCACTAAGCAGGCCTGTGTGGAGTCCGGGTGTTGTCCAGTCAAGAATAACCGAGGGGTCCAACTAAAATATAACTCCTCAACAACCGGGAGAAAAACGGGTTGACCCCGTTTATCTCCAAAAGGACACCTCAGATAAATAGACAGAGAGAGAATAGAAGTCTGCGCTAAGAGTAAGGACAAGAGATAGAAATGAATGAATGATGATGAAAAGTCGGTCGTACTGTCTCGGTCAGAATGAGGGTGACATGAAAGCGCAGAGAAAAAGGAACAGAGCAAAGGTGCGGAGAGAACCGACGCGAATCGTTCCTCCCCTAACTAAATAACAAGCCACGCTCCCTATCCGACTCTGGTATAAGAGATTGGAGACGCTTTTTAATTATACCTCATCGCCGCAGCTGGAAGACAAAAAGTGGCCCTTCAAAATAAAATCACCTCTCAAAAATAAACATAAAAGGACCCTACGACACCCCAACCAAACCACACCGGAAAACACACAAGGGCAACATACATTTAAACAAAAACAAAACACAAAACTACCATGATTACACTACCTTACTTACCCCGGCACAACACAACTTACGCAACACTTCCTACATGCAACCTAGGACGTCGAACACGCCCAAAAGCGCTAATTTTTGCTGATTGCGACAACTCGCATGGTGGGTATAATTTTCATACCTGGCAAAATAATAATAATGGACGGGGATGGATATGGTTTCAATGGGATGGATGGTCTCACTAGATGTACTAAATTCTTCGTTTTCTCCTCACAAACGTCATAATAAAAATAATCGTATTCAAACTTTACTCACTGTCTTACTTACGGGAAAATTACTTCTGCGATAAGGGAATAAATGGGGTCCTTCCAATCCATGCCTCCGCGCGGTCCACGGCTCATCATCTAATAGACCAAAAAGAGCCAACCAATAGGAACGACGGGGCTGCCTTGCATGATGGAATCCAACACTCCTACTAGCTTCCGGGGATTACTAGTCGCTCCCGAATCAGACGTCTTCAACACGCCAAAACGAGGGTACCGATCCACTGGTCGTTGTGGGGTTCAAAATCACCCCATTCCACCGACATCCAACAACCGCTGTCTAGTTGCCATCCATCCACGCTCGTTTGGTCGCAAAGATACGAAGAAGGAAGTTCCTCATATGTCCAGCCACTCGATTCCACAAACTGCTGACAAAGTGGAGCTCCCTCGTGAATTTCCTGACCTTGATAGGACAGGGGGGATGGTTCCACACTACACCAGCCGGCCGCTGGGAGGGTGACGCAATCGGTGGCTCTCCTGCCACAGTTGGACTCGAGGTGGTTCACAAAGCGTGCGGGCCTCTTGATTTCTCTTCTGGGTCGTTCACGTACAGGGGTGGAAAGGATCCTGGGGGCGTCTATCTTCGACTTTGGTTGACTTGCTCTCGCTGGAACAGGGTCAGTGACCTCGGAGACACTCGGGGGTGTGTGTTCAGCTAGGTTTTCGAGGTTCTCCCCTAGAGCACAACCAGGCGACAAATCCGCCTCATCCATTACAGGACTTTGCTCAAAGAGATCACCGCTTGCCTCACCGACCACTCCGCCACCGTTCTCCCTAACCTCACCTAATTCCTTTCCCTTCAACCAAGACTCAGGAGTTGGCCCTAAGACCTTCTTGATTTTGTCGATATGGACTATGAGAGACTTAGCTCTTGGCGACTTTTGAATTCGTACATTTACAGGTCCCATCTTTTGTACAATTAAGTACGGACCCTCATAACTGAGCATCCATTTTGGGGATAGGTTTTGCTTGCGTCTCGGTGTATACATATACACCCATTGTCCTACTTGGAACTCTGCCGGTTTCACCCGGATATCATAGAAGTCTTTGCTTCTCTCAGCGTGGCGTTGCAAATTTTCCCTGGCGAGAGCATAGGCTTCTTGTTGGATTTTCTGCTGCCGATACACCCATGGGTCTGTACTACCGAAATACTCTTCCTCAGCCTTCGGGACTCCTAGGACCAGATCAATCGGGGCCCTATTTTCCCTCCCGAAAACCAGAAAATTTGGGGAATATCCGGTGCTAGTGTGAACAGAGCTGTTGTACGCTGCAAGCACATCTGGTACCCTGTCATCCCAATCTTTCTGGGATTTTTCCGTGCATTTGGCCAACATGGAGTTCAAAGTCCTGTGCCACCTCTCGCAGGCACTGTTTGTACTGGGCTTGTAGAAAGTGGTTCGAAGTTTATCTATCTGAAGGGCCATGCAGAGCTCCTTCATCAAGACAGACTCGAAGTCCTTGCCATTATCGGTAAGCACAGATTTTGCAATACCAAAAATGGCAAAGTACCTGCTACACAAAACTTTGGCTATGGTCTGAGCATCATGGTGCTTGATTGGGTACGCTTGGGCGAACTTTGTAAAGTGGTCTACCACAGTGAGGATGTACATACTTCCTGATTTACTCACGGGGTGTGGTCCGGTGATATCCAAAGAGATTTTCTCGAAAGGATATCCAACATTAGCTATTTGAAGGTGGCCTTGTCTTGGAGGGTGCCCCCGGTGGAAACACGCGCAGCGATCACAAGTTTTGATGGCGTACCGTACATCCTGGGTCCAGTTGGGCCAATAACACCTCAATTGAACCTGTTCGCCCGTTTTATCTCTACCCAAGTGCCCACCCGTCCGGCCGCAGTGTGCCAGCTCGACGCACTGAGGTCGGAATTTTGGTGGTAATACCACCTGCCAACGTAACAATTTTCCCTGGTGGCTAAACCACTTGCGGTAAACAATACCGTTTTCAATTTTTAGCCTTTCAAACTGCTGCCAAAAATTTTTCATGTTTTTACTCATGGGCAAAACTTCAGACCACGCAGGTCGACCTTTCGGATCTTGTAACCAGCGGGTTACCATGCTCAACTCAGGATCTTCAGCAGTGGCTGCCGCCAACGACTCCGGTGACCAGGGATGCGATGGATCTTCTGCCGGGGCGTCAGTGTGGATCGCACGGACAGCTCCTTCAGGGACGGGTTCGGCTCTTTCTCCATCACCGAATCCGCATTGCCGACATGGTTTTCGCGACATAGCATCAGCGTTGCCATGACTACGCCCGGGTCTGTGTTCGATCTCGAAATCAAACTCTCCGATGACGTCCAGCCACCTCGCCTGTTGGCCGATGGGTTCAGGGGTTTTCTGCAAGTACCGAAGGGCGGCATGGTCGGTTCTAATTTTAAAATGGCGTCCCAATAAGTACTGTCTGAAATATTTCATATAGTAAACTATTGCCAACAACTCTTGACGAGTTGTGCAATAGTTTCTTTCTGGGCCACTCAGCGTTCTGGATTGGTAAGCAATGACACGCTCCTTGCCATCCTGTACCTGATGTAACACCCCGCCAATTCCTTCGGAGCAGGCGTCGGTGTCCAGGATGTACATACCATCGTCTTGGGGCATGGCCAAGATGGGGGCCGAGGTCAAACGCCTCTTCAGTTCATCAAATGCATCTTGACACTCTTTGGACCAATGGAAAGGGATATTTTTGCCCGTCAGAGCGTGAAGAGGGGCAGCTACAGCAGCGAACTTTTCGGCGAAGCGACGGTAATACCCCGTTAAGCCTAGGAAAGCCCGAACCTCGGTGAGGTTTCTGGGTACAGGCCAATCCACTACTTGTTTAATTTTGTCTGGGTCGGTAGCAATGCCTTTCCTGGAGACGACATGTCCCAGAAAAGACACTTCTTCACGCAGCAGTTTACACTTACTGGGCTTGAGTTTGAGATTAGCCTTTTTGAGAGCTTCCAGCAACAGCCGCAGCCGTTCCAAATGTTCAGATACACTAGAGGAAAATAATATAATATCATCTAAGTACACTAGGCAAATTTGAAAGTTGAGGCCCGCCATGGCTATATCCATCACACGCTGGAAAGTTGCGCCAGCGTTGCATAGTCCAAAAGGTAGGACGCGGAACTTGAAAGTTCCCCGTCTTGTGACAAAACTTGTTTTATCTGAATCCCTCTCATCCATCAGCACGTTATGATATCCGCTCCGTAAGTCGAAGCTAGATAGATAACGACTGCCCGACAGAGCATCTAAACAGGTGTCAATTCTGGGCAACGGGTAGGCATCTTTTCGGGTGACGGCATTCAATGGGCGATAATCTACGCAAAAACGTGAGGATCCATCTTTCTTTTTCACTATGACTACATTAAAGGACCATGGGCTTGTGGAGGGGACTATTGCCCCGGCCTTTGTCATGACCTCCAGTTGCTCATCGATGATGGGAATGTGCGGCAACGGCGTTTTGCGTAGCATTTGTTTTATTGGTCGGGCGTCACCTGTGTCGATGGTGTGTTTAGCCAAATCAGTACACCCAATGTCATATTCAGATCTCGAAAATACAGTACAGTATTTGTGCAAAATTGCTTTTAGTTCTTCTTTTTCTTTTTCCGTGGCATCCTCTGTTACCCCTTCTAACAAGGGATCTATGTGGCTAAAATCCGGCTCTGTCGCTGACGCGGCCGAGTCGGGTTCCTGTTCATTTAGAACTTCTACGGGGCTGGCTTTAGCTACTTCACTTCCCTTTTTGAGGAAAATGTACTCACCAGACACGTTCATGACGCGTACTGGTAGCTCGTCAAATTGTTTCGGTAACACTGTACCCGCCACCAACAGATTGTCCTTAGCCAACATAGGTTCTACTGCCCAATCCCTGTTTTCCGTTTCCTCCGAATATGCACCCGTGAGCTTGTATTCGGAGAAAAGGTTAACTTCCTGGTGTGGCGGTATGCAAACATTATTCGCTACTACCAACCTACGACAACGGTTGATGTCGTCTTTAGAATGTAGAATAAATTGTTGGCCATTTATTCCAATCGTGCCAGCTCCAAATTGCCATTGAATGTTGTGACTGACAAGCCAGTCCAACCCCAACATAACCTCGTCGATGCGTCTAGAAACCAATGCTTCCGTCTCTATGATCTGATCTCCTATTTTCATGGTCACATGGGTGCTGCCTAGCAACGGTAGTTTGTGCCCCCCAGCTGCGAATAATCTCTGAGTGGTACGGCTAAATCTGCGTCCGTGCACAAGTGAGGCGGGGATGAGGGTTAAATCACTCCCGCTGTCTAACAGACACATGTGTTTGTTGCCAGAAATCTCTACCTCTAAATACGCCCTGTTTTTCTTCAGGGCTTGCCCCATTTCCAACCCTTTGCACTTTACAACCAATCTTGGTGTATTTTGCTCAGAGTTTTGATTTTGCAACAAGGGAGATTCTTGGACTACAACTGTTCGGCTATCTACACTTTCGCCACTATTCGGGACAGTTAGGCTCGCCCTACAATGTTTGCGAATGTGTCCTTTTGCCCCACATGCATGGCATCGCATGTTTCTATAAGGCTCGTATCTCGTCCGTACCATTCTTACTTGACCATCACCGGCATTCCCAGTGTTACCTTGTTCGTTGTTCCCCGGTGCCCCCGCCGCAACGGTACAGTGTCTTTTTATATGGCCAAGTTCCCCGCATTGGAAACAGCGTGGAGGTTCTCTCCTACGTGGGCCTCTATATTCCTCTGTTGTATTCATACCCTGCCCCCTTCCCATAGGTGGTCCGCCATACGGTACGTTATTTTGTCCTACGCCCATCGGTGACCCATAGCTACCGGGCATGTTAGGTGGCTGATAACCGCTTCCCCCCATAAATAGTGGCCTCGGTGGGGCTAGACTCGGGTTGAACACTGGAGCTGGCACGAACGGAACCGATGGCGTGACCGGTGCGACCGGCGGTATAGCTGGTGGGATAGGGTTCATTACCCGGATTTGCATACCGCCAAGTTTTTGATCTATGGCTTGCACTGCCTTGAGTGTGTCCTCATTCAACTTTTCTAAGCCTCTTATTTTACCTTGGGTATTCTCGTCTGCCTGCACCAACTGAGCCAGTACATTATCGTCGGGGTTTTGGTCGCTCCTACCCCTGCCGACAGCCCTGGTTTGAAAATTGTCCTTAACCCTCCCCCTGCCTGGGTTATCACTACTGCTTTTATCCCTGCTATACTGATAAGACTCCAGCCTCTGTGCGTGCATAAAGGCTGTGTCTAAATCTGCTGCTCCTTCACGCAGGCATTCGCGCACACGCATCTCCAATTCTGGATCGTCGAGTGCACGAATGAAGTATTCTGTAGTGACGTCATTGAATTGGGTATCTCTAGGGCCTTGGTATGCCAAAGCAGATAGTCTAGCTATGTCTGCACTCAGAGTTCGTAAGGACTCTCCCTTTTGGCGTCTACGGTTGCTCAACTCAGCCCGGTATGAGCTCATTAAGCCTTCCGACCCGTAACGTTTCTCTAATTTGGGGTACAGTTGGGAATACGTTATTTCCCGGATGTTACTTTCCCAAATCAATTGCTCGGCTTGCCCAGTGAGTGCTTGCTTTAGGAAATATGTTTTCTGTCTCTCATCCCACCCATTGTAAGCACAAGCATCTTGGAATTTTTCGTGAAAAGCTCTCCACGGAGTCAACCCATTAAAAGTAGGGGCTTGCATCCAATCCTTTTTGGTTAACGCCTTCGGGGGTGTGGGTTCCGTTTTATCCCATTTTTTTCGTGGACTAGGTGATCGGTTCTTGTCTGTTTTATCTTTATCTTCATCATCATCTTTCCCTGATTTCTTCCCACTACTTTTTCCCTTTTTATCTTTATCGGAATCGGGATCACTGGATGGTGGGGAATCCCGCCCTCTTTTTCTCCCTGGGGCCCGATCGTCACTTTTATCCGGCCTGTTTACCCCTTCTACATTTTTAGTTTCCTTTTTCCGGGTGGGGGACGGGGACGCTGAGAGGGATCTAGATGACGCCCTTTCTCTACTGTACGCCCTTCCCCGTCTAAAGGTTTTCA
>Ga0302320_10031399_pt1 | contig 10076 bp, 9 predicted proteins | sample Bog_T0_3_FD_202130 | JGI IMG/M metagenome (GOLD analysis project Ga0302320, IMG submission 202130) | Peat permafrost microbial communities from Stordalen Mire near Abisko, Sweden - Bog_T0_3 | ecosystem: Environmental > Terrestrial > Soil > Wetlands > Peat | place: Sweden: Abisko, Stordalen Mire...
CGCGCTGCGGCGTCCGGACTGGGCGCTGTTCGAGGTGCCCTTGCTATGGCTCTCGGTCCTGGCACCGATGGCGCTGCTTTGGCCGATATCCGGCACGGCGAGTCTCCTGCTGCTGCCCTACCTGTGCTGGGTTGCTTTCGCCGCGTACCTTAACCTGACGATCGTGCGGATCAATCCGCCGTTCGGCGCTAAAAATGGAGCGGCGCTGGGAGCGCAACCCAGTCGATAAACTGATACCGAGCGCCATCGGCCGGAAGCCTGCGCACCTCGGTGGCGCAAATTCCGGCCGATTATGCACGAATACATGTCAGGCGGCATCAATAGAAAAAGGCGGAACGCTGGGCGTCCCGCCTTCTGTTCATCAGCATAGCAACCACTTGTTCGGAGGGCGTGCCTTAGAAAGCCAGAGCACTAATCCCCTTGCTTGCGGAACGGCCGAAGCAACAGGGCGCCGAGCAGAACGGACGTGCCATGATCGAGCGCGTCGAAAAGACGCGGATAGCGGTTATTGCCTCTGTACAGGTAGTCAAGCCAGGCGAACAAAAGATAAAGCACACACACGGTAAACACCATGCGGATGGTGAAGTCTACATACGGCGGTAGACCGAAAAGCATGTTTAATTCCCTTTTATTTTATGCGTCCGGCGATATTGCCCGATAGGGAAGCCGCTGAGACGCGGTTAGTGGTTTCAACTCTATTCACCGCGATGCAAGTTGCACAAGTCCATCCCAATGCAGAACACTACCCAATAGCGGGATTTTGCCTTCAAAGTTGCATATCAGCGGCCAGGTCACGCACACTTGTTCCGGGAGCGCCAGAAAACCCGGGCGCGGATTTTACTTTGTCTGAAACGTGAAGTTCCGGCGGCGGAGTCGCGGGCCGCCTGACCGGACGGACCCGCTGTGCTTTTACAGAACCGCCTCCGCCACCACGCGCAGGACATCGACGCTGCTACCCTTCAGCACCATCGTGCCGACATGCCCGGCCTTGGCGGCATCCTTCCAGGCATCAAGCCGATCCTTGATTCGCTCGGCGGGGCCGCAGAGCGAGATCGCATCGATCAGCGCGTCGGGCACCGCGGCGGCGGCCTCGTTCTTCTTGCCGTCCAGGTAGAAATCCTGGATCGCACGCGCTTCTGCTTCGAAGCCCATCTTGGCGATCATGTCGTTGTAGAAATTTTTCTTCCGCGCCCCCATGCCGCCGATATAAAGCGCCAATTCGGGCCGGATCGCGTCGCGGCAGGCTGCGACGTCCGGCCCCAGCTCAGCTCGCACGAATGGCGCGGTGTCGAAACCTTGCATCGTCTTGCCGGCTTTCCTGCGCCCCTCCAGCGTCGGCCCGGTGACCACATCCGGCGCATCCGGCGAGAAGAATATCGGCAGGTTGCCGTCGGCGACTTCGCCCGCCATGCGCAGCCCGGCCGGCGTGATCGATGCGGTATAGACCGGAACATCCGGGTTCCCGTGCGCGATGCTGCGCAACGGCCGCCCGAGCCCGCTCGCGTCCGGCCCGTCATACGGGATAGAATATTGATCGCCATGAAATTCCAGCGGCTTCTCCCGCGCCAAAATCGCCCGGATGATCGCAATATATTCCTTGGTCCGTTGGATCGGCTTGCCGTAGCGCACGCCGTGCCAGCCCTCGATCACCTGAGGCCCCGACGGCCCAACCCCGCAGATGAAACGATTTCCCGACAGCGCCTGCAGCGACAGCACCGTCATCGCTGCGCAGGCGGGCGTCCGAGCGGGCATTTGCATAATGCCAGTCCCTGCCTTGATCTTTGTGGTCCGAGCGAGGATCCACGCGGCGGGTGAGACGGCGTCGGTGCTGTAGGCTTCTCCCGTCCAGACCTGGGAATAGCCCAGACGCTCGGCCTCCAGGATCATGTCCATATCAAGCTTCGGGTGCGGGCCGGACATGCCGACCGTCAAACCTAGTTGCATGTTCAACGAACCTTCGCGACGACATCATCCCGGAACCGGCGCAGGTTGCCGACCGTCGCCTCGGCATCCGGACCGAACAACCCGAAATCGAACGAGCCCACGCCCACATCCCGCAGCGCCTTGATGTCGCCCACCCAGTCCGCCGCCCCGCCGGTAAACAGCTTCCTCTCGCCGTCCACCGTCCCCTTCGGCTGAGCCTCCGGATTCGACGAAACCCGGTATGCCAGCCCCACCACCGCCGGATCACGCCCCGCCTTCTCCGTCAGCCCGCGCAACTTCGCAGCCCCCGCCTTGAACCGCGTCAGTGTATCCATCGGAAATTGTGGATTCGTTCCGATCGGATACCACGCATCGCCATACGCCGCCGTCCGCCGCATCGCCGGTCCGCTCTCCCCGCCGACCCAGATCGGGATCACCCCCTGCGGCGGTTTCGGCGGAAACAACACGTCCTTGAACTGCACATACTTCCCCTCGAACCGAGGCGCATCCGCCGTCCACAACTCACGGCACACCGCCATGAACTCGTCCGTCACCGCCCCGCGCTCCGCAAACGGCAACGCCCCGATCGCAACGAACTCCTCCTCGCACCAGCCAGCGCCGATCCCCAGCGTCAGGCGCCCCTTCGACAGGAAGTCGATCGTCGCCAGGATCTTCGCCGTCAGCACCGCCGGACGATGCGGCACAACCATCACCGAGGTGACAATCCGCAGCCGCGACGTCGCCGCCGCGATAAACGTCGCCGCCGTCAACTGCTCCAGCCGAGGCGCCGCCGCACCGGACGGAAACTCCCCCGAATCCGAATAGGGATAACGCGAGGCGATGCTCGTCGGGATCATGACGTGATCACTGACAGTGACGTAATCGTAGCCCAGTGCCTCCGCTTCGGTGGCGATGCGAAGCAGGCTATCCGGCTGGATCAAGGGCCCACTGGTTGGGGCGCTGCAACCGATCTGCATTCGTTCCTCCTGCTTGAATTGTGTTGGAAACCCCGATAGCACACCATGCCGGACAGCGAACAGGCAACGGGGGAGTGGTCCAAGGATGGACTTCGGCATCCATATCGGCACGCGAGGCTGTCTGACCATGCGGGACAACATCATGGCGATGGCCTCCAGCGCGGAGGCAAACGGCTACGCCATCATCGGCGTCGCCGACCACCTGATCGTCCCGGTCCACACCGATGTGCGCTATCCCTACACCGCCGACGGTATCTGGCCCGGCGCCCCGACCGGCGAATGCTTCGATGCGATTGCCACGCTGACCTTCCTCGCCGGGTTCACGCAGCGAATCCGTTTGCTGACCTCGGTTCTGGTGGTGCCGCACCGTCCGGCGGTCCTGGCCGCGAAACTGCTCACGACGGCGGATGTGCTGTCAGGCGGACGCATCATCGCAGGGATCGGCTCCGGCTGGATGAAGGAGGAGTTCGCCGCTCTCGGCACCCCGCCATTCGAAGCGCGCGGTGCCGTCACCGATGAATATATCCGCGCCTGGATATCCCTTTGGACCGAGGAGCGACCCTCGCTTGACGGTAATTTCGCAAAATTCGGCAACGTGGTGTTCAAGCCGAAGCCGGTGTCGAAGCCGCATCCGCCGATCTGGGTCGGCGGCGAGAGTGCCCCGGCCCTGCGCCGGGCGGCACAGATCGGCGACGGGTGGTATCCGGTGTCGAACAACGCCAAGGTTCTGATGAACACACCCGCGCTGCTGAAAGCCGGCATCGACCGGCTGCACCGCGCCGCGGAAAAGGCCGGACGCGATCCGGCCTCCATCGACATCGCCTATGTCTGGTTCATGCCGCCCGCCTGGACCGCGAAGACCGGCCCGGACGGCCAGCGCCGTATGTTCACCGGCAGCGCCGACGATATGCTGGCGGACGCCGCCGCTTTCGCCGCTGTCGGCGTCAGGCACTTGATCGTCTACCTCCAGCAGCCCACCATCGAAGCAACACTGGACGTCCAGCAGCGCTTTGCCGAGGACGTAGTACGGAAGTCATCATGACCGATCTGAGCTGGCTTGAATCCGCACCTTTGCCCGCGTTGATGGCCCAGGCGGCGCAGCGGCGCGACGCGGCGTTCGGACGGAATATCTCGTATTCGCGCAAGGTCTTCATCCCGCTGACCAAACTATGCCGTGACGTCTGTCACTACTGCACCTTCGCCGAGCGCCCGAGGGCCGCCCATGCGGCCTATCTGTCGCCGGACGACGTGCTGGCCATCGCCCGGGCCGGACAGGCGGCGGGCTGCACCGAGGCCCTGTTCACCCTCGGCGACAAGCCCGAACTCCGCTACCGCGCCGCCCGCGAAGCACTCGCTGAACTCGGCCACCAAACCACCATCAGCTACCTGCGCGAGATGTGCGCGCTGGTGCTGAAGGAAACCATGCTGCTGCCGCACGTGAACCCCGGCGTCATGACCCGCGAAGAGATCGCCGGCCTGCGCGAGGTTTCGGCCAGCCAGGGCATCATGCTGGAATCCACCAGCGAACGGCTCTGCCAGCAAGGCGGCGTCCACTATGGGTCGCCCGACAAACTGCCGGCCGTGCGGCTGGAAACGATCCGCCTCGCGGGCGAACTGGCCGTCCCGTTCACCACCGGGATTCTGATCGGCATCGGCGAGACCCGATCGGAGCGTCTCGACGCGCTCGCGGCAATCCGCGACCTGCATGCCGAACACGGCCACATCCAGGAAGTGATCGTGCAGAACTTCCGCGCCAAACCCGACACGAAACTCGCCAACGCCGACGAACCCGACCTGCTCGACCTGCTCTGGACCATCGCCGCGGCCCGGCTGATCCTGCCGCTGGATGTCCATGTCCAGGCCCCGCCCAACCTGTCGCCCGGCGTGTATCAGAAACTGATCGGCGCCGGCATCGACGACTGGGGCGGCGTGTCGCCGGTCACGCCGGATCACGTCAATCCGGAAGCGCCGTGGCCGGAACTGGAAGCGCTGGGCCTGCGCACCGCCGAGATGGACAAGATCCTGGTGCCTCGCCTGCCGGTCTATCCGGCCTGGGCGGCGGAACCCGCTCGGTGGCTGCATCCCAAAGTGGCGACCCGCGTGATGCAGTCAGCCGACGCCGAGGGCTGGGCGCGCGATGACGACTGGGCGCCCGGCCTGACCTTCGCACCGAAGCCGCGCGGCGTGCTGCTGGCCCAGGTTGATCCCTCCCTGGAACGGATCATCGATCGCGCAACCTCGGGCAAACGCCTGGACGAGCCCGAAATCATCCGGTTGTTCGCGGCGCGCGATGCCGATTATGAACGCGTCATCACGGCCGCGGACGAACTCCGAAAGGCGGTCAGCGGCGACACGGTTCGCTATGTGGTCAACCGCAACATCAACTACACCAACATCTGCTATTACCGATGCACGTTCTGCGCATTCTCCAAGGGCAAGACCCACGAGGCCCTGCGTGGCACGCCGTACGATCTGGAGATGGGCGAAATCGTCCGCCGCTCGCAGGAGGCGTGGGACCGCGGGGCCACCGAGGTCTGCCTGCAAGGCGGGATCCATCCCGACTACACGGGCGACACCTACGTCGCCATCTGCAAGGCGATCAAGGCGGCGATCCCGGGTATGCACATCCACGCTTTCTCCCCTTTGGAGGTCACCCAGGGTGCGGCGACGCTTAGCCTGTCGCTGACCGAATTCCTGACGCGCCTCAAGGACGCCGGGTTGAGCACCCTGCCCGGCACGGCGGCCGAGATTCTCGACGACGAAATCCGCGTGATCATCTGCCCGGACAAGATCAACACGCAACAGTGGGTGGATGTCGCCCGAGCGGCCCATGCGCTTGGTCTGCGAACGACCTCCACCATCATGTACGGCCACGTCGAATCCCCCCTCAACTGGGCTCGGCATCTCCTGGTCCTGCGAGACCTGCAAGCCGAAACCGGCGGCTTCACCGAATTCGTACCCCTGCCGTTCGTCCACATGGAAGCGCCGATGTATCTGCGCGGCCTGGCTCGCAAGGGTCCGACGCTGCGGGAGGCGATCCTGATGCACGCCGTCTCACGCCTCGTGCTGCATCCGATGATCACCAACATCCAGACGTCGTGGGTAAAGATGGGGCCAGAAGGCGCAGCCATGTGCCTCAATGCCGGTGCGAACGACATGGGCGGCACGCTGATGAACGAGAGCATCTCCCGCGCCGCCGGCACGCAGCATGGCCAGGAGTTCCCGCCGGAGGCGATGGAGCAGTTGATCGGTTCCCTCGTTCGCACGCCGGTCCAGCGGGATACGCTGTACCGCCCGGTCGGCAACGAACGGCGGGTGGTGTCGTTCAACGCGCCGGAGCTCGTGCCGATTGTGCAGACGCCGCCCCGGAAGGTGATGGCAGCAGAGTAGGCAACCCGCGATGACACCGAGTCTCTGTCGGCGCCTCCCCGTCATTCCGACGGCGGTCGGCATCCACGCCTTTGCCGCGACTGACCAAGGCATGGACGACAAACCTGCCCCCGGCGACGGCACGGGAAATATTGACGCCCCCCGACGTCCCCCATTGACTCCCCTCACGAAATCTCTATTTCACCTTTGCGGCAACAATGTTCTAGAGCCGCGCTATCTCTTCAACCCGGCCCGCGCCCACTGCGACGCGGGCAAGTCGTGTTTCGACAAATGGAACGCGCACACCACGGCAATCACCGGGCACATCCCGGACATCCGTAACGGAACCAACCGACCTCATGGCAGCATCCGCCACCGCGCGTGTTCACGAACCCGCGCAAGACCATTTTCGGGGCGAGGATTTCGCCTCCCTTCTCGACGAAACACTCGGCAGTGACACCGGCTTCGACGGCTCCGTCGTAACCGGCCGCGTGATCCGCCTCACCGACGAATTCGCCGTCGTCGATGTCGGCCTGAAGTCCGAGGGCCGCGTTGCCCTTAAGGAGTTCGGCCCGCCCGGCGCCAAGCCGGACGTCAAGCCCGGCGACATGATCGAGCTCTACGTCGAACGCTACGAAGACCGCGATGGATCGATCATCCTGTCGCGTGAGAAAGCCCGCCGGGAAGAGGCGTGGACCAATCTCGAAAAAGCGTTTGAGGCGCAGAAGCGCGTCGACGGCACCATTTACGGCCGGGTCAAGGGCGGCTTCACCGTCGACCTCGGCGGCGCGGTCGCCTTCCTGCCCGGCAGTCAGGTCGATATCCGCCCCGTGCGCGACGTCGGCCCGCTCATGGGCACCCCGCAGCCGTTCCAGATCCTCAAGATGGACCGGGCGCGCGGCAACATCGTCGTCTCCCGCCGCGCGGTGCTGGAGGAAACGCGGGCCGAACAGCGCAGCGAACTGATCCAGGGCCTCAAGGAAGGCATGATCCTCGACGGCGTGGTCAAGAACATCACCGACTACGGCGCGTTCGTCGACCTCGGCGGCGTCGATGGTCTGCTGCACGTCACCGACATTGCGTGGCGCCGCATCAACCACCCGTCCGAGGCCCTGACCATCGGCCAGGCAGTCAAGGTACAGGTAATCCGCTTCAACTCCGATACCCAGCGCATCAGCCTGGGCATGAAGCAACTGGAAGCCGACCCCTGGGAAGGTGTTGCCGCGAAATACCCGCCCGGTGCCAAATACTCCGGCCGTGTCACCAACATCACCGACTACGGCGCCTTTGTGGAGCTGGAGCCGGGGGTCGAAGGCCTCGTGCACGTGTCCGAAATGTCGTGGACCAAAAAGAACGTCCATCCCGGCAAGATCGTCTCCACCAGCCAGGAGGTCGACGTTCAGGTGCTGGATGTGGACAGCTCCAAGCGGCGCATTTCGCTGGGCCTCAAGCAGGTGCAGCGCAACCCGTGGGAGCAGTTCGTCGAGGAACATCCGATCGGATCCGAGGTCGAGGGCGAAATCCGCAACATCACGGAATTTGGCCTGTTCGTCGGCCTTTCAGCGGATATCGACGGCATGATCCACATGTCCGACCTGTCCTGGGACGAAGCCGGCGAGGCGGCAATGGCCGGCTACGAAAAGAGCCAGACGGTCAAGGCGAAGGTTCTCGACGTCGATGTCGAGAAAGAACGCATCAGCCTGGGCATCAAGCAACTGCGCGATGATCCGGCGGCGACGATCCTCGACACCGTGCACAAGGGCGACATCGTGACCTGCATCGTCAGCGCGGTCCAGGCCAACGGCATCGAGGTCAAGGTCAACGACGTGCTGACCGGCTTCATCCGTCGCGCCGAACTCGCCCGCGACAAGGGGGATCAACGCCCCGACCGCTTCGCCGTTGGCGAGAAGGTCGACGCCAAGATCACCGCGGTCGATCGTCAGTCGCGCAAGCTGACGCTGACCATCAAGGGCAAGGAAGTCGAGGACGAGAAGCAGGCCATGGCCGAATTCGGATCGTCTGACTCCGGCGCCTCGCTGGGTGACATCCTGGGCGCCGCGATCCGTCGCCGCAACCAGTTGGCACAGGACAGCTAGCCGCAAAGGTCGCCAGCGCCAAGGACAACAACCAATGTCTCTGGAGACCGATCTCCTACTGGACAGGCGGCGCCTCAAGCGCCGCCTGATCTTTTGGCGGGTGTTCTCTGTCCTCGCGTTGATCGTCGCGGCGCTGGCCGGGCTGCGCGGGACCGGCCTGGTTCTTCCGAACGCGCACATCGCGCGGGTCACAGTCAACGGGCTGATCACCGAAGACCGGAAACTGACCGAGGCGATCGAGGCGCTCGCCGACGACGACCACGTCAAGGCGGTGATCCTGTCGATCGACAGCCCCGGCGGCAGCGTCGCCGGCGGCGAAACACTGCATGACGCGATCGTGCACGTCGCTGCTCAAAAGCCGGTCGTGGTGACGATGGGCGGCCTCGCGGCATCCGCCGGTTACATGATCGCGGTCCCGGCCAGCCGAATTTTCGCGCGCGAGGCCACCCTGACAGGGTCGATCGGGGTGCTGCTGGAAACCGGCGAGGTGTCAGGCCTGCTGGGCAAACTCGGCATCAGCGCCGAGGTCGTCCGGTCCGGTCCGTTGAAGGACGAACCCAGCCTGGTGCGGCCCTTGTCGCCCGCGGGGAAGGACGTTCTTCAAGGTCTGGTGAACGATATGTATGACCAGTTTGTCGCCATCGTGGCGGAAGGACGCCACATGGACCCGGCAAAAGTCCGGTCGCTGGCGGATGGCAGAGCCTATACCGGGCGGCAGGCCCTGGGTTTGGGTCTGGTCGACGCGATCGGCGGCGAACGGGAAGCCAAGGCGTGGCTCGTTTCAGCAAAGGGTCTGCCGGCCGGGCTGCCGGTCCAGGATTTGTCGCTCGGCAGCATTGCCAGCCACGCGCTGTCAAGTCAACTTGGCATTATCGTGGAAGAACTGTGGAAAACGCTGATTTCACAAAGCGTTAGTCTTGACGGAGCGATGGCTGTCTGGCACCGTTCCGGGAACTGATTCCCGGGGGACGACTTGACAAAATCGGAACTGATAGCGGAATTGGCAATTGCCAATCCCCACTTGCGCGGCCAGGACGTGGAAACCATCGTGGCGACAATCTTCGAAGAGATAACCTTCGCGCTTGCCCGCGGGGAGCGTGTGGAACTGCGGGGATTCGGCGCCTTCACCGTCAAGCACCGGGACGCACGCACCGGACGCAACCCAAGAACAGGTGCCTCCGTTTCGGTGGATGAAAAATCGGTTCCCTTCTTCAAAGCCGGCAAGGAATTGCGGCTGCGGGTGAATGCCGGTAAAATCGCTCGAGCGTCCGTGGCAGAACGTAAAAAGGCCTGAAAGGTCCGCCCATCATGCTGTTTCTGATCGTCACCATCATCTTGTGCCTGCCTCTGGTGGTGTTCGCGTTATCGAACACCGCGGTCGTCCACTTGGGAATGTGGCCGACGGATTATGGCGTCGAAGTCCATCTCTCGGCCGCCATCCTGGTCGCGATGGCAGTCTCATTCCTGATCGGCGCGTTCATCGTCTGGATGTCCGAGCTCGCCCAGCGGCGGCGGGCGCGCCGGGCAGAACGGACGGTTCGTCTGCTGGAATCGCAGATCGAGGCATTGAAAGCCCGCGTCGCTGTGCCGGCTGCGGCGCTGCCGCCCGCGGCCTGAGGTCCTCTGTCTGCCGCACAGTTCGATGTCGCGCGACAAGCGGCTGATCGTTGCGCTGGACACGGCGGACGCAAACTGCGCACGCCTGTGGGCC
>Ga0302320_10031400_pt1 | contig 10076 bp, 14 predicted proteins | sample Bog_T0_3_FD_202130 | JGI IMG/M metagenome (GOLD analysis project Ga0302320, IMG submission 202130) | Peat permafrost microbial communities from Stordalen Mire near Abisko, Sweden - Bog_T0_3 | ecosystem: Environmental > Terrestrial > Soil > Wetlands > Peat | place: Sweden: Abisko, Stordalen Mire...
GACCTGCGGATTCGCTAACGGACCCGTACCGGCCCCCAAGGATGACGAGATAATAGTCCGAATCGTCAATCACGCTCTTGATCAGTGACCACGAATCCTGATCTGACGCGGGGAACAGCTCCATGCCGGCAGGAAAACAGTCCATCTGGAGCAACGCGGAAATGACCACCGCGCGCTCTTCCCATAGGTCTTCATATGTTGAACTGACGAACACCTGGAATCGCTTGTCCACATGGATATGCTAGCCCCTTTTTGCGAGGACAGGTCTTAAATGGCAATCGACGGAGTCAGTGTGGAGCGTCGTCGCCCCACCTTCGATGCTTCCTGCGTAAGCAATCAGGGGGTAGTTCACAGAAGGGGTCCGCTCGCACACAAGCGGCATGTTAGCCACATACGGCGTTCGAGGACACGAAGGCGCCGCCTGAAGGACGACGGTTTTCGTTCCAGCGGCGTCCGAGCCCTCCGGCGCGGCGAGCGTCACGTATATTACGTGTAAACTGGTGGGGCAGTATCATGAAGCAAAACATTACGATTTCGGTTGAGAAGTCACTTCTCCGGAAAGCGCGTGCGCTGGCGTCACAGCGCGGCGCCAGCATCAGCAAAATGCTGGCGCAGGAGTTGCTCCGAATCGCTGATCGGGAGAGCGAGTACGAACTGGCGAGGCGGATGGCGCTGGCGCGGCTTGCTGCGCCATTCCACCTCGGCGGCCAGCAGCGACTCCCGAGGGAGGCGCTGCACGAACGTGAGAACCTTCGTTGATTCGAACGTTCTTATTTACGCGCACGATGCCGATGCCGGGTCGAAGCAGCGCATAGCGGCTGACCGGCTTAGAGAGCTCTGGAAGTCGGGCGCCGGCCTGCTGAGTACGCAGGTGCTCCACGAGTTCTATGTCAACGTGACTCGCAAGATCGGCGTGCCGCTGGGCGCCGGCGCCGCCCGCGAGGTCGTGCGTGACTACGCCGTATGGGTGGAGTCTTCTATCACAGCGGCAACCATCGTGCGCGCCTCGGAAATCGGCGAAGTCTGGCAGATTTCGTTCTGGGATGCGATGATTCTGGCCGCCGCGGAACAAAGCGGCGCAGAACAATTGCTGACCGAGGATCTGAATGCCGGCGAAAAACTTGCAGGGATCGGGATAGTCAACCCGTTTGACGGCGCTTAGCCGTTCGCATCAGCGGTCGGGAGTCCGGTAAAGCCGCGAAATTACAATTTCCCGCGTCTCATCCGGTAGCGCGCGGATGCGAATTTCGGTCCGGTCGGCCGGCATGAGTTCCGGGAAACGCTCGGCCCATTCCAGGATGACCACGCGTCCAGTATTAAAGAGGTCACTCAGGCCAAGCGATTCCACTTCGCGCGCCTCGTCGAGGCGGTACAGGTCAACGTGGAACACATCCTCGCCATACTGATGGACCAGAGTAAACGTCGGGCTGGAGACCGCCTCGGCCGGAGCCGCGCCGAGCCCTTCGACTATACCTTTGGTGAGGGTGGTCTTCCCTGCCCCCAGGTTGCCGATGAGCAGCACCGCTCCGGCAAGCGCGGGAGCGAGTTCCCGGCCAAGCGCGATGGTCTCTTCTTCGGAGGCAGTGTGGAAACAGACTGCCTCAGGAGCCAGTGATGGCACGAATTCCCTCGCCCAGAAAACGCAGCAGATCGGTGGCGATGACCGGCTGCTCCCCCAGATGGCGGGCCGCGATTTCGCCTGTCAGGCCGTGCAGATAAACCGCCGCCGCGACCGCCCGGTCGGGATCGTGCGGGAACTGCGCCAGCAGGCCCGCCGTCATTCCCGTGAGGATATCGCCCGTGCCGCCGGTCGCCATGGAAGGCGAGCCGGTGGGGTTGATCCAGACGCGTCCGTCCGGAAATCCGATCAGCGTGCGTTCGCCCTTCAGGACCACCACGACGTTGCGTTCGGTGGCGAGCGCGCGGGTGCACGCGATGCGGTCACCCTGCACATCCGCGATGCTCAGGCCAGTCAGGCGGCTCATTTCGCCGGGATGAGGCGTCAGAACCCGCAGGTGCTGCCCGCCACGCCAGGTCTTGCCGGCCAGGCAGTTCAGCGCGTCGGCGTCCACTACCATCGGCTTGTCAAGAGTTTCGAACAGCTGGAGCACGACCTTCCGGGTTTCATCCGCCGTGCCGATGCCCGGCCCGATCCCGGCAAGGGTACGCTGCGCCGCAAGGTGCCGGATGCGTTCGATTGAATTCGTTTCCGGCAGAGGTTCCGACATGACTTCGGGGCTGTGCGCGGCGATGGCGTCGAGCGCCGCATCCGGGCACGCCACGGTTACCAGGCCGGCGCCCGCGCGTAATGCCGCAAGGCCCGCCATGGCCGCCGCGCCGCTCTTGCCGCGGGAACCGGCCACCATCAGGACATGCCCGTATTTGCCTTTGTTCGAATCCCTCACGCGCCGGGCGAAGACCGGCGCGATGCTGGCGGGCGTTACCAAGGCGAGGTTGATGGCGTGATCGTTCTCGTACATCGCCGCGGGCGAACCGATCGGCGCGATCCGCAGCTCCCCCATCAGATTCGCCGCGGGCGGCATGGCGTGGCAGATCTTGGGGGCGGTGAAGGTGACGGTCGCGTCGGCCCGGACGTACTCGCCCGAAACCGCGCCGCTGCCGCCCGAAAGACCTGAGGGAAGATCCACGGCAAAGACCTTCGCCAGCGGAAACGACTGATTGATTTCGCGGATGGCGTTGAGTGCGTCGCCTTTGGCCGGGCCGCTGAGCCCGGTGCCGAGGACCGCGTCGACCACGAGAGTCGCGGTGCGCATCTCGGGCCCGAAATCGCGGTATTCCTGCAGACCCGCGGCGCGCAGCATGGCGAGATTCTGCGCGGCGTCGCCTTTGAGTTCGGCGGGGTCGGCGATCAGCACCACGCGCAGTTCGCGCGGCTGAAAGCGCGTGTAGAGCTGCCGGGCGATCGCGAGACCGTCGCCGCCGTTATTGCCCTTGCCGCACACCACCACGATGCGCTGCGAGTCGAGCGGCGCGAACTTCTCCTGCAGGTATTCCACGCAGCGGTGCGCGGCATTCTCCATCAGGACGATCCCCGGAATGCCGGCTTCGGTGGTGGCCTGGTCCACCGCTCCCATCTGCGCGGGCGTGAGGACTTTGCGCGGCTGCGCGGTCATGCGATTCCTTTTGCGATCACAACCGTCATATCGTCGGGCAGTTCGGGAGCGCCGCTCCAGTGTTTTACGGATTCCATGACTTTGGCCACAATCTCGGCGGGCTCGGCGTTGCGGTAACGAAGGACGGTTTCGGCCAGACGATCGGCGCCGTATTCTTCTCCGTAGGCGTTTTCGGGTTCGGTAATGCCGTCGGTGTAGGCGATCAGCATGTCGTCCGCGCAGATTTTGACGGTCTGTTCCTGATAGGTCAGCGACGGGAAGAGTCCGACCACGGTGCCGGTGACTTCCAGCGGACTCACTTTGCCGCCGCAGACCAGCAGAGGCGGCAGGTGTCCGGCGTTGGTATAGGTGAGCATGCGCGAGTTCTCATCGTAGATGCCGAAGAAGAACGTCGCGTATTTCTCCGGCGAAGTGTTGGCGTAGAGCTGGCGGTTCAGCTGCGCCACCATGCCGGCGGTCGAGTAGCCGGAAACGGAACGGCCGGTACCGGCGGCCGCCGCCATCGGGATGCCCTGCGCCAGCTGGGTGCGCATGATCGACTGGATGGAGGCCATCAGCAGCGCGGCGGAAATGCCCTTGCCCGCGACGTCGCCCACCGCGATTGCGAGATTTCCGTTGGGGAGCAGAAGGTAATCGTAATAATCGCCCGACACCGAGCGGGCAGGCTCGCACGACCCGGTGAGTTCGATGGTGCGCATGGCCGGCGTGCTGCGCGGGAAAAGCTGGTTCTGGACTTCGCTCGCGATCGCAAGCTCGGACTGCAGGCGCTCCTTTTCCTTCGCAACCGCGACCAGTTTTTCGAGCTGCTCCGACATTTCGTTGAACGATCTTCCGAGCGCGGCCAGCTGATCGCGCCCTTTCACCGGAATCCGGTGCGAGAAGTCGCCGCGGCCGATGCGGAGCGTGCCTTCGTAAAGGTTGTGCACGGCGCCCGTAATGGTGCGGGTCATGGACACCCCGATCACGACCGAGATCAGTTCGACGAGCGCGAGCAGACAGGCGATGACAATGAATGCGATGAGAACGTCCTGGGCGGTATCGAAACGGTCGCCGAAGACCACGGAGAGTACGGCGGAAGGGCGGGTGGTAAGGGTCAGAACGGCGGTTGGTTTCGTGTTAGGGGCATTCCAGTCGGCCAGATCGATCGGGTTCGCCCAGAGGCACTCGAAATCCAGCACATTGTAGGCGGGCCGGACCTTGCCGGAGAAGCGGCTGGTGACGTCAACTTCCTGGTTATCGACACTGACGCGGACACCCTTGACCCGGGTCTTTCCCGCCGCGATCGGCCCGGCCGAAAGATTGATCAGACTGAGAGCGCCGATGCCCGGCACCAGTTTTTCGAGTACCGCGGGCGACAGCGGCGCGAGGATCACGGCGGTTCTGGGACCGTCTTTGGCGAGCGACATCGAATAAAACCGCCCGTTCCTATAGACCGTGCCGGTGAACGGCTTCCAGCCGGCGGGGGGCGGTTCGAGGCCGTTCCCCTCCGGGTAACGAAAGGTCCGGTCGCCCGTGACCAGGACCTCAAAGCCGGACGCGCGGTCATTCAGCAAAGGAGCGATCTGCTGCATCATCGCGGCGCGGTCCCCGGGCTGCGACTGGCTGAGAAAGCGCGCCGGGTTTTCGAGCGTCTGCGCGCGGCGCCCGATTTCGGAGCCCACCAGATAGGTTGCGACCTGCCCCACCACGATCCACGAACCGCAGAAGGCGAGCGCGAGGATCAGAATGATGGGCACCGCGCCCATGAACATATAAGTAACGATCAGGCGTTCCCGCAGATGCCAGATCAGCCGGGAGCGGCGGAAGATGAACCGCGAAACAGCGACGAAGCCATAGATTGTGAGACCCGCCGTGAGCAGGAACTGGAGACCGTCGAGAACGCGGAAGAGGATGAGCGCGGCATCCAGCAGGACGAGCGCGAGGACGATCAGAAGCTTTCGGCGCTTGTACCAACGGATCTTCACGGGTGCTGCTTTCAGGATAGCGAGTCGGTGCACGGCCCGTGCACAAAGGAAGCGGCGTGGGAAGATCGTAAAAGAAGGAACTGACCATTTGTCGAAAAAAGGACGTGAGGCAATCAATCCGCGAGGATGAAACTATGGCTTTTTACAGACGCGGAAAAGTGAAGGGACCGGCGAACAGCCGCGGCCCCTCCGTAGCGCCGCAGAAGAATTACGAACCGGCGCGGCGGGCACAGAAGCCGTCCGGTTATGCCGAGATCGAGACGGCAAGCCAGTCGTCCGACGATTCGCCGGAATTCACGGCGTTCGTGCGCGACGTTCTGAACATGCCGTCGGAGATGTCGCCTGCCGTCCGGGAGGCGATCTCACAGCAGAAATGGAAAATCTCGCCTAATCCGCTGGCATCTATCCGTACGGCCGCGTGGCAGGCCGCGCGGCGCATGGGACTGCCGGTTCCGAATCTGCCCAGCCCTATCTGACCGGCTTCATAACGGGAAGGCATCCTTTACGGAATTAAAATTCCAGCCGCGCCCGTCTTCCGTGGTAAAATCGTTTCAGCTTTTGGACTCACTGTTACATCGTTCGGCTTCCATGCGAGAGTTAGCACTTCGTTTGTACCGTCTGAATCGACTTACGGAAGTTCCATCGCTGGAAAGAGAAACATGAAAGAAACAGGAACAGTAAAGTGGTTCAACGCGGCCAAGGGATACGGATTTATCTCCCGCGAGAACGGTGAGGACGTCTTCGTCCATTTTTCAGCCATTGAGGCCAGCGGTTACCGCTCGCTCGAGGAAGGCGCCAAGGTCACCTTCGTGGTGGGGCGCGGAGCGAAAGGCCTGCAGGCGCAGGAAGTCAATCCCGCCTAGTCGGTCAGCTTTTGGCGTGGGCCGGCATTCCGTGTGCCGGCCCCTGCCGGGCAGTTCTTTGTTTATTTAGAACAGCCGCCCGAAGGTGCGGCAAAGATGGACTTCTCTTACATCGGCTTTACGCAGGAAGCGAATCTGCGTTCTTTTCGGTTTGAGCGTGTTTTGCCGCATGTTCGCCCCAGCGATGCACGGGAAGTTGTCCGGTTTACCGTAGTTGCCGATCTGTCGTTGTTTCCGCTCTGCCACGTCGCCATCCAGGAAGGTCCTCAGCTCTCGCTGCAGATCCTGGCGCGCGCCCTTGCGGGGCAGGACGAACAGTCGGCGATGCCGGCTTCGCTGCTGATCGGCGAAGAGCACCTGATGGCGTTTGCCGCGGCTAAGGCCGAGGATGCCGCCGAACGGGTGTCGCGCCGCCGCCATCGTCCGCCGGTAAGACCGTCCCAGGCCTCGCAAATGCGCCTGCCGCCTCCGCATTCCGTCTAAGCATTCAGCCCTTCCCAGTCGTCTGATACGACGGGCCGCGCCCAGCCGTCCGGCGCATACTCAATTTCAACCACCCCGCAGTTCGGCGGAACGAACGATTCGGTCCACTCGCCGGTGATGTGCGCGCAGACCGCCTGGATTACCGCTCCGTGACATACCACCACAACCTGGCGCCCGGCATGACGGACGCGCGCGGATTCGAGCGCGGCCATTGCGCGGTACTGGACATCGGCCAGGCTTTCGCCGCCCTCCGGCGCCCACAGCCATGCCTTGGCGGGATCGTACCGCGTATCCGCGACCATAGCCTCTCCCATGCGTTCATAGGCCCGGCCTCTGAGACAGCCGAAATTGCGTTCGTGAATTCCGGGTATTACTTCAAACGGCAGGCCGAGAATGTGCGCGATAATTTCACTGGTCTGCCGGGCGCGTGTGAATTCGCTCGACAGCACCACGTCCGCCCGGAATTCCTTCGCGAGGCGTGAGGCAAGGGTGTGCGCCTGCAGGCGGCCGGCATCGGTGAGGGGAATCTCATCGGAATCCGCAAAGCATCGCCGGCGATTGGCTTCGGTTTCGCCGTGACGCACCAGGATGATTTTCATCTAACCTCCCATATTGCCCCATGGTCGGGAGTTTCGCCCTCCCGGACCCGGGAACTCGTCCGTCTGGCCGACGCCATCGTGGCGCGCCGCGCAAGGAACGGTACCAGAGGCACAAAGCGTGACAGGAAACCATCCGGAAAGTGACAAAAGCCGCGTTGTCGAATTCGACGATGTTTTCGTCAACGTTCCCTACGACCTCCCGTTTCAGGATCTGTTCCTCGCCTACATCGCCGGTCTGACCTCCCTCAATCTGCATCCCCGGGCAACAATCGAAATCGCCGGCGGCGAAAGGCAGCTGGACCGGATCTTCACTCTGATACAGGCCTGTCCGTATTCGATTCACGACCTCTCCCGCGTCGAAGTCGACACCAGTCGATGAGCGACCTCAACGGTACCGATGTTCATATTCACAGCGGCCGGCCCGCCCGCCTGTTCAGCGAACTTACCAACGTCTTCGTCAAACAGCGGCCTGAGACCACCTTAGAGCGTATGCAGCGGGTCTTCACCGCTCTGCGGAAGCGTTGCCGGGACAGCTGCGGAAGACGGGCACGAAGTCCCCGTTCGCGGTCGGTACGCCGTCTGTTCTGAACCCGCGCTCAACTGTCTGTGCGCCCCCTGCGTTAAATCGCGCACATCCGTGAGTGCCGTCATTTATTATCAGCTGTTTCCGCGCGGCCACTGACGTGCCTCCCAATTGATACGGAGCAAAATCCATGTTCAGATGCGACACCGTTCTTTTTCCCGTCGAGTTCTCGCAGCGCGACGATGCCGCGGCGCCCTTTGTGCTTTCCATGGCACAGCGCTACCATGCCCGCATCGTCCTCCTGCACGTGCTCCAGCCCCCGCCGCCCATTTATGCCGGGATGGGCTCAGTCTATCCGGACGCTTTCGATTATGACGGCGCCATGGCGGATCTGCGCATCGATCTGAATAAGTTCGCGGATCTGCAGCTGCCCAAGGCCGATGTCGAATGCGAGGTGGAACTGGGCGAGCCGGCAGCTACCATCGCGCGGTTTGCCTGCAACAGAGGCCTGAGCCTGATTGCCATGCCGACGCACGGTTACGGCGCGTTCCGGCGGGCACTGCTCGGTTCCGTCACCGCCAAGGTCCTGCACGACTCCACGCTCCCGGTGTGGACGGCCGCCCATGCCCCGGAGCCCTCGCATCGCGCCCATCCCCAGCCGCGGCGTATCCTCTGTGCGCTCGATCTGAAACCGGAAAGCCGGCGCACGCTGGAGGCCGCGCTCGCGCTGGCCAACGACGCCGGAGCGAGCGTTGAAATTGTTCACGTGCCCTCGGAAACGGAACCCGTGGATACCGCCGAGAGCCAACTGCAGCAAGTGCTCGTAGAGGCGGCGCGCACGGCGCAGGTGGATGTCCTGGAATCGCCCCGCATCGCGATCCGGCCGGAAGGCGAAGCCGGCGAAGTCGCCGAAGCCGTGCGCGATCTGGCGCTGCGCACCCGGGCCGACCTGGTGGTGATCGGCCGCGGCGCCATCCGCACCGGCTTGGGTCGTCTGTTTGCACATTCCTACGACATCATTCGCGAATCGCCCTGCCCGGTGCTCAGCGTGTAGGAGGTTTTATGTTCGACTGGATTGTTGTCGGAGGAATCGTCTGGCTCGCGCTCGTGGCGGCGGTGATCTTTCTCGCGCTGGGACGAATCAGCGCCGCGATGAGCGACCAGCGGCTCACGCGCGCGGGACTGAACCGGGCCAATCCGCTTCATCTGCGTCTGCGCCATGTGATACAGACCGAGGACCGGGTCGGGATTTCACTCACCATCCTGGTTGCGATTTGCAGCGTCGTCCTCGGGTTCCTGCTGGCCAACCAGATTTTCCGTGACGCCGTTCATAAGATGATCCAGGTTCTCACCTTCTGACCCGCCGCGCGTCGTTCTGTTAAGCTGCCCAAAGGCAGTCCTGTCAGGATTTAATGGAATATCCCGCGAAGTTCACGCCGGCCGAAGAAGGCGGTTACGTGGTTACGTTTCCCGACGTTCCGGAAGCCATCACGCCGGGCGACACGCTGGAAGAGGCGACTGCCATGGCGGCGGAAGCACTCGAACTGGCCCTTACTTTCTACGCCGAGAAATGGGCCGATCTTCCCGCGCCCGGGAGGCGGAAGCGCGGCATGCATATGGTGCGGGTTCCGGCGCTTAGCGAGGCTAAGTTCAGCCTTTACTCCGCGCTCCGTGCCGCGGGCATCAAAAAAGTCGATCTGGCCCGGCGCCTGAAGTGCTCTCCGAGTCAGGTCGACCGGCTGCTCAATATTACACATCATTCGAAGCTCGATCAGATGGAAGCGGCCTTCGCGGCTATCGGGAAACGGCTGGCGATCCAGATTCAGGACGCCGCGTAAGCCCGGCGGGAGGCTCTGCGCTACGCTGGAGCCATGTCACAGATGCAACCCGATCAGGCTGGTTTCCTGCTCCACGGCGTTTATCTGCCGGGCCTCGCCAACGAACACCGGATCACGAAAAGCGTTATCGACGCAATTCCGGCGGATAAAGCGGATTATCGCCCCGACGCAATCTCGAAAAGCGCGCTGGAACTGGCGTGGCACATCGTAGCTACAGAAATGCGGTTTATGGACGCAGTCGCCGCAGGCGCATTCGACCTGAGCCCGAACCCCCGCCCCGATTCTGTCAAGACCCCGGCGGACCTGAGCGCGTGGTACACGAATCACTTCGGACAACGATTCGAGAAGCTGAAGACGCTGCCGGCCGAAGATCTCCTCAGAATCGTGGATTTCCGGGGCTTTTTTCAGTTGCCCGCCGTGATGTACCTTGGGTTCCTGCTGCATCATTCAGTTCATCATCGGGGCCAGTTATCCATGTATCTGCGGCCGATGGGAGCCAGAGTGCCGGCGATCTACGGCGAAAGCTACGATTCCGCCGTGGCCCGCAAAGCGGCGCAGCAGAGCGCTTAGGCCACTCACCGGAACCGCAGGATGAAAGTGGTTCCGTTGCCTGCTTCGGAACGAACCATGGCGGAGCCTCCATGCTGCCGCATAATCTCGCGCACGATGGCG
>Ga0302320_10031402_pt1 | contig 10075 bp, 6 predicted proteins | sample Bog_T0_3_FD_202130 | JGI IMG/M metagenome (GOLD analysis project Ga0302320, IMG submission 202130) | Peat permafrost microbial communities from Stordalen Mire near Abisko, Sweden - Bog_T0_3 | ecosystem: Environmental > Terrestrial > Soil > Wetlands > Peat | place: Sweden: Abisko, Stordalen Mire...
GATCACAGCGCCGAGCGAGCCTTAAGACGGCTCTCAGCCGGAAAGCTTTCAAGCGGCTTCAGCCGCAAACAGGCGACTTTCAGTCGCAACGTCAACCCACCACCTTTAAGGTGGTGGTTGTTGAGCTATTCCCGGATCAGTGCCGTTGACACCAAATCCAAGGATGTCGTGGCTAACGAGGTGCCCAGTTTGCTCGTAATGGGCGAAGTGCAGGCGAATGCGCAAAAGGTCTTCGGAGTTCAGTTGCTGCATGTACTGTCTTCCGATCCTACCGAAATGGCAAAGTACGAAGCGGAACTACAAGCCATCCGGAGCCGCAACAGCGAACTGCTGGATCACTATCAGAAGGATCTGATCAGCAACGAGTCGGAGGCGGCCCTGTTCAAAAGAATCTTTGAAGCGCGTCTCCAGTTCCGGGCAGGTAGCGACGAAGTGCTGACAATAAGCCGCAAAGGGACGCCGGAAGCCAACGCGCAGGCCCTCAAGATGATGTACGCGCTTAAGCCGGTCAACGACAAGTATATCGAGTTGATTGAGGAGGATATTAAGCTCAACCAGAATATCGGTGATGTGGAGATCAAGGCTATTCAGGACTCCGTCTCCAGCGCGCATATGGGCATTCTGATTGGACTTTTCGCCGCAATCCTTTTTGCTGGCCTGATCGGCATCTACATCACCCGTGGCATTACTGTGCCGCTGGGCAAGACTGTTGAGGTGTTAGAGCGGGTGGCCGAAGGCGATCTGACCGCCGCACTGGATGTAGATACCAAGGATGAAGTCGGGCAGATGGCCAATGCGTTGAACCGCGCCGTGCATAAGCTGAGCAACACCTTGCAGGAAGTGGCTGATAGCGCCGCCAGCGCAGTTTCTTCGTCGCAGCAACTCGCGGCCGCATCGGAAGCCATTGCCTCCGGGGCTCAGGAACAGGCCGCGAGCCTCGAAGAGACTTCCGCGAGCCTGGAAGAGATCACTGCAACGGTGCGGCAAAGCGCGGACAACGCAAACCAAGCCAGTCAACTCGCAGTTAGTTCAAAGGACTCTGCTATCCAGGGTCAGGAAGTTGTTGCGAAGGCGATTACCGCGATGGCGGAGATCAATGTCGCTTCGGCCAAGATTTCTGACATCATTTCGACCATTGATGAGATCGCCTTCCAGACCAATCTTCTCGCAGTGAACGCTGCGGTTGAAGCGGCGCGGGCCGGCGACGAAGGTCGCGGCTTTGCGGTGGTGGCGTCTGAAGTGCGTAGCTTGGCGCAGAGAAGCGCTGTTGCCGCCAAGGAGATCAAGGTCTTGATTCAGGACTCTCTGCGCAAAGTTGACGCAGGCTCTGAGTTGGTTAACCGCTCGGGCGAAACACTGCAGGGCATCGTGAGCTCAGTAAAGAGGGTTACAGATATCGTTGGCGAGATTGCAGCCGCAGCCGGCGAGCAGAGCACCGGCATCGAGCAGGTCAATACTGCAATGACGCAGATGGATCAGGTCACTCAGTCGAATTCCGCACAGACTGAAGAGCTATCGGCGACTGCTGAGTCGCTTTCAGAACAGGCCGCGCATTTGCTGGAACTGGTCAGCACCTTCACGCTCAGCAATGCTGGAAGGGGTCACCAGGATAGGCCAACATTCCAGCCGCAAGCAGAAGGCCTATCCAGCTCTCAACAGCGCCTGAGCGTAACACGGCCGGCAGTCAAGACAACTCGCTCCAGCGGAGGGGCAAAAGCCGCGTCCCTGGCAGCGCGCAATCGGCGGCCGAAGACGTCGCAACCGGCATTTACCGTCGCATTGGCTACGGGTTCGTCCACAAGCGACGCGAGTTTCGAGGAATTCTGAGACAGCCGGCAATGGTGCGGCTCAGAGACGTGCAACCGGTTATGGCTAAAGCGTCGCATATGGTGCGGCGCTTTGGAGAGGGATAACAATGAAACAGTTAGCGGAAAAGCAGATTCAAGAGTCGCAGCAGTTTCTCACATTTCTGCTTGATGACCAGGAATATGGGCTGGAGATTTTCAAGATTCGGGAAATTCGCGGATATGCACCGATCACGCCGATTCCCAACGTCCCTTCGCATGTTCGCGGGGTGATGAACCTCCGCGGAACCGTGCTGCCGGTCGTCGATCTTCGCATGAAGTTTCACCTGCCGACGATCGAGTACAACAAGTTTACGGTGATCGTGATCGCAACGGTGGGCGAGAAGACCGTCGGGCTGTTGGTAGACGCTGTTTCCGATGTGCTGATGGTCGCCAATGACGCCATCCGTGAAGCGCCCGATTTTGGCTCTGCCGTCGATACACGATTCATCAACGGAGTCTTTCAATCGAAGGAACACCTGACCGTCGCATTGAACTTGGAAGAATTGTTGACTGAGTGCGATCTTGCGGTGCCAGAGCATGTTGCTGCATAGCAAAGTCTGCACAAACCTATGCAAGAGACTCGGATGTATCCGAGGAGAAGGACGATCAAATGAATTGGTTTAAGAATCTGAACGCCACACCACGGCTAATGATTAGTTTCGGGGTTCTTTTGGCGCTAACAATGGGAATGGGCTATCTGGCCATCACAAGCCTGAGTCAAGCCAACGATCGGCTTGCCACTCTCTATCAGGAAGATATGCTCGGTTCAATGCGGGTTAATGATATCGCGGTTGCACGAGCCATGAATGGCCGCGCGGTCCGGGATGCCTTGCTGCATATCAATGAGACCGCAGTGGTAGCTGACGACGAAAACGTCTCCTTTACAGAGATCGCCAGTATGCATTCCGACATTGAAGCAGCGGAAAAGAGTGCCCATTCAAAAGAAAGTCAGGATGTGCTGGCCGTGATGCGCGAAGCCCTTCCGGACTATGAGAAGGGGCATCATGCTATCTACGACCGAATTAAGGCCAAGGACCTTGCCGGTGCGGAAGCTCTCCTCGGTCCCGTGACCACAGCAGCTAAACCGCTATTCGATGCAGCGGAGCATGCGATTCAGATCAAGCAGGAGCATGCGCAGGAGAAATTCCAAACGAACGCAGCGGCATATCAGACTGCGCGAAATCTAGTAATTGGCGCAACCATCCTTTCGCTCGTGTTCGGCGTGATTCTCAGCTTCGTGATCGCTCGTGGAATCTCGGTGCCATTATCCAAGGCGGTAAATGCGTTGCAGAAGGTTGCCGTCGGCGACCTGACCGCCCGGCTAGACGTGGACACCAAGGATGAAGTCGGAAACATGGCCTCCGCCTTCAACACTGCGGTGGAGAGGCTCAATAACACCCTGCAGGAAGTTGCCGATAGCGCCGCTAATGCGAGCTCTTCGTCGCAGCAGCTCGCAGCCGCATCGGAGGCAATCGCGTCCGGCGCACAAGAGCAGGCGGCCAGTCTGGAAGAGACATCTGCCAGTCTGGAGCAGATTTCAGCGGCAGTGCGTTTGAGCGCGGAGAATGCCAGGCAGGCGAGCGAGCTTGCCTCGGGAACCCATAACGCTACCGAACGTGGCCAGGAAGGCACAAGCGCGGTCGCTGCGATGGCGGACATTAGCGCTGCCTCGGCGAAAATATCGGAAATCATTTCTACTGTGGATGAGATCGCTTTCCAGACCAACCTCCTCGCTGTGAATGCAGCGGTGGAGGCTGCGCGCGCGGGTGATGAGGGGCGTGGGTTTGCCGTTGTGGCCTCTGAGGTAAGAATCCTCGCACAAAGAAGCGCAGGATCGGCCAAAGAGATCAAGGGGCTGATTCAAGATTCCCTTCGGAAGGTCGAGCGTGGTTCGGAACTGGTGAACCGGGTAACGAAGCTCGTCGGCGAGATCGCTCTGTCCTCCGGCGAACAGAGCTCCGGCATCGAGCAGGTGAACACCGCGATGACCCAGATGGATCAGGTGACCCAATCGAATTCCGCGCAGACCGAAGAACTTTCGGCAACGGCTGAGTCGTTGTCAGAGCAAGCCGCGCAACTGATGGAGTTAATAGGATCCTTCACGCTCAACCAGACTGGCAGGAATCAAGGGGACCGACAGGGAATGCAACCGCATCTTGCGAATTTCTCTACTGCCACTCATCCGCGCGGTCCCGTGCGCCTGGTGACAAAGACAGTTCGCGGTGGTGGCGTAACAAAGCTCGAAGGTCCGTCATCACGCTCCAGACGGCCCAAGAATCGTCAGACCGCTCGTGCTGTAGCGGTTCCTGTCGGACCGGCAGTGGAAGATTCCAGCTTCGAGGACTTCTAAGCACCTGTAGTGTAACCGTTCGACCTGTGGCGAACGGCTTTACAGGCTGCGCAGGAAAGGGTTGCACTGGCCGCCCTCGGGATTTGTGCTGAGAAGAGTTTAGAGCATTCAACAGGAGGACGAACATTGCTGGCACAACTTACAGATAACTCGCTCTTCCCAATGGAACTGCGCGAATTCAAGATGTTCCGCACATTGGTTCACGAACGGACTGGTATTTGGCTGCGCGACGGTAAGCAGATCATGCTCGCTTCTCGTCTCTCACGCAGGCTGCGCCATCATGGCCTCGCCAGCTTTGCTGAATATTACCAATTCGTCCAGAATGTTCAGGACAACGGCGAAGAGATCCGCGAGTTGATCAATTGTGTAACCACCAACAAGACGTCATTCTTTCGCGAGCGACATCACTTCGATTTTCTCTCCAACAGTGTTGTACCTCAGATCAAGGCTGTGGCTCATTCTGGCGTCGACAAGACCATCCGTATTTGGAGTGCGTGTTGCTCTACAGGAGAGGAGCCTTACTCGATTGCGATCACGCTGTTGGAAACACAGCAGATACAACACCGAACTAAGACCCTGCTTTCGGGATCGAACCCTTCGTCTGGGGGATGGAAGATCGAGATCGTCGCGTCCGATATCGATACGGTGGTGTTAGGCACCGCGACCCGAGCGATCTATCCCTCCGACTCCCTCATAAGTGTTTCGCAACCCATGCAGAAGAAGTATTTTCTTCGTGGCAAGGACGACATGAGCGGACAGGTCAAAGTGAAGGCAGACGTTGCACGCCTTGTCCAGTTCAAGCGCATCAATCTTATGGATGCCCGATGGCCTCTGGATAATCGTTTCGACGCAATTTTCTTTCGTAATGCTCTCATCTATTTCAATCAAGACACGCAGGATGTATTCTTACGCAGAATGGCCGGATACTTGAAGCCTAAAGGATATCTGTTTCTTGGGAATTCAGAGCATATTCCATGGCTAGCCGATATCTTCGCGCCGCTCAATCAAACTATGTACCAATTGAGGGAAGTGGGCCGATGAATGGCCCTTCGAATGATACCTCTCGCTCGGCAGAGCATTGCAGTGTTGTCCACAATCTAAGGGTGAGGGCTCTCCTGCCCGCAGCTCTGTCCTCTCAACGTCCGGTCGCGAGAAAAGCTCGGCCTTTGCACCCGAATCGGATAAGCCTCTATATTGGCGAGGTTGCGGCCAGCTTGTCGCCAGCCATGTTGGACACGGTGCTTGGTTCTTGCGTCGCGGTCTGCATGTATGACCCGGTATTGAGCGCGGGCGGCATGAATCATATTCTGCTGCCAAATTGCCGTGCAGGAGAGCACAGTTCTCGGTGTGGAGTGCATGCGATGGAGTTGCTCATCAACGAATTGATGAAGCTCGGTGGAGATCGACGAAGATTCGTTGCCAAAGGATTTGGCGGAGCGAACGTTCTTGGGGGAATCAAGATGCCACCCATAGGTTGCGGAAATGCAAAATTCGTGCGCGAGTTCCTTGCCGCAGAAAGAATCCCGCTGATCGCAGAGCGAATGGGAGGAAGCCACGCAGTTCATGTCTACTTCCACACAGACACCGGCAAAGCAACCGTGCATACTGTCGATGGATCGAGCCTGCCGAAGATTATCGATGCGGAGAACGCTTATTGGCGATCTGCTCCGCCCAGCCGCCCGTTTAGCGGTGAGATCACATTGTTTTGAAGGTAGTACTGAAGAGTGACTCTGCCCGGTGCTAGAGCTTTTTTTGGCCCAGGAATTTCAATTTGAGCGAGGCGCGGGTTCATGCGGACTCCATACAAAGTACTCATCGTGGATGACTCGGCGCTCATGCGCCAGTTGCTCACACAAATCATCAACTCCGATCCTGATCTCGACGTCATAGGTACCGCGGCCGACCCCTATGCCGCTCGCGACAAGATCAAAGCGTTGAACCCGGACGTTCTCACCCTTGATATTGAAATGCCACGAATGGACGGGTTAACCTTCCTTGAGAAACTAATGCGCGGCCATCCGATGCCGGTTGTGATGATTTCATCGCTAACGGCAAAGGGAGCAGAAACCACTTTTCGAGCACTCAGTCTTGGCGCCGTTGACTATGTCTCCAAACCGAAACTCAATGTCTCCAACGGTACCATCGAACAGGCAGAAGAGATCGTATTAAAGGTTAAGGCCGCTGCGCGAGCAAAGGTGCGGCAGCCGGTCGCCACAGCGCTAACTGCCGCCCCGGCCGGAAAAACCTATCATTTCTCCACGACACATCGAGTGGTGGCCATTGGCGCTTCGACTGGCGGCACTGAGGCTCTCAAGGACTTGCTCTCGCCGCTGCCTGCCGATTTCCCGGGAATCGTAATTGTGCAGCACATGCCAGAGGCTTTCACTCATCAATTCGCCGTCCGTCTCGACTCGCTTTGCAAAATACGGGTGAAGGAGGCGCAGGACGGCGACCGCATTCTCCCAGGTCACGCACTGCTCGCTCCAGGCGGACATCATATGGCCCTGGTTCGCAGAGGAATGGAATACGCCGTTCATGTATATCGGGGTGAGCGAGTCAATCGTCACCTGCCTTCGGTGGACGTGTTGTTCTCCTCCTGCGCCCGTAACATGGGCAGGAATGCTCTCGCTGTCTTGCTTACAGGAATGGGAGCCGATGGTGCGAAAGGCATGTTGGAGATGAAGCAGGCCGGGGCTTTCACGATTGCGCAGGATGAGTCGACATGCGTCGTCTTCGGGATGCCTCGCGAGGCCATTCTGCTCAACGCCGTGGATCAAGTGCTTCCGCTAGGTCAGATGCCGGAAGCGCTGCTGCGAAAGCTTGCAGGCGCATAGCAGGCAACATCGAGCTTGAAGATTGTTGAGTAATCAGGATGAGTAAAGATCCGTTCGACGGTTTTTCCGACGCCCTCGCCCGCAATGGGATTCGAGGCACTGCCCTACTGGCTCTCGCAGGGTCGGGATTGGGAATCTTTGCCATTCTGCACCGCATGGCGACTGGGATTGAGGCGGGCCTTATTGGCTCAGGACTTTTGTTCTCTATCTGCGTCATCATCACAACATCCTTCTTGCCCCGCGTTCCTATTCAGGCTCTGGCCACAGCCTCAACCATCTACTACACCTTTTACCTTTGCGCTTGTGTGATTACTAATGTTTGCAGCACTGGAGATCACCTCGATCTGTTTATTTATCTCGTCTGGTTTGTCCCGCTTTTTGTGTTAAACAAGATGGTTAACTCCGTTGCTATCGCGCGCATTTTTGGCAACATCATTCTGCTCGCTCCGTTGCTCATCCTGAGTGTGCTCTCCCCGCGGCTAATCGCAATATTGCCCAGGGGCCTCCTCATGTTGCTTGTGGCCATGTGCCTCAGCTATTTCTGCTTCGCGTTTATGCTCAACACATTCACCCGCTATCGCGAGGCATATAACCTCGAGCGCGAGCGCGCCGCATCTCTTCGCATCGAGTCTGATGTCTTGGAGAGTATCACTGACTGCTTTATCTCCCTCGACTCCGAGTTGAAGCTCGTCTACCTCAATGACGCAGCCTGTCTCGAGTTTGCCATTCCCCGGCATCGGGCTCTGAACCGCACCCTATTCGTCGCGATCCCCGATTTCTTCTCCCCTACAATGCAGACTGCATTCGAAGCCGCCGCGAACAAAACCGATACCACAACGTTCGAATCGCAAAGAGGAGATCAAGCTACTTGGTATGAAATGCGTTGCTTTCCGCGATCCGACGGCATGTCTGTCTATTTTCGGAATATAACCAATGCCGTAACCACCCGGATCAAGCTCGAAGCGGCACAGGACGATCTCCGCGAACAATCTACCCTCCTCGACAAGGCTCAGGATGCGATCTTCGTTCAGGGGATGGATGGTCGGGTCCTTTATTGGAGCAAGGGCGCCGAGCGACTCTTCGGATGGACGATGGCCGAAGTCATGGAAGCGTCTGTCTTCCAGCTTTTCCATCAGGACTCTGCCAGCATAAGGCACGGCCTCTCTTCCGTTATGCAACATGGCGAGTGGATTGGAGAACTTTCAAAAAGGCACAAGAACGGGCGACTTCTCATCGTCGAAAGTCGCTGTACTTTGCTGCGAAACGATGATGGCAGCCCACGTGCCATTCTGGCCATAAATACCAACATCACCGATCGAAAGTCGGGAGAGGCGCGGGTGCACCAACTCGCGTTCTATGACGTCCTTACAGGCTTACCCAACCGCTTCAAGTTTCGCGATCTATTTGAAGAAGCGCTCACTACTGCATCTACCGGTGGAAATGTGGGTGCCGTGCTCCACATCAACCTTGATGGTTTCGGGACCCTGAATAACACCTCTGGCCAGGACACTGCGGACCGGTATCTTCACTACGTCGCGCAGCAACTCATAGCCGCAGTCCGTCCTGAGGATACCGTAGCCCGGGTTGGAGGAGATTCGTTCGCCGTCATGCTTACTGGGCTGGCTGCCAGTTGCGAAGCCGCGGAAGAGAAGGTCATGCTAATCGCGGACAGGGTTCTGGATGCCTGCCGCCTGCCGTTTAACTTAGGCCCCTTCAATCACTACGGCACGGCCAGCATTGGAATCATCCTCTTCCAAAGCGGTGGGAACTCCGTTGACGAACTGCTGAAGAGGGTAGGTCTGGCCATGTATGCCGCGAAGGCGCGAGGTAGAAACTGCGCCTGCTTTTTCGATCCCGTCATGGAGACGCAGGTCGCCGCCCGAGCCGCACTCCTTTCGGATTTGCAGCGGGCCGTTTTGTTGAAGGAATTTGAACTGTACTACCAGCCTCAACTGGACAGGAATCGGCGCGTCACTGGCGCTGAGGCACTCCTCCGCTGGCCCCATCCAACGCGAGGCATGATCCCACCCAACGAGTTTATTCCTCTGGCGGAAGAGGCATCCCTCATCATTGACCTGGGGTATTGGGTGCTTGAGACGGCATGCAGGCAACTCGCCGCCTGGCGTCAGACGCCCGGCATGGAAGAACTCAATCTTGCCGTCAATGTCAGCGTGCGCCAGTTCGTCGATCCGCACTTTGTCCATCTGGTCGAAAAGGTGCTCAGGGAGTCAGGCGCCAACCCCAGGCGGCTCAAACTGGAAATCACAGAGAGCTTGATGGTGGAGAAAACCGCTGATGCCATCGCCAAAATGACACAACTAAAAGCTTACGGTGTTGGCTTTTCCATGGACGATTTTGGAACCGGCTACTCCTCCCTGTCGCAACTCAAGCGTCTGCCCTTGGATCAGCTCAAAATCGATCAGAGTTTCGTCCGAGACGTACTAACAGGCGTGATGGACGCGTCCATCGTGCGCACCATCATTGCGCTCAGCCGCACTCTCAATCTTTCAGTCATCGCCGAGGGAGTTGAGACGGAAGAACAGCGGGAATTCCTCGAAAGAGAGGGCTGCTATGCCTACCAAGGGTACCTCTTCAGTCCCGCACTGCCTGCAGCTCGGTTCGCCACATTCGTAGATCAAGCTCGCCTGACTAACGGCGGAGTCGCCGTCTGAAATGCACAGCGTCGACACAGCTATCGATTCTGCAGTCATCTAGCGTAAAGCCTTCGAGAAGGGCTTGACCGATGAAGGAACCTTATTGCAAATCAGCGATCAATATGCGGTTAACCTTGCTTTTGTGGCTGGCTTGTCGACGGCCGAGATCGTTTCCGATCTCTCGGGCCGTGGTGTCTATATGGGTGTCGTGCGATCGGCTTTGAACAAGCTCGATTGCTCGGTATCGATCGAAAGCAAGCTGGGCACTAGAATTCAGTTCGCATCTCTTTACCACTTTCGATGGCCTTGGCCTAGGCCATGATTTTCGAATGGTCAGGCCAGGGAACCCCGCCGATAGTTCCTGTATATCATTGAAGTTACGTAATTTAT
>Ga0302320_10031403_pt1 | contig 10075 bp, 8 predicted proteins | sample Bog_T0_3_FD_202130 | JGI IMG/M metagenome (GOLD analysis project Ga0302320, IMG submission 202130) | Peat permafrost microbial communities from Stordalen Mire near Abisko, Sweden - Bog_T0_3 | ecosystem: Environmental > Terrestrial > Soil > Wetlands > Peat | place: Sweden: Abisko, Stordalen Mire...
GACCCCATTCACCCCCTCTTGTGATTCGAGTCACATTCGCCAAAATATTGATTTCGCAAGAGAACGGCCCCGTGTCTTCCGGAACGCAATCTCCCGGCCTATTGGAAACAGGAGTAACCGAAGTCGCCCTTTCGACCCATCCGGCAACGCTCTGTACATCCGAAGACCCGATGCGCTAACTTGGGCGCGGTATGAAAATTAACTTTCTGCGCCATCTCTCCTTCTTTTTCGCCTTGGTTTTCGCGCCCATTTGCCTGCCGCTTGCGGCCCAGGCGCCCCTACCCGACTCGCCCGCCATCGACGCCCAGGCCCACGCCCTGCTCTCCAGGCTCACATTGGAGCAGAAGATCGAGCTGCTTGGCGGCATCGACGGCATGTACACGCATCCTATGCCCGCCATCCATCTGCCGCGCTTCAAAATGTCCGATGCTTCAGTGGGGGTGCGTACCTGGGGACCGACCACCGCGTATGCCTCCGGCGCTTCGCTTGCCGCCAGTTGGGACACAGCCCTCGCCCGCAAGCTGGGCGAGGGCCTCGGCCGCGACGCCCGTGCCCGCGGCGTCAACTTCCTTCTCGGTCCCGGCGTCAACATCTCCCGCTCACCGACTGCCGGCCGCAACTTCGAGTACCTGTCTGAAGATCCATATTTGAACTCCGCGCTGGTAGTGCCGTTCATTCAAGGCGTGCAGTCCCAGGGCGTCATCGCCACCGTCAAGCACTACGCCCTCAACAATCAGGAGTTCAATCGCCACAATGGCAGCGTCGAAGTGGACGAGCGCACCATGCGCGAAATTTATTTCCCCGCCTTTGAAGCCGCGGTTACAAAAGCCCATGTCGACGCGGTCATGAACTCCTACAACCTCGTCAACGGCGTCCACGCCACCCAAAATGACTTCCTTAATCTCCAGGTGCTCAAAGGCGAGTGGGGTTTCCAGGGCATTCTCATGTCCGACTGGGATGCGACCTACGACGGCGTTGCAGCCTGCAACAACGGCCTCGATCTCGAGATGCCCAGCCCCAAATTCATGAACGCAAAGAACCTCGCCCCCGCGGTCCAGGCCGGCCAGGTCAAAGAGTCCACCATCGACGAGCACGTGCTGCGCCTGCTGCGCGCCGAGTTGCGCTACGGCTTCACCGCGCGCCCGCAATTCGATCCTGCCGTCTCCACCTATTCGGTTGCCGATCGCCCGCTCGCCCTGGATGAAGCTCTTGAGAGCATTACTCTCCTCCAAAACAAGGAGAAAATTCTTCCGCTCGATCCCGCAAAAATCAAGAACATCGTCCTCGTCGGACCCAATGTCTACCCGGCCGTCACCGGCGGGGGCGGTTCGTCTGAAGCAAAGGCATTTGAGCCCGTCAGCATCCTCACCGGCATCACCAGCCTTCTCGGTCCCAATGCGCACGTTTTTTATAGCGCCGCCATGCCAGACACAGACGACGAAAAGAAGGCCGTCGCGCAGGCCGACGTTGTCATCGTCGCCGTCGGCTTCACGGCCGCCACCGAGCGCGAAGGCAAAGACCGCACCTTTGCGCTCCCCGCCGGTCAGGACGCACTTGTCGAGCAGGTGCTCGCTGCCAATCCCCGCACCATCGTCCTCCTCACCGGTGGCGGCGGCATGGACGTGAGCCGCTGGATCGACAAAGTCCCCGCCGTGCTTCACCTTTACTATCCAGGCCAGGAAGGCGGTACGGCCGTCGCGCAAATTCTCTTCGGCAAGCACAACCCCGAGGGCAAACTGCCCGTCTCCTTTGATCGCAGTTGGGAGACAAGTCCCTCCGCCAAGTGATACCACGGCGACCCCAACAGCAACACCACGCTGCACACCACGGGCGAGGACGGTAAGCCCAAGGACTACACCGTCGAGCACATCAAATACGGTGACAAGCTTATGGTCGGCTACCGCTACTGGACCACCACGGGCCGCCATCCGCTGTTTCCTTTTGGCTACGGTTTGAGCTACACCACCTTCAAGTTCTCGCGGCTTCAAGCGCCCGCCTCCGCTGCTTCCGGCTCCACGGTCTCAGTCGGCTTCGACATTACCAACACCGGCACAGTCGCAGGAGCCGAGGTCGCGCAACTCTACGTCTCCGATCCATCCGCGCAGGTTGACCGCCCCGAGCGCGAGCTGAAGGGATTCGCCAAAGTCCGTCTCGCTCCCGGCGAAACCCGCCACATCACGCTCACGCTCGACGCGCGCGCCTTCAGCTACTGGGATCAGCCAGCCCAAAAGTGGATCATCGATCCCGGCAAATTCATCTTTCGTGTCGGCGACTCCAGCGAAAACACGCCGCTCCACGCCGAAGTCGCGATTCATTGAGCATTGCGGTTGCAATTGAGCACTGCGCCGGCGGTATAGAACGTTACAAACCCAGAAATTCCCGTAGCGCCTGGTCGACTGACCGCATTGTGGCCGCGTTTACGCGCCCCATCCGTGGCCCGGCCTTACCGCGCGGCACGGCCGTCGCTTTATCGACCATGATTTGAGAGGTCACGCGCAAGCCCGACTCCTTGCCCGCGTCAACCGTTACCCGAAACAGCGGTGCGTCGTACAGTTCGCTGGTCAGCGGCAGCACAATGACGGAAGGATGCAGATCGAAAGCGTCGGCTTGAACTACCAGTGCCGGCCGGGGCTTGCCGTAGTCTCCCGATACCGCCACGGTAATGAGATCGCCGCGCCTCATTTGCGGCCTTCCAATGCGCTCACGTCCTGGATCCAGCGCATGACCTCGGCCTCGTCTTCCGAAGCGGCGATCAACTGCGATTGCCGCCGCGCCTCGGCTGCAAAACGCCGCCGCCGCGCCTCTTCGACATAGCTGCGCATCAAGCCGCGAAGCACCTCGGCAGCGGGACGATCCTCGTCCTCTACCGCGGCGGTGAACTCCGCCTTGAGCGCGGCATCGATGCGAAGATTCAGGGTAGATTCCTTCATGGCGGTGTTGGTGTGAGGCACTTGAGGACTCCTTATCTCTTATTGTAAGCACACAATGTAAGCACTTCAAGCAATTACAATCAAGACATACAATTCCGTTGGCACTCCAAGCATGCCGCTCCACGTGGATATCGTTCTGCATTAATCGATCATTTGGAGGCGGGATCAAAAGGTCACGTCTGGAATGTCGAGGGGCTTGTAGCGCTGCTAAAGGCGTGAGAGCATTGCTGGCGCGATGAAGTGGCCACAGTCCAAGGGACTTCAGGCGGCTATCGCATTTGCCGTCGCGCTACTGTCGGCATTCTTCGTCTTTGCCCGAATCGCGATGGAATCCTTCAACCATTTCTACTTTCCGCCGCATAAAGCGTATCCGTACCCCTATCCGACTGAGTGGGCTGCCCGAATCGCTATGTGTCGAGATGCTGGACTAACCTTTCTTGTAGCCTTCGCAATCCTGTATGTGGCGCAACGCAGGTTCATTGCAACCCGGCGCAACTAAAATTCAAACTGACCGGCCACTGATTGCTTGCATCTATCCGCATCTGAATTGGAGAGGAATTAACCATGTTCAAATGCTGGGCTGACGGTATGGATGGCCAAATTAAGTATTGACATTTGTACGTACAGAAACTAAGCTCGAAATGAAAGAACCGATCAGCCCCTTCGACTGGGATCCGATCAAGAATCGCGAGAATCTCCGGAAACATGGCGTGCGCTTCGAGGCCGCTTCGCTCATCTTTGAAGATCCGTGGATTCTCTCGCGCAAAGACATCTCCCACGACGACGCGGAGGAGCGGTACAACGCACTCGGAGAAATTGCTTCGGGAGTCATTCTGTTTGTAGTGTTTACGTTGCGCCAGCGCGATGAGGGCGAGATCACTCGTCTGATCTCTGCACGCGCCGCATCTGCACTTGAAAGGAGGGCCTATGAAGAGGCACGCTGCCGCGCGGAAGCGGGATATCGACGCCATCGCCGCAAAAACCGACGCTACGATTGACTTCTCCGAGATGCCTGAAGTGGTTGACTGGGCCGGGGCCGAGGTGGGACGCTTTTACCGTCCGGCGAAACGCCCGGTTACCATCCGGCTGGATGAGGACATTATCGACTGGCTCAAGAGTTACGGGCGCGGATACCAAACCAGGGCCAATCTTCTCCTGCGCCACGCCATGAAAGCCAGCAGGCCGAGCAATACATCGCGGCGAGCGGCTCGATAAACCAATTTGTGAATTCGTCCTCACTTGTCGACCACCCTTCGGAAATGAGTAAGACATCATCGACCAGGAGACTCAATGTTGAAGAATAGTTCGCGATTCACTTTCTTGGCTGCTGTCCTTCTCGCCGCAGCCTCGCTTTCCGTTGCCCAATCCACGCCGCCACTGCAATGGGTAGGCACGTGGGCCGCGTCGCCCATGCAGGCCGAGGGCATCAATCTCCGTCTCTTCTCCAGCACGACCATGCGCGAAATCGTCCACATCTCCGCCGGCGGCCCGCAGATTCGCCTGCGCTTCACCAACGAGTTCGGCCTCGATCCCCTCACCGTCGCCGATGCCCACGTCGCCCTCAGCGCCGGCGGCAGCTCTATCCAGCCCGGCACCGATCACGCCGTCACCTTTGGCGGAGCCGCGTCCGTCAATATTCCTCCCGGCGGTGCCATGTTTTCTGACCCCGTTCCGCTCGCCGTCGCGCCGCTCGCCGATGTTGCGGTCAGCTTCTATCTGCCTCCGCAGATCATGCGCGCCGAAACCTTCCACTCCTTCGCCGACCAGGACAACTTCCTCGCCGACGGCCACTCGCCCGCTGCGCCGGAGCTGCCTCAACCCACGAAACTCTCTTCGTGGTACTTCTTCGACGGCATCGATGTTGCCGCCGCGCCCGGCGCATTCGCCATCGTCACTCTCGGCGACTCCATCACCGATGGCGCGGCCTCACAGCGCAACGCCAATCACCGCTGGCCCGACGTGCTTGCCGCGCGCCTGAGTCAGGACCCCAGCCTCGCCCGCATTTCCGTGCTCAATGAAGGCATTGGCGGCAACCGCGTGCTGAACGAAGTCGCCGGCCCCAGCGCGATCTCGCGCACGGACCGCGACGTGCTCGCCCAGAGCGGCGTGCGCTATGTCATCGTTCTTGAGAGCATCAACGACATCGGCCGCCTCGCTCACGTTGTGGTTCCCTGGGACGCCATCACCGCGCCGCAATTGGAGTTCGGCCTCAAGCAGATTGCCGATCAGGCGCACCAGCACGGCATCAAGATCATCGGCGCAACCCTCACGCCGTATGGCGGTGCCGGCTATTCCTCTGACACTGGCGAGCAGGTGCGCGAAGCCGTCAACGATTGGATACGCACCAGCGGCGTCTTCGACGGCGTCATCGATTTTGACAAGATCACGCAAGACCCCCTGAATCCCACGCACTTTAACCCGGCCTACGACTCGGGCGATCACCTGCATCCCAAAGACGAGGGATACAAGGCCATGGGCGAGGGAATCGACCTCAAGTTGTTTGCAAAGTAGTCGTACCGCCGGTCTAGTCGTACGCCGGTCTCCTGACCGGCTGTAGTGGGGGTCTCCCGACCCCCACACAACCTAGCTCGCGGCGGCCTCCATCGCCGCCAGCGAAGACTCCAGCATCCCGAATTCAGGCCTTCCCTTCAGAGGCATTAGCCGCGGATCGGCCAGCATCTGGAGGAACCACGGACAGCGGGTCTCATTGGCCGCGCGCAGCTCCTCGAGTGCGGCATCGGCTTCGCCCAGCACAACGTGCGTGGCCGCATTCAGCGTATTCAGCACAAAGCGCTCGCGGCTCAGCCATTGCAGCCGTTCCAGCAGTTCGTGCGCCGCCTCAGTGCGACCTCCGCAGGCCAGCGCATAAGCCTGTGCTGAGATCGCAAGGTCGTAGTGCGAGGATCGCGCCGCGAGTGTCTCCGCCAACTCGATCGCGCGCGTGGCTTCTCCGTTAAATCCCAGAATCATCGCGCCAAAAAAAAGCGAGTTGTCGTACTCCGAAGACAAGTCGACCGCCTTCCGGATCTGCGCTACGCTCGCGTCCCGCTCACCGGCCAGGTGCAGCGCCCATGCCAGTCCGGCCTGCAGCCACGGCGAGTAGGGATCGAGTTGAATAGCCGCTCGCAGCAGCTCAATCGCCTCGCCGAATCTGTGCCGACTGAAAAGAATCCAGCTGCGGGCCCGCGTATTCGTTGCATCGTAAGGCAGCTCCGCGGAGCGCGCCATCATCCGCAGTGCCGAAGGCGCATCGCGATCGAAATGAAATTCCATCCAACCCAGCGACGGTAACAGACCTTCGGCCTGCTCGTTCAGTTCCAGAATTCCCTCCGCCGCCCGGCGCACGGTAGCGGCCGCGATCCGCGGTGAAAGGTAGCCGTAGATGCACTGCAAGACGGCCAATTGCGCAAGGTCAACGCGCACCGCAGTCAGAGCCGGATTCAACTCCACCGCGCGCAGCAGACGGCCCAGGGCATCCTGCATGCGGTGCCGCTCCATGCCCTGCCATTCGTAGTGCGCGCGCAAGTACAGGTCGCGCGCCTCGTGTTGCGCAGGAGAATTTTCCCGCTTCGCGACCGGCTCGGCCTCGGTCCCGGCGGCAATTTCGATGGGAATGCCCTGCTCGGCGCGCAGCCGCGATGTTATTCGCGTCGCCAGATCGTCGGCCAACCCCGCGAACTGCTCGCGCTCCGCGATCAAGTCTTCCACCCACAACGACGCTCCATCCTCCACGCGAATCATCTCGGCGCGCAGCCGTTGCCGTCCCGGCGTAGCCAGTAGCTGCCCCACGAGAACCAGCTCCGCATCGAGCATCGCGCCAATCTGCGGCGCATCCAATCCGCGACGCGCCAGGGTAAACACTGAATCCCTGGCGGCAATCGACACCAGGGCGGGACGCGCGCGGCGCAGTTGCTCCATGGTTTGCTCTGCCACCGCCAGGCCGAGATATTCGGGAACTTCATAGCCGGTGGAGAACGGCAGAACGGCCAGAATCGGCAGCGATCTTGATGGCAGAGAGCGATCCATAGAAACCAACGCAGTTCCGCAAACCCTCGCGCCGCGTCAGCGCGCACAAGGATTCACATCGCACATCCAAGGCAAGGCAAAGCAAAGCCCTCAAAACAGCAAAGACGATTTTCCGATGAGGAATAAGCGAGGTCGCGGTCGAGGAACGGTGCGCACGGGAAAAATCCCGTTCGACTTCTGCGGAATCACGTTCCCACAAGCAGAATCATCGCAATTCCCGGGCAATAGATGGCTGCTCTTCGGCTTCTACGCGGTCGTTCGCTGATGCAATTAGATAGATTCTGCGACGAAGGCGTTCCTGGCCGCATGTTCAGCGGCAAAAATAACCATCTGAGAGCCCGTTGACAAATTTGTTAAGTCGATTATCTCTCTGCTTCTCTTGTTGCGTGGGGAAGTTCTAAGAAAGAATCAAAGATAGTAGTAATCGCAGGTAGGTTACCGGAGATGCCGCGCGAGCTGCTTCACAAGCCCACTCTGCGCAAGCGCGAGCAGCATTGCCTTCAGTTCTTTCCCAGGCAAGGAAGAAGCTGAAAGCTGATAGCTAAGAGCTGAAAGCTGCTTTCACGCCTTGCCAATCACCTTGGCCAGCGTCGCGCCAATCTCGGCAGGCGAAACCACCACATGGATTCCCGCCGCTTCCATGGCTTTCATCTTGTCTGCCGCCGTGCCCTGGCCTCCGCTGATGATCGCGCCGGCATGGCCCATGCGGCGTCCCGGCGGCGCCGTCTGGCCCGCGATAAAGCCCACCACCGGTTTCTTCACATGCTTCTTCACAAACTCCGCCGCGGCTTCTTCGGCCGAGCCGCCAATCTCGCCGATCATAATAATGGCTTCCGTCTCGGGATCGTCATTCAGCAGCCGCAGCGCATCGATGTGCGTGGTTCCGATAATCGGATCGCCGCCAATGCCAATCGCGGTTGACTGCCCAATACCGCGTTGCGTCAGTTGGTGCACGGCCTCGTAGGTGAGTGTCCCAGAACGAGACACAATCCCGATCGAACCCTCCTTGTGAATCCGCCCCGGCATAATGCCGATCTTCGCCTTCCCCGGCGAAATCACGCCTGGGCAATTCGGCCCCACCAGCCGCGACTGCGAATTCTTCAGCTTGGCCCACACCTTCACCATGTCGAGCGTGGGGATGCCTTCCGTAATGCACACGATCAGCGGAATCCCCGCATCCTCAGCCTCGAGAATCGCGTCGGCGGCAAACGGCGGCGGCACAAAGATCATGGTCGCGTTCGCGCCGGTCTTGTCCACAGCCTCAGCCACGGTATTAAACACCGGCCAGCCCTCGTGCATCGTTCCGCCCTTGCCCGGCGTCACCCCGCCCACCACCTTGGTGCCATACTCCGCGCAACCCATGGCGTGAAAGGTGCCTTCTTTGCCGGTAATTCCTTGCACGATGAGACGCGTGTTCTTGTCGACCAGTACTGCCATGAAAATAGCTCCTGTGCAATAACTCTTAGCTCTTAGCTTTTAGCTCCTGGCCCCTGGACCGCGAGCCGAGCTTTTGAATCAACGACGTAAGCATCTTCGATACCTGATCGCCCAATCCTGCTGCTTCGTCGATCGCTTTCTCGTTTCCCAAATTCAATCTTCGCGCGACGATCAACTGCGTTTGAACCTCGAAAGTCGATCCCAAAGCAATGCCGAGGAAATGCCTGAATTCCGCTGGATTCAGGCGCCCCTCGCCCCTCCGCGATGTTGCTTGCCACGGAAACACTCGCGCGACGCAATTGAGAAACGAGTCCGTACATCTCTTCTTTCGGGAACCTCTGAGTCAGCGTATAAATGCAAACTGTGAGGTCGATTGCTTTCTGCCAAACCGTTAGATCGTGAAAATCCTGAGGCATTTGCGAATTGCTCCCTTCTCGCAAATTGTTGCAGATCGCCCAGCACGAAGAGCTAAAAGCTAAGAGCTAATAGCTAAAGGCTCCTAACGCGCCGCTTTCACAACAAGTTCAGCCGCTTCTTTCATGGTTGCGCCAACCTGGAAGTTCAGTCCCGATTCCTTAAGAATCCTGCGGCCTTCTTCAACATTCGTGCCTTCGAGCCGCAGCACAATCGGTACCTTCACTTTCAAATTCCGAGCCGCCGCCACCACACCCGTCGCCAAACGGTCCACGCGCAGAATGCCGCCGAAAATATTGATGAAGATCGCCTTCACATTCTTATCAGAAAGCAGAATCTCGAACGCATGCTCAATCTGCTCCTGCGTCGCGCCGCCGCCCACGTCCAGAAAATTTGCCGGCGAGCCGCCCGCGTACTGAATAATGTCCATCGTCGCCATGGCCAGGCCCGCGCCATTCACCATGCACGCAATCGACCCATCCAGCTTGATGTAGTTCAGCGCATACTTGCTCGCCTCCACTTCCAGCGGATCCTCTTCGGCTGTGTCGCGCAGCGCCTTGATGTCGGCATGGCGGAACAGCGCGTTGTCGTCGAATGTAACCTTGGCGTCGAGCGCGTAGAGCTTCCCGTCGGTCGTCGTAATAAACGGATTGATCTCGATCAGCGAAGCATCGGTCTCGAGGAACGCCGTGTACAGGCTCTGGAAGAACGCGATCGCCGCGTTGATCTGCGTCGCCTTCAATCCCAAGGCAAAGGCCAGCTTGCGCGCCTGCCATGGCCAAAATCCCACCGTCGGATCGATCGTCTCTTTGAAAATCGCCTCCGGAGTCTTCGCCGCGACCTCTTCAATCTCCATCCCGCCGGCCTGCGAAGCCATAAACACCAGCCTGCCCGTCGCGCGATCGAGCACAATGCCCAGATACAGCTCGCGCTCGATGGCCGCGGTCTCCTCGTTCAGCAGCCGCTGCACCTTTTGTCCCTGCGGACCGGTCTGGTGCGTCACCAGCGTCATGCCCAGGATGTTTTTCGCGTGCTCCTCGGCCTGTTCGCGCGACTTCGCCACCTTCACGCCGCCGCCCTTGCCGCGGCCTCCGGCGTGGATCTGCGCCTTCACCACCACGCCCGTTGCGCCTTCGGCAAACAGCCGGCGCGTCACGTCGTTGGCTTCTTCCAGCGTGTTCGCCATCTCACCCTTGGGCACAGGAACGCCGTACTTCGCCAGGATTGCTTTTGCTTGATATTCGTGAATTTTCAAAGCGGTAGGACCT
>Ga0302320_10031404_pt1 | contig 10075 bp, 9 predicted proteins | sample Bog_T0_3_FD_202130 | JGI IMG/M metagenome (GOLD analysis project Ga0302320, IMG submission 202130) | Peat permafrost microbial communities from Stordalen Mire near Abisko, Sweden - Bog_T0_3 | ecosystem: Environmental > Terrestrial > Soil > Wetlands > Peat | place: Sweden: Abisko, Stordalen Mire...
CCTGACTCTCAGCGCGCTCTCCATCTCGGGCGTCAATGCGCGGCGAACCCCAAACTTCGCCGCCTTTATCGCGATTCGCTGGTTACGCCTGTGATCGAATGCCTCGTAAACAACGCCCATTCCGCCCTCGCCAAGGTCCCGGATAATTTCAAAACGCCCGGTCACCGTCTCACCAATCTGAAAGGGCCGCGTGAACTCACCTACCATCGGAATGGGACTCTTCAGAAAGCCCCCCATCTTTTCCTCACCCCGGATCATGCCCATCACTTCTTGAAACAGCTCGCCATCCGTGCCGCAGGCACTCTGTATGTAGGCTTCCCGCTCGTCCGCGCGCAAACGAAGCGCGGCCCCGAAAATAGCCATTACGCGTTCGTCTTCGTCGCTACCATTCAGCACGGTTTTTCCGTCAAGTGATCAAAAAGCCACTGGCGCGCCCGATGACTTTCTCTTTGATAGGTGTGCAGCTTCAGATTCAACGCCTGAGCTGCATCCTCGTCCTTGAGCCCCAGGAAATATTTCAACTCCACCACGTCCCTCCACTGTTTAGACGCCGCTTCCAGTTTGTCCAAGGCCGCGTCCAGCGCGGCAATCTTATCGAACGGGTCCGTGTAACTCGCGAATAGGCCGTCAGGCAGTGCATCTAACTGTTCAAACCGGACCGGAGGCTTTGTTCGCCAATAGTCAATGAGATAGCGCCGCATCACTCTAGCCGCGAGCGCCAAGAAGTGTCCTCGATCCTGAAAGTCGATTCTCTTCGCAGCCTGCAACTTTACAAAGGCTTCGTTCACTAGGGCCGTCGCTTGCAACGTATGTTCGGGTCGTTCCTTCGCAAAGCAACTCGCTGCGATGCGATGCAGATCCGGCATCAATAACTCAAAGAGCGATGCTTCGGCGATCTTATCTCCGTTCCTCCATTGCGCCAGTAAATGAGTAATATCCCCTTGATTTGTGGACACGCGTGCACAACCCTTTTCACGCATTATATCCAGAACTAAGCCCCTGTGGGCCAAGGCTTATGATGGACTCGTGGCTTGGGGTGTCACTGCATGCGCTACATCATGAAGAAGAAGCTCTTCGCTCTCGGCGACAAATTCGCCATCCGCGACGAAAATGGCCAGGATTCCTTCTTCGTCAGCGGCAGAATCTTCGCCATCGGCCACAAGCTGTCCTTCGAAGATACGCAAGGCAACGAGTTGTTATTCATCCGCCAGAAACTGCTTTCCTTCGGACCCACCTATGAGCTTTACCATCTCGGCAACCACGTCGCCACCATCAAGAAGGAGCTTTTTACCTTCTTCCGCGCCGCCTTCGATATCCATGTCGACGGCCAGCCCGCTCTGCACGCGCAGGGCAACCTATCCGACCACGAATACACTGTCAGCCGTGGCGACCAGCCTGTGGCCCAAATCTCAAAACAATGGTTTTCGTTAGTCGATACCTACGGCGTCGACATCGCCGATAACGAGAATCCGGTCTTGATGCTGGCCAGCACCGTCGTCATCGATATGTGCTGCCATGAGCAAAAGTCGAAAGAGGATTAACTCTTAATTCTGCTGCGTCCCAGCCGTCTTCTTCTGCCGCATCGCAATAGTGCGCGCGTCCGAAGCCGCTTCCACCGCCTGCCTTGCCGAATCGATCATTTCTTGATAGCGCTTTCTGGCATAAGCCGCTTCGGCCCGATCCAAATATCCGCTCGCCTTCGCCAACGTGCCGGCCGCCGCTTGTTCCGCTCCATCAGCCTTCGCAATCTGCACCGCGTTCCGCGCCTCATAGAGTGCCGTGGTCGCTTCGTACTGTTCCATCGAAACGGTCGGCTGATTCTTCATGCTCGCCGACGCCAATTGCGACGATCGAATATTCATGGTGTATTGCCCGCGCGGCAACAACTCCGTCTTCGCCTCCACCTCTTCTATGCGCCCCACCGTATCCGGCCGCACCGCGCTCTCCATCGCAATCACATCGCTGGGATACGGCACGGAAAAGTAGGGCTCCGCCGTAACCAACAGACCGAAGGTCGAGTATGGCGACGTAACATGCAAAGCGGCTTTCGAAGATCCATTGGGAATCACCTCTGCCAAATTCACGGCCTTCCCATCCGGTGTAATCGCCCAAAGCACATAAGTCAAAAACTCCGTTCCGAAAATCGTCGGTGGGTCCAGTTTCTTCAGATTGAGATCGATCTTCGTATAACCGCTCATCACCTCAACCGTCGCCATCCCTTCCGCTTTCGGCATCAGCACAGTTCCACGCACATCAATGTCAGTCGGTCCCGCATGTCGCCGAAAATTCACCGCCTGCAGCGCGCGCTGCACAACCGTAACTTTAAAGATGGGCGAATGGTCGCCGCCTGCGCTCGTCTGCTGCGCCCAAGCCATCGGCCCCATCAGAATTCCAGCAACTAACGTGGATATCAACGTTCTCATGTAACCTCAGTTCTTTGCAAAAGTAACAAGAATGGGACGGGTTTCCCCCGGAATCTGTTTCGGAATTTACGATGGCATCACAGGTTCAACGCCATGCTTCCACAAAAACTGTGAAGGGGAGTTCCGAAATTCTCGCCACAACACCGCTAGTAATCGCCGGCGCCCTTGCGTGTCCAAGCCTCGAGCGTGTACGGCCAACCACAAGCCCAACGCGAATGACACTCCGAAATTAAGCACCCCAACGGCAGCCAACCCAGCCACCGCCCAGCCCAAGGCCCGCCAGGAAATCTGGCCACCCCAAGCCAGCGCGCTCACGTCATAGCCAAGTGACGCGCTCGCCAGAGTGATATGCCGAACCTCAATGGGAAACCCGGCAAACACGCTCACAAAAGGCAGCAGACCAAGCATGAACCCCAGCGCCACATAGCCCACCACGCCACTCAGTTGTTCTTTGATCAACGCCGCCAGCCATACCGCCGTGCCCGCTCCAAGTGACTTTCCAATTTTCCGGCTCTGCGCCACCGCGGCCGGCAGCCGATTGACAGCCATCCAGTTCGCTGTCCAGCCAGCGCACAAACTGGAGAGCCAGAGAAAGCATCCCGTCAGCGCCGCAAACGGAATCGTCAAAGAGAGAAGCGGATCAAGCGATTGAACACCATGTACCGCCTGCTCGTCAGTCAAAAAAGACTTGCCCGTTTGCCATCGAATCAACAGGTCTATCAACAGAGCCACCGGTACCGCGCCCACCAGATTTCCGAGCGTGACAACCGTTTGTGTACGCGTAATGGCGGCCACCACGCCCACTTCCGAATGCATCCCATCGTCTTTTTCCAATGCGTCGCAAAGCGCGGCCGCCGTCATCGAGGGCATTTTGGAGGCGAGCCGCCAACCCAGAAACTGCATCAAGACAAAACTCACCGTATAATTCAAACTGTGCGCCACGCCAATCCACAGCGGAGCCATCTGCATGGTCCCGAAAAGGTATTTGAATAGCGCCGTGAAAGCGGTAATCACACCGGCCCCCACGGCCCCATAACCCATACTCTTCCATTCCGCTGCCGAACCGGCAATGTAGTGTTCCCCGCTTTTGCCGGTATGGACCACCACGCGGCGCGCCACGCGATTCACACTGTTCCGCAAGAGCGCACCCAGTGCCGCCTCGCTGGCAACCGCACGCAAAAGAACCGCGGCAAAGGCGCGTCCGTCGCTCCGGTTTTCCATCACGTTCAGCAGTTCTTCCATCCGAATCAATTGCGCAATCACCAGATCTAAGCGAAACACCAAATCAGCCGAAACGCCGCGCTCGTCCATCCTGGCGTGCGCCAACCCCGCCGACAGCCTGCATTGCTGAATCACGTTCCGCAGCGGCTCACTGTGCGGCGAAACAGAATCCTTCGCTTGCGCCACCAAATCAAAAAACGGTGAATCCGTTTCATACTGGTGTGGCATAACGCTCATCACACTGTGTGACAGCGCGGTGGCCGAAGCCCGAATCGAGAGAAGACGGATCGCCACGCGCAAGTCGCCAGCGGACGATCGCCCCAAAAGCGCGCGCCACGGTTCGATCTCTTCCTCGCTCAGCGCTCCAACCCACTCCGCATCACTCTGCGTCAATTCCGCGTTTTGCAAGGCGGAATAGAGGTCCAGCTCGTCATCGAACTGCGGCAAGATCCGTCTCTTGACACGCAGCAAGAGTTCCCGAATCAGCGATGTCGCTTCCGGCAGCGCCGCTTCCGCATATAGTCTCGGCGCGTAGGCTTTATTCCATAACTGTTGGAACCGTTGCGTAACGGCCGCGTTCTGTTGAATGCCCGCCGCCAACTCTCGCAACCGTTCCCCGCGCTGGCCAGGAGGCGCCGATCGAAGCCAAGCGATCGCCTGGTCAACCCATACCCGTTCGCTCGCGCTGCTCTGTTCCAAAGGAAGAAGGAGCAGTGTTTGAGCTGGGTCTGCCACCGGCGCTTGCATTCATTGATGATCTCGCAACCCCACCTGGGCATTTCGAAGCGAGCCGGCGTGCCTCCTATTTCGCCGCGATTCATCATGAGTCCGCGGATTTCGATCGGCCTGCCCGTGACTTTTCGGCACGCAGCATGCAGGAGGCTGGCCACCATACGATGACCCAAAAGCGCGCGCTGAAATCGATCCGGCAAGTATCCGAAAGGGGTCAAGATCTCAAACAAAGAGGTCGCCGCGATCCGACTCTGGGCGGCATACATTTCAAGGAGAATAGGGTTACACTATATCGCGCTCCACTTAAAATGTTCTATTTATTTCGTGACAATCCCTTAGTGTTTAGACGAGGCGACGGAGTGCGGAGGGGCGTCGAGGTATTCGATCCAGCCGTCCATCATTTCGGTTTCGCTGGCGCTGCCCCAACGGACGGGCTTGGTGGGGTCGGGATTTTGCGGGTTGTTCGCGGAGTTATCAAATTCGCCGAGAATTTCGACGCGCGTCCCTTTGGGCAGGAAGATTGGATCTTCGGCGCGGTAGGTGATTTGCCAGTTAAAGCTGTAGGCCGGGACGTAGAGAAGAGTCTCTTTCTTGCCATCGGGTAGGTCGGCCACAATGCGCATGGCTTTGCCGCGGAGGTGCATGTGAGGCGTAAGGCTGGTCACGAGGATGTCTTTATTGAAGGTGTGACACTCCGAGACAGGATGATCGGCGTCGCCGGCGGGGATCATGAACATGTGGTTGGATAGATCGATGCGGCGGGAGATTTGGCGTGGAGGTTCTTTGGCGAAGATGAGTCCGACGCTGGTGGCATCGACTTCCCGTTTGCCGGTGGTGCGCGAGTAGTGAATTTGGAAATTGATGGAGGAGCCGGCGGGGATTTTGCGCGCGGTTCCTTCCGGATAGACGTCGGGCGCGCGGCCGGGGAGGTAAGAACTGATGAGGCTGCCAAGATCGGAAGAGTGCGAGCCCGGAAACATGCCGTTGTCATCCACCGAGCAACCGTTATCAATCACCGGCGCTTCGGGGCGCACCCATTCGAGACTGCCTTCTTTAACCTTTATCCACTTGGCATATTCCTTGACTGGATCTTTTTCGGCGGCTTTGGCGGTCTTCTCGGGGTCGGGCGGCTCGACAACGAAGACGTGGGCGTGGTGGACGACGCGGCGGTTGCCGGGGCGTAGTTCGGCCGCGACGATCCAGCGGTCTTCGGTGAAATTCGTGGGGACGGTTATGTAGACATATTCATCCGGTCCGCTGGCTTCAATGACGTGTTCGGGGATAGTAATGATTGCGTCGGGTTTGCCGATTTTCCAGCCATCGGTGAACTGAGGCGCGGCCGGCATGTCTTTCGGATCGCCCTCAAGTTTGTCGCCATCGACCCAGGCTTTAATGGTGGCGATCTCGGTGTCAGAGAGGCGCGGGTCGTTGGACCATTTGCCGTAGTGGGGGTCGGCTTTCCAGGGTGGCATTTTGCCGGTTACAATTGCTTGGCGAATGGCGGCGGCCCAGGGACGAGTTTCTTTGTAGGTGAGCAGCGACATGGGGGCGATGTCGTTGGGGTGGTGGCAGGCGACGCAGTGTTGATAGAGGATAGGCGCAACATCGTGCGTATAGGTGACGCCCGGAGCGGCGAGGAGAGAGAGGGTGAGAAGCGGGGCGGTGAAGAGCAGCGTGGTGAGTTTCATGGGCCTTCGTTACGAGGATACCCCAATTTAAGGGCTCCAGCACGGTTCTTCGCCCATTTGGATACACTAATAGTTTAACTCCCCCTGAGATCTTGTATGACTGCCGCCGATCCGATCACACACACCCGTGCTGCCGAATTTCGGAGCAAATTGCAATCGAAAATCGTGGTTGCCGATGGCGCCATGGGAACGATGCTTTATGCGAAGGGCATTTTCATCAATCGCTGTTTTGATGAACTCAATCTTTCGGCGCCGCAAATGGTGAAAGAGATCCACCAAGAGTATGTAAAAGCGGGTGCCGAGATTATTGAGAGCAACACTTTCGGTGGCAACCGGGTTCGGTTGACGGCGTTTGGTTTTGTAGAAAAGCTGACGGCGATCAATCAGGCCGGAGTGCGTTTGGCACGCGAGGCGGCGGGAGAAAAGGCGTTTGTGGCGGGCGCGATGGGTCCGCTGGGGGCCAAGATTGAGCCCTTAGGACCAATTTCCTTTGCGGAAGCGCGCGGGGTTTTTAAAGAGCAAGCGGAAGCGTTGCTGAGCGCGGGCATCGATTTGATGGTGCTCGAGACGTTCTCGGATTTGAGCGAATTGCGTGAAGCGATTTTTGCCGCGCGCGAGGCGGCGGGTCCGGAAATGGTGATTGTCGCGCAAGTGACCGTGGACGACGAAGGAAAGATGCTGGACGGGACAGCGACGGCCACGTTTGCGAGCAAGTTGAGTGAGTGGCCGGTGGATGTGATTGGCGTGAATTGCTCGGCGGGTCCGAAGGTGGTGTTGGAGACGGTAGAGAAGATGCTGCCGCACACGACTAAGCCGCTGAGTGCGATGCCGAACGCCGGCCTGCCCTCAACGGTGGAGGGCCGCAACATCTATTTGTGTTCACCGGAATATATGGCGCAATACGCGCGGCGCTTTTTGCAAGCCGGCGTGCGGATGATCGGCGGATGCTGCGGGACGACGCCGGAACATATTAAGACCATTTGCAGCGAAGTGCGAAGTTTGCAGCCGATGCAGCAGCGCACGGCGGTTCTGGACGTTGTGGAAGAAGGCAAGCCGCCCGTCAAGCGCATGGCGAAAGTGCCGATAGCCGAAAAATCGGAACTCGGCGCGAAGCTGGCGGCGGGCAAATTTGTAGCGTTCGTGGAGATCTTACCGCCGCGCGGGGTGGATCCGATTAAAGAGATTGAAGGCGCAAAGTATTGCAAGGATCATGGGATTGATTGCATCAACGTGCCGGATGGTCCGCGGGCCAGTGCGCGTCTGAGTGCGCAGGTGACGTGCCAGTTGATTCAGCAGAAGGCCGGCATTGAGACGGTGCTGCATTTCTGTTGCCGCGATCGGAACATTTTAGGAATGCAGTCTGAATTGCTGGGCGCGCATGCGGTAGGTGTTCGGAATTTGATCTGCATTACAGGCGATCCCCCGCGCATGGGAACCTATCCGGACGCGACGGCGGTGTTTGATGTGGATTCGATTGGGCTCACCAATATTGTGAATCAATTGAATCAAGGCTTAGACATTGGCGGGAATCCGACGGGATCGCAGACGGCTCTGTTGATTGGCGTGGGCGCCAATCCGGGACATTTGAATATGGATGAGGAACTGCGGCGCTTTGCGTGGAAGGTGGAAGCGGGCGCGGAATACGTGGTGACGCAGCCGGTGTTCGACTTGAATTTGCTGGAAGCGTTTCTGAAGAAGACGGCACAATATAAAGTTCCGTTTATTGCAGGGATCTGGCCGCTGACCAGCTATCGGAATGCCGAGTTCATGGCGAACGAACTCCGCGTGCCCGTGCCGGACGAATATATGGAGCGGATGCGGCGTGCCGATAGTGCGGAGAAAGCGCGCGCGGAGGGCATCAACATTGCGCGTGAAATGTGCTCGCGCGTGCGGCATATGGTGCAGGGTGTGCAGTTGAGTGCGCCTTTTGGCCGGTATGAAATGGCGATTCAGGTGGCCGAGGCTTTGGGCTCGCGCTAGACTTACCTTTTAACTGGTCCCTTATTCGTGGCAACCGATTTAGTTGAGATCAATTTAGACAACCCGGAGCCGGAGATCATTGAACGCGCCGTTCGGGAAGTGGAGCGCGGCAAGATTGTGGGCGTGCCTACAGACGCGTTATACGTCTTAGTGGCGGATCCTTTGAATTTGCATGCCGTGGGGCGCGTGTTCGACGCCAAGGGTCGGGAAAGTGGACGCTCGCTGCCGCTGGCGATTTCCGACGTGCTGATGGCCGAGGATTTGTCGAGCGAGTTGAACAGCCGCTTCTATATTTTGGCGAGGCACTTTTGGCCCGGGCCTTTAACGATGATTGTGCCGGCAAGCGCGAAGGTGCCGTTAAAAGTGACTGGCAATACGGGGCGTCTGGCGCTGCGCAATGCGAAGTCGAAGGCGCTGAACATGATGGTGGAGAAGATTGGTCACGCGCTCATTGCGACGAGCGCGAATAAATCCGGGAAGCCGACGATCAAGAGCGGGATTGAGTTGTTTGCGGAGATGGACGGGCATATTGATTTGGTGCTCGAGGGCGGAGTGTGTACGGGACCGGGGTCGACGACGGTGGATATTACCGAGCCGTACTGGAAGGTGATTCGAGAAGGGGCCATCACGGAAAAAGAGATTGCGGAGCGGTTGCAGTCGAATTGAGACGTTTTCGCTACTCTTAAATCATGCAGCTCGTTTTGCCAGAACTCAGCGCGCCGGCGAAGCTAATCTTAGACGGGGCTGAGGGCTTCACAGAAGAGGAATATCTTTCTTTTTGCGAGGCCAATTCCAACCTGAAATTTGAGCGCACCGCGAAGGGAGAAATCGTTATCGTACCGCCGGCCGGTGGGGAATCGGATTATCGGAGCCTTGAAATCGGCGCAGAGTTGCGCGCGTGGGCGAAGAAAGACGGGCGGGGGACGGCGTTTGGATCGAGTGTTGAGTTTTTGCTGCCTAATGGCGCTGCGCTTTCGCCGGATGCGGCTTGGGTGGCGAATGATCGGCTGGCGGGACTGAGCAAGGAACAGCGGCGAAAATTTCTGCGGGTGGTTCCGGGATTCGTTGCTGAAGTGATGTCGCTCAGTGATCGATTACCCGACGCGCAGGTCAAGATGAAAGATTGGATGGACGGTGGCGTGGGTCTGGGGTGGTTGATCGATGGTGATGCGAGGACAATCTACATCTATCGGCAAGAGCGAGAGGTAGAAGAACGTAAGGGGATGTTGAAGTTAGCGGCAGACGGACCGATTGAAGGGTTCGTGATTGATTTGGCGGATCTTTGGGCTGGGCTTTAAGTGATTCGGTAGATGTAGCCGTCTTCGATGAAGCGATCACCTATCATTCGACCGCCTATTCTCTTGCCGTCGGTATATTTATACTTTGCGTAGATCCGGCGAAGTGCTTTTACAAATGGATCGCTCATCGGGAAGATGCGGGTCAGTAGTCTGTTGGAAGGCGCAAATCCCGCTTGAGCCAGCGCGTTGTGTAGCAAGCCGTACCAGCCTTCCATGCCTACTGAATCAAACCCCGGCCCAGCGAGGACAAGCCTCCAATCCACGTATTCGGGCAGATGCGCCCAGACGGCTACACTGAGCTTCACACCGGCGTCGTCGAGTGCTCGAACCACGTCCTGTCCAACGCTGATGTCTAGGCCTACCATCGTTGCTTTATCCAAGGCAACACTCCATGCTTCCGGTCTCCGACTGCATTCATCATTATTTTGGCAGACTCGGTTGGGATTCTCTCATAGCGGCTCTTTTCGGACCAGGGCGTCACACGTTTCCAGTTTTTGTCGAATTCCGGGTCTGCGCGCGTCTGAGCCTCGTGGTCGTCATCAAGCTCGGCGACCTTTAGCAATTGTGCCAAGTCGTGCGTATAGCTCAAACGTACTCTCTTGTCGTCTGGAAATTCATAACGGCGCGTGCTTTTCGAAATGCATGCTTTCAGCGCGCATTCGACCGCGTATCCTGCCAGATAATATGCCCCATCCGACATACCGAGCTTCAGAAGGGCTTCCGCCTCCTTGAG
>Ga0302320_10031405_pt1 | contig 10075 bp, 7 predicted proteins | sample Bog_T0_3_FD_202130 | JGI IMG/M metagenome (GOLD analysis project Ga0302320, IMG submission 202130) | Peat permafrost microbial communities from Stordalen Mire near Abisko, Sweden - Bog_T0_3 | ecosystem: Environmental > Terrestrial > Soil > Wetlands > Peat | place: Sweden: Abisko, Stordalen Mire...
CGGGGGGGTGGCAGATGCTGCGCGCCGCCTCGATCTCGCAGCGGCGCCTGGCCGAAGGCCGCTCCCCAGGCGATGCCGGCTTCCACCAGGCGAAGATCGCGACGGCGAGGTTCTACGCCGATCATGTGTTATCGCAGGCGCCAGGGCTCGCGCACAGCGTCATTCACGGCGCAGCGGGCGCGCTCGCCGAACACGTATTCTAGTAAGCGCGTGCCGAGCCGATATCCGCGCCGCATCGTCTGCCTGACGGAGGAACCCACAGAGATTCTCTACGCGCTTGGGCTCGAGGATCTGATCGTCGGCATCTCCGGATTCACCGTGCGGCCGGCGCGTGCGCGGCGCGAAAAGCCCAGGGTGTCGGCGTTTACCAGCGCCAAGGTCGATCGCATCCTGCAGCTGGGGCCGGATCTGGTGATCGGTTTCTCGGATATTCAGGCCGATATCGCGCATGCGCTGATCAAGAGCGGAGTCGAGGTATGGATCAGCAATCACCGCTCGGTCGAGGGGATCTTGGGATACGTGCGTCGCCTCGGCGCCATGGTCGGAGCGGGCGAGCGCGCCGAAAGCTATGCGCTCGAACTCGAGGCGCATGTGGAGCGGATTCGAACGCAGGCCGCCGGGCTCAAGTTTCGACCGCGCGTCTATTTCGAGGAATGGGACGATCCGCTCATCTCCGGCATTCGATGGGTCAGCGAGCTCATCGGCATCGCCGGCGGCGATGACGTGTTTCCCGAGCGCGCGGCTTGCTCGTTGGCCAAGGATCGGATTCTCGGCGATCCCGGCGAGGTGATTCGCCGTGCTCCGCAGATCATGCTCGCCTCCTGGTGCGGCAAGCGGTTTCGCCCCGAGCATGTGCGCTCCCGCCTGGGCTGGGACGCGATACCCGCGGTGCGCGACGGCGAGCTGCACGAGATCAAGTCGCCCCTTATCCTGCAGCCGGGACCGGCGGCGCTCACCGATGGGCTCGATGCAATCCACCGAGTGGTGCGGCAATGGGTGGGGCGCCTTGAACAAGCTTCCGCCTGAGGCGGCTACGGATGTGCCAATTGCGTCGCCGTGCATTGGCGTCTGCCGGCTGGATGCACGGGGATTGTGCATCGGCTGCCGGCGCAATCTCGGCGAGATCGCCGAATGGCCGCGGGCGAGCACGGCGCGCCAGCGTCAAATTCTGCGCGAACTGATCGGTCGGAGGTAGTATCTGCCGCATGGATAGCAGCACTGCAGCGCGGATGGCCAGGAAGGGATTGCGGCATTCCTCGCGAAGCGCGGGCCAAGCCGCCAAAATGGCCAAGCGAACCGGCCATTCCGGCCCAGCCGGCTTGAATCGACCGGCGGCGCCCGTCACGCGCGCGGAACCGGGCACCATCGGCATTTGCTTTGTTGCCGCTGCGCTTCAGGGCGTGCGTGCACGCAACTTGGATTCGGAGCAGTTGCTGACCAGGGTCGGGCTGTCCTCGAACCTGCTGCAGGTTCCACAGGCGCGCGTTTCCGCTCAAAAATATGGCCAACTGTGGCGCCTCATCGCAGCCACCCTGGACGATGAATTCTTCGGTCAAGATTCGCGCCGCATGAAAGTGGGGAGTTTCGCGATGCTGTGTCATTCGGTCCTGGCCTGCAAAACCCTGGGCCACGCCTTGGAGCGCAGCCTGCGCTTCTATGTGCTGCTATTGGACGAGATCCACGGCACTCTGCAGCGCGACGTGGAAGAGGCGACAATCGTGTTGAGGCAGAGCGCCGTCGATGGCGCGGCCCGGCCATTCGCGCATGAGACGTTGCTCATGCTGCTGCACGGCGTCGCCTGCTGGTTGGTGGGCCGGCGCATCCCGATTCTGCGCGCTCGATTCAGCTATCCGGAACCGGCGTACAGCGCGGAGTATCGATTGATGTACTGCACGGATCTGCAATTCGATGCGCCGGAGACGGCCATTTTCTTCGATGCGCGATACCTCGATCTGCCCATCGTGCAGAATGAGCGCACCATCAAGGAATTTCTGCGCACGGCGCCCGAGAACATCCTGGTGAAATACAAGAACGGCAGCAGCCTGAGCGCGCGAATCCGCCGGCGCCTGCGTCAATTACTGCCGGGCGACGTGCCGGATTTCGAGGCTATCGCCGGCGAGATGAAAATGGCGACGGCGACGATGCGCCGGCGCCTGAATGAAGAGGGCGCGTCGTATCAGGAGATCAAGGACCAGTTGCGCCGGGACCTGGCCATCAGCTACTTGAGCCATTCCGAGCGCAGCGTCATGGACATTGCGCTGGAGCTGGGTTTCTCCGAGCGCAGCGCCTTTCATCGCGCGTTCAGGAAATGGACCGGAGCGTCCCCGGGGGAATTTCGGCGCGAATTGCATGCCTGAGCCGCGCGAGCATGTTGCAAAGCCCCTATAGTCGTGAACCCAAGGAATTGAACCAATGGCCGATGTTTCCATGAACGCACGGGCCGCCTCATCGCCGGGCGCCAGGTTTCGCGCAGCGGTAGCCGATGAACGCCCATTGCAGGTGGTCGGCGCGATCAATGCCTATGTCGGCCGCATGGCGGCGGCATGCGGATTCAAAGCCCTGTACCTGTCCGGCGGCGGCGTGGCCGCGAATTCGCTCGGGGTGCCGGACTTAGGCATCAGCAGCCTGGAGGATGTGCTGATCGACATTCGCCGCATCACCGATGCGTGCGCGCTGCCCCTGCTGGTGGATGCCGATACCGGGTGGGGCGGCGCATTCAACATTGCGCGCAGCGTGAAATCCGTGATCAAGTCGGGGGCCGCCGGATTGCACATCGAAGATCAAGTGCAGGCCAAGCGCTGCGGCCACAGGCCCGGAAAGGAAATCGTCTCCAAGCAGGAAATGGTGGATCGGATCAAGGCCGCGGTCGATGCGCGCACCGATTCGCAGTTCGTGATCATGGCGCGCACCGATGCGCTGGCGGTGGAAGGCATCGACAAGGCCATCGAGCGCGCGGTGGCTTGCGTGGCGGCCGGGGCCGACATGATCTTTCCGGAAGCGATGACGGAACTCGCGATGTATCGCCGTTTCAAGGAGGCGGTCAAGGCGCCGATCCTGGCGAACATCACCGAGTTCGGCCAGACCCCGTTGTACACGCGCGAGGAGTTGGCGACGGTGGGGGTAGACATCGTCCTGCATTGCTGTTCCGCGTATCGCGCGATGAATGCCGCCGCGCTCGGTGTGTACCAGGCCATTCGCCGCGACGGCACCCAGAAAAACGTACTGGACCGTATGCAGACCCGCGAGGATCTGTACAAATACCTCGACTATCATGCGTACGAAGCCAAGCTCGACAGGCTCTTTGCCGAAGGCAAGGACCTGTAAACTTCAGGAGTGACTATGTCCGAGGTCAAATCCCCAACCGATGCTTTCAAGCCGAAGAAGTCAGTTGCGCTGTCCGGCGTGCCGGCCGGGAACACTGCACTTTGCACGGTGGGCCGGACCGGAAACGACCTGCACTATCGCGGCTACAACATCCTGGATTTGGCAACCACGTGCGAATTCGAGGAAATCGCCCATCTGCTGATCCACGGCAAACTGCCGAATCGCGCTGAACTCGGGGCTTACAAGGCCAAACTGAAATCGCTGCGCGGGATCCCTGCGCCTGTGGCCGCGGTGCTGGAGCAATTGCCGGCCGCCAGCCATCCGATGGACGTGATGCGCACCGGCGTCTCCACCTTGGGCTGCTGCGAGCCGGAATCACCGGACCACGCAACGCCTGGCGCACGCGACATCGGCGACCGCCTGATCGCCTGCTTAGGCTCGATGCTGTGCTACTGGCATCATTACTCAACTACGCAACGCAGGATCGAGGTTTGCACCGATGACGATTCGATCGGCGCGCACTTTCTGCACCTGTTGCACGGCCGCAAGCCCTCACAGAACTGGATACGGGCGATGCAGACTTCGCTCATTCTGTATGCCGAGCACGAGTTCAACGCCTCGACCTTTGCCGCGCGCGTGATCGCCGGCACAGGCTCGGATATGTATTCGTGCATCACCGGCGCCATCGGCGCGCTGCGTGGGCCGAAACACGGCGGCGCCAACGAGGTTGCCTACGAGATTCAGGCTCGCTATGCCACCCCCGATGCGGCGGAGGCGGACATACGCCGCCGGGTTGCCGAAAAGCAAGTGATCATAGGCTTTGGCCATCCGGTATACACCGTGTCGGATCCGCGCAACGAGGTGATCAAGGAGGTCGCCAGGCACTTGGCGGAAGAAGGCAAGGACCTGCGGGCCTTCTTGGTGGCCGACCGGATCGAGTCGGTCATGAAGCAGATCAAGAACATGTTCGCGAATCTCGACTGGTTTTCCGCCGTGTCCTACCACCTGATGGGGGTGCCGACCGCGATGTTCACGCCATTGTTCGTGATCAGCCGCACCACCGGCTGGGCGGCCCACGTCATCGAGCAGCGCGAGGACGGCAAGATCATTCGTCCGAGCGCCAACTACATCGGGCCCGAGGATCTCAAGTTCATTCCGCTGGCCCAGCGTCCCTGACACTGCCCAAGTCTGTTGTTTCACCGAACCGGTTGCACTCATGTCCCACGATATTAAATCCGCCGAAAGACCCGCTCCCGATCAGCTTCTCGCCTCGATCGCGGATTACGCACTGAGCTTCGAGATCAACAGCCCGCTCGCGTACGAAACGGCGCACTACTGCCTGATGGACACGCTGGCGTGCGGGTTCCAAGCGCTCAAATACCCGGCGTGCACGCGGCTGTTGGGTCCGGTGGTTCCGGGCGCGGCCCTGGCCGGCGGCGCGCGCGTTCCAGGAACATCCTATGAACTCGATCCCGTCAACGCTGCTTTCAACATCGGTGCGATGATTCGCTGGCTGGATTTCAACGACACCTGGCTGGCGGCGGAGTGGGGACACCCATCGGATAATCTGGGCGGCATTCTGGCGGCTGCGGATTATCTTGCGCGCACGGGGAAATCGCTCAGCGTGCGCGATGTGCTCGCCGCGATGATCAAGGCGCACGAGATCCAGGGCGTGCTGGCATTGGAGAACAGCTTCAACCGCGTCGGGCTCGATCACGTGCTGCTGGTGCGCGTCGCCTCGACTGCGGTGGTGACGGCACTGTTCGGCGGCTCGCGGGATCAGTTGATCAACGCCGTATCGAACGCCTGGATTGACGGCGGGGCTCTTAGGACCTACCGGCACGCGCCGAATACCGGCTCGCGCAAGAGCTGGGCGGCGGGCGATGCGACCAGCCGCGCGGTGCGCCACGCCCTGTTCGCGCTCAAGGGCGAGATGGGCTATCCCTCTGCGCTCTCGGCCAAGACCTGGGGCTTCCAGGACGTTCTGTTCAAGGGCAAGCCGCTCACACAGCCGCAAGAATTCGGCAGTTATGTGATGGAAAATATTCTGTTCAAGATTTCCTATCCGGCCGAGTTTCATGCGCAAACGGCGGTCGAAGCTGCGATGACGCTGCACGCGGAAGTGAGGGACCGGATCGACGCAATCGATCACATCGTCATCGAGACCCAGGAGCCCGGCGTGCGCATCATCGATAAGACGGGGATACTCGCGAATCCGGCCGATCGGGACCACTGCATTCAATACATGGTTGCCATCCCGCTGCTATTCGGCCGGCTGTCCGCCTCCGACTACGAGGACCAGGTCGCGATCGACCCGCGCATCGACGCATTGCGGGCCGTCATGCGGGTCAAGGAAAATCGCGTATTCACGCAGGAATACTATGCGGCGGAGAAGCGCTATATCGGCAACGCCGTGCAGGTGTTCTACAAGGACGGCGGATCCAGCCGGCGCGTTCAAGTGGACTACCCGATTGGCCATCGCAAGCGCCGCGCGGAAGGCATCCCGTTGCTGGTGAGGAAGTTCGAGGGCAGCGTTGCCGCCCACTTCGGCGTCAAGCAAACCGAGGCGATCAAAGCGCTATTCGCCGACAGCCAAGCGCTGTCGGCCATGCCGGTTGCCGATTTTGTCGCCAATCTGGTGACCCCCCAATAGCGAACATAAGATGCCGGGCGGCGGTGCATTATGACGCATCCACCTTGCGTGTAGTCCCCTGCAATCGGGATAGTGTGGACGATGAACAGCGTCCCACCGCCGACCCCGGAGCGCAGGCAGCGGTTTGACCGCCGCCATCGGGTGTACTGGTCGCTGGTCTACGGCGGCTTTCGCCCGCGGCGCCGCAACCTGCCGCGGCGGCTCGACGATTCACGCTTTCATTCGCTCGATTGGCATGCAGCGCACCTGTTGGCGGTGGCGATCGGCATCATGTTGCTCAGTGTCGCCGATGGCTTTCTGACGGTCACTCTGCTGTCGTTCGGCGCCTACGAGGCCAATCCCTTCATGGCGCCGCTGCTCGATGGCGACGCCACCCTATTCGCGGCGCTGAAAGTCGGAATTACGGCTGCCAGCGTCCTGGTCATGGTGGCCTTGGCGCGGTATCGATTCATGCAATTCGTGCGTGTGGAACTGATCCTGTACAGCGTTCTAGCGCTTTACTTCATTTTGATCGGCTACGAGCTGTGGATGCTCCAGGCGAGGATCAGCCTGCCGAGCCTCTAACGTTCCATATTCTGCCGCCTTGGGCTAAAATACGCGGCTGGTATGCGATTAGCTTCCGACTCCTCATCACATTGAAGTTATTGAGGTTTTCTCCGCCCAATGCCCCCCAAAAGTCAATCACTTGCCGAGCAATTGGCGAGCAGCGCGCTAAACGGTGCAAACGCCGATTACATCGAGGGGCTGTACGAAATCTTCTTGCGCGACCGTAACGGGGTGGAGCCTGCGTGGCGCGAGTATTTCGGCGCCCTCGGTACCGCTGCGCGCAGCGAAGTTGCGCATGGTCCGATTCGCGCACGCCTGCGGGACGAATTGCGAACGGCCTCGGCACCGGCGGGGCACGCTGATGCGGCAGCTTCCGAAGAGGCCAGCGCCAAACAGGGCTCCGTATCGCGCTTGATTCAGGTGTACGCCAACCGCGCACACCTGATCGCGAATCTGGATCCGCTGGGCCTGCAGCAGCGCGCCAAACCCTACGTGCTCGAGCTGGAGCATTTCGATCTCTCGGACGCGGATCTGGACACGGAATTTTTCACCAACAGCAGAAACGACATCATTCCTGCGCGCGCCAAGCTCAGGGACATTCTGGCGCAGCTCGAGTTCATCTATGCCGGCACGATCGGCGCCGAATTCGCGCATGTATCGGATACCGACGAGCGTCTGTGGCTGCAGGATAATTTTCAATCGGCCCGGCTGAAGCAGCACTTCACCGACGAGGAGAAGAGAAACATCCTGTGGCAGCTCACCGCCGCGGAGGCTCTCGAGCGTTATCTGCATTCCAAGTACGTGGGCCAGAAGCGATTCTCGCTGGAGGGCGGCGACAGCCTCATGGCGCTGCTGGATGACCTGGTTCAGCATGGCGGCAAGGCCGGCATCGAAGAAGTCATCATCGGCATGGCGCATCGAGGCCGGCTTAATGTGCTGGTGAATCTGCTCGGCAAGTCGCCCAGGGATTTATTCAGCGAATTCGAAGGCCGCTACGACCTGCCGAAGCTGCATGGTTCGGGCGATGTGAAGTATCACAAAGGATATTCTTCCGACCTTAAGACCGGCTCGGGCAACGTGCACGTTGCGCTGGCGTTCAACCCTTCGCATTTGGAGGTGGTGAACGCCGTGGTCGAGGGATCGGTGCGCGCCAGGCAGGAGCGGCGCGGCGATGCGGCCGGCGACAAGGTGCTGGCGGTGCAGATCCATGGCGATGCCGCGTTCGCGGGGCAGGGCGTGATCATGGAGACGCTGCAGCTATCCCAGGCGCGCGGCTTCTACACGGGCGGCTCGGTGCATATCATCATCAACAACCAGATCGGCTTCACCACCAGCGATCCGCATGATGCCCGCTCCACGCTGTATTGTTCCGACGTGGCCAAGATGGTCGAGGCGCCCATCTTTCACGTCAACGCCGATGATCCCGAGGCGGTGTGCTTCGTCATGCGATTTGCGCTCGATTATCGGATGAAGTTTCACAAGGACGTGGTGATCGACCTGGTGTGCTATCGCCGGCATGGGCACAACGAGGGCGACGAGCCGGCCGCGACCCAGCCCTTGATGTACCAGGTCATCCGCAAGAAGCCGACCGTGCGCCAGCTGTACGCGGATAAGCTGGCGGCCGAAGGGGTGCAGAGCGCGGACCAGGCAGCCGAGATGATCGAGCAATATCGGGCGGGGCTGGATGAGGGTAAGCCTCAGGCGCGCGCGGCACTCGGCTTGATCGGCAATAAATTCACCGTCGACTGGGCCGGGTACCTGGATGCGGACTGGTCCGAACCGGCGAAGACGGCAATCGAAATGCCGCGTTTGCGGGCGCTCGGCAAGGCGATCACGACCTATCCTGCGGACTGGGTGCTGCATCCTCGCGTGCTTGCGATCATGGAGGCGCGCGAGAAAATGGTGTCCGGTGAGCTCGCGCTCGACTGGGGCTGCGCCGAAACCCTGGCCTATGCCAGCCTCCTGCAGGAGGGCTACCCCATCCGCCTGACCGGCCAGGACAGCGGTCGCGGCACATTTTTCCACCGTCACGCGGTGCTGCACGATCAAGTCACGGGCCGCAGCTACCTGCCGTTGCAGCACCTGGCCACGAACCAGCCGACCTTTACGGTGACCGACTCGGTCCTGTCGGAATTGGCGGTCATGGGATTCGAATATGGATTCTCCACCACCGAACCGCATTGCCTGACCATATGGGAAGGCCAATTCGGCGATTTCTGCAACGGCGCGCAGGTCATCATCGATCAGTTCATCAGCTCGGGCGAGGCCAAATGGGGCCGCTTGTGCGGCCTCACGCTGTTCCTGCCGCATGGCTACGAGGGTCAGGGAGCCGAGCATTCGTCGGCACGCCTGGAGCGGTTTCTGCAACTGTGCGCCGAATACAATATCCAGGTGTGCGTGCCGTCGACGCCCGCACAGATGTTTCACATGCTGCGGCGGCAGATGCTGCGTTCCCTGCGCAAACCGCTCATCGTCATGACGCCGAAGAGCCTGTTGCGGCATCCGTTGTCGGTCTCCAGGCTCGAAGAGCTGTCCATGGGCGGCTTTCGCTCGGTCATCGACGAGATCGACGACATCAGACCCGCGGGCGTCACGCGCATCGTGCTTTGCACCGGCAAAGTCTATTTCGATCTGCTGAAAGCGCGGCGCGAAGCCAAGATCGAGACCGTGGCCCTGGTTCGGGTCGAACAGCTCTATCCGTTTCCTTCGGACGAGTACGAAGCCATCATCCGCAAGTATTCCGCGGCATCCGAAATCGTCTGGTGTCAGGAAGAGCCGCAAAATCAGGGCAGCTGGTATCAGATCCGCCATCGGCTGCAGTCGAAACTCGAGCCGCGGCACGAGCTGCTGTATGCGGGACGTGCCGGCGCCGCCGCGCCCGCCACCGGCATCTCGGTCCTGCACGAGCAGCAACAGAAGAACCTGGTCAGCGCGGCGCTGCAGGGCGTGCCTCCGGAAGAAACCTCCCGACAAACCATGCGCCTACCGGCGGCTCAAACTAGGACAGGATCATGACAATCGAAGTTCGCGTGCCGCAGCTGCCCGAGTCGGTGGCTGACGCGACGCTGGTCGGGTGGCACAAGCAGCCCGGAGATGCAGTGGCACGCGACGAAAATCTCGTCGATTTGGAGACCGACAAAGTGGTTCTAGAGGTGCCCGCGCCGATGGCCGGCGTGCTCAAGGAGATCAAATTTACCGACGGCGCCAAGGTGACCAGCGGGCAGCTGCTGGCGGTGATCGAGGAAGGCGCCGCATCGGCGGGCGCCAAGTTGAGCCCTGCCGCCAAGCGAGTGGCCGAGGAAAACAAGGTCGATCCAAAGGACCTGTCCGGATCGGGCCGCGACGGACGCGTCTCGAAGTCCGATGTGGTGAATTACCTGCAGACCAAGCAGGCGCCGGCGGCCCCGGCGCCTTCGACGACAGCGCCGCCGCCCGTGCCGCCGACAGCGCCGCCGCCGGCGCCGCGCGTCCGCGGAGCGCGCGCGGAACAACGCGTGCCCATGACGCGCCTGCGGGCGCGCATCGCCGAGCGCTTGGTCCAGGCGCAAGCGA
>Ga0302320_10031406_pt1 | contig 10075 bp, 6 predicted proteins | sample Bog_T0_3_FD_202130 | JGI IMG/M metagenome (GOLD analysis project Ga0302320, IMG submission 202130) | Peat permafrost microbial communities from Stordalen Mire near Abisko, Sweden - Bog_T0_3 | ecosystem: Environmental > Terrestrial > Soil > Wetlands > Peat | place: Sweden: Abisko, Stordalen Mire...
CCCCATCGCGCTCCCGTCGTAAGAAAATCGTTCATTATTGTTCTCCTCCAACCCCTTCCATCCCCCATCCTGCGATGCCAATTCGGCAATCCGTTACGATTACAAAAAAATGCGGAACAGATACCGCCCGGCCTCATTTTTGTGGAGTTAGTTTCACAAAAACCACTTCATTATCACGCATGGAAAATTCCGATTCCCAAGTTCCCGATGGGGCTACGGTGACATCCCGCTCCTCTGCCGGTTTTCCTGCGGCCGTATCCTTAAGTTGACCGACCTGAGATGGCGTGAGTTGGGAGGGCGTGCCCATTTTGAGATAAGCACTGTAGGCGTCATTCTCTTTGTACCCGATGCGATGGATAGCGAGATGGTAGGGGCCTGGTGGCAGCGAAGTCAGGTGCAGTTTAACCGGTGGCTTGGGAGATGGAACGAGGATATTTCCAAAAATGTCTTGATCAGAGATTTGCAAATTAGGCCGTGGATCGGTCAGATCCCAGAAAAGCGCCTGTACGCCACCTTTGGAGTCGCGACAGACCCATGCCTTTTCGTCTGCGTTCTTGAGTTCTTCCGGGCCAAGCTCATTTAGAAATTGATAGGCGAAGAAGGCGGGCTTTTTGATGCCCTGCAGATTGATTAAACCAAAGCCGCCCCGAAAGGGCTTCTTCTGCGGTCCGGCTTCCTCAAAAATATCCGTAAAAGTCCAGTAAGACATGGAACTAAGCGTTTCCGTATGTTTGAGTTGTTCGAGAATATAGGGGGCTTGAAAATAACTGTCGTGAATGGGGTCGTAACTGCTATAGGCCGAACTCCATTCGGTGATATGTACGGGCAAGTGTGGCAGGGCCGACTGCGCGATGTTCGCGTCTTCCCGGTGGGCTCCATGGGCGGGCTTTTCCAGATCCGTGTCAAGGTAGAGTTTCACCTGGCCTGTGTTGTCCAAACCGCCCGGACCGCCTCCAAGGCCGTAAATGTGATATGTGATGAAATCGAGCGGCACATTTTGGCCGACGCAATATGGAATTAAATCCTTTACCCACGCTGATCCCGACCCTGCCGGACCGCCAACCCGGTAAGCGGCGTTTACCGATTTGACCGCTTTGGCCGTGTGATTATAGAGATTGAAATACTCCGACTCCCGCGTCGCTTCGTTGACTGGCGTAAAGAAGTAATGGCCATCGGGCTCATTCCAAATTTCGAAATACCATTGCTTGACCTCGTCCGCTCCATAACGGTCCGTCCAATGCCGCGTGACGGCAGTCACGAGCGCGTCCCATTTGTCCCACGATTTCGGGAGTGCGGCATTACCTTTCCACCAGAAGATAGGGACGCGCTTGCTGGCGAGCGCATCGGGCATAAAGCTGATTTCCACGAAAGGCCTGACATGAATCGACAGAAGAAAGTCATAGACCATATCGACGTATTGCCAGTTATAGACCGGGTTGCCTTTGACGTCCTCGGAGTAGACGCCCAAGTCGTCACTAAACACTCCGTGACAGCGAAGGTATTCAAAGCCGATTTTTTCCTGGCAGGTGCGGAGTTGGTCCTGCCATTCGGCCCGCAGACCTTCCGCCACTCGACCGGCGCCCACACAGTAACGGTAAACCTCGGATTTCGGACCCTTGACGGTTTGATAATCCGCAGAAATTGTCCGTATGGAAATTGACGTCGTCGAGGCTGGAACTTGTCCCTGCAAATAAGTCAAACCAGATAACGAGGCAACCAACAGGCAGGCAATTGGTAGTTTCATTGCTTAATTCCTTGGAAGGCCTCTTTTTATTTCTGTTGAGGGGAAACGGAGATCTTCCTGATCAAATAGATTGGATCAAGGGTGATGTCCGTTTCTGAAGATAACGGCAATGGGTTCCCCATCATTTCAAAACCGGACGCATCCTGCCATTCCGACTCCGCAATTTGTCCCAACTTTACGGGATGACGCGCCCAGATCACCGTGATCGTGCTATCAACGGTGTGAAATCTTGCAAAAATTACCTTGTTGGTTCCCACGAGTTTTGTTTCCAAACCATTTGGCTCGGCATTTTCCAGGAAAGAGACAGCGGCCGCGTGGGCGGCTCCGGCGGGCTGGACTATGCCGTTGGTGTCTACCATCCCGCGGCCGTCATCACGATAGTCGGCGCCGCCGGAGGGAGCCGCATTGGCCGCGTAATAGAAATAGCGCTTCACGCCCATGGCTTTGAGTGCGGCGACCATGCGAACCATGGTGTTGGCCGCATCCTCGATGTTGGTCACGACGGTGGAAGGGATCTCGGCGCTATCGAGCCAACTATGGGCACCATTGAGCCAGATGCCGCCCTCCGTGTCCCACAACTCCGGGACCTGCCCTGATCGATTGGGAAACTGGCGCATTTGAGCCAGTTGATCGGCCATGGGCGGCTTTTTTTCTTCAGGCCCGCTGTCTTCGCCGTAAAAATGGAAGGAGAGGGCATCCACCTGTTTTCCTCCTCCAAGGGTCAATTCCTTCAAAGTAAAGGGGCCGTCCAAGTGGGCCACGGCGTTACCGACGAGAAAGGCGTGGATTCCGGCATCATCGAGGTCCTGGCGGGTGTGGCTTACGATATCGACGTAGACCTGCGCCTTGTCTTCGCCGGGAGAAACCAGGAGAAAATCCCCGTCGGGTTCGTTCCAGATTTCCCAGTCCCAAATATAGGGGCTAAAGGCGATTGCAGTTTTCTGAACGTACGTGCGCCAGGCGTCCCAGTCCTTCGGCGGATAACTTTTATACCAGCTGGACTGGCGGGTCTTCGCCGGGTCGCCGTCGGCGTAGAACCATGGCGTCGTACCGAGCGTACCCAAAAGATGAAAACCTTTTGAACGGGCAAGAGCGACGCCTTGTGTGTCAAAATCAAATTTGCCTTTCTCCGGTTCCACCACCATCCATTTTGTGGAAAGAGGAGCATGAAGGCGAAGCCAACGGAAGCCGACCCGTTCCGCAATGGCGAGATTATAGGGTGTCAAATCAACATGAGCGCCGAAGAAGGAGTCTGGCTCATCCCCCGGCGGCTTGAGGTGGGGTACGACGCTGTAAAGCAACTCGGTGAGAGGAAGGGGACTCGCGGATTCGCCATCGGGAAAGGCTTCCACTTTGAAACCGCCCATGCGGTCGGAAGGGAGGCTGACATCCGTTTGTCCATATCCCTCGGCATCTAAAGCGACATCGGTGTTCCAAGTCTTAAGTTCATGTTCGCGATAATCGACCAAGCGGAGACGGACAGCAATCGCTTTGGGATAGGGAAGCGCCACGATGTTAAGGGGGAAATGAATGGTATCGCCGGGATAGAATAGATTACCGGCCGGCGTGGCATCAGGGGATCCCCATCCCATCTCCATCTTCCTCTTGGGATAATCGGAGACATCCGTGTCGCCATCGACCGCGCTAATTGCATCCAATTCGTATTTTCCAGGATGATCGGCGTCAAACTCCAGATAGTAAGTTCCCGACGAGGATGGTTTCGGCGTTACCACCATGTGATAGAACTTCCACTTGTTATCGGAGCTGGTAAAATCCTTTGTCTCAAAAACCAAGCTCGGATACTTGCCTTGCCCAAGGCCAACTCTGAATGGCGTTCCCGGCTCGGGAGATTTCATCCAAAAATTAATGCTGACCGGATAACCATAGCGCAGATGAAAGTAAGCCGAGGTGAGCATGATCCGGCAGGAAGGGAATATCTCGAAGGCCAAAACATGATGTCCATCCGGCGCGTCGGCTTCGGGCTGTGACAGGATATTGGCCCGCACGTTATTATTAGCCGCCAAGTTGCTCCCGGCCAATCCGCCCGTTTCCCGAAAAGTAGCGTACCAATGGTCTCGTCCGACCTCAAACGAGCCGTTCTTGATCTGATTTCCGACGAGCGGCGCTTCGGTGGACTGTGCCGGAAGTTCCGTGAGGCTGACATCGTCAATCCAGAAAGTGTTCTCCTCTTTAAGCTCAAACAGGAGGGAAATTTCCTGCTTGGAAAGATTAGCCGGTAACACGATATTGAAGACCGACTCGGTCCAGTTGCCGTTGAGGGCGACCTCGGTCGAAAAATAGACCCGGTAGGGCGCCCCGGTTTGGCGCAGTGACACTATGATGGGCTTGGTGTTTGAGGGGCCTCGCAGCCAGAATCGAAGCCGGTAAGGCATTCCAGGTTTTACCGCCAACTTGGGATAGACGAGCTGGACGTCCGTCGCCGACCCTGTGGCGTGGCGAAGGCTGATGCGTTCAGACTGCGTGCCGGAGTGAGGATTTGTAGTGTCCCGGGCAAACTCGACGTCATTCTTGGCCCAGTTGTTTTCGAGCCATGGAGAGGAAGCTTTATCCTGCTCGAAACCGGGATCGCTGATTAGATTCTCGGAATTTTGCTCCGGTTTATCGGAAGAAGGGGCGGCGGCCAGGACGGTGGAGAAAACCATCCATGGGCAAAGAAAAAATATCGCAAGCAAACGTTTCATTGGATGGTCCGCCAGATATGAGTGTTAAGCATGCACATTAAAGTTTCCCATTGATCGCGGCGCGGTCTCCGACAAGCAGGCGCTGGAATTCTTTCAAGGCGATCCGAACATCGGGCAATTCAGGGTGCCAGATTCTTTCCCACTCCAGGGAAACACCGTAAGGGTAGCACACCTCGTCGAGCAATTTTCGCAACTCCTCAAAGGGATAGTCGCCTGCGCCGGGCAGCACGCAGTCATAGCCGGTTTTCGGAGCGGTCCTCAACTGGCTATCGCTGACATGCATATGGCGAACGAGGTGGCCGATCCTTTGCCAGCTTTCGGCCGGAGTTTCGCCGGCGGTGCGCCATGTGTGGTGGGAGTCCCAGAGGAGGTGCAGGGGCTCATCGAGCATTTCATTTAATTTCAGGCACATCGCGGAGGATGAAAACGCCGTATGCGTCTCCAGGAGAATTTCACATGGGGCTGATTTTTTTCCTATCTCCGCCCGGCAATGTTTCACCGTCCGGACCGCCTGCTCCCACTGTGACGGTGAAAGGGGATTTCCCCAGTGATATCCGCCAAAGACCCGGACATAGGGGGCGCGTAACAGGATCGCGACGTCCACAAAACGAAGAAAATGAGCGATATCCTCATCGGTCGCCTCGGCCAAGCCAAGATTGGTGGCAACCATGCGCACCGGCGGGTGAATTGAAGGGGGATTCTCTTCGAGAGGATTTGACGCGAAATAATCCGGCAACTCGATTGTGCCTTGCAGCGCGCGCACCTCGATGAAGTCCAAATTGAACTCACGGGCAAGGGAGGCAAGCTCCGCCAGAGAGGCCTCGGGCCAGCCCATGCTGGTAAAGCCATAGGAGGTATGCGTTGACCTGCTATTCATGATGTCATACGGCCTTTCCAAACCCCAAGCCCTCTTTATGTTCCCGCCGAATTGGGCACTTCCGTAAGGCTGACATCATCGATCCAAATGGTGGCTTCTTCCTTAAGTTCGAATACCAACGCATTGTATTGTGGATTCGCGTCCGCAGGTAAAACGATCTGGAAAACCGACTCCGTCCAAGTGGGGCTTAATTTGATGTCGCCAGAGAAGTACTTCGCAAAGGGTGCAAAGCTGGTGCCCAGGCTGACCGTGATCCCCGTTGCGGTGGGGCCGCCACGCGTCCAAAACCGAAGTTCCAGGTGCGTTCCCGGCAACAGAGGCAGCCCTTGATAGACCAACTGCACGTCTGTTTTGCCGTTGACGCCATGGCGTAACGTGATGCGTTGGGATTGCTTGCCGGAATGGGGGTTGTCCGGATCCAAAGCGAATTCGACGTCATTTTTGGCCCAATTGTTTTGCTTCCAGGCATACGACTCCGGCGGGTTTTCAAACGACGGATTTTTAACCAGGTTTACCTGTCCCGGGGCGGGCGTATCGGCGCGCAAGGGGGAGATGTTAGCGAATGTGCAGGCGAGAAAAAAACTGGCACTGCCCAGCAAAAGTCCTTTTGAATATGGAATCATAGACATGGATGAGGTGGCGGTTTAAGAGGTGTGAAAACCGAAGCCTATGTCCGGCAATTCCCTCCGTCCCGAGGCGGTTGCGAAGGTGTAATTCCAAATGTCGTTGGTTTGGCACGCGTCGAACTCTCCAAATCTTGTTTTCAAATTCCACGCCAACGGTTCCCGGCGGCAAGACAGCGAAGGAGTTTCCTTGCCTAGCTCAACTGCAAAGAAAATGCTTTCCCGGCACTCCAACTGCACCGGGGTTTCAGACAACACAAGGCGTAATTCGTTGGAACTCGCAAATTCCCGTAAAAGGCGGGCACCGGGAACCGGGAAGGTGTGGAAGGCATCCCGGGCCGGACGGATGAATTTCAAGGGGGCCGTGGCTCCGACCACGAGATCGCCGAACTTCAGGAATTTCCGGGAGGAAATAGTGACCGCCTCGCCTTGAGTATCGGCCTTGGCTCCTTCGGCGCTTTCCACTTCGGTGACCGGCGCGGCTTCACCTAAAATCCGGGTCAATACCGGATTGCCCAATATGAAATCGATTTTATCACACTGGGGGAATGTATGCGTTATCAATTGACCAATCCAGAGAAGGTTCTGTCCCGTACTGATCCACCACTGGCGGGTTTCCCAAAGATAGCCTCGCTGCATGGCAGCCAAGCCCGAGACGTCGGGAAGTTCAATAGGTTTGCTAACATTATAGCGATGACCTTCGCTGGCTTTTGGAGGATGCGCATGAAGAAAATCGCAGTTCCAGGTGTCTTCATTTTTCCAGAACAATCCTGAGCCGATTCCCCCAGCGCCTGCCACAGGGATGATTTCGAGGCCGGCTGAGGAGACATGATGTATCTTGGCATCGTCCTGAAGGCAAACCGATGCGTTTCCCTTTTGAAAATGCCAGGGCGTGGGAGCCAACAGACGTTTGGTTTTACGGGGCCGAAGTGCCACTTCCATCCTATGGACCACTCCCTTGATGTAATGACCATCCATCACGAGCCTCTGCCAGAGTTGGGCCGGTTCCGCTAAGAGCAGTCGATCCAAGCCCAATTCAAAAGCCCATTGGGTGGGTGCCTGAATAAATTCATCAAGGCCGCCTTCCTCGCGGCGCGAGCCTCCCCAAATATAGCCGCCAGCGGAAACCAGTTCATTAAAGTAGAGCGCCATTTGCTCCGCATCCTCGGCGAACGCCGGATCGCCGGTCGCAAAAAAGAGGTTCTCCAAAGCTGACCAGGCAAACACGCCGTAGTTGGCGTCCCATTGATTGAACTCCGAGTAAATCCAATGACCGCGATCATAAACACGAAGGCGGCGCAAGCGCTCGTGATAGTAATCAAGCACCTCTTTGAAAATGGCCTTGTTACCGGTGGCTTTAGCTAATAAGAATCCAATGTCGCAATAGGCCAGTAATTGGTTGTGGCACGGATTTTCATCGCGTGTGGGAAATGTTGAAATGTAGGACCAGTTGTCCAACATAACGTCGCGTAGTTCGGCGGCCGTTTTTTTGGACAGATAGGGAACGCCGTGTTGAAGGGTTAGAGCCCCACCGCAAATGCACCAATTGGTATTGCACCAATCACCACTCGAATCGCGATCAATGAAGTAACGGGAATAGCGAAATGGGCGCGTAGGCGAAGGCGCGCACACCAAGTGATCCAAATGAAAGCGAACGGCTCTCTCCAACGCGTCGACTATCTTTTCATTGCGAACGGTCTGGGAAAGAAAATAGGCCAGTGCCGCAGCCCCACCGATTTGGTCGTCGACCCTGTCGCCGCTGCGGTAGTCCTCGTCGGTGTAGAAGGATCCACGTTCGTCTTGTTGCCGCAAGAAAAGATCGACGCTGCGGCGCACGGTACCCCAGTCCGTCTCACGAGAATATTGGCGTGCCGATAGCGGGATAAATCCGCGTTTTCGGTTGTCCGCTTTCCACTGGAATGGAGCCTTGTATAGGATAGGCGCGTCGTTGGAGGTTGTGGAAGGAGCTATGTCCTTGGTCTGACGATGGTTATTCTTATCGGTGAATTGAGATTCACGGGAAGTGATGTTGATCGAAGCGACGTCTAACGATTCTGTTTTCAAATTGTCCCCCCAATCGCCGACAGAGCAAGGTTAATAGCAGCACTCCCATCGCTTTGAATATTTGTGACGAAGATTTGCGAATTCAGAGTCAACTGCTCGGCTGGCTTCTTTTGTGTTAGCCGGATAAAAAGAAAGGTTATATTCATTCAAATAAATTCTTCGAGGAATGTACTTTATGAGAAACGCAGCGTCAATGTTATTTGTTTGCGCAAGATTAAAAGGTCTGAATATTGTCTGCAAAATCAAAGAAGGATTGACAAGACCACTGAAACTTGAAAAATTCTACGAAGAATCTAAGGAATCTTGCCGAGCAATCGCGGGCTTGTTCTCCAATGAATGAGCGATGCCGCACAGCATCTGAGAAGTAAAATATCTATGAACAATCACAAAATTGTCGGTTGCCTGGCCATGGTTGCCATTCTTGGAGTTACCTCTTCTCTTTCGGCCAATGTTAAGATGCCAGCTATTTTTGGCGACCACATGGTACTTCAGCAGAGCATTAACCTGCCCGTATGGGGAAGCGCCGATGCCGGGGAAGAGGTGAGTGTTACGGTCGGAGGTGAAACGGCAAAAGCCACTGCAGGAAGTGATGGGAAATGGCTCGTGAAGCTCCCTCCGTTGCCCTCGGGAACGACTCCGGTCACAATGACGGTTGCCGGAAAAAACACCTTCACGTTCCAAGACGTTCTCATTGGTGATGTCTGGCTTTGTTCCGGACAGTCGAATATGGAATTCGGGGTGGGGATCACCACGAACGGCAAGGATGAAATCGCCAACGCGAACTTGCCTCTGCTGCGTCTTTTCACGGTACCCCACGTAACGGCCATCGCCCCGATGGATGATATCAAGACCGATGCAGGACATCCCATGATCGGTCATTGGGTGGTGTGTACTCCGGAATCGGTGGCTAAGACCGGCACATGGTCCGGATTTTCCGCAGTGGGCTATTTTTTCGGCCGCGAGATTCAAAAGACCACCGGTGGCCCGGTTGGTTTGATCGCCGCTCACTGGGGTGGCACTCCCGCCGAGGATTGGACGAGTCTTTCCGGTTTGCAGAAGGAGCCGATGCTCAAGAACTATGTCGATGCGTTTGACCAATTCAATGCAGATTACCCGCAGATCGTCGCGGAATATCCCGCCAAGCACGCGGCCTATCTGGCGGAACGGGCGAAATGGGACCAGGAAGTCGGCAACGCTTACAAAACGACGCTTCAGGAATGGAATGACGCCGTCGCCAAAGCCAAGGCGTCTGGGCAAGCTGCGCCGGCTAAACCCCAACCCGCCACCCCCGCCCCGGTCGCCCCCAAAGGCCCCGATGGCGGCTCGTACCCGACTACGCCGACGATTTTGTACAATGCCATGATCGCGCCTTTGGTCCCTTACGGTTTGAAAGGTGTCGCCTGGTACCAGGGCGAATCCAATACGGGCGCTCCTGGTGAATATCAGACCCTGTTTGGGCGGATGATCACGGATTGGCGGGAAAAATGGGGGCAGGGAAATTTCCCCTTCCTCTTTGTTCAAATATCGATTTTGAATATACCTGAACCTGCGGGTTCGGGATGGAGTCTTGTCCGCGAAGCCCAGCTCAAAACGCTGGCTTTGCCCGCGACGGGCATGGCGGTCTCCATCGATGTCGGCAACCCGGCAAATGTTCACTATGCCGACAAACAGGATGTCGGACTGCGTCTTGCCCAGGCGGCCAAACATGTCGCCTACGGACAGGATATTGTTTATTCCGGACCGATCTACGACAAGATGCAGGTGGAAGGCGGCGCAATCCGCCTGTCCTTTACGCAGGTCGGCGGCGGGCTGATCATCGGTAACTATCCCACGGCATCGGGACTACCTCCCAAGCCTCCGACGACGCTCTTGGGATTTGTCATCGCGGGTGCGGATAAGAAATGGGTGTCGGCAGACGCAAAAATAGACGGGAACACGGTCGTCGTTTCCAGCCCCCAAGTTCCGAATCCGGTGGCTGTGCGATATGCCTGGGCAAGCTGGTTCCGGGCGGGCAACGATCTCTATAACAAAGAAGGTCTGCCTGCATCACCATTCCGTACGGAAG
>Ga0302320_10031407_pt1 | contig 10075 bp, 13 predicted proteins | sample Bog_T0_3_FD_202130 | JGI IMG/M metagenome (GOLD analysis project Ga0302320, IMG submission 202130) | Peat permafrost microbial communities from Stordalen Mire near Abisko, Sweden - Bog_T0_3 | ecosystem: Environmental > Terrestrial > Soil > Wetlands > Peat | place: Sweden: Abisko, Stordalen Mire...
CCTGCTGCAATTGCAGCCGCACGAAGGCCGCGCCAAAGCCTGAGAACTCAGCTAGAATAAATGCTGGGCGCCAGCCCTTAACTTTGTGGGAGCGTAGCTCAGTTGGATAGAGCATCTGCCTTCTAACCCTAACAAGCAGCGGTCGATTTTTTCAATAATCATGAAAAAACCGAATATGCTCAAAAACTTAGACCGTTTTTAACTGTTTAGTCTTGAGTAATCATTTTGAGTTGAACCGGGCACAGTTTGGACACAACGGGCATACTTTGGGCATAGAACATTGTGAAGATCGCAGTTTGCCGCCACCCCGCTACCCTCATCCGAAGGCTGATTCCGAATCACTTGCTGCCGCTCGTTCCAATCGGAATCCTGCCATTTGGCATCAGGGACAGAATGGCTCACAGAGCATCTCTGAATTCGCATGCGGTGAATATCGGCTGTGAGACTGCGTGCATCCTGAAATTATTTTAATTGGGTGGCCTGAAGGGTTAGTTCCCATCGAGCCCCCAATCGCCACATAGGTCGAATGGGCTCACTTAGGGTCGATGCCAAACAGAAAATCCCCGTTTCCCATTCCCATCATTCCTCCCAATGCCGTTGTCATCACGTATTCACCCGGCTCCAGAGGCTCCGCTGGAGATACTTGAGTTGACTGCTCCCCATACTTGCTAAACTTTAGAGTGCGCAGAGTTTCTACCGTCTTTAGGCTCCCGACCCCGGTCATTAGCGCCCCTCCCCCCAATTTGGCGGAAACGTTCAGGCGTTGGTCCTTCGATACCTTGAGCACATTCAGCTTGACAGGGTCGTCCTGCGGCGGCGGCTCCATGCCGGGTAAGGTGGCGACGGGCGGGGGCACTCGAACGACAAACTGGATTGCTTGACCCGCTCTGAACCGCACCGGCGATCTTGATCCCTTGTAGCTCATCTGAGTTTGCATCCCTCCCAACCCTCCAAACTTAGTCTTCACTTCGAGACTTGTCTTCTGCCTCTCCAGCGGTATTAGTACACCTGCAGGGTCAAGATAGAAGATGACATGGGTGTATTCAGGCTCTTGCACTTTCTTGGCTTCTTGACCCGAGTCGGACGAGGGCGTTAAATGCGTCTGTGCCGGTTGTTGTGCGAGGGGCGGCGATGAAGGCGTTTGCGCTGGTTGTTGTGCGAACGACGGGGCGAAAGCAAAGAGAATCGCTAGAGCTAGAGTGATAGGACGCTGCATGATGACTTTTCCCTTTCAGAGTGTCTCTCCAAATCGTAGGCCGATATGGGCTTGTGTCAACCGGAATTTTGAAGCCAAGATTTACTGCTGGCTTCCGTCCCACACCTTCACGAGACGCCTCCCGCCTAATAGGTTTAATAGCCCACTTTCATAAGTCGCCAGCCATTGTCGTACATCCTGAAAGTTGCCTTCGCTGCTTCGGGGAACTTGCCCGTACAGTTCAGAACCTCTTCGGGATACTCGTACTGTAACTTAAAGTCTACGTTCCGCTCCGACTCACCAGAAGCAGTGATACCTGTTACTTCTCCGACTTGCTTACTCAGTAAGACGCCAAACCAGCACGACCCCGGCACCTTGAGGTTACACATCCCATTTTGATACATTATAGAATCAGCATTTCCCGCAAAGTTAGCGAAGTATTGCTTCCCTTTCGCTGAAGGCAACACACTCCCAAGATTTTCACAACCACTGCACATAGAAACGAATTTTCCGCAGGCTGGTTTTGCAAATTGTTGGCTTCGTAATGTTACCTCCGGCTTCCAAGACTTAAAAGCCTCAGACTCGTTCAAGAGAGATTGCGCCTTCGACCTACTCAGTTCTTTACTGCACGAACATAAGGGAAAGAGAGCCAATATTAAACAAAGCACAGCGATCTTCTTGTAAAGCATCTCGATGCCTCTGACGTGCCCCATAGATTCTCAAATGGCGTGAGTGGGGCTGTTCCTACCGCTCCGAAGTGTATCTGCGCTCTTTCTATAAGGGAAGTGAATTCTGAATGGAAGAAATGGCGGGATTGGGCAGGTCGAACTTTATCCGCTTGACTTGCAGTTGTTCTCCGACCCCAAGCTGGAACCAATAAGGCTCTGCATACTCTCCGTGCTCTCCCCCGGACAAATCCACTTTGAGTTCGCAAATACCATCGGGGAGATGATCAACAACTATGCGACTTCGGAGTATCGGTTGGAAGAATGACGGGGGTTCGCAACTACGCCTGTATGCCCATTGAGTTGAATTGCGGCGATCAAGTAGACGATGTCACCGACGTGCATGTCAATGGAACGATATGCTTCATTCAGCCAACAGCCAGAATCCAGCCGTCGTCTGAACTCCTCGACTCGATTCTGCTCGTAGTAGGTGAGGCGGGCTCGTAATCCCTCGACCGATGCTGTCTTCTTAGGAGGGCACGGTGTGTTCGAGAACGCCAACAGAGCAGCGGGAACAGCATCATCCACGCTGCTCTTTGCCCATGTGTCTGATTCGCCATCGTAGGACACGGTTGTGATCTCCGGGCGGAGGGAGCCCACATTGGGTTGTGGTCGTTGTTGGCTAAATGTTCATCGAACCCGTGGTGAGCATCACTTCTTGAATATCGAGCAAATGCCTGTAGAACCGACATAACTATACCCCTGTTTACTAGCGTTGTTTAGTATTTGCGTCAAGACTTGCCCCGTCTCGTCATTCACCGCTTTCACGGAGCATACCGCCCCATACTGGGTCACGGTAGGGGTAGATTCCGGTTTCTGTGCCATCACCGTGCCGACGGAGCCCGTCGCCAGTGTACCGATGAGGATTCCCGCCGCAAGCCAACCAATCGCCGATTTCGTAATTGTCATGTGAATCCCTCTCCTCTAGTTGAGACAAACAATAGACCGATGAGCGAGACTGGCCCAGCGCCCAAACGCTTGAGGCTGCGTAATCAAAAACCCCTTGTATCGAATTGCCTGCAGAGTGCCAATCACCGAGACAGTTTATTATCTGGATCGGCACTACACAACATCTTTGCCTAATCAGAAATCGACAAGGCACTCAGTATCCCGTTCTGGGAACTGCCGTGGCAGCATGACGATTGGAATGCCCTGCCTCATAGTCGTTTGGATCAGGTGGTCGCAGCCACAGGAAGCTTCCACGGTAATACCTGCCGCCGATAGTTCCATCTATTCTGCTCTAGGCCCGCAAATCCACCCGCGTTAAGCTTTCAGGCATGGATAAGCCCCTGCGAGTCGCCCTTTACGCCAGAGTGTCCACTCTCAACGGTCAGCACCCAGAGATGCAGTTGAACGAACTCCGTGAATTTGCCTCCCGCCGTGAATGGTCGGTCATCGGTGAGTATGTGGACGAAGGCGTGTCCGGTTCCAAGGAATCCCGCCCTGCACTGAACCGCCTGATGGCTGATGCTCATCGTCGGCGGTTCGACGCTGTGCTCGTATGGAAGATTGACAGGTTCGGCAGGAGCCTGAAGCACCTCGTCAATGCTCTGGCTGACCTTGATGCCTACGAAGTGGCGTTCATATCCCTGCGGGACAACCTCGACTTGACCACGCCGACCGGGAGGCTGATGTTTCAGGTGATCGGGGCAATGGCGGAATTCGAGTTGTCACTGACGAAGGAACGGGTGAGGTGCGGGCTGGATAATGCCCGTGCCAACGGTAAACAGCTTGGGCGTCCTCGCCGTGTGGTAGACCGCAACACGATCCTCCGTATGAAGGCTGAGGGCGTCAGCCTGAGGGATATTGCCACGGCGGTAGGACTTGGCTACGGCACCGTTCGCTCCCGACTCCAGCAGGTGAGCTAAAAACCCCCTCCGCCACAGCCGCCATCGGACACGCATTCAAAGGACTTAAGGTGGCGATTCTGGTGGGCGGCAAACATCTGTTTGTCGCTCACATAACCGTCGCTCTGCATTCAAGCGTCCACTCACCTTGTGTTAATGTACTCGTGACCGCCGTAAGTTTGCGTAAGTTCGCCGTTTGCGAACGCCGCATTGACGCACGCCTCGCACATCTTGCTGCTGCCCTTCCGACTTGAGCCGGAATGCCAGACGATGTGAACCTCATCATGGATGGGGCAGACGAGCTTCCCGCATCGGCGGCACTGCTGCCAAACTTTTTCATCGCATCGCACTAAGGGGTATGTTGAACATTCTGGCGGGGTCAGTATCATTTTCTTCAGTCCTACCAATCGTCATGCTCATGTAGCAAACAAATGCCAAGCTGAGGTTCCAGCTTGGCGATTGCGTTGCGAATTGCTTTACTTCTTCTGGTTGATCAACAGTCCCGGGTCGGAACTGTTGATCGAGACCACCCCGCCTTGCCCATCACGAGTATTGTTGAAGCGTTCGCTGGTTCTGCCAAGAAGGTTGTTGTGATTGTCACGCACGACGCTCACATCGCCCTCGTGATAGCCAGATGTCACTGACCCGACGATTTGGTTCTTGCCGTCCCGAATGTAAGTTTTTTCTAGCATTGTGTTTCCCTCCAATCGATAAATAGAGTTCGCTGACGCCTGATCTTCGCCAGCCTTACGATGTCTTCCAGTTCCGGTCTCGAAGCTTGCCACGCTCCTCAGGAAAGATAGCCCAACGCACCTGATCGCATATCCATGCCTGCCCCCCAGTTGGCAAATTGATCAGATACATGTCGGTATGCGGGTACGAACAATGGCAGACCGGGCAGCAGGTCGCACCAAGATGTGCGAAGTCCTCACAGACGAGGATGTCCTCATTGTCAGGAAGCCTGTTCGCCAGATGTGCTTCAAGCTCTTTCTCGTCGCTGTAGGGCGGATCGGGGCGCAGGTGCTCCAGTCGCATGTCACGCAGTGTTTTCTGGACGATCTCGTTCTTCGTCATCGTGCCAGCCCTCCAACGATGCGGTACACGCTCGTTTTGCTCAGCCCCAACCGGGTGGCGATGCTCCCGAGGCTGTTCCCAGCGTCATGGAGGCTGATGATCTTGGCACTATCACATTGGAGGCGAGGTCTGCCGCCGATCCGACCCTGTTGCCGAGCCCGTGCGAGTCCGGCGATGGTGCGCTCCGAAAGCCTGACACGTTCCTGCTTGGCGACCACCGCCAAAATGCTGATGACCGCTTCCCTGAAAATGCCGAGAGAATCGAGATACGGTTCGGAGAAACTGCGGTAGCCGACGCCATAGCCAGTCAGCCGCTGTAAATGGGTGAGCGTTTGATAGACACCCTCCCTCGAAAATCGATCCAATGCCCAAAACAATACGAGATCGATTTCATGGCGTGACGCCGCCGAAAATAGAGCCTTGAACTGCTCCCGGTCGCCGCTCTTGCCGGAGGCTGTGTCGATGTACTCGTGCTTGATCCGCCAGCCCTGCGTCTTGGCGAACGCTCGAAGCTGGGCGAGTTGGTTCTGGTTGTCCTGCCGCTCTGTCGAGATACGAGAATAGATCGCAATGTCCATACTTGTAATCTACAGAGCGACCCCCTTATTTCGTTACAAATACGGTCGTTTTAGCAACGGCTTTCTTAACGCCCGAAGCCGGATGCTAAGTTGTTGAAAACTGACACATGCAGATTTTTGGTTGTCGAAGGCATTTTTGGAACGAGGAGAACGAACATAGGATGCCCCATCCTGCTTACCTGCCGCATCATAGTCATTGCCATATGACAAAGGTTCCGGCATCCAAATCAGGACTTGCGTGTTCTGCCAGTTTCCATTCAACTTGCTATACGACAACTATGGCCAGAACCGAACATACCATCAATGACGCCCTCGCTGAGCTTTTGCGTGGCACTCGTAGGGCATGGCACCACGGCGAAGTGGTTACCTCCGAAGACACAGGTCAACTGAAGGATAGCGGCGGACGCCCTGACATTCTCGTCGTTGAGCCGAATGTCTCTCCGGTTGTGATCGAAACGGAAGTCCTTCCTGCCATCACAGTCGAGCCTGAAGCATTGTGCAGATTAGGCGTCCCAATGCGCTCCACCGGGCGGAAGATTCTGTCATCCATTGCCGTGCGGCTGCCCGAACGACTCCGCAAGAAATATGACGAAGCTCTGAAGCAAGACCTAGCTGCGGCTGACGATCTGGAAATGGCTCTCTACACGGGCAGCACCGCCGCCAGTGCCGTCCGCTGGCCGCAGTCCGGCTGGATGGTCGGCAGCGTGGCTGATCTGTCGATCCTCACGCAATCGGCATCCGTTCCGCCAGATGTCATCGACGCAGCGGCGACCAATCTGGTCAACGGCGTCAGCGAAGCAGCCGGGATATTGGCTCAGATCGCTAAGACGCACAGCGAAGCTATGGGGAAGATCGGCAAGGAATTGTTCCAAGAAGACGGTGATCAGACTCGCCGCATGGCAACAACGATCTTGGCAAACGCTTTTGTCTTCCACGAGAGCTTGGCTGGCAAGCTGCCTGATGTGAACTCCGTTGACGAGCTTCGAGGCTCGAACCACTTCAACAAGGCTGGCGTGATTGGTGAGTGGAAGAAGATTCTGAAGGTCAATTACTGGCCGATCTTTGACATTGCCCGTCGCATTCTCGAACATGTTCCGGTTGCCGAGAGCGTGCCTCTCATCGAACGATTAGCTGAAACGGCAGACCAGCTTCTAGAAAACCAGTTGATGCGGTCACACGATCTCACCGGAGCCGTCTTTCAGCGGATGATCGTGGATCGCAAGTTCCTAGCTGCCTACTACACCACTCCATCATCAGCAGCTTTGTTGCTTGGTCTGGCGATCACGCCGGAGCATACCCCTGCCAATACTGCGTGGGACGATCCTGAGAACATCAAGGCTCTCCGGGTTGCAGACTTTGCCTGTGGCACCGGGACGCTGCTCACCACGGCGTACCAGCGGATCGGGCAACTACATGAACTGGCTGGTGGTGATTCTGAGGCGATCCATGCTGAGATGCTGGCGCACTCGCTTGTCGGTTGCGATGTGTTGCCAGCCGCCGCACATCTGACGGCGTCCATGATCTCCGGTGCCCATCCAACGGTGAAGTATGAGCAAAGCTCGATCATGACCGTCGCCTATGGCAAGCAGCCAGACGGCGGGATGGCGCTGGGCTCTCTCGATCTGCTCGACCCACAAGCAAAGTTCGAGATTTTGGCGATAACGGCCAAGGCAGCAGAAGGCATGGGGGAAAAGGAACGGGAAACGTGGTCGGCATTGCCTCACGCTTCTTTCGATCTGGTTGTGATGAACCCGCCCTTCACCCGTGCGACGGATCATGGGAGCACCAAGCATAATAACGTACCAAATCCGATTTTTGCGGCATTTACCTCCACTGCTGAAGAACAGCGGATGATGGCTGAGGCTACGAAACGGCTGACGGCTGGCACCAGTGCTCATGGCAACGCTGGGGAAGCGTCGATTTTCTTGGTGCTTGCTGACCGGAAAATGAAACTTGGCGGTCGGCTAGCTCTAGTAATGCCCCTGAGCTTAATGATGGGGGAATCGTGGGACGACTCACGCATCCTGCTGGCGAACAATTATAGTGATCTAATCCTCGTTTCGATTGCCGGAGCCACCGACATCGATTGTTCATTTTCCGCCGACACGGGCATGGCTGAATGCCTTGTGATCGGGCACAAGTACAAGGCGGAGAGCAAACGTGCAACGTTCGTGGTTCTGAAGGAACGCCCATCGTATCCACTGCTGGGACTGAGCGCGGCGGAGCAAATCCACCGTCTTATCGCTACAAAGCGTATACGTACTCTTGAAGACGGCCCTGTCGGCGGAACACACCTGTACTTCGGAAACGAGGCCATCGGCCAAGCAATGAATGCGCCATTACCGGAATCTGGGGGTTGGAATTTGGCGCGTATTGCCGACCTGTCCTTAGCGCAAGCAGCATACCAGTTAGCAGACAAACAGCGGGTGTGGCTGCCGGGGATGGACAGAGCACAAGCCATCTACATTCCGATAACCACTGTGGGGGTGTTGGGCAAGATAGGCCCACACCATCGGGATATCAATGGCGCTACCTCAACGGGAGACATTAGAGGGCCGTTTGAGATTCGAGATGTAAAGGGAAACGAAGTGCCAACGTACCCGGTGCTTTGGGCGCACGATGCAAAGCGAGAACGGGTGATGTGCTTTGATGGCGATTCTGAGTGTCTTCCACTTAAGGGGTCAACTATCGAAGAGCAAGAATCAATCGATAAGAAAATCGCCAATATTTGGGCCACCGCATCGCACTGTCACTGCAACCTTGATTTTCGTTTCAATAGCCAGTCTACCGCGATGCAGTTCACTCCACGGCGAACGATAGGCGGTCGGGCATGGAGGGCAATACAGGCGTCTTCTGATCAGGAAGAGAAAGGGCTGGTGGTGTGGGCAAACACATCGCTTGGATTGCTGTTGCGCTGGTGGCACTCCAATAAACAGCAGTCTGGAAGAGGCAGCATTTCCAAATCTACTCTGCACACGTTGCCTGTGTTGGACTTGAGCGCGCTTTCTGCTAAGCAACGTTCTGCTGCTGTGGGACTGTTCGACAGCATGTGCCGGAAACAGCTATTACCGATTCATGAGATCGACAAGGACCCTACTCGCAAGGAACTGGACGAACGATTCTGCCGTGAGGTCCTGAACCTGCCGGATTCGATCACGGCACCGGGCGGGCCGCTGGAACTATTGCGCATGAAACTGGCGCAAGAGCCATCCATTCGAGGGAGCAAGTAGTCAGAATTCTTCGGTGCTCTGAGAATGAGGGTCGGTGCGGTTCTTGTTGTCAGCTTGCGCCTCCAGCCTTCGCCAAATCCGACGAACCCGCCCGAACTCGTCTGCAATCGTGCTCGTCGGCACACACGGGTATCTATCCAGCCGCCCCACAAGCTCTCGTGCCCGGTCACGGTGTGCCACGAAGTCTTCTGGGGTGACGATCTTCCTTAATTCGAGCAACCAAAGCCGAATCTGATTCTGTTCCTTGTCCGTGAAGTGAATTGCCATCTGCCTATTTCTCCTCGTCATCCCAAAATCTGCCGTCCGCCTCGTTGAGGTCAGGCTGCTCCTCGATATCTCTGTCGGTTAATGCGAACCAGTTGACACCAGACCAACGCTCCGCAGCCTGTCCCAGTGCAGTGCCGTGGTGTTCGCAGTACCAGCCGCCCTCAATCTTGACCGTGGCAGGCTCGTCACACGGCAATTCGAGTCGCCCATTAACTTCCATTCCACATTTGTGCTTCTTCATTGTTATTCCAGTACGTTCGCTTATTGCATGTAAACCGAAATCACGCTCAGCCTTAGCTTTGCCCCAATCTGTGGGTACCTTGCAAGAAGCCGCCAGAAATTTTTCCGCGCCCTTGCTGGAGGGCATTTTCTATCGATCAAGGGGCACTGAGCGACGGCACACCAGTGGCGTAGTTTTTTGGCAAGTAAAATTTCTCGGATTTCCGGGCGCGCATGCATGTTTTCTCCTTTTCAACCGCCATCACGATCCGGTCGGTGACGGCGATTTCTCCGATGTTGTTGAGGTTTTTCTGAAACCTCAGGTCACAGGGCGTGCTGTGGCGTGGGCTCCTTATGATGGGAATGAAAGTCCGTAAAATGTCCTTGAATATGTTTTGAAGGTTCCTCGAAACGAGGCGATCCATCGACAAAGACCCTGCTCATTGTCTCCTCGAAAACAGGTAAATCATATTTGCTTGTGGAAGATGTTTTGAGCAGAGCAGGGCAATGAGCGGGGCATTTTCAGGAAACTTTGAGCAGGGTAGATTTTCCCAAGAAAACTGGAAATTCCCACATAGATCATAAAAACTGTCGTCAGGGACTGAGAGGGTTTTAGCGTAAACATTGGGAAAAACGACCCTGCTCAAAAGACCCTGCTCAGATCAGAATATCCCTCTCAAACAAAAGACCCGGATCAAATTATTAGTCTTAATGAGCAGGGTCTTTGCTCAAAAGTTTTTGGGCCTCAGTATTAATAGGGCAGGAGAACAATATGATTGAAACTGGAATACCTCTGCCCTCACCTCACCAAAGACGGGCCGCCTTCCCTGAACTCGACCAGTTGGAAGTTGGAGAATCTGTTTCCTTTGATCTTGGTTATCGGGATCGTATTATCAATGCTGTCGCCTACCTGCAATTAAGCCGCAATAAGAAATTTGCC
>Ga0302320_10031408_pt1 | contig 10075 bp, 7 predicted proteins | sample Bog_T0_3_FD_202130 | JGI IMG/M metagenome (GOLD analysis project Ga0302320, IMG submission 202130) | Peat permafrost microbial communities from Stordalen Mire near Abisko, Sweden - Bog_T0_3 | ecosystem: Environmental > Terrestrial > Soil > Wetlands > Peat | place: Sweden: Abisko, Stordalen Mire...
CAACTAGTCTGTACATCTTCTTACATCACCCCACCAACAGCTGCAACGGGTATACGCGGCCGAAAGATCACCCCTCTAGTGCGTCTCCAAACCCCTCCTTCAACCATCACGACAATAGTGCATATTCTGACGAGAGTGATCTACTTCGACAGCAAAGGGTCATTCTGGGGGTGTGAGGATGTCTAGCGAGTACATAACGGCTAGTGAGGGTGGGCCAAATCAATTTTCCCCTGGAGACTGCAGTCCAAACACAAGCACAGCTCCAAGCAGGCCGAATAGTCCTCAGGGAAACCCCCCACAAAAGAGAGGGCGAGTTCGATTCGGTCATACCAGCGAAACTACCGACCCAAAACCCAAGAGATCGAGTCTCCGATTACGAGATTCTGGCTCAATTTCACCACTTCCTCCACTCCCAATCCCCAAGAATACGACTCCATCACGCTCAAGAAGCAACAGCATCAGTTCTTTGCTGAGGTTTACACCTGATCGAGAAAAAGAGAATCCATTTGCCGATCCTCAATTAAGTCCTGTATACAAACCAAGACCTAGTGTCCGGAGGAATAACTCATATAATGGAGAGTTTCGAAGCCTAGAAGATCTCACGGAAGATAACGAGAAAGCCTTTTCTGCATTGGCAGCGCAGAACAGGGCGCAGAGGGTTGCTACACTAGTAGGAAGCCATTCTTCTCCAAATTCGAGAAGGACTAGTTTCGACGAAGACTTAAGCGAATATGAAACGCCAAGGCAAAGTATAAACGGCTTACCAGTCAGGGTAGATGATATTCCTCTGGTAGAAATGGACCGGAAGAGATATCTGGATGGTGCTGGATTTGAATCGGAAGAGAACACCAACGAAAAGAAACGTTCGAGCACTTCAGAAGCACACAAACTGGTCCGAGCTCATACAAGGAAAGGGCCTATGGACACATGGAGAAAACCTGAGCCAAGTTTGGCGTCTGGACAAGTCTCTCCAGAAGAGGGATACATGGGTGGTGAATATGTACCTGCACCTCAGCAATATAGAGGCGGCGTTCTCTCCTCATTATTGAAGCTCTACAACGCTCCTTCCAACGCCCAGAGTGTGAATAGTTTAGCGCCATTAAGACACACAGACACTGATGGCTCGGAAACTGTTGCCAGTTTAGGGTCTTCTGGTGTAACCACTCCCAGGAAGCAAGCAAAATGGTATAATCACAAGAACCAGTCTCAAGATACTTTAGCGGGCTTAATTGAAGCCTCTGCGATCCTTGCTGCACCAGGCGGAGTGCGTACCGCTAAAAAGTCAGCACCATCTCGACCAGGAATGGGTAAACGAACACATAGCGGAAGGCTCCTCGAAACTGCTGCGAGAACTCTCACCGGGAAACCGAGGCTGGAAGATGAGATAAGAATTACTGTTCACATTGCGGAAACTTTAAGTCGACAAAAGTATCTTTTGAAGCTCTGTCGAGCTCTCATGAGTTATGGTGCCCCGACCCATCGACTGGAAGAGTACATGAAAATGACAGCTCGGGTCCTCGAGATTGATGGCCAATTTCTCTACATTCCGGGTTGCATGATTATCTCTTTTGATGATGCCACTACACACACTACAGAGGTGAAGCTTGTCAAAGCAGCCCAAGGTGTTAATTTAGGAAAGTTGAAGGATGTACATGAGATCTACAAGGAGGTTGTTCATGATGTTATCGGTGTTGAGGAGGCAACCCAAAGACTTGATGCTACCATTCGCCAACCGCAAAAACACGCTCCATGGGTCCAAGTTATCATGTACGGCTTTGCCAGTGCTTCTGTTGGCCCCTTTGGTAAGTCTTCTTGGTCTTGAGTTTAAAATGATACTAATTACTTTCGTAGCATTTGAAGCTCGTCTTATCGACACACCCATTGCTTTCCTACTTGGATGTCTTGTAGGCTTCCTTCAGTTGGTCGTCGCTCCATATTCCGACATGTATAGCAACGTCTTCGAAATCTCTGCGGCAATTTTTACCTCGTTTCTGGCTCGCCTCTTCGGCTCAATCCGCGGCGGCGACCTATTCTGCTTCTCAGCTTTAGCTCAATCCTCCATCGCACTCATCCTACCTGGATACATGGTCCTTTGCGGTTCTCTCGAACTGCAGTCACGCTCTATGGTTGCTGGCTCCGTCCGCATGGTCTATGCAATCATCTTTTCGCTCTTTCTCGGCTTTGGTATTACGATTGGTACAGCATTTTACGGTCTTATGGATGCCAACGCCACAAGTGCCACAACGTGCGAAGAGCCACTTGGTGACTTCTATAAATGGTTTTTTGTTGTCCCTTTCGCCTTCTGCCTTGCCGTCATCAATCAGGCAAAGTGGAAACAATTACCAGTCATGATGTTCATTGCTATGGCCGGCTACATTGTAAATTTCTTTTCGGCAAAAAAATTCACTAGCAGCGCCCTGTCCAATGCTCTTGGTGCTCTTGCCATTGGCACACTAGGAAATCTCTACTCGAGAATAAGACATGGTGTAGCAGCCACAGCACTTCTCCCAGCAATATTCGTCCAGGTACCATCTGGACTTGCAGCTTCAGGCTCGTTGCTTGCTGGTTTAAGTACCGCAGACTCTATTACAAATTCGTCGACATATGCCAATGGAACGGCGAAAATCAATGGGACTAGTTCTGTGAGTAACGATTTTTATCCTAGTGATATGTCAAGAAAAAATCAATACCACTACCAGTTTGCTTTTGCGGTTTGTTTTATTTTTAACTCCTGTCCACGGATGGGAGCTTTCTTTTGTTTCTATAATAATGCCAGATTTCCCAAATTCCTACCCCTCATTTAGTTGCTATCTTTTGGTGTACTTGGAGGGCTGAAACTGGTCACATCATATCGGGGCTTTGCTAATCAGAACCATTAGGTGGCTGTTACTTCCTCCGAGGATCTTAATACTATCGTCTTCAATGTTGGATACTCGATGATCCAAATCGCCATTGGTATTTCTGTGGGACTCTTCATGAGTGCTTTGGTGGTTTACCCGCGAGGGAAGAGGAGGAGTGGATTGTTCAGCTTTTAAGGTTTTGGCAGTCAAGGGATTCGGTTTTGCTTGGGGGTTGGGTTATCAGCGAGGTGTAATTCATTCTTGAGCAGCGGAAGTCTTTTGAGCGAGGTGTTTGGGAAGATTTGTTTTGGTTTGGGTTTGATTTTAGCGTTGGATTGTTGGTAGACCTGCTTGCGTGAAAGTCCCAGATAGATAGATGGGATGGGTATTTGGATTTTCAGAGGAATAGAATACATGGAGCAAGGCATTAGACCTTTAGATAGACACAGTACGCTGTGATGGGGGTCATGCGATAGATGAATAGACAAATGAGCGGCGTTCTGGGATTGATGCCTAAGATTATAGAGTTTCAATTAGAGTATAGCCTTCGAGTCAATTACAGTTATTGTTCAAAGACCGCTATATCTGATTTTTTAGCCTAGTTTGTCTAAAATTTCTTAAGGTGTAGTGAGGGAGAGGTAGTGCTAAGAATTGTGACTTCTGGTGAGTCCAAAAGTGGGAGATGAGTAGTGGGTTGAAAGAGTTTTATTGCGTATATATAGCCGAGCCCTACATCCCGACCCTTTATCTCCTGATGGATATATTATGTTACAAGACTAAAACTTGGATTCCCTGGTTGAAAATCGTAGACTTTGTTTTTGAGGAGTGGCATTGTTGGATGTCTGATCTTGTGCAAGGTGTATCACAGATCTTTTTAGCAATGTTGAATGGAAGTTATATGGAATTAATTTTGAATCGAGACATATTAATGTCGGATGCATTGTTTACTTTTCAGGCTGTAGCTTAAAATCTGAGAACGGGCAAAATGAGGATTATGAGCGAAATTTGGAAAAGGAAGTGAGAAGGAAGTTAGGAGAGCTGAAATAGGGCGGCCACGAAAATTTGCTGATGTTTGAATTTGGAAAAACAAGGAAAAGTTACGAGGAACATCAATGTTGAAAAAATGGATGATATATAAATGAACACAGTAAGGAGAAATGGTTATAGCTGCTGCGCTGTGTGTTTGTGTCTAAGCACTTATTGAAGCCGTTTGCTTCATTGAATGTTAGATTTTGAGCGAGAGGATTTAACTAGAATATTGGCCGGATTACGCTTTTGAGGTTCGAATGCATGCCTATCTTATTCCCGAAACAAACAAAATCGACATCCAGACTGGGACTCACAAGCACCATTCCATAACCAAACCAGGCTCAACGAACGGAATGACTAAAGAACTTGAAATTGTCTAATTATTAGAATTGAATTCCTATGGCCACGAATTCATCTCAAACATAGCCTCACAACCCTCAATTAATTCTTGTGCTGAGGGAGACGGTGGTTCCTCATCGAAATTGCCGAACATACTTTCCCTTGCCTCACTGTACCATTCGAAGCTCCGGGATTTGAGATAAAAGAATGGGCGAGGCTCCGATATATCTGGTGATGGAGAACGGTATCTCCACCCGTTTCGTGTCTTCCGGTACATTACATCAATGAAGTGCCGAAATCTCTTCCTACTTTCCAAAAAGCCCTTCACATAAGCCTGATTCAGTAGAACAACGGAGCGCACTTTTGGTATCGACCAATTTTCACGTGGAAAATCTTCTGGATTGACCATTGGATGCCAGACTTTCTCATGGACTCGTAGTTGATCCTCAAAGTTCTCTACATCCACATCGATAAAGTCGCTTTCTGTTCGAATATCCGCTGGCATATCTTCAAAATTGGGATCACGGTCGTAGTCTTCGGGTCCTCTAATTTTATCCCAACCAAATGTATGACCCCATTTCTCCTCAATTCCCACATCTAGAGTCACCAGGTGTCCATGTTCACACTTCCCAGTTACACAGCCAGGCCAATACGTATCACACATCGAAAATCGGTATACCACTAATAGCAACTCTTCCAAATTACGAAACTCTTGTACCACTTCTGCGAGAAGAGGAAGAGACATAGAATTCGCGTGGAAATGACGGTACCCGCGACATTCATTGACGGCAACACGCCTCACACGGTCTAGTTCCTCACGAGGACATTGTCCCATGTAATGAGACCCACCATCCAGAATTCCATCTTCGTAAAGGTTCTCTAACTGTTCCGACACCGCACTCAGTAAGAATATATCTTTGGAATAATTTACCCATTGTTTAGCAGGTGAGGTATATGTCGAAAATGCCAATCCAAACCCGAATCTCTGTAAGAGCTCTCGAGATTCGCGACAGACGTGGAGCAAGCTAGGTTTATCCGGAGTGTCCATATCAAAATAAGTATTACGATCTGCGACGGCCCTGCGATAATGCTCTCTCTCCAACTCTGCTCGAGTCAACTTTTTTGGCTTGGGCCGGGATGAAGTGAAGCCATAGGTCTCGAGTTGTCCTGAATTTCGAAATTCACAAAATGAGGAGATAGATTGTTCACGGTGACGAATGAGTCTGTCTATAGCACGAATAGATCGGCTATTTTCATCTTGTTCTTTAAAGAGATCGTCGATATCGTCGTCGTACTCCTGCTCGTCATACGCTTTCCAGTTTTCTTCTCCTTTTACTTCGAAACTCACTTCCACGTTGAGAAGTCGTGGCGGAGGCATGGCGAATTGCCAGATTATGATCCGGATATCAATCGGGAGCTCAGGGAAGAGAGTAAAACTGCGTTCAGGCTCGAATTTCGTGATCGTCACTGAGTTAGCAACACTGCAAGGAGTTTCCCCGCGTAAAAACTTTATTTCGGAAGATGCGCTTCTCCGGGGCACAAGGCCTCGCCAAGTGCAGGTGCAGTTTCTCTCAACGCACATCTTAGTTTTGAGGAGGATAATCGTGAGTTCAGAAGTAGAAGTTGGAGGCAGAAGTCGGTGTAGAAGTGTTCATAATTCTAGGCAGCAGGCATAATCATGCATTAAAACGTGCATAGGTGTAATTGGGTAGCGAGAAGCCTTTAATTTTAAGCGATCCCGCCATTCAGGGGGTGGCTCGTCAAAATTTAGCGAAGTCTTGCTTTCCCGTAAAACTCATGAGAATTTGCTTCATATAGATAAGATTCATTTCATCTAATTTCCATTCAAGATACTGGTGTCAAGTCCTTTATGATAACGTACTAATTTATGACCTTACTATTACATTCATATCATTCACCAAATTTGTCCTTGGTTCGTTACTCACAAACAAAACCATATTCGAAAATAGAAACCCCGTCACGCGGATCCTGATGTACCTACTCCTTATTTTCCCGGCCCATCTTCTTCTAGTTCTCCCTCACCTCGGACCAACAAAATTGCGCCTCCCGTGCCTATTCCGTACCCCAAATCCTTCATGGAGCCGCAGATGCATTCCTTCCGTGGTGACGTAGAAGATCCTAAAATGGGCCGCGGAGCATTGGTGATTGCGACACTTTCGGCTTAGTGGCGTGTAATTTTTTAAGCGGCATTGTTTGTTTCGAGTGGAATAAATGGTTGAGAGGGTATTATTTTATAGCTTCATTCAATTGTGTGTAGTAAATTGTTGAGATTGGCTTCAACGAATCTTAATCCGTTGAAAAAAGGACAATAATTTTGCCTTTGTAATCATTGGAAAAGGCTGAAGGATGAGATTGAAGCGTTGTGCCCTATCCTCATATTCTTCTACCGCTCTGACTAGAAAGGGGAATCGAATGTAGAAGACGGAATGGTACTTCTAGGTCACCAAATTTTCACGGGCTATATATGTAAGGAGAGTAAAGCAAAAGTCTTTCTTCATGTACGTAACAGCTAATCTGAAATTCTTTTTTGAAAAATACTAAAGTGTATCTTTTTTTCAGTAAAAGAAGTATAAAAGACAAGCCGGTTGCCACAAAAGAATCTCCCCATTCGCTCTCTAAGCGGACAACAATCTAGCCGTGATCAGTATTCATGATGAGCCAGTACATTCTGCAGCCGAAGGTGTAACTGTCGTCGTCATTGTTACCGTAATCATTGTTTGAGGTCCCCCTACTTGATCGGCCAGATTGCTTTGCGACATTGAACCCCCCTTATTTGTAGTTACTGTAGTCGAAGTAGAAGCTCTTGGCATTGAAGAGCTGCCAGAAGACACCGCAGAGGAAGCTTCTAAAACGCTACCAGCTGTGGCGCTCGCAACTGCGGGCGTAGAACCACAGCTCTGTACGGAAGCCGGCCCAGGTGAAGGTTGAATTTTGTTGCAACCAGGTAAAGCGTCTAGCACTCCACCATACGTAAGGCCTTTTCCTTCAGGATTATCGATTTCTCCGTATGTCCAGCCTACATCTTCCTCGACTGTGGGCTCTATTTTACAGGCCAACATCTCCGCGTCAGTATAGATACTTCCAGCGCCGAAACAGGATTCGTCGTCTAAGGGCGGGGTGGGTGTATTTCCTCTGTTGGACAGTCAACGAGTCAGTTTTGCTTCGTAAAGAAAGTTCTAAGAAGAATGAGGTACATTTCTCTTCGTTGAGAACCAGAGCAAGTACAATATAAACAAAACGATTGCCCTTGAACCAGCGAGTCTGAACAAAGAAATCGGATTATACGCACGGTCGACAGGTTTTCATAGTAGCATTTAGAACACCTTCATCCCAACCATTAATCTACCAATCGTTAGTTCTTGGTAAATGAGAATATCGAACAGCTGAAACACTTACAAAATCAGCATGAAACCCATAGCCAGTTGGGTCGCCCATGCTCAATACCCATGGATTATTGGTCTTTTCATATAGCCCATTAAACGTCTCAACGTTCAACCAGTATTCGATGAAAATTGTCGGAAAACGCGCCACGTTGTACGGCGCAGAGCAGGCTGCCATTCCATCCTTGTTTGATGGATATGCCATGTGAGCAGAAGGATTAGAAGGGTTGAAATCTTCGCCATTCCAGCATGAGGGCATTTGGAGAGATGCTGCTAGGCCGTCCGGACATGATGTAAATCCAGTTGGAAAGCCGACAGACTTCACATCTGGGCCATGACACATCCACTCCAATCTTTATATATAGCATCTATATTAGTATTCCGTCCAAAGCTGGAGATAGAGCTCCATTGTGCGATGAATACATACTGAGTGCCATTAGACCCCATTGTTTTATCATCCTCAGATCTATACGTCATATCACCAGCTATCATGCGAAATCCCTTCGGAAATTCCTGGATACTGGTATCGTAAGTAGCATCCGACTTGCTGTATTTGTAATAGATTTTATGGTAAGGCTGTTCCGGTACGCGAATGAAACTGCCATTATTGGGGTCTTGGAAATAGAGATTCGGCATCCAGTAATTGCTTTTGTCGGCTTTGACGGGCACGGTGCTGCATGTACTACTTTGCGCTTGAGCATAATCCATATTTGCAGCAAAACCGTTGCCGCCGACAATCTTTAGGAGATTAGAATTCAAATTTATTTCGTAACATAGAGAAATCGGGAGAGAAATATTGTCCCCAAGGATTGCTTCGAAATGAGGTGGAAACTTAGATGTGAATTTAAACGCTTACGGAGTGAACATGATTAGACACAAGTCCTGCATCGAGAATTGGATCTCGCCGCTCGAGGACAAGCGGCATTCCACTATTTAGCACAAAATATGCACCCTGTTGCGCCAAAGTTGACACGACGTGTGCGATTAGGACTAAGCTGATAGCTCCGGAGCTGGATGGTCGGAAAAACATAACGAATGTGGTAAAGCCGAGGCTTAAATTTGGACCTTGCCAAATGAGCGTAAATGAGTGAATTTCCTGCGAGGAATGATTGAGCGAGTTAAGGCCCGAGGACGAGCAGACTTTTAAATGTTAGCAAGCTCCACAAAAGCGACAAATTTTTGGAAACCCACTGTTCAGACCATCCTTTATCGTGATCCTTCCTTTTGTTCTCGTGGTCATTCTCAGAACAAGCAAGCGCTAAAACACATGTTCCTAGCCGAATAATCAGCACTTGTTCCTTGAGAAAGCGCTGGGAATAAACGAAGGGATCGAATAGACCCGATGATCCAGAATCAAGGCTTAAAAGTCATCCTTAATCCTGTTGAACATCAGACGGCTTGAAGGTGGGGCACGAAGTATTTTTAAGGTTAGCGAAGGAGCCCCTTTTCATTAGCGAGATGATCGCGCTAAAATGCCCTATGGGAACGACATCTGTTCAAATCCTCCATCCTTCCTCTTTAACGATCTGTATTATTTATTGATGTTTGAAAATAATCAGCCAAATAATCTCTATGAATACTGTGTAGGTGAAGATCATCGGTGATCAATCATATGCGACTCGTACCCGGACGAAAGCCAGGTCCTCAATCTTCCCAATTTGCGTCCTGAAGAAAATGACAATCAACAAGCGAATGGCAGAGAACCACAATCTTAATTTTCAAATCCCTTCCTCATGACAGTCTGAAATACTGTTTCTGTCCACTGAGAGACTGTTCGAGTCAGGAGGCCTTTTTATGCCACTAAGATACTCGCTCATTGCATTGCTGCTATCGAGTTAAATCTATTGACTGAATATTTATCAATGTATTGAAGGATTTCACTAGAAGCAGAAGGCGGTCGTGTGGGAAGTGAAAGCAAAACATCGAAAGACAATCGCTTCCCGAAAATTTCGTCCCTTCATCCTCCAATCTCATGAATAAGAGGGACCTAAAACTCTAGGTCCCTCTTACGTTTTGCGGATAGCTACTAGACATGGGGCTATGTGGGGCTATGTGGGGTAAAATGCTAACTGGCCAATTTCTGCTTATTCAGCAGCAATTTTTCCGAATGCAGTAATAAACTAACCGCATTTGTATTTATTTAATCATGTGACTTCATAGCCCTCCGCAAAACGCAAAAGGCTCTCTGAGGGGAAGGGGGCCCCACTCGCCCTATGGTCATACTGTTCTGGTAACGGCACACAAGACGTAGATCTTTGGACCCTTTATAGCCCGCAATTTATCCCAGAAATCGACTCACAAAATCCATCGTTGTTTCCAACACAAAATGATTAATCAATACTTCAAAACTAGGCCTTCCATATTAATCAATCGACAATCACCCAAAAAGGACAACGCTTGCATCACAAACTTTCTTCGTCTTCCCTTGATCTTACTTGAGCTTGGATTCCACGGTGTTCATTTTTC
>Ga0302320_10031409_pt1 | contig 10074 bp, 13 predicted proteins | sample Bog_T0_3_FD_202130 | JGI IMG/M metagenome (GOLD analysis project Ga0302320, IMG submission 202130) | Peat permafrost microbial communities from Stordalen Mire near Abisko, Sweden - Bog_T0_3 | ecosystem: Environmental > Terrestrial > Soil > Wetlands > Peat | place: Sweden: Abisko, Stordalen Mire...
GATGACTCGTCTTTGAACTGCTCGCCGCGCTGAGGAATTCCGAGCGAAACAAACGTGACGTGACTTAGAGGTCCACTTCCCTGATGATCGACTCCTCTCCCGGGACAAATGAAGGGCTCGAACGGCGCATCGGTCTGCGTTCCGCTGTGCTGTTCAACATGCTGGAAATGATTGGTGTCGGCCCCTTCATTACGCTTCCACTGGTGATTGCGGCGGCGGGGTTCAACCTGTCGGTATGGGCGTGGGTGCTGGGCGCGGTAATCGCTGTAGCCGATGGCCTTGTGTGGGCAGAACTGGGAGCTGCGTTTCCGCGCGCTGGCGGGTCGTATGCGTTTCTCCGTGAGATTTACGGCCCCAGGCGCGCAGGCAATTGGCTGAGCTTTCTGTATGTCTGGCAGTTGAGCTTTTCTGCGCCGTTGTCGATTGCTTCGGGATGCATTGGTCTCGCGAGCTTTCTGGGCGTTTTCTGGCAAGGAATCGATGCTGCGCCCATTGCCTCGCTCCCCAATTTGCACTATGGAAACCTGGTCGCTGCCGCGGTTTGCCTGATGGTGACCTGGATGCTCTATCGCCGCTTGAGCATCGTGACTGGAATGGCATGGGTGCTATTTTTCGGAGTAATGGCGGCAATTACGGGAGTGATTGTCTCCGGCTTTGCGCACGCGTCTGCAATGGGCGGTTGGCACATGCCTGCGGCGCCGGCAATTGGCGGGTTGAAAAGCATGGTAGGCGGCCTGGCACAGGGCACTCTGCTGGCGACGTACTGCTACTGGGGCTACTACAACATTACGTTTCTAGGCAGCGAGGTGAAGCAGCCAGAGAAGACGATTCCGCGGGCGATTCTGCTTTCAGTCTTCCTTGTAGCCGCGTTCTATGTCGCTATGAATCTGGCTGTGCTGCCTTCGCTGGGCGGGGCCGCGACGCATACGGCTGAGAGCGCAGTAGTCCGGGTGCAGCTTGTGGCAGATATCGCGCGCGCAGCCTTCGGCGGCTGGGCTGGATACACGATTGCCGGGCTCGTAGTCTGGACGGCTTTTGCCAGCGTCTTTTCGTTGCTACTCGGCTATTCGCGCGTGCCCTATGCGGCGGCGCGGGATGGGAACTACTTCAGCTTTCTGGCGGCAGTGCATCCGCGTCATGGCATTCCCCATCGATCGCTGGTCGCCCTGGGTTTGGTAGCTTCCGCTTTCTGCTTTCTTACATTGACGCAGGTGATTACGCTCCTGGTCATCACCCGGATACTATTGCAGTTCTTCCTCCAACACGCTGGAGTTATGCTGCTGCGCGCTCAGAGGCCTGAGCTGAACCGTCCGTTCAAGATGCCCCTCTATCCGCTGCCGCCGCTGGTAGCGATCTGCGGATTTTTGTTCATGCTTGTGAATCGCGCACACGCGCTACAGGGCTTGGCAGTCGCGGCAGGCATCGGGCTGAGCGGGACGTTGATTTATCTCTACCGTGCGCGCCGGGAGGGGAAATGGCCGTTTGCGAACGGAATTGAAGCAGAGAGCTCATCCCCTGTCTAGAGCTTCAATCCGAATCGGGGTCCTGAAACGTATCTTGTAACGTGTGGCTGGTCTACAGTGTCTAATGAGTTGAGATCGAGAGTTTTCCCTTCGCGAGGTCAAGAATGCACATCCGAAAGCCCGCCGACATAGCTTCATCTGAGATCACGCCGCGCAGCGGATACGAATGGTACATGAATCGGCGCAAGTTCCTGCGTAGAGCGGCCTCCGCAGTCGTCACCACCAGTGCTGCGATGCTGGGCGCGGAGCGGCTCTCTGAAGTCGTCTCGCCGCGCATCGGAGCCCTGGCCGGAACCAAGCTCGATACGGTGAAGAGTCCGCTGACGACCACGGGCGAAGACCTCACCAGCCTCAACGACTTGACCCACTACAACAACTTCTACGAGTTTGGCGTTCAGAAGAATGAGCCGGCGCTCAATGCAGGCGTCCTGCCGACCCGCCCCTGGACAGTGAAGGTGGACGGTAAGGTGAAAACCCCGAAGACCTTCGACATCGATGCTCTGCTAAAGCTCCGCCCGCTGGAGGATCGCGTCTATCGCCATCGCTGCGTCGAGGCTTGGAGCATGGTGATTCCCTGGGTCGGTTACTCGCTCTCCGAATTCATCAAGCAATGCGAGCCACTCTCAACGGCGAAGTATGTACAATTCTTGTCCTATTACGATAAGAAAGTTGAGAAGTGGACGGATCAGAGCACGATTTTCTGGCCGTATTCCGAAGGCCTGCGCATGGATGAGGCGATGCATCCGCTGACTCTGTTCACGTTTGGATTGTATGGTGAGGTGTTGCCGAATCAGAATGGCGCGCCGGTGCGTGTTGTGCTGCCGTGGAAGTACGGATTCAAGTCGGCCAAGTCGATCGTCGGAGTGCGGTTTCTTGACAAAGAACCGCCCACAACATGGAATCAACAGGCGCCGAGCGAATATGGTTTTTATTCCAACGTGAATCCAAACGTGGACCATCCGCGCTGGAGCCAGAAGACTGAGCGCCGCATTGGTCTGCCTTTCTACGCCCAGCGAAGAACCACGCTCATGTTCAATGGATACGGAGAGCAGGTAGCTTCACTCTACAACGGGATGGACCTGAAAAAGAACTACTGAACACAGTCATCTGTTGCGAGCGTCATCCGAAGAACTGGCGCGGAGATCGTATGACTCAATCAAAAGCAGCTGAAGCACAGTTAGCTTCGTTTCTGGCCAAGTACACCGCTGAGATTGTTGCTCTTGGAGAGTCGATTCTCGAGGAAATGCGGCGACTCTATCCGACAGCGATTGAGCTTGTGTATGACAACTACAACGCGCTCGCAATCGGCTTCAGTCCTACTGAGCGGCCGTCAGAAGCTATCTTCTCCATCGCCCTTTATCCCAAGTGGATAAGCTTGTTCTTTCTTCAGGCCAAAGGACTGCCCGACCCCGACAAGCTATTGAAGGGCAGCGGCAATGTTGCGAAGCACATTGTTCTTTCATCGCCGGACATGCTCCATTACCCGCCGGTGCGGGAACTGATGCGCGAGGCGGTAGAAAGAGCAAAGGTACCCTTCGACCCCAAAGGGAACCGCCTGCTGATTATCCGCTCGGTCTCGGCAAAACAGAGACCTCGGCGACCAATTGATAAGGATGTTTCCCGTGCACCCCGGCGCGATGTCAAGACCAAGAAGAAAGCATCGGTCAGATCTCGATAACTATGAACAAATCAATACTTATTCTGCTGAAGATACTGACCTGGGCTGCATGCCTGGGCCCCGCTGCGCTACTTGCTTACCAGGCGGTAACCAACACGCTCGGCCCCGATCCAACAGCCAAAATCGAACTAACTACGGGCTATAACACTCTCTTGCTTTTGATTATCTCGCTGGCCATTTCCCCAGTACGCAAGCTTGTGCCGCGACTAAGCTGGTTGATCAAGTTCCGCAGACTGCTGGGTCTGTTTGCGTTCTTCTACGGCACGATCCACATGCTGACTTATGTGGCTCTGTACGCCGGCTTCGACGTGAAGACGATGCTTGACGATATAGCCAAGCGCAAGTTCATTACCGTTGGCGTCGCTGCTTGGCTCTTGCTATTGCCCTTGGCTGCGACGTCGACAAACTGGGCAATCCGCAAACTCGGCGGCAAGAACTGGAATCGCCTGCACTCGCTGGTTTATGCGGCGGCGGTATGCGGGGTCATTCACTATTGGTGGCAGGTCAAGCCCGGCGTGCTCAGCCCGCTTAATCTGACATTGGTACTGTCCGTTTTGCTGGCGGTCAGGCCTGTGTTGGCCTGGTGGTCGCGAAGACGGATGCGGCCCGTGTCCGCCTGAGGAAAAAGATTCCTGCAATCAATCGAATTGGAGGAATGTTTGCGCCACCGGGTGGAAGCTCTTGCGGTGCAGCGGTGTGGGGCCGAGACGGGCCAAGGCGTCCAGATGTTCCGGGGTTCCATAGCCTTTGTGGCTGGCGAGGCTGTAGCCGGGAAACTGGCTGTCCAGTTCAACCAGCAAACGGTCTCGGTGCACTTTGGCCAGCACACTCGCCGCGGCAATCGACAGGCTAATCGCATCACCCTGAATCACCGCTTGCTGAGGACAGGGCCAGTCGATCGTGTCGCGGCCGTCGATGAGCAGAAAATCCGGACCCAATGCGAGTTGCTGCACGGCCAGGCGCATCGCCAGCAGCGAGGCCCGGCGAATATTGATGCGGTCGATGGTTTCGACGTCGACCGAGGCAATCGCCCAGGCCACCGCGTTGGCTCGAATCTGAATTTCGAACTCGTCCCGCTTCTTTTCGCTGAGCTTTTTCGAGTCAGTAAGTCCGTTAATGTGGCAGCCGGGGGCCAGAATCACGGCTGCCGCTACAACAGGGCCGAAGAGCGGCCCGCGTCCCACCTCGTCGATCCCGGCGATCCGCATGGCGCCTAGCTTGCGCGCAGCTTTCTCGTGCTTCCAACCGCAAACCGGGATTCCCATGCCTCCAGTATAGGAAGCAAATCGGCGCACGCAAAGAAAAACCCCCAGCCGGGTGGGCCAGGGGTTGTTTCCTCAGAGAATGTCAGAGACCCCTAGGCGCGAACCTTGCCGGTAACGCGATCCACTTCCTTCAGACGGGCGGCCTTGCCGCGCAGTCCGCGGATGTAGAACAGCTTGGCGCGGCGAACGCGGTAGCTGCGAATCTTCTCAATCTTGTCGATGACCTTGGAATTGAAGGGGAAGATGCGCTCGACGCCCTGTCCAAAGCTCATTTTGCGCACGGTAAAGGTGCCCTGCGCGCCGCGGTTGATGGCGATAACCAAACCTTCGAACGCCTGCAAGCGTTCCTTATCGCCTTCCTTGATCTTGACCTGGACGCGAATCTGGTCGCCAGGGACGAATTCGGGGAGGTCTGTGCGCTTCAGCTTATCGGCCAGGCGCTGCATAACGGGATGAATGGACATGGTGTCTTCCTGCTGTTGGACTCAGAACTTCCAGTTTATCAGAGATTCTGTTTCCGCGCATAACTTGTCCGCTACCGTGGGATCATCCGCTCCACGATAAAAGGCGCAAGGACGCCGATCGCCAGCAGGCCGAGAAGGTCGACCACCGTAGAATAGCCCGAGTCCCTCGCATACAGCCACCACAAGCCCATTCCGCCGAGCGTGACGATCGTACTAATCAAGCTTTTCATTGCGGCAGATTACCCCGGAAAAACGCAGAACTCAAGGGTAATCAGATTACTGATGTAATTATAATGTTACTTTAGTTTTTTGAAGAGAGCCGACCTTTTCCAATCAATGATCAGACCTGAGCAGCGCAAGACCTGGATCCCGCTTCAACTTCCTTTCGGCGAAAATAAATCCTAGAAGCAGTGCTTGTATTGATTCTGCGTCCATCACGTTCGCCAGTCGCTTCTCCATCTTTCCTTGCTTTAATATGATCGACAGCACAGCTTGTACAACGCTTTCTCCCGAAACATTCGCCTGAGGAACTCATGAAACGGTACGTGATCATCTGTGGGTTAGTCGGCGGAGTCCTGATTACCTTGCTCAAATGGACCGAGTATCAGTTCCTGGTCATCGAGCATTCCGCGCAAATCTATGGCGGATTGACCGCGGCCATCTTTGCCGTTCTTGGCATCTGGCTCGGTCTCCGAATCAAAGGTGCACGCCAGCAAGTCGTCGTGAAGGAAGTCCATGTCTCCTCCATGGAACCCTTCGTGCCGGACGAAAGAAAGCGGGATGACCTCGGCATTACGCGTCGCGAGCTTGAGATTCTTGGCTTGGTCGCTCAAGGCATGAGCAACCGCGAAATCGCCGGCCGGCTCTTTGTAAGCGAGAACACCGTCAAGACCCATTGCAGCCGCGCGTTTGACAAGCTTGGCGCCAAGCGGCGGACCCAGGCTGTGCAACTCGGCAAGGAATTGGGCCTGCTGCCTTGATTGCGCTCGATGAACCTCACCAAAACGGATGATTCTTATCTTCCGGGCACAAAATCACCCGAAAGAATGACGACAGCGACTCCGGTATTCGCGGTAGGTTAGGTCTGCACTCAAGATTTCCGACAAGGAGAACCAATGAAAAAGACAATTCTCACCTATGGGCTCATCTCCGCAGCATTTACCGCGCTGACGATGTCGATCACCGTTCCGTTTGAAGACAAGATCGGCTTCAACCACAGTTTGTTCCTCGGCTACACAATGATCGTTCTCTCGTTCATGCTGGTGTTTTTCGGCATTCGCTCGTACCGCGACAATGTGGGGAACGGACAGATCACCTTCGCTAAGGGGTTCACGATCGGCATCTCCATCGCGCTGATCATGTGCGTCTCCTATGTCGTGACCTGGGAGATTATCTACTTCAACTTCATGCATGACTACATGGACAAATACTCTGCTTACATGGTGGAGAAGGCCAAGGCCGCGGGTGCAAGCGCTGCCGCAATCCAGGCACAGGTTGAGCAAATGAGGCAGTTCAAGGTGAAGTACGAAAACCCGTTCTACAATGCAGCAATGACGTTTATCGAGCCCTTCCCGGTTGGCCTCCTCATGACGCTGATTTCGGCGGCAATCCTGCGGAAAAAGCCGCAGGCCCAAGCGCAACCCTCGGCCCTCCCGACTGTCTCCTAATCTTTCAGCAGCTCGGTTGGGCGGGACAGCGATGCGCTATAGTTCCGGGTATGGATGAGAAGCGGGAATTGCTGCGGCATACTTTGGCGACGTTGGCTTATCGCGCGGCGCGGGCGTTGGACGGCGCGCCAGATCACTTTGCAGGATTTGCGCTGACGGGCCGGATGCCGGTGCAGATTCTTGCCCACATGGGCGACCTGCTTGACTGGGCTCTGACGGCTGCGGTTGGCAAAGAACAGTGGTGTGCTTCGCAGCCAGCCGTCTGGAAACAGGAGCAGCAGAGGTTCTTTCAATCTCTCGGAGCCCTGGATGCGTTTTTGGCATCGGGCGGCCCGGTGCAGGCTCCGATTGAGCGGCTGATGCAGGGGCCGGTAGCGGACGCCTTGACCCATGTGGGGCAGTTGGCGATGATGCGGCGTCTGTCTGGAAGCCCGGCGCGGGGTGAGAATTTTTACGTGGCGGCAATTGTGGCCGGGCAGGTGGGCGCGGATCAACCGGCACCCGTGCGCCCGTTCAAATAGGGATTCAGGGAATCACGCGGACGCGATCTCACTTCGGAGCCGGAAAATGAAAACGAAAGACTTACCGCAGGGTGTTGTTGGTTTCAAGTTTGCCCAGGCCCTGTTCAGCGGTGAATATGGCAAGGCGCCCGAAATGCTCAATGCGGAACTCAAGCTTGAGTACCCGGAAGCGCAGTTGAAGAAGCGTTACGAAGAAATGATCAGTCGAGCCGAAGAGCCTGCGGAGCTTGCTGACGTGGAAGTCCTGGACAATAGTGAACTTGGCCACGATTCGCTGGATTCAGAAGGTTGGGCGTATGTGGCCATATGGTCCGAGGCGGTCACTGTCACAGTCAAGCCTTTCGGCGCCGAGTATCTGATCACCGAACTCAGCTGGGGTCGCCCATAAGATTCAAAGAGACGCTCGTGGGTTCCTGCTATTCCACCCTGGCGACAAAAACAAAAGCGTCGCGCCCAGAGGGCTCCCATATGGGGCACACAGGGTGGTTTGCGCGCTTAAGTGCCTTGCTGCTGGATGGCTTCGAGAATTTTGCGGTCTTCTTTGCTTAGAGCTGCGTCTTGGAGCAGGTCTGGGCGGTTGGCGAGGGTTTTGCGGAGCTGCTGTTCGCGACGCCAGCGGCGGATTGCCTGATGATCGCCATTAAGCAGAGTCTCCGGAACTTGAAGCCCCTGAAAGTCGGCTGGCCGCGTGTAGTGGGGATAGTCCAGGAGGCCGCCAGCACCGTGCTGGGAACGGGGCACGCCTTCTGGGTCGCTGGTGATTTCGGTGTCGGCTACTCCGAAGCTTTCGAATTCGCTGGATGCTTCATTGCCCAGGACGCCGGGAATCAGGCGCATGGCGGCGTCGATGACTACGGCGGCGGCCAGCTCGCCTCCGCTTAGGACGTAGTCGCCGATGGAAAGCTCCATGTCGCAGTAGAGCTGGTTGATGCGCTCGTCTACGCCTTCGTAGCGACCACATATCAGGACGACTCGGTCAAGGGAGGCTATCTCGCGGGCTAAAGCCTGGGTGAATGGACGGCCTTGGGCGCTGAGGAGAATTACTGTGGTGTGGGAGGGGGCTGGAATTCCCTCAGGGGCTAAAGCCCCTTCATCCTTGGGAGGTTGGATGTATGGGCTGAAGCCCGTACCCTTCACTGGCTGCTCCGAAGAACTGAAAGGTTTTGGCTCAGGGGTTGATAGTTTGGGCTCGATGCCGAGGGAGGTTAGGGCTTCGGCTATGGGCTGCGGCTTGAGGACCATGCCTTCTCCGCCGCCAAAGGGACGGTCGTCGACGGTGCGGTGCCGGTCGTGCGTAAATGCGCGGAGATCGTGTACGGCCACTTCGACGAGGCCTTCTGCTAGGGCCCGGCGCAGGATTCCATTCTCGAAAAAGCTGGCAAAGAAGCCGGGAAAGATAGTGACGATGTCAAAGCGCATGCTTATCGATCATAAAGCGGTTGCATGCGGCTTTGGCCGGGATCGGGGGCTGATTCAAATCTCATGCTTCATTGGAATATCAGCATTGAAGTAAAAGGTAGCCTCTGAACCATCATCCATCTTCTTCACTTTCATCACGTCGAAGGCGTGCCCATCTTTGTTCTGCAGGCTCTGCCCCGATGGCCGGTAGCCCAATACGCGCAGAATCACATATTCCTCGTGCACCGTAATGACTACCCAGGCCTTTTCGGAGGATTTGCCATCACCCGATTTGAAGATTGAATCCACCAACCCATGGAAAACGGCTTGATGGAAATTTGCTTTGTCGGCTGCCCCTAGCTCGCGATTGGCTACATATGCAACAAAATGGGCATCCATATTGACGTAATTGCTGGCCAGTACTTTGTTCGCGTCTTTGAGCGCATCGGCATAATTCTTGGCGCCCAACTCCGCTCCCATCGCTTTCTCCTCCTTATCTGTATCTTTCGCCTGCTTATACTCGGGTGAGTCCATGTAGCTGAGCCGCAGGCGGCCGTAATCGACATCGGTATTTCCTGCCAGCAAGATTGCCAGCAGCTTGGCATACTCCGACGGAGTTGCCTGACTTGCGGAGAGTGACGGAAAGCAAGCGAAGGCGAGGAGGGCACCGGCAAAAAGTTGTGTGCGCATAATTTGGGAATCTTACCTTGCGATTCCGTTCTGTGTCGATTGCTGCGGCCCGTGCGACGGCAGCTGTCGATTTCCATGAGCCGATTACGAGATCACGATTAAGAGCTTCGAGGAGTGTTCAGATCGACGAGGCCTGTGGGGAGGGCCATTTCCAGGCGCTTCGCTGTGAGATCGATGGTGCGCAAAAAGCTCTTGGCGAAGGGGATCAGGATTTCATCGTCGGAGCCTGGAGCGTTGACGACCAAAAGAGCTACCGGGCCAGCGGTGCGGTCTACGTCTTCGATTATGCCGACGCTGATGGGCGTGGTGCCGGCGACGTCAAACAGCGTGCAGCCGATCAGGTCGGCGATATAGACCTCGTCGTCGGCCAGCGGGGCTCGGTCGGTGATCGGAATGGCTGCGATGAGGCCGGCCAGGGTTTCGGCGTCGGAGATGGAGTTGGAGATGTTGAAGTGAAGGACTATGCCGCCTTTGTGAGGCCAATGGGCGACGAGCTCGACTTCACGCGGTGCCTGGTTTGATTTGGGGCGAGATGAATCAGGATCGGACAGAAGCCAGAGTCGCCGACGGTCGGCGAATTTCTCAGGGAAGTCAGTGAGGATGTCGGCGAAGACCTCGCCTTTGCGCCCCTGGGGCCGGCGGATGCGAGCCAGCCATACCCATTGATCGGCTTGTTCAGCTTGGTTGGACCCAGTCATCGCGGCCTGGGGGGATTGGCCGTGTGGATCATGAATCGCCATGCGGCTATTGGTCTTCTTCAAGGATATCGAGCGTGTAGCGGCGATGGAGCTTCATGCTGACGGCGCCCAGAATGGTGCGCACCGACCTGGCTGTGCGACCTTGCTTGCCGATGACTTTGCCCACATCC
>Ga0302320_10031410_pt1 | contig 10074 bp, 10 predicted proteins | sample Bog_T0_3_FD_202130 | JGI IMG/M metagenome (GOLD analysis project Ga0302320, IMG submission 202130) | Peat permafrost microbial communities from Stordalen Mire near Abisko, Sweden - Bog_T0_3 | ecosystem: Environmental > Terrestrial > Soil > Wetlands > Peat | place: Sweden: Abisko, Stordalen Mire...
ATAGGCGGTGCACACCGCGATCTCGATCGCCGGATCGAGCTCGCGGATTCGCGCCGCCGCCCACACCCCGTCGGGCCCCGGCGGCATGCGCATATCGAGGAATGCCACCGCGAAAGGCTCGTCGGCCGCCAATGCGGCGCGCACCGCCGCGACCGCGCTTTCCGCGCCCTCGCAAAACACCGGCTCGAAGGTCGTATGGCTGGGCGAGAGCTTCTTGCGCGCATTCTCGCCCGCGGGCTTGTTGAACAGCCGTTCGCGCAGGTTGTGGAACACCGCCGTGTCTTCGCTGGTCTGCGCTTCGAGAAAGATCTGCCTATACGCGTCGCGCACCTCGGTTTCGTCGTCCGCAACGAGCACCTTGATCGCCGATGTTTGTTTTTCTTCCGACACAGTCAACCTCACGCACTAATGGTCATGGTTCGAGTTTCCCGGGTGCTCAACGGCAGCATCAGATGCATCGAAGCACCCAACCCTGGCCCGTCGCTCGCCGCCCATATTCGCCCGCCTAAGGCGCCTATCGCATTGGCGCACCAGTGCAGCCCGATCCCATGGTTGGTATCGCGGGGCTTGGTGGAGAACCCCTGGTCGAATACGCGCTGCAGATTGTCCTTGGAGATGCCGACTCCATTGTCGTTGCATTGCAGGTGCAATTGTTCGCCCCCGCCCTCGCGCACGATCTCCGCGGCGAGGCGCAACACGCCCTTTTCACGGCCCGCGTCGCGCACCGCGTCGGCGGCGTTGATGATGAGATTCTGCAGAATCAATCGCAGCACCGTGCGCGCCACGTGTACCACGCCCACCTTGCGCAGCGAGTCGTCGGCATCGACGATGAGGCGCTGGCGGCAGGCGTCCGGAACGATTTCCAAGGTCTGCGCCACCAAATCGGGAAGGCGTATCGACTCGATCACTTGCTCGTTGCGGGTCGAGCGCATCAGTTCGGTCAGCGCAGTCTGCACGATGGCGGATTGTCGCTGGATCACCGCCACGTCGGACTGGCTTTCCTTCACCATGGCCGCCAGTTCGCGCGCGCCCAGGCGCAGGAATTCCTCCAGGTCGGCACGCCGCGCCGCCTCGGCGGTTTGGTTCGCAAGCTCGGTGCAGGCTAGTTCGATGTCGCCCAGCGGCGCCGCTCGCAGTCGATCGGCCAGCTTCATCACCCTGACGCTCAGCGGCGTCATGGCATTGCCCAGATTGTGTAGCACGCCCTTTGCCAGTTCGGCGAATCCCGCCTGGTAGGATTGATCGACGAGCTGCTGGCGCGAGTCCGCGACGCGCCCCACCATGCGGTCGAATTCGCGCGCCAGCTGCGCCACCTCATCGCGGCCCGGCAGGTTCAGGCGCGCGGTCAGGTCGGTGCCTTCGCCGATCGCGACGGCGTGGCGGGTCACCCGCGACAGCGGCCTCAAGATCACCCGATTGAGGCCGACGACCAGCAGGATCAGCACCACGGTCGCCGCGACGATCACGTACACCGACGCGAATGTCACGGCCTTCAGGCCGCGGGCGGTGATCTTGCGCGGCACATCGACCCGCAGGGTCATGATCGGCCTGCCGTTGATGTCGCGGTAGGAGCGATCGACTTGGGTCATCTCCTGGGTCTCGGTAATCAAGTCCGCGGCGCCGGTGGATCCGTTCTGCAGCATCGACACGCTGGTCTGGGCCTGCGCGCCGAGAATGCGCATCTGCGCCGGCGTCAGCAATCGTCCCATGATCACGGCGCCCCGGTGTTGTCCGATGCCGCTGCCGTTGAGTATCGGTGCGGCCACCAGCAGCATGACGCCTTGATCCGTCTGAACCAAACCTCTTGCCGGCGTGCCCTCCGCCAGGTTCTTGCGCCACGGAAAGTCATCGGGAAGGGTGGCTCGATCCGCGAGGTCGATGTGCATCGCCGCGCCCGAAACCGGGTCGTAGGCGCTGGACAGCACCACTTGCGCGTTCAGGTCGACGATCAGCAGCAAATTCACCTTGAGCTGCTTCATCGCGACGGGTGTATTGTTCGCGGCCACGAATTCCGGATTGTGATCCTGCACAAATTGGTACGCGTCGGCCCAATTGCCCCAATCGGTCGCCGACAACGACATCCCCTCGAGCATCATGTCGAGCGCATAGTTGATGCGCTTCATGGAAATTTCCGCATCCTCGCGCTCGAGCTCGGCAAAGCTCGGCATCACCACGGTTTTCTGAATGAGGATCTCTACCGCGCTCAGTACGCAAAACAAAAGGGCGAGCAGCAAGATCATCTTGCGACGAATACTCATGGCCCTTCGTATCAAGAAAACCGGCAAATCTCCGTGCCGCCGTCGAATTTCGTTATAGGAGTATTGCTGCAGTTGCACAATGATTGAACTTGGTCACGCTCCCTGCGCGATGAATGTGACTTGGATCACGATTGCAAACAGCGGCGCGAGGCCCGATTAAATGTTGGTAATCGGCTGAAACCGCTTGCGGCCTGCGACGTTGTTCTCAGCTGAGGAGCCGAAATCCGGCGATCATTTCCACAATCTCCATGGAGGATCAACGATGTTACGTTCCACTCGCAAAGCTCTTGGTGTCTGCGCTGCCCTGATCTCCTGCGCCGCACTCACCGGCACCGCGTCCGCGCAAACGGCGTGGCAGAAGGATCATCCGCAGCGCACCGAAGTCAACAATCGCCTGGGCAATCAAGACAACCGCATCCACAGCGATGTGAAGAACGGCACGCTCACCAAGGCGCAGGCCGCATCGCTGCATGAGCAGGACCATCAGGTACGTCAGGAAGAGCGCGCCATGGCCGGCCAGAACGGTGGTCATCTCACCAAGCAGGAAGCGAGCACGCTGAACGCCCAGGAGAATGCGCTCAGCAAGCAGATTCCGCCGAAGTAGTCTAAAAGCGCAGCGATAGGCAGCTCAGGCCGCCGTCCATCTTTCTGAACTCGGACATCTGCAGGATCAGCAGTTTGTAGCCCTTGCGTTGCAGGATGCCCGCGAGTTGCGGGTATCCCGCGGCGAGCAGCACGGCATCATTGATGCGCACGCAGTTGGCGGCGTAGGCTTCGTCGGCCGAAACCACGATGGCCTCGCGGAACAGCGCGCCCTCGTGCTCGATCAGTCCGACGCCGGGACCTTTGACCCCCACGCCGTCGCCGAGATAGGCGATGCCGGTCTTCAAGTGCAGCAGCTCAGGGTTGGCGCGAATATCGATGATGCTCGCGCGGTAATTCCAGCTGCGCAACTGCGCGGCGAGTTGCTCCGCGCCCTGTTCATTGGTGCGCGCCGACACACCGATCAAGAAGTGCTCGTCCACCTGGCAAATGTCGCCGCCGTCGACGGTTCCGGGCGCGCTGATCTGGGCCAGGTCCGCGAACATGAGCCGCAGCGCGTCGCCCATGGCGGCGACCTCGCCGCTGCGGCTGGGCGCGCCGGGGCGGGCGAGTATCGCGCCGCGATCGGTGACGATGGCCGTGTCCTCGACGAAGGTGCCATCGGGATATTGCGGGTCCGGCGCAAGAACGGTGACTTGCAGCCCACACGCCTCGAGCGCCTCGCAATAACGGGCGTGCTGCTCGCGCGCCAGGCTCAAATCCGGCGGCCCTTCATTGGCGGTGGAGAGGCCGTGCGCGAAGCTGGCGCACGGCGCACGCACGATGGCGCGGCTGAATGCTCTTGCCATCACGCAGCCTGGTTGCGGCCGCCCTTCTTGGCAATCTGCAATTGCGCCTGGGCTTTTTCCAGCAGCGCGGCCGGGTTGTCCGGCGTGTCCGGAACCATGGCACTCACCCCGACGCTCACGCTGATGTAGCGCAGCACGGACGAGCGAGGATGATGGATGCGCATATCGCGCACCCGTTCGATCATGGTCTGGGCGACGCGCATTGCCTGCTCTTCGGAAAGCCCGGGCGCAAATGCGATCAAGCTGCCGCCGTCGATGCGCGCCGTGACGTCGCTGGCGCGCCTCAGGCACGCGGCCACCACGTGTGCCACGCGGCGAATGGTCGAGTCCCCGGCGGCGCGTCCGAAGGTGGTGTTGTACAGATCCAGTGAATCGATGTCGATCGCGAAGATGGCCATGCTGCGCCGCTCCCTCTGCGCCATGGCCCAGTCGCGCTTCAATAATTCCTCCAGGTAGGGCAGCGTGTAGAGTCCGGTCAGGCGATCGTCGCGCACGGCGATCGAGGTCGGCTGATGCGCGCCGCTCAAGGTGTCTCTGGGAACCCTGGGATCCATGCGCAGGCGCTCGCCGGCGTCGCGGTGGTGGCCCGCGAAGTGCGTGACGCGCCCCTCCGGATTCATCAACGGAAGTATGCTCATCTCGTTCCAGAACAGCTTGCCGTCCTTGCGATAGTTGCGCATCAGCACGCGGCAGGACTCGTTCCGGCTGAGCGCTTCGCGCAGGCGGTGGCGGCCGTCCTGCTCGCGGTCGTCGCCTTGCAGAAGGCGCAGGTTGCGGCCCAGGAGTTCCGCCGAGGTATAGCCCGTCAAGGACTCGAATGCGGGATTCGAATACACCACGAGATGATCCTGGTGCTGCGCGTCGATGAGCACCACGCCTTCCGGGGATGTATCGAGCATGCGGCGGTAGAAATCCGGGTCGATGCTCACGACTGGCCCTCCAGCACCAACGGCGGCGGCGCCGACAGCTCCGCGATGCGCGCCACCCTGCCCTGCCAAAGGGCGTCGGCCTCGAGATCGGCGGGCGCCTCGCCGCGTGCCCGCATGCGCACCCAGCGCGCCTGCGAAGCGGGCTCTGCCAAGTCCGGATCGATGTGCTCCAGCACCGCGAGGACCGACTGCCGGTCGTTGCAAATGGGCAGCACGTCGCAGCCCGCCGCCAAGGCGAGGCGCGCCCGGGCGGCCACGTCGCCGAAGGCAACGGCCCCGGCCATGTTCAGATCGTCCGCGAACACGCAGCCATGAAAGCCCAGTTCGCCGCGCAATATATCCACGATCCAGCGGTGCGACAGGCTGGCGGGCAGCGCGTCCACCTGCGGGAACACCACATGAGCCGCCATGACGCCCGCAAGATGGTCTTCGATCAGCAGTCGGTAGGGCCTCAGGTCGGCGCTCAAGTCGATGAAATCCCGCCGATCCACCGGCAATGCAATGTGCGAATCCGCCAGCACCGCGCCGTGGCCGGGAAAATGCTTGGCGGTGGCCGCCATGCCGGCCTCGCGCATTCCCGCCATGTAGGCGCCGGCCAGCGCGGCAACGGCATCAGCGTCGCTGTGAAACGCGCGGTCGCCGATGATCTCGCTCACGCCGTAATCGAGATCGACGCAGGGCGCGAAGCTGAAGTCGACGCCGACGGCGCGCAATTCGATGGCCATGAGCCATCCGGCCTCGTGCGCCAGCTTGAGTCCGTCATGCTTGTCCGCAGCGTAGCGCCTTCCCAAGGCGCGCGCCGGCGGCAGCCGGGTAAACCCCTCGCGAAAGCGCTGCACCCGGCCGCCCTCATGGTCGACCGCGATAAGAAGCTGCGGGGAGCGCAATGCGCGGATCGATTCGTTGAGCGCCGCGAGTTGCCTGCGGTCGCGGTAATTGCGCGAGAATAACAGCACCCCTCCCACCAGCGGATGCTTGAGCACTCGGGCGTCTTCGGAACTGAGTTCCGTTCCCGCTACATCGATCATGAGCGGCCCGAGGCTCACTTGCAGCTCTCGAACACCGCAATGGATTCGACGTGCGTCGTATGCGGAAACATGTCCATCACCCCTGCGCCGATCAGCTTGAACCCGTGAACTTGCGTCAGAATCCCGGCATCCCGCGCCAAACTCCCGGGATGACAGGAAATATACACGACCCGGCGCGGGCCCCACTGTGGCATAAGTTCCAGGATTTCGCAGGCCCCGGCACGCGGTGGGTCGAGCAGCACCAGGTCGTAGGCCTGCGCCGCCCATGCTCCGAACGTGGCCGGCTCGAACAGATTTTCGCGGGTGAAGACCGCGTTGCCGACGGCGTTTCTGGCGGCGTTCGCGGCCGCTTTGGCCACCAATGCCGCATCCCCCTCCACCCCCAGCACTCGCGCCGCGCGCCGCGCCAGCGGCAGGGTGAAATTCCCCAGTCCGCAGAACAGATCGAGCACCGAGTCCTTAGGCGTCGGCCGCAGCTGCTCGATCGCCACAGCCACCATGGCGCGGTTGACTTCGGCGTTGACCTGCACGAAGTCGCTCGGCCCGAAGTCGATGTCCATGCCGCCGCCGCCGGCGTAGTGCAACCGCAGCGCATTGCCCTGCAAGGGGCGCACGGTGTCCGGGCCGCCGCTCTGCAGGTACACCTGGGCGCCGGCCTCGATTGCGAAGTCCGCCATTCTGCGCAGATCCTCGGCGGTCGGCGCTTCCAGAACGCGAAACACCAGCGCCGCCGCCTCGTCTCCGGCCGCGAGCTCCACCTGCGGGATCTTCTCGCGGATGCTGAGCGTCTCGACCAGCGCGGCCAGCTTCCTCGGCAGTTCCGCGAAGCGCTCGATCAGCACCTCGCAACGCTGGATGTCCGCGAGATAGGGCTTTTCCCGCTCGCGAAATCCGGCGAGCACTCGGCCCTTTTTGTGCACATATTTGACGCCGAGCCGCGCCCGGCGCCGGTATGCCCAATGCGGCCCCTGGACCGCCTCCAATATTCGCTCCGGGCGCACGCGGCCGATGCGCTCCAGGGTTTCGAGCAATTGGCGCTGCTTTGCCGCGAGCTGCGCCGCTGCAGACAGATGCTGCAAGGTGCAGCCGCCGCAGATGCCGAAGTGCGCGCAGCGTGGCTGGACCCGGTCGGGCGATGCGGCCAACACCTCGGCCAAGGCCGCCTCGTCCATGTGCCGGCGCCTGCGCATGGTGTGAAAGCTCACGCGTTCGCCCGGCAATGCGCCGGCGATGAACACGGCCTTGCCGTCCACGCGCGCAACACCTCGGCCGTCGTGCGCCAGATCCACGATGTCGGCCTCGCGCTTGCCTGAATTTACTTCTCGGGCCACGCGCCCAAGAATTCCTTGAAGTGCCCGCCCGCGGATTCCTGCAGGAATTTTCGCACCCGTGCCACCTCCTGCGCATGCTCGGCCGGGTTCAGATTGCCGCGCAGAAGTTCAAAGCGCAGATAGATCAAGTAGGTATTCAGCACATCGGTTTCGCAGTAAGCGCGAATGCGCGCTATGCCGCCCTGCAAATACACCTTCCAGACATCCGCGCCGTGCATGCCGACCTTCCCCGGAAAGCCCAGCAAGCCGGCAATGTCGTCCAGGCTCGCCCGCCCGCGGCCCTGGAATCCCGACAAAATGTCCATCAAGTCCATGTGGCGCCAATGAAACCGGCTCAAGTAGTTGCTGTACCTGAAGCTATGATCGCCGTCCCCCGTCTCCCAGTAGCGGGCGGCGGTTATGCCGTGCAGCAGGCTGCGATAGTGCAGCACCGGCAGGTCGAACCCTGCGCCATTCCATGACACCAGGTCGGGAGTGAACTTGTCCAAGCCGTCGAAGAAGCGCTCGATCAAATCCTTCTCCGAGGAGCCCTCCTCGCCCAAGCTCCAGACTTTCAACGAGTCTCTGGAACGCATCACCACCGAAATCGCCACCACCCGATGCTGCTCGTGCGAGAGGAAATCGCCGCCGGTTTCCTCGCGGCGCTTGGCGAACATGATCTGCGCCACCTGTTCGTCGGATAAGTCCTTCAGTTGAAACAGGCGCCGCCCAAGCGCGGTGTCCGGAACCGTCTCGATGTCGAATACCAGGGTGTTCATGCTTGCGCCGGCGCGCGCCGCATCAGCACGGCGACCGCCACCACCAGACCCGCCTCATCGGTGAGCGTCACATGACCCTCGCCGATGCCGAGCCCGTCGCGCACCTTCGCGCCGCGTTCCGAATACACGACTTCGGGCTTGCCCCAGGAGTTCTGCACGATGCCGACATCGCGAATCCAAATGCCGTGCGAAAAGCCCGTGCCCATTCCCTTGACGATGGCCTCCTTCGCGGCGAAGCGCATCGCCAGGAAGCGCGTCGGCCGCGCGGTTTCTGCAAGCTGCAAGCGCTCCTCCGGCATCAACAGGTGCGATACGAATCGCTCGCCGTGCTTGGCAAAGACGCGCTCGATGCGCTCGACCCGCAGCACGTCGATGCCGATCCCGAAGATCATGAACGGCGCGCCGCGGTCATGAGGTCCTTCATGTCGCGCACCGCCTTGCCGAGCCCGTCGAAGATCGCCCGCGCGACGATCGAGTGGCCGATATTCAGCTCGACGATTTCCGCGATCGCCGCGACCGGAGCGACGTTATGATAATTGAGTCCGTGACCGGCATTGACCGTCAACCCGAGCGAGGCGGCCAGCCGCGCGGCGCTGCGCAGCCGCTCGAATTCGCGGGCTTGGCTCGGACCCGAGGCGTCGGCATAGGCGCCGGTATGCAGCTCGATCGCCGGCGCGCCGGCCCGATGCGCCGCCTCGACCTGCGCGGCTTCCGCATCGATGAACAGCGACACCCGGATGCCGGCTGACTCAAGCGCGCCGCAGGCGTCGGTGATCCGCGCCCGCAGGCCCAGCACATCCAGGCCCCCCTCCGTGGTGACCTCCTCGCGCGATTCCGGCACCAGGCAGCAATCCTGCGGCGCCACCCGCTGCGCAATGCGGATCATTTCCTCGGTTACCGCCATTTCCAGGTTCATTCGCGTTTGCAGTGCCGCGCGCATGTTCGCCACATCGCGGTCCTGGATGTGGCGGCGGTCTTCGCGCAAGTGCAGGGTAATGCTGTCGGCGCCCGACTGTTCGGCCAGCAATGCGGCGAACAAAGGATCGGGGTAAGGCGCGCGGCGCGCCTGGCGCACGGTCGCCACATGATCGATATTGACGCCCAGGGCGATGCTGGAGCGCACCGCGGCGAGGCTCACGAAACCTCCCGAACGGGCGGATCCCGCCGGCGCATTGCCAGCATCAACTCGCGTGTTTTTAGCGACCGGCCGTCGAGGCAGGCGTCAAGCCCCGCGCGCAGGATGCGCTTCGCGTCGCGCAGGGAGCGGCTGCCTGAGAAGGTTTCGGCCTCGAGGTCCGCCAGGGATTGTCCGTATACCGCGCCCGGTGCCTCGGCCACGCACTGGCAGGGGCGGCCGTCCGCGGCAAACCGATAGTAGCGCTTAGCATCGACCGGCATGCCCCGATCGGTATTCACCAGCTGCAGACCATAGCCCAGATCATCCAGCAGGCGCTTCTCGAAGCGGCGCAGCTCGGGCTCCTCGGGAGCCCCGGCGCACAAGGCCTGCATGCACGCGGCGTAGGAGCAAAAAATGTCGGGATGCGGATCCCAGCGCTCGGTCAGCTTCAGCAGCAGCTCGTTCATGTAGAACCCGCTCATCAGCCGCTCGCTGCGCAACGACGAGGCCGCCCCGTCGATCTCGGCTGCAACCAGCTGGCAGGCCTCGGATTTGCCGGACCATGACAACAGCAGCCGCTGAAACGGTCGCAGCGTGCCTTTGAGCGCGGATTTCGCCCCATTGGCGCCGCGCGCGAATAATGTGAGGCGGCCGTATTCGCTGGTTATCACCTCGACAATCCGGCTGGTGTCGCGATAGGGATACTGATGCAGAACGTAGCCCGGTGCGAGCCACACGCGCCGCGAGCTTTTCACAGTGTGTCGTACCCAAATTGGCGCAATGCCATTTCGCTGTCCGCCCAGTTTTCCTTGACCTTCACCCATAGCTCGAGATGCACGGAACGCTGCCACAAATCATTCAGCTCGATGCGCGCGAGCCGGCCGATTTCCTTGAGCCGCTCACCGCCCTGCCCGATCACGATGGCCTTCTGGCTGGCGCGCTCCACCCAGATGACCGCATTGATCACGGTGCGCTCGCCTTCCTCCGCGAAGCGCTCGATTTGCACGTTGATGCCGTACGGCAGCTCCTCGCGCAATTTCAGCGTCAATTTCTCGCGCACGATCTCAGCCGCGTGAAACGGTTCGTCGCGGTCGGTGACCACATCCGGAGCGAACAGCGGCGGGGATACCGGCAGGCGCGAGCCGACCACGTCCACCAATCGATCCAGATTGTCGGATGCCAGCGCCGAAATTGGAATGACTCCCGAGGCCGGAACGCGTTCGGTCATTTCCTCGAGAAACGGCAGCAATTGTTCCTTCGGA
>Ga0302320_10031414_pt1 | contig 10072 bp, 6 predicted proteins | sample Bog_T0_3_FD_202130 | JGI IMG/M metagenome (GOLD analysis project Ga0302320, IMG submission 202130) | Peat permafrost microbial communities from Stordalen Mire near Abisko, Sweden - Bog_T0_3 | ecosystem: Environmental > Terrestrial > Soil > Wetlands > Peat | place: Sweden: Abisko, Stordalen Mire...
GGTGTCGTGGCGGTTCATCAGCACGGCGATCTTCAGCTTGGTGCCGACGCCGTCGATGCTGGAGACGAGCACCGGCTCGCGCATCTTGGGAAATTTCGCGAGGAAAAGGCCGCCGAAGCCACCGACCTTGCCGAGCACCTCGGGACGGTTGGCGGACTTGACCAGCTTGGGGATGTTGGCCTTGACCTTGTTGCCGAGGTCAACGTCAACGCCGGCGCGGGCGTAGGCTTTCATGCGAGTGCTCATGGGAAAATCGCTTTTGCGAGAGCCCGTTGTACTAGATGACGGCCCGGCTGCAAAACGGTTTTGGAAATTATTTGTAGCCCGTCCCTCCAAGGAAAGGCGCCCTACTGCGCGGGCGTGGATTGGCTCGACGCCTGGCGGATCTGGCCGAGCGAGACGATTTGCGCGCGGGAGAGGAGGTACTCCGGGAGATATTGCTGATTCGTGGCGATCGCCTTTTGGAAATAGATCGAGGCCATCGGTATGTCGCCGGAGACCTGCCGCTTGACGCCCGCGAAGTACCAAACGCGGCAGAAGCGGCCCGGCTGGAGGCTCGGATCGGGCGTGGTAGCCTGGGTGATCAGTTCGTCCTCGCGAATGTGGCCGACGAGAAACGCGGCGATCTTGGACGTGAGGTCCTCGGGCGTGGAATTCCAGTTGTTGAGCAGAGCGGCGGAAAGCGCGTCGTCGGCTTTTTGACGCAGGTTCTGCTCCGCGGCGATGACCCAGAGGTAAAGCCGGGCGTTGTCGCAGTCGGTGCCATGCGGCGCGGCCGTGCAGTATTGGTTGAAGTCGGCGTCTGCGGCGTCGAGTGTGTGCAGGCCAAGCTCGGCTTGGGCCCGCGTGTAAACGGCGCTGGTGTCTTTCGGGTCGAGCTGGGCGGACTTGTTGGCGTCGGCCAGGGCGGCGTCGAATTCGCCGCGCTGCACCTCGATGTTGGCGCGGCCGCGATAGGCGGGGGCAAAATTTGGGTCGGCCGTGATCGCCTGCGAATAATCCGCGAGGGCACCGGCGGCGTCGCCGCGCGTTTGCCGCGCCGCGCCACGGTTGAAGGCGGCCATTCCGTTGGTGGAATCCGGGATGGAGAGCGACTGGGTGAAGTCGGCGATGGCGCCGTCGAGGTCGCCTTCGGAATTTTTCGCGTTGCCGCGGCTGAAGTAGGCCCGCGCCAGCTTGGGGTTGAGATCGATTGCCTTGTTGAAGGCTTCCATGCCGCCGTCGATGTCGCCGCGGCGCACCTTGATCAGGCCGACATTATAAAAGGCCTGCGCGCTGGTGGGCTTGAGGCTGAGCGCCTCGGTGTAGTCGGCCAAAGCGCCGTCGAGGTCGCCCTTGGTCTGCTTGACGTAGCCACGATTGCTGTAGGCCTCGGCGTTGTCGGGCGCGAGGTTCAGCACGGTGTTGAAGTCGGCCAGTGCGCCGTCCCAGTCGCCCTTGTCGCGCTCGGCCAGCGCGCGGTGGCTGAGCGCATCGATGTTGTGCGGGTCGAGCTTGATCGCCTGGTTGTAATCGGCCAGCGCGCCATCCAGATCGCCCTTCTGCTGCTTGGCAAAACCGCTCGTGTTGAGGCCGGCGGCGCTTTGCGGATCTGCGGCCGCGGGCGAATTGATCTCGGCGGGTTGGTCGGAAGTCTGTGCGGTGTGCGGCGCGGGCCGGTCGAAGTACCAGACGGCGTAAATCACGGCCAACAGCAAGGCCAAGGCGACGAGCCCCACGACAAGGCTGGCGTACCAGACGGCGTAGAGCGTGTGGGGAACGCCGCGCTCGTTTTCATCCTCGGCGGGGAGCGCTTCGGGCTCGACGTCCGGCTCAGGCGTGAGTTGCGGCTCCGCGACGGTGAACTGATCTTCCTCCGGGACCGGCGTCGTGGTGGGAGCGAGCGAAGGCGGCGCGTACGACGGCGGCGAGTAGCTTTGCGGCTCCGTGTGCGACGGGGGCGTGTAGGCCGGCGGCGTATAGATGTCGGGCTCGGCTTCCTCGCGGTCGAAGAAATGCGCCGGGGCGAGCTGGCCGGTATCGACGAGGCCTTTGGTGAGCTTGCGTTCCTCCCTCGGGACGAATTTCGCGACCGGCGGCAGCTGCGTGGTGGGGCGCGGCTCCTCGATCTTGATCAGCGTCTTGGCGCGGGTGCGCCGGACCGACTCCGTCTCGCCGATGAAAAGCGGCTGGATCTCGATCGGCCCACGTTTCACGCGCGGCAGCGATCCCGTGGCACGTACGGTGATCGACCGGCGAGGCTCGAAATTGATCTGCGTGCTGGCGTCGGCGCTACCGGCACTGGCGCCCACCGGCACGGCCTCGCGACCGGAAATCCGGGCGAGAAGCTGCTCGGTGGGGATCCACTCGCTCATCCCCTCCGTATGGGCGGGATCGGTGGCTGAAATGAGGCCCTCGCTCAGGTACTGGCGCACCTGCGCTTCCGAGTAGGGCCCGATCGCTTTCCCAGACGAGAGAATCCGGATTTCCATCAGAAAGGTCCTTTGAATTGAAAAAGGGTGTTCAATTCTTCACGCATGGGAATAATTTTATGCCGCAACTCCTCGTGGAAATCCAGCACGGATCGGACCATCTTGAAAAATCCTTCCGCGCAAGTCGAGGCTACATAACCCCGTGCTAGTTAACAATCTCGTGACAAATCAGAGTCCGGGTAGCGTGGACAATTCACGCTGCGCCTCTACATATTCTTCAGAACCCTTTGAATTCGTTGCGATTGCCTTATTAAAGCTATCACGCGCACCGGACATGTTGTGGTTCACGCGCTGTGACATGCCCACGTAGAACCAAGACGCGCAGATATAGTCGTCCCGATTATCCGGGCTCGCCGAGCTAGCTTTCGCCACCAACTGGTCTTGCGGCAAGTGGCCCAGCAGGAAGGTGCCAATGGCGCTGGGGAAATCATCCGGCTTGAAAGCCTCCGGCATCGCAAGGGCGTCGTTCAGATCCTTCTTCGCCGCTTCGCCGAGGCCATCCTCCGTCTCGCACAGGTAAACCCAGAACGCCGCATCGGGAAAGTCGAGGCCGAGGGCCTTACGGAAGTCGGCGGTCGCGTCGGTATTGTGCCCCTTCGCATGGCGGATCAACCCACGGATGAAATAGGCATAGGACAGCTTCGGGTCCAAGGCCAGCGCCTGGTTCAGCTCCTTGGTGGCGTTGTCGAGATCGCCGGTGAAATAATAGACGTGGCCCAGATTATAGTGAGCCTGCGGATAATCCGGCGCGATGCGCACGACCTCCTTGAAATCGGGGATGGCCCCGGCGAAGTCGCCATGCCGGCCCTTGAGATTGCCGCGCTGGTTGAAGGCGTCGCGGTAGTTGGGATCGAGCGCGATCGCCTTGTCGTAATTATCCACCGCCTCGTCGGTCTTGTTCTGGAGCGATTTGGCGTAGCCGAGATTGTAGTACGCCGGCGCAAATTTTGGATCGAGGTTGATGGCCTGCTCGAACGCCTTCACCGCGCCCTCGAGATCGCCGCGCATGCCGTTGGCCGCGCCGAATTCGACGTACGCCTTCGCATCGGCGTTGGGGCCCGGACCCTCCGTGGCATTTTGCTCGGCTTGCGACTTGGCCTGCGCCTTCACCAAGGTCGGCAAACCATTGAGCAACACAACCGTGAAAAGAACGCCGGGGAGAACGCGTTTCCAAACGCACGAAAATAACATAAGCGACTTTATAGCCACGCGCGGCACGGTAACAAGGACGACTTCGACGTGGCGTTTCAACGGATTTGCCCTTAGTTAGGATGATGCCTTCCGCCCGGCTCATTCTCAATCGCGGCGTTCGCCATCGCATTCTCGATGGCCACCCGTGGGTCTTCGCCAGCGAAGTCGAGCGCATCGAGGGCGACGGGATCGACGGCGAGACCGTCGAGGTACGCTCATCCCGCGGTGAACTGCTCGTCAGCGCGATCTACAACAGCCGCTCGCAAATCGTGGCGCGGCGTTATGCGCGCGAGCTCGTGCCACTCGACGAAAAACTCGTCGGTGCGCGTCTCGATGCGGCCCTCTTGTATCGAGGGCCGATCACGACGCGCGGCGTGGCGCGGCGGCTCGTCTGGTCGGAGTCGGACCAATTGCCGGGGCTCATCGTCGACCGCTACGACGACGTGCTCGTGCTGCAAACGCTCACCGCAGCCATGTCGCGGCGCGAGGAAATCATCGCCAACCTGCTGCTTGCGAAAACCGGCTGCCGCACCATCCTCGCGCGCAACGATGCACCGGTGCGGCAACTCGAAGGCCTCCCGCTCGAGCGAAAAATCCTGCGCGGCGAATACGAGGCACCCACGCGAGTGACCATCGCGGGCATCTCCTACGCGCTCGATCTTTGGTCCGGCCAGAAGACCGGCTTCTATCTCGACCAGGCGGACAATTACGCCGCCGTGGCCGCGCATGCGCAAGGCCGGCGCGTGCTCGATTGCTTCACCAACCAGGGCGGGTTCGCGCTGAGCGCGATGAAGGCGGGCGCGAAATCGTGCCGCGCGGTCGATCAATCCACCGAGGCGCTGAAGCTTGCCGAAACCACGGCGACGGAGGCGAAGCTCAACGTCGAGTGGATGCAGGCCAACGTCTTCGACCTGCTGCGCCACTACGAGCAAAAGCGCGAGCGCTTCGACCTCGTCGTGCTCGATCCGCCCTCCTTCACCAAGAGCAAAGGCAACAAGGAAGGCGCGCTGCGCGGCTATCACGAGCTTCACCTGCGCGCGCTAAAGCTGCTCACCGAGGGCGGCGTGCTCGCGACGTTCTCCTGCTCGCACCACGTCACTGCGCAGGACTGGGACGAACTGCTGCAGAAGGCCGCCGCGGAAACCGGAATCACCTTGCGGCTGCTCCAGCGGCTCGGGCAAAGTTCAGATCATCCCGTTCTCATCAATGTGCCCGAAACCGAGTATCTACGCGGCTATCTTTTGGAAAAAGTCCATGAGCGGACGGCGTAATTTCATCGCGGCGGTTATCCTGGGGACGATATTCGGCGGGCTCGCGCTCTCGCAGCCGGCCGTCGCGGCTCCGCCGTCTTCAACGAACGCCGTGGCGAACCCGCAGCCGCCCGCCGAGGCACCGGCCGCGCGAAAATTCCACGCCACCGACGCCGACGGCAAAAGCGTCCTGCTCAATCCGCTCGGCCACATCACCGTGATCGTCGGCACCAACGAGGATTCGCAGGACGCCGCGCGCGCCGCGGGACGCGCGATGTATCCGTTTCAGGGCCGACCCGATTTCGCGCTGATCGTCGTGGTCGATCTGCGCCACTCCATCGCGAGCTGGGTGCCGTCGATGGTCATCTCGCGCATGAAGGTCAGCCTCGACCAGGAGGCCTTCGAGCTGAAGCCTTACTACCTGAAAAACGGCAACCGCAACAATCCACGCAGCTACTCGCACGTCGTTCCCGACTTCACCGGCACCATCTGCCCGCAGCTCGAATGGAAAGAGCACGACGAAAAACTCCGCATCATCATCTTCGGCGTCGACGGCCGCATTCTCGAGAGCCTCGACGGCCTCGAGGCCGCCGACATGACCAAGATCCAGGCCGACGTCCGCAAAGCCATCCAGGCGCAGGTCGACCTCGAGCACGCAAAAATCGTTGCCGCCGGCAAGCCGCAGCCCTGGTGGCCGAAGCCGGTGCTACAGCATCCGCCCATCGGCACCTACGCACCGTTCTCGACGAAGAACGACGACGATTAGCGGTAGCCCGCGACCTCCCGGCGCGGGGCTCGTTTGCTTGCTTTCCTTGGAGGGACGGGCTCCTGCCCGTCCGTGTGTGCCAGTGAGCAAAGCGTTACGGACGGGCAGGAGCCCGTCCCAAAAGACGATCGGCTCACACCTTCTTTGTCTTCCCCACCGGTTGCAAACCCGCGCGAATGGCGGCGACTTCGACGAGCTCGGCGAGGCGCAGGCGCAACCGCATGCCGTGTAAAATCCAGAGAAGTGCGAGGAACGCAACACCGCCGAGCAAATAGAACGCAATCGCGGCGCGCGGGGCGCTGGCCGGAAGCGTCAGCAGCGTCACGAGCGTGAAGGTGGCCAGCAGCCCGCCGACGAGCGAGGAAAAGGTGCTTATGTTGAGGAAATTTCCGACGCGCGTGAGCCGGCGGCCGTGCGGATAAATCTCGGTCATCGAGCGCAGGCGCAAATTCCACCAGCGGCTGCCGAAGACGAGCAGGTCCCAGTTGGTCCAGCCGGTATCGAGCGAGAACTTCCAGCCCTCCTCATCGAGCAGTTGCTGCGTGGTGTGCAGCAGGTTCGTGCGCTCGAGGCCGGTCTCGCTCCAGAACGCGAGGTGGCCGGACTTGGCCCAGCTCACGGTGAGATGCGGCGCATCTTCCTTCGCCGCGATGACCGCGGGCGGCGTGCGTTTGGCGCGCAGCCACGTGAAGTAACGCGCCCACGCACGGCGCCAAGGCTGCGTGATGGCGAGGTAAAGCAGCAGCAGCCGCGCCCATATACTGTCGTACTTCGTCTCGATGCGCGCCTGCACCATGTAGGCGATGCCGACGATGAGCGTGAGGCCGAACATCACAAGTGGAATCAACCGCAGCCACGCGAGCGGAATGGAGAGGAAGAAAACGAAGAGCGTGACGGCGAGCCACTCGAGGCTGCTCAGCAGCGCGGCGAACGGCGAGTAGCGCCTCGGGTAAATGCACTGGAACAGGCCAGTGCCGAACACGCCGTGATAAATCACCGGCCTGGTGAAAAACGATTCCACGCGCGCCTGCGAGTAGACGTTGCCGTGCCAGATGGCCGAGCCGGTCGGGCCGAAATACTGCAGGTGCTTGTAGCGCAGCATCGCCTCGGCCTCGCCGTAGCCGGTCTGCTGGCTGAAGTAGGTGCGCACCTCGAAGCGGCGGTAATGCCAAACGACCGCGGCGGGACTGAAGCCGATGACGTAGCCGCGCTGCATGAGCCGCCAGCACACGTCCACGTCGTCGCCGGCCTTGCGGTACTCGATGTCGAAGCCGCCGATCTCCAGGAGCGCCCACTTGTGGTAGGCCATGTTGCAGCCCGGCACGTGTTCCGCGATCGTGTCGGTCAGCAGCACGTGGCTCGGCGAACCGGGCGCGGCGCCGACCGTGGCGTGGACCCAATTCGTCGCGGGCGGCGAGATGTTCGGCCCGCCGACAGCGGCGAAATCGCTCGAGAGCAGCGTCGAGACGAGGAAGTAGAGCCAGTCGCGATCGGCCATGCAGTCCGAGTCGGTAAACGCGACGACGTCCCCCTGCGCGGCGGCGATGCCGGCGTTGCGCGCGGCGCTGAGGCCCTTGTTGACCTGCACGATGTTCCGCACGCTGGGGAATTCCCGCATGATTTCCTGCGTGTTGTCCTTCGATCCGTCGTCGATGAAGACGACTTCGTACTTCGGATAGTTGAGATTCTGCAGCGAGTTGAGGCAGTCGCGCAGCGTGCGCGCACCGTTATAGGAGCAGACGACGATCGAGACCATCGGCAGGTCGTGCGAGGGCTTGAAGCGCTGGTAGAGCGGGCGCTCGGGATTTTTCAGCAGCGGCTGGAGCGCGTTGTAGCTCAGCTTCGGTTGGCGGTCCTTGGTGACGATGCCGAAGGCCCAGTCCTCGACGTCGATGCCGTCGGTGAACCACTCGTCGGTCCACGAGAAGATGAACGTGCCGGCGAGCCCGGCCTCGAAGACGGTGGTGACGTGCTCGGCGAGCAAGTGTGCCTGCTCCTCCTGCGGATGGCGGATCGTATCCATCCCGAATTCGGAGAGGATGAGTGGCTTGTCGCCGGCGAGGTTCTGCAATCGGCCGAGGTAGCCGACGAGGTCCTTCTTGCGATGGAGATAGACGTTGTAGCTGTAGAAATCGACCTCGTCCGGGAGCAGGTATTCGGTCGGCGGGAAATTCGCGTAGGCGGCGAGGGCGAGGGGATCGTGCTTCTTGACGATGCGCACGAGCGAGTTGAGGAACTCCTCCATGCGCCGCGAGCCGTACCAGCGCACGAGGTCGGGCGGAATTTCGTTGTCGATGAAGAAGCCGAGCATCGCGGGATGCCCGGCATTCGCCGCGGCTGCCTCGGCGACATTGTCGCGGATGGTCTGCACCGACTCGTGGTCGTCGAGAAAGAGCACGCGCTTGTGCCACGGGATCGTCACCATGACGCGCAGGCGATGCTTCGCGGCGAGATCGAGAAACCAGCGCGGCGGCGTGTGGTAAACGCGCAGGACATTGACGCCCATCTCGCGCATGAGGCCGAAGTCGACCGCGACCTTTTGCGGCGAGGGGAGGTTCGGGCCGTCGTCGGTGGCGGGACGGAACGGGCCGTAGGTCACGCCCTGCAGGTAGAACTTGGTGTCGCCCTCGAAAAAGAACTTCGCGCGCACCTGCAGGCGCGGAAGCTCGGTCGCGGCTGCCGCCGCCGCGGAAAGGACATCGTGCACCCGGCGAGTTTCCCCGAGGCACTCATCAGCAGCAAGACCGGAATCACGAGGAAAGAAGTGGGCAAAAAAGTATGAAACAAAGCCGGGAAAGTATCGGAGTTTAATCTGGCCATGCGGGTGCAATGGCTTCAAATAGGCCTCCCTATGAAATCGCCCACCAAGCCCGCGCCCATTCTAAAGCAGTTTGCCAATTTGTGGACCTTGCAGCGTCAGCCCTCGGAAAAGAAGGAGTGGTCTCTGGAGGAAAAATTCAGGCAGGCGAAGAACGCGGGCTTCGACGCCATCGGCGGCGGCACGGATGCGGCTGTCCCGGCGTTGTGCGAGGAGTACGGGCTGGACTACGTCTGCTACATCAACGGCAACGAAAAGTACAAGGAGAGCCTAAAGGCGGCGCTGGCGACGAAGCCCGCACGCGTGAACGTGCAGCATTGCGATCACGACACCCTGCCGAAGGATGCGCTCAAGCTCTGGCTCAAGCTCGCGGCCGAGGCGGAGAAGCTCGGCCTGGAGATCGATCTCGAAGTGCACCGCGACACGTGCACGGAAACGCCGGAAAAAACCTACGAGATCGCCGCCCTCTACAAGAAGGCGACCGGGAAGAAACTCCGGATTTGCTTCGACTACTCCCACTTCGCCGTAGTGAAGCACCTCTACGCGCCGTTCGCCGATCGCCTGCTGGACCACCCTGACCTCGTGCAGCTCTCGCGGCAGGTCCATTTCCGCCCGTTCAACGGCCACCACTGCCAGGTTCCCGCGACCGATGGGAAGGGCAACGAGACGCCGGAGTTCAAGGACTACCTCGCGTTCGTCGACGCGTTCATCGCGTGCTGGCTCAAGGGCGCGAAGGGCGGCGAGGTGCTCTACGCCTGCCCCGAGTTCGGGCCGATGGGCAGCGGCTACGGGATCAGCACTTTTCCGAACGTGTGGAAGGACGCAATCCTGCTCCGCGCGAAGACCGAGGCGATCTGGAAGGCGAATCTCAAGAAGTGGAATAAGTAGCCCGCGCGCGGGTCATTTCTTCCCGAGCAGAAAGTACATCTCCGCCGTGCCGAGATTCTTCACCGGCTGCTGTCCGCGTTTTTCCCAGAGGTAATCCGGCTCGACGCGGCGGTGGATTTCCTCCGAGACGTTGATGCGTCCCGGCGCGCCGCTCGATTCCATCCGGCTGGCGAAGTTGACCGTCGTGCCCCAGACGTCGTAGCTGAATTTCTGCCGCCCAATCACGCCGGCCACGAGCGGCCCGGCATGAATGCCGACGCGAATGTTCCAGCCGTCGGGGCCGACCATCGCGGAGATGCGGTCCGACGCCTCGACGAACTCGAGCGCCGCGTCGCAGGCCGCGCGCACGGGATCCTTGTGCGCCTCTGGCACGCCGGCCACGGCCATGTAGGAGTCGCCGATGGTCTTGATTTTCTCGAGGCCGTACTTCGCGCTGATCTTGTCGAAGTCAGTGAAGTAGTTGTCGAGGCGCTGAATGACCTCTTTCGCCGTGAGGTGCTTGGTCAACGTGCTGAAGCCCTCGAAGTCGGTGAAGATCACCGCGGCGTCCTTGAAGTCGACCGGGTCGACGTGGCCCTTGTCGCGCAGCTCGCCCGCGACCTGGTGCGGCAGGATGCCGTGCAGCAGCCGCACGTTTTCCGCGAGCGTTTTCTTAAGCACGCCCTCGAAGTACTCGTACATCGCGGTC
>Ga0302320_10031415_pt1 | contig 10072 bp, 6 predicted proteins | sample Bog_T0_3_FD_202130 | JGI IMG/M metagenome (GOLD analysis project Ga0302320, IMG submission 202130) | Peat permafrost microbial communities from Stordalen Mire near Abisko, Sweden - Bog_T0_3 | ecosystem: Environmental > Terrestrial > Soil > Wetlands > Peat | place: Sweden: Abisko, Stordalen Mire...
GCGCTGCGCCTGTGCCTTGGCATGCGCACCGTGGTCGATGCGCTCGCGCCCTCGGGCCGGGGCGCTCCGGCCCTCATCGCCGAGGCACTGGCGCTGCTGGACGCCGCCTCGGGACTGGCGGGCACCCTGCCTGCGCGCTAGCGGCGGGCGGGCGGCCGTTTCACCTCGACGCGCGCTATGCGGTTCGAGGCGTCGACGTGGACCACCTTCTGACGCAGCCCGGCTGCCTCGGAACGCTCCACATGGTCCAGGGACAGGATGATCACCTGATCCCCCGGATGGAACAAGCGCGCCGGACAGCCGTTGAGCTGCAGCTGGCCCTTGCCGGGCGCCCCCGGTATGGCGTAGGTCTCCCAGTGGGCGGCCGTTGCCATGCTGTTGATGTGGACCAGCTGAAACGGCACGATGCCCGCAGCCGCCATCAGGGCTGAATCGATCGTGACGCTGCCCTCGTAGTCGAGCCGGGCCGCGGTGACGTGGACGCGGTGCAGCTTGCCGGTGCAGACGGTGATGGACATGGACGCTCCTTCGGGAACACTCAGGGGATGAACGCATGAAACCGACCTTGGTCGTGCTCGCAGCCGGCATGGGCAGCCGCTACGGCGGCCTCAAGCAGATGGACCCTGTGGGCCCCTCGGGCGAGAGCATCCTGGACTACACGGTCCACGACGCCGCCCGGGCCGGTTTCGGCAAGGCCGTCTTCGTGATCCGGCCGGACTTCGCCGACCTGTTCAGGAGCTCCCTGGGGTCCCACTTCGAACGGAAGCTCGAGGTTGACTACGCGTTCCAGGAGCTCGGACGCGCGCCGGCCTGGTACAGCCCGCCGGCGGGACGGGAAAAACCCTGGGGGACCGGCCATGCCGTGCTGATGGCGGAAGGCCTCGTTGACGGGCCCTTCGCCGTGGTCAACGCGGACGACTTTTACGGGCAACGGGGCTTTGAGCTGCTGGCCCGGCGCCTGGAATCGGCGCAGGACGGGACCCGCGCGGATTATGCCATGGTGGGCTATGCCCTTGACGCGACGCTCAGCGACCACGGCACCGTCTCGCGCGGCGTCTGCGAATTGGCTCCGGACGGTCGCCTGGCGTCGATGACGGAATACCTGAAGATCGCCCGCGTCCCCGGCGGCGCCGTCGACCAAGCCGGCGGCCGGGCCTTCACCGGCCAGGAGACCGTGTCGCTCAACTTCTTCGGCTTCACTCCCTCGATCTTCGGGCATCTGGGGCGCGCCTTTGAGGCCTTCCTGAAGGTGGAAGCCAACGGTTTCAAGGGGGAGTTCTTCGCCCCGGCCATGGTCAACACCCTGGTCCGCGACGGGATCGCGGACATGCAGGTGCTGCGTTCGCCCGATCCCTGGTACGGCATCACCTACCGCGAGGACCGCGAACGGGTGGCCGCAGGCATCCGCGCGCTGGTGGAGGCCGGGCGCTATCCAGCGAACCTGAGGGGCTGAACGGGCGCCCCGGTCAGGGGGCGGCGGACGGAACGGATGGAGCTGGAGCTGCCGCCCCATCCGTTTCGGCACCCGTGCCCGTTTCCCCTGGCGCGCCCTGGCCCTGCGCCTCGGCGTCCGCATCAAAGGCGCCGGGATTGTAGGGCTGCCCCTGGGCATCAAACAGGTCAAAGGACCCGTCGGCCAGGCGCAGCATGATCTCAAGGGGGCGTCCGTTGCCCGAGGAGAACTCGACGCTCTTGACCCCCGACGCCAGGTAGATCGGGTCGAATCCCGGCGGGTTGGTGTCGTCATACAGGAAGGCGTCGTCGCTGCCCGCCACCAGCTTGACCGTGCGGGTGCCGTCCGGGCTGGCAAAGGACTGCAGGTTCAGGCCGTCGGGCTGGGTGACCACGATCTGGTCCTCCGACGAGTTGGCCGGTATGTAGGCTCCATCGCTGTAGCAGTACAGGTCGCCCACATGGTAAGGGTCCTGCCACCACCAGAAGCCCTCATTGTAGAAATCCCAGCGGTCGTTGTCGCCGTCGTACCACCACCAACGCCCCCCGAAGCTGCGGGTCCAGAAGAAGGCGTCCCCCAGGTACCACCCGAACCAATGGTACCCCTGCTCATCGACGGTGTGGCACCAGTCAAAGCCCCGGTCCTGGTGCCAGTAGTAGCGCCCGGCCTCAGTCTCGGACGCCATGGCGGCTTCGGCGTTCTGACGCCATCCGTCCCCGGCGACCAGGTCCATCTGGGTGCGGATGCGCAAGGCGGCATCCCCCCGCGGCAACACCGGCGTGGCATGCAGGGCCGTGTGGTCCGGGCCCAGGGTCGGCAGGCGCACGGACGAATGCTGACGGTCGGTGTGCACGATCTCGCCGCGGTCCGTGATGTAGGCCGGCTCCGAAGCGACCCCCAGCTTCTGCAGCTTCCGCCGGACATAGCCCGTGGCATAAGGGTGGTGGTGGACCACCGCCGCGGCGTGCGAGCCCTGAGGCGCCCAGGCGTTCAGCCCGTGGCGCAGCTGGGACTGGCCCGCATGGGCCTGGCCCTGACGGCCCTGGCCCTGGCCCTGGCCCGACGCACGCCACGCCGACGGCGAGCCGCCGCCCTGGCGGCCCCACGACGGCCTGGCCGGAGCGGCTGAGGCCGGCTGTCCCTTGGGATAGTTGGCCCCGTGGCCGCCGCTGCTGGAATGCCCCATGTTGATGATGAGCGGCTGGCGTCCGCCCGCGTCCCCTGGCCTGCTTCCGGACGGACGCGCCGCCGCCGGCGCCGAGGCGCGGGCAGGCGAGGCCGGGGCGCCCGCAGGGCGTTCCCGGTCCCGGGCCGGACCCTGGCCCTGATCCTCGCTGCGCAGCTGCGTAGCCACCAGTGCCGCGCCGGTCAGCAGCGCCAGCAAACACGTATGGATTTTTGTCACGGACACGGTTTACCCCCTTTTGTCTGCGGTCCCTTCAGCATACCGCAGGCGTCCCGCCGCAGGCAGGGTCAAGATGCCTCCGCAAGAATTCCTTTCAAGTTCGGCGTGCGCGCCGACGGCGCCTTGCCTTAAAATCTTGGCTCCCCGGGAGCCCTCACGCATGAAACCCGCCACCCTGAAGCAGAAAATCGTCCTGGCCTGCGTCCCGCGCGCCGCCACGCTCATTCTCGGCGGCCTGACCGCAAGCTGGCGCATCGGAGAGGCCGGCGCCGTGTCCGCGTCCCCCGCCTCGCGCCCCTCCGAGCCGAAGATCTATGCGGTCTGGCACGAGGTCGCCCTTGCCGCGGGCCACTACCGGGGCCTGCGGCTGCACGCCCTGGCCAGCCAGAGCTTCGACGGCGAGCTGATCAGCCGGGCGCTGGTCCAGCTCGGCTGGGCACCTCCGGCCCGCGGATCATCCACCCGGGGCGGCAGCGGCGGCACGCTCGAGCTGCAGGGCTTTCTCAGGCAGGGGGAAAGCGTCCTGCTGACGGTGGACGGCCCGAGGGGGCCGAGGCACGTGGCCAAGCCGGGCGCCGTGAAGCTCGGCCGGATCAGCGGCCTTGCGGTGGTCCCCGTGGCTTTTGTCTGCAGGCCGGCCTTGCGGCTGAAGAGCTGGGACCGCATGATGGTGCCGGCCCCCTTCGCCCGGGGCCTGTTTTGGTTCGGCGAGGAGCTGCGCTTCACCAAGGACGGCGCCGATGCAGCCGCGTTGGGGCGCCTTCAGCGTGGACTGGAAGCCGCCAACCGCGCAGCGGCCAGGGCCCTCGCCCGAAGCTCCTGACCCTTCAAAGGAATCCGTGAAATTCACCGCCTGCGCCATCGGCATGCTGCTGTCCGGCCTGGGCGCCTCCGCCTCCGCGGCGGCCGTCCAGCCGGGTCCCGCCACCAACGCGGCCGCATTCGCCAAACAGTTCGTGCTGGCCCGCCAGGCCGATCCCGCGGCGCAGGATTTTGTGGGCGCGTGCTACCAGCACGGGTGGGGCGCGGAGCGCGATCCCAAGGAGGCTCTGGCCTGGTTCCGCCGGTCCGCGGACCAGGGGTACGCCTTGGCCGAGGACCACATCGGCACCTGCTTCCGGGACGGCCTGGGCGTGCCGGCCGACCTCAGCCAGGCCCTGGACTGGTACCATAAGGCGGCGGCGGAAGGGGTGGCCCAGGCCGAGCACGATCTGGGCCTGTGCAGCTACCGGGGCCTGGCGGGCCCCCCGGACTACACCCAAGCCCTGGACTGGTTCCGCAAGGCAGCCGGCCACGGCAATGCGGACGGGGCCTGCATGCTGGGACTGTGCCTGCTCAAGGGGCAGGGGACCCCGCCCGACAAGGCCGGAGCGCTGCGCTGGCTGCGCAAGGCCGCCGGCCTGGGCAGCGCCCGGGCCGAGGGCCTGCTGGGCGACTTCTACGCCTACGGGCCGGGCCTCGCGCCAGAACCCGATCCCGGCTCCTTCCCCGCTCCGGGCGCGGCCGCCGCAGCCGGCGCCGACTGCAAAAAAGCCGTGGGCTGGTACCGGAAATCAGCGGCGCACGGGGATGCCGACGGGCAGGCCGGCCTGGCCGCCTGCCTTCTGAAGGGCTGCGGCGCGAAGGTCGACTCCCACGAGGCCGCGCGCTGGTTCAGGAAATCCGCGGACCAAGGCTGCGCCGCCGGGGAATACGGGCTCGGCCTGGCCAGCCTCCTCGGGACCGGCTTGCCGAAAAGCCGGGGCAGCGCCATGGAACAGCTGCGCCGGGCCGCGGACCAGGGCCATGGCGCCGCCAAAAAGCTGCTGGAGAGCCAGCTGAAGGAAGCCCAGGAACGCCAATCGGCCGCGGAAGACACCCGGGTCGCCCTTGCCGCATCCGCCGCCGCCCACAAGGCTGCGGCGCCCGCCTTCACGCCCTACACCGTCCGGCTCAAGAACGGGACCCAATTCACCGGCCGCCTGCGCTCCTGCGACGGGGCCACATTGCGGCTGCTGACGGAACAGGGCAATTGGCTTTTGAGATGGGCTGATGTCGACCACGTCAGCGGCCCGTCCGGAAGGGCCATCAGCCTCGACCATTTCAGGAACGGCCCCTGCAAAAAGGCCGCTGCCCAGCCCTGAGCGAAACGCCGCAAACGGCGGCCGGGCGCGACGCCGACAAGCGCGCCGGACGGCCTCAGGGCAGCAGGGCCGCCTTCAGCACCTTGGTCCTTGGAATTCCATTGGCATCCACGATCTGCAGGCGCACCAGGTAGACCCCAGCCGAATCCCGCTGCCCGAAGCGCCACACCAGCTCCCCGCTTGCATCGGCCTGCAGTTTGGCCACCAGTTCGCCGGCCAGGTCGTAGACCTGCCCGCTGAGCCCTGCCGCGGGAGCGCCGGGGGCCAGCCCGACGACCATGGATCCGAGGCTGGCGTGCACCGGATTGGGCACCAGCCAGGCCCCGGCCAGGGGGTCGTCCAGGGACGGTGAGAGCACCGTGACGGACTTGGCGAAGCTGACCGGCTCCTCGCCGGGGACCTGCCAGGTCACTTTCACCAGGTAGGCGCCCGGCCCGACCACGGCGCCTTCATCGTTGCGGCCATCCCACCACAGGCTGGCGTCGCTCCCCAGGCCGATCTTCAGGCCCGAGGACGGCCCGGCCGACTGGGCCGGGGGCACCAGGGTCGCGGAGGACAGTGTCGGGCCCACGGCCAGGTTCGTGCTCACCGCGGTCACGATGTTGCGCACGACCTCGCCGGCGCTGTTGAAGACCTGCAGGGTCACCGTGGTCGGGGCCCGCAGGACCTGGGTGGCGACGGTGTAGGTCGTCTTCTTGTCGTAGCTGTCCGTGTACACCGCCTCGATCGTGTAGACCCCCGAACCCACCAGCTGCCCGTTCTGGTTGCGGCCGTCCCAGCTGGCCGTGACCTGGCTGCCGGGGAACCAGATCTGCGCGAACTGGCCCTGGTCCGGAATGAACGCCGCGGAACCCGTGTTCACGGAACTGGGCACGCTGAACAGGGTCACTGAAGGCAGGCGCCGCACCAGTTCGCCGGCGCTGTTGAACACGCTCAGCTCCACCACGATCCTGGGGGCCGGGGTCATGGTGATGGTGAATGTGGGGCTGAAGGTGAAGGTGCAGGTCACGGTGGGGCTGGGCGTGCGCGTGGGCGTGTCGGTGACGGTCGGCGTGGCCGTAGGCGTCGCCGTGAATGTCGGCGTCGGGCTGGAGCTGGGGGTCGCGGTCCAGGTGGCGCTGTCCGTCGGCGTGGCGGTCCAGGTCGCGGTGGCGGTGGACGTGCCCGTGGCGGTCGGGGTGGCGGACCAGGTGGCCGTGGCGGTCCAGGTGGGGGTGGGCGTGGACGTGCCCGTGGCGCTGGAGGTCGCGGTCCAGGTTGGGCTGTCCGTGGGGCTGGAGCTGGGCGTGGCGCTCGGGGTCGCCGTCGAGGTGGCGGTCCAGGTCGGGGTCTGGGTCGGCGTGGCACTCGATGTCCCGGTTGGGGTGGCCGTCAGCGTGGCCGTGTAGGTTCCGGTTTGGCTGGGGCTGGCGGTCGCCGTGGCGGTGGGGGTCGCGGTGCCGGTGGCCGTGGAGGTGGGCGACCAGGTGGCGCTGTCCGTGGCCGTCGCAGTCGGCGTCGCTGTCAGGCTCGGCGTCCCCGTCGGGGTGTCGCTGCCGGTGAGCGTCGGCGTCCCGGTCGGCGTGGCGCTGGGAGTGTCCGTGACGGTGGGGCTCGCCGTCGGGGTCGCGCTTGGGGTCGACGTCGGCGTCACGGTCCAGGTGGGCGTCGCCGTCGGCGTGGCGGTCCCGGTGGCCGTGATCGAAGGCGTCGAGGTCAGGGTCGGGGTGACCGTGGGCGTTGCGGTGGGGGTGCCGCTGGGGCTCGCCGTCGGGGTGTCGGACCAGGTGGGGGTGACGCTGGGGGTGGCGCTGGGCGTAGCGGTGGGGGTTGCCGTACCCGTGACGCTTGGGGTTCCCGTCGGCGTGGCCGTGACGGTGATGCTGGGCGTCACCGTCACGGTGGGGGAGCAGGTGAGCGACGGGGTGTCCGTCCACGAGGGCGTGGCCGTGGCCGTGGGCGTCGCCGTCGGGGTCGGCGTGTCGGTCGACGTCGGCGTCGCGGTGGGCGGGCAGGCCGCCCAGGCGACGTCGTCTATGAACCCGAAGCAGTAGTGCTGCACCTGATCGCAGGAATAGGCTGTATACTGGATCGTAGCGACCTGCCCGACGTAGGCGCTCATGTCGAAGTAATACTGGGTCCAGGGCAGGTACTTCCAGGCTCCGGGCACTGAGGGGAAGATCGAGTTGTCGGTGTAGCCGGGCCAGGGAGTGGACACGTCGTAGGGCGCCCCGGGATCGAGCAATTGCCCCGCATTGTCGTACCAGCTGAAGCGCTGGGTGTAGACCGGCAGGCCCCCCACCAGCACCTGGAACAGCACGTAGGAATCTGAGCCGTAGCTCTCGCCGCCGGTGTAATGGTAACCGTTGAGCACCGCCGCGAAGTAGCCGGTGATGCAGGAGGTGCCCGCAGGCACCGTGTCGCTCTGGCTGAGCGAGGCCCAATCCCCATGGTTGGGGTCGCCGCGGCTGGAAAACACCATCCCTGCGTAGGTGCCGGTGTGGACCATCTTCAGCAGCCCGGGGTTGACGTAAGGCGCATCGCCGGGATTCGCGTTCGACGGCGGCATGGGCAGGGCCGTGCCTGTCCCGACCACATTGGCAAAGGGCAGATAATTGAACGGCGCCGTGTCGTTGGTGTTGGCGGTCCAGCCCGCGATGGACCCCGCCTCAAATCCCGGATTCACCCACGCCCAAGCGCTCCCGGGCGCGAACGCGCCCAGGACCAACGTCAGGCCGGCCGCCCTAACGAAACTTGACCAACGTCTCAAATGCTTCCCCAGTGGGAACAGCACCTCGCGGTTCCGTTCTCAAGCGTGGACTCCTGTCCTGAAAATCGTCCGTTTTATGGCGCTTTTTAGGCGCCGAGGGATTCCCACCCCTGAATTATACCGCATGACAGCGCCTAATGGGCCCTGGACGTCCTGAAAAACCCTTCATTTCTAAGGTGTTTAATTTCCAGAGCCGGTTCAGCGGGCCACGAAAATAACCGCTCTTTGGGCAGAACCAACCTGGCCCCCATTGGAGGCCCATACCCTAAGGAAATAGGCTCCATTGGCCAGCGTGAGGCCTGTCGGCAGCGCCAACTCGAGCCAGCCCGGGCCGCCGCCGTCGGTGTCCAGGGCATCGACCACGGCATAGCTGCGGTCATAAATCCGGACATGGATCTTCTGGACGGTTCCGGCGAGCTGGACCGCGAGAGTCAAGGGCAGCTTTCCAGCCAAGGGGACAGGCCAGGGACGGGCCGCCAAGATAGCCTCGCTCGGTGAACCTGCAGCCGGGTTCAGGCTCGGCGTCGGCGTGAGCGTGGGCGCCGGGCTGCTGCTTTGTGTTGCCGTCAGGCTGGGGCCCTGGCTCGGGGTGGGCGACCAGCTGGGGCTGGGCGTGGCCGTGGCGCTGACGGTGGCGCTGGGCGTCAGGGTCGGCGACGCGCTGAAGCTGGCCGTCTGGGTGAAGCTCTGGCTCACGCTCAGCGTGGGCGTCGCGCTCAGCACCGGGCTCTGCGTCGCCGAAAGGGTGCAGCTCGGGCTGGCCGTGGCGCAGGGACTCGGCGTGGCGCACGGACTCGCCGTCGCGGTCGGGCTGGGGGTCCGGCTCGCGGTCAGCGTCAGGCTTGGGGTCGGGGTCCCCAGTTCCGAAGCCATGTAGAAGCCGATCTGATCCAGGCGCAGGGTGTAGTTTCCCGGCGTCGGGCCATAGGTGCCCCATTGCAGGCCCGTGATGTCCGTGGCCGAGGGCGCCAGAGACGGCGCCGGCGTCATGCTGCCCCAGCCCGCCTGGCGGCGCATGGTCGAGAAGGGGATCTGGTAGAGGGTCCACTTCCCCGCCGGCGGGGTGATGGCGACCCCGTACCAGTTGTAGTCGGTCACCCCGGCCGTCTGGATCGCGCACCAGTAGGAATTGCCGTCGCCCCAGGCCCAGAACTGCAGCCCGATGTCGCCGGCCCCGCTTGCGTCGAAGGTGTAGGGCAAGCCGGTGCTGATGTCGGACCAGCTGCCGCCGGCCACCTGGGAAGTCCAGCTCAGGCCGTAGGAGGTGGAAGCCGCGCCGGGGGCCTGGTAGGTCACGGATTGGACCGTACCGGATCCGGCGGCCTCGCCCCACTTGCCGTTCCACAGATTCACCCGCGACGGAGGCACGCCGTCCCGGCTGGGATCCTCGAAATCGTCGATGAGCGTGAAGGGGCCGAAGGTGGGCGTCGGGGTGGGCGAGGGCATGGGGGTGGCGCTGGGCGTGGCCGAGACCTGCGGGAGGGCGCCGTTGCTGAACTGAAGCACCGTGATGCTGTAGGGGGCGAAGGTGTGGGTGTAGCCGGACGCGACCCCGGCGTCGCTCCCGGCGCTGGGCGGGCTGTCGGGCGCGGCGTGGTAGGGCGCCGCCGAGGTGTTCCAGGCGTAGTTGGCGCCGCCGAAGGTCCAGCTGGGCGCTGTCGCGGCAGGGGTGAAGCCCGTGAAATTGATGGTGGCGGTGTAGGCGTTGGCCGAGTCCTTGTTGATGACCAGCAGGGACAGCACCTTGTCCGGCCTCAGATCCGCATAGGCCGTGAGGGACACCTGGCTCGAGGTCGCCTGCACCAGGCTGTGGGGGCTGGAATCCGCGGCCGTGGACCAGTCCTGGGTGAGCATCTGCATGGCCCAGTAGTGGGCCCGCTGCTGGTAGAGCCAGGGCCCTGCGTTCGCGTTGAGCATGCCCAGCGATGTGCCCGTCAGGTTGGTGTCGGCGTCGCCGCCTTCCACCAGGTCCCAGACATGCGCGGAAAAGCGGCTGCCCCAGTTGAAGAGGCACTGCCCCAGGGTGTCCGCCAGCCACAGGGCGTTCTCGAGGTGGACCGTGTTGGGCAGGTCCACGCCCCCGTTGTACTCCGTCATCAGGATCGGCACGGTCGTGGGGTTGGGATGGTTGGCGAGCATGGCCGGCAGGTCCGTCTGGGCCAACTGCTTGATGTCATCGGCATACGCCAGCGCCTGGTTGTCCGTGGTGGATGTGCCGTAGCCGGGGTACCAGTGGAAGTCGATGCCCTCCGCGTCCCCGGCCTGGTTGCCACCGGGGTCCGAGGCCATGCGGTCAATGAAGTCCTGAATGAAGTAATTGCCGTCGAAAAGGTTGCTTCCGG
>Ga0302320_10031416_pt1 | contig 10072 bp, 4 predicted proteins | sample Bog_T0_3_FD_202130 | JGI IMG/M metagenome (GOLD analysis project Ga0302320, IMG submission 202130) | Peat permafrost microbial communities from Stordalen Mire near Abisko, Sweden - Bog_T0_3 | ecosystem: Environmental > Terrestrial > Soil > Wetlands > Peat | place: Sweden: Abisko, Stordalen Mire...
CGCAAAAGGATTGGAGCCGGAAGCGGTCTTGGTGTTTGCGGTGGGATAGAGAGAGACGATCTTCTTCGCCATCGCGTTGATGCGAGATGCGGGAATGATGTTTGCCGCAGAAGTGGGATTGAGCGTATCGGTCGGGCCGAAGGGAACGCGAGTCCACACTCCTTGCGCGTTCTCTGAGATATTTTGCGGGTCGAGGATGCTCATGGGAGAGTACGACGAGCCGTTCCAATAGGTCAGGTTGGAAAAATCTCCATCGACCCAGCCCGCGCCCGGCACCGATTCGGTGATGGTGTTGGGTTCAACCTCGTGGAAGTTCTCGTATTGCATGGTGAAGAAGGACTTGTCCCGCCCGTTGTAGATTTTGGGCAAGACGACTGGGCCATCCAACTCCGCGCCGTACTGGTCCCACTTCATCTGGGGGTTTTTAAACGGCGTCAGATCGGTTCCGGCTGTCGCGGTCTTGATGGCCCAGTCGTTGCTCCAGGTATTGGCGTCGAGCCAGGTGCGGCGGGCATATTCGTACACGTCGCCGTGAATTTTGTTGGTACCCGACTTTAGGGTCACGTCCTCCACGCCGCCGGCCATCAATCCGTATTGCGCGTCGTAGGGATTGGTGACGATCTTGAACTCCTGGACGGAGTCTACCGGTGGGACATAAGAAATATGCGCGCTGCCGGTATTGTTTATGCTGGTCGCACTGTTCGAGACGCCATCCAGCATGAGCGCAACGTTGCCGGCGCCGCCGCCGTTGACTGAGAGGTTGGCTTGCGTGTCGTCAAAGGGTCGCTGATACTGAATGCTACCTGTCCAGGTAGCGCCGGAGTTCAGGATGGAAAGCATTCCGGGATCGCGCCCGTTCAGCGGCAATTCGGTAACCCGCGTGTTCTCAACGACCTCGCCGAGATCCGCCTTACCGAAATCAACCAGCGTATCGCCGGAGACTGTCACTGTTTCCGAGGCGTGGCCGACCTTCAGCGTGAAGTTCACGGTTGAGGTTTGCCCCACTTGGAGGTTGATACCGGTGTGAACGGCTTTTTCAAAGCCTTTAGCTTGCACGGAAACCAGATAGTTTCCCGCCTTCAGATAGGGAATCGTGTAGTCTCCCGAAGCCGTGGTCACTGTTGGAATATCTACGTTGGTATCGACGTTGTGGGCGATCACCGGGGCTTTTGGCACAACAGCCCCCGTAGAGTCCACGACTCGCCCGGTAAACTCCTGAGCCGCCAAAAAACTGGCGGGAAGCAGGAATGCCACGAGCAACAACTTTAGGAACATTTTCATCTTGGCCTCGCATTGTTGGTTAAAATTTGCATACGGCCTCGATCCATGTGCTCTAACAGGCACATTGGTCGTATGTTAACGCTTTCAAGGTAAGGAATTATCTGATGCCGATCATGCTGACAACAGAGCCTACACGCCTCTGAAAATGTTTTCTCAAAGACTGCTCACACCCTACACCGCATATTTCACGATTGACAATCATACAAAGGTATAGGTGGGCAAAGATATTGGAGGCCGATGGCGCGGACCCGACTCGCAGTACACAGCGACTCAGAGATGCACCAGACCGCGGTGTACAGCGGCAATGATTGCTTGTGTCCGATCAGTAACGTTCAAGCGGAGGAAGATTACGCTCAGATGGCATTTCACGGTAATTTCCGCAATTCCCAAACCAGCGGCGATCTCTTTGTTGGATTTCCCCGCAGACAGCAGCGCGAGCACCTGTCGCTCCCTGACGCTCAACTCCCCTTCTGGTTTTCGTGACGAAAGGACTTGGGTGACCAGAGGAGGCAAAAAACTTTCCCCTTTATGCACCCTCCGCAGAGCATCCAGAAGAACCTCGCGCGGCATTCCTTTGATAAGGTAGCCGCTTGCACCTGCCTTGAGAGCTTGATGAATATCTTCATCCCCTCGATATGTAGTGAGGACCACGAATCGCGCATCTGGAAATTCCGCACGAATCCTGCGAATACACGCAACTCCGCTCATATGTTCCAAGCGAAGATCCATGACCGTCAGATCGGGATGGTGCTCTCGAAAGAGCCCGATTGCATCTTCTCCGCTCCCGGTCTCCGCCACAACCGTCATGTCTGGCTGGGTGTCGATGATGGTACTTATGCCAACCCGCACAACCGGATGGTCATCGACTACCAGCACTTTAATCTTCGCGGGTGTCTTGACTCGCATTACCAGTCACGATCCTTTCCATCATTCTCCACTTTCGCGGGATGAAGATGCACAACGTCGTACCTTGCACCAGATCGCTCTTGATCTTCAAGTCACCGCCCAGAAGCCGCGCTCGTTCCTGCATCCCCAGGATTCCATAATGTCCGTTCCGAGGCAGGATCGCACTTGGGTCGAAACCCCATCCGTCGTCACGCACTTCGATCTGCAGATCGTGTTTCGTGAAGCATACATCAATATTGACACTCTTCGGATTGGCATGCGTGACGGCGTTTGTGAGGGCTTCCTTGATGGTCAACATGAGTTCGTGTGTTGCAGATTCGCCAAGCTTAAAGGGAACACCTGAGACATTGCATCTGATTGGAATACCGGTGTCCGATTGAAACTTCCGCGCCAGGTCTTCACACAGCGATCTTGCGTCCGCAGCCGATACCGAAGAATTTCGCAACGCCCATACGGCTTCGCGCGCCGCTTCGATTGTCGCACGAATCTGGTCTGTCGCGTAGCTGAGGAGTTGCTGGCGTAGAGGCTCTTCTGAATCCTCCACGCCCAGCGCGGCTTCGAGCAGTGAGGATACGCCGACGCAACCCTGAATTACCGTGTCATGCATCTCGCGCGCCAGCCGAGTTCTCTCCTCACTCACTGCCAGGAAACGCATCCGCATCTGCCTGATGTGCAGTGTGTAGATCATAAAAACCAGACCAAACAGCGCGATTGCGCAACAGCCAACAAACCACAATGTCGAGTAGAAATGCGGTTCCTGGACAATAAGGATTGAGGATTCCGAAACCGCATCGGGGTTGTCAACTTCGAATGACTGTACACGAAATCGGTACTTGCCTGAGGGAAGATGCGTGTAATCAGCCGTTCTGCGGGTAGACGCTTCGCTCCAGGATTCCAAGCCCTCCATCTTGTAGCGGTAACGAAGACCCTCCTGCGAACGAAGGTGAATTGCTGCGTAGGAAATCTCCAGCCTGCCGTTTCCAGGTCTCAGCCCAACAGTCTGGCCAGGAGGAATTTGCTGGCCATCTGCGACAAGCTGGTCTATGACAACCGGAGAAGACGATCGGGGAATGATTTGATCGGCAGCAATATGAACCGCTCCCTTATTGCTAGGAAACCAGAGATCTCCAGGGCGAGTTACAAGTCCACCTGGTTGCATTCCACTATAGAGCACGGCTGATTCCATCTCGTAGGAATTTAGATAAAGGTTGAGATGTACACGGCTCTTCTCGCCTGTCGCAAAGGCATCCAACTCCGTCACTGCCAAGCGTGAAACACTGTTCGGACCACTTAACCAGAAGTTTTCTTTCGAGTCCTGCAGAATCTGATAGATCGTGTTATTAGCAAGCCCGTCTGAGGTGGTCAAGTGGACGACTTTGCCTGCCCGGTACCCGTAGAGCCCACTACTGGTGCCAAACCAAATTGCTCCGCTAGTATCCTGATCGATGCTCCACAATTGTTCATTCTGCATAGAGTTGGTAGCAGCGTCACGCACAATTCTTCCCTTTGATATGTGACTTAGGCCGCGGCTTGTACCCACCCACACATCCCCATTCCGATCTTCGAACAGCGCCGTAATGCTGAAATAGGCCAACCCACTCTGGACGGCATAATTCTGGAGCCCCCTGGGACCGATATGCGTGACTCCGCCATCTGTGCCAACCCATATACTGCCATCACGGCTTTGCATAATTACTCGAACAAAATCGTTTATCAGCCCATTATTGTTGGTAAGTCGCTGAATCTTATTCCCTACCATCCGCAGAAGTCCTGAGCCCTCAGTGCCGATCCAAAGGTTGCCCTGCCGATCACGCAGCAAAGTGCGCACACGAAGATTCGACAGTCCTGCAAAACTAAAAGGTTTAGCGAGCCCATCCCGAATCCGAAATAGCTGTGTCGAGGCCGCTACCCAGATGGAGCCGTCACTATCACGGTAGATCGTCTCGAATTCAAAGTCTGCCCCGCCGGGCAGAGAGATAATGTTGACCGGCGTCCTGCTCAAGCTGAGAATCCCGGCTCGCGTGCCGAGCCAGATGTTTTTCTCACCATCTTCCAGAACCGCCTGAACTGTTCTGCTGGGAAGCCCTGTAGACGAGACGTGAACAAGATGCCGCTGGCGGTAAAGATAAAGACCTTGCCCCACAGTGCCCACCCAAAGCAGTCCATTCGTGTCCTCTTGGATGACAGCCACCTGCGCTGAAAAGCCCTGGATTCGAGACCAAACGCCTGAACTTGTGTACTTGAACAACCCGGATAGGGTGCCTACCCAAAAGTTGCCATCTCGGGCGATGAGCATCGAAGTAATCAGGTCGCCGGTTAGCTTCCGGTTCGGCGCGTGTTCTCGTACAGATGCACCATCGAACTCGAGCAGAGTCGTTCCACCCACCCAAATATGCCCATGCTGATCCTCTGCAATCGCTCGAACAAAAATGGACGGCGTACCCCTGCTGCCATCAACTCGGGTCATTGACGCCCCGGAGACTCTGAATAGTCCTTGGTCGGCTCCCACCCAAACTATCCCGCGGTGATCTTCATAGACCGCCCTGATAAAGCTGTTGGAGAGGCCGCCGGGGGCCGAAATACGCTGAAACACGCCTTTCTGAAGCCGCACAAGCCCGCCTCCTTCGGTTCCGATCCACAGGCTTCCATCGCGCGAGGCCAGCAGGCAATTCACGCTGCGCTCCAGCAGCAAAGGGGCATTTTGCCGATTGTAGGCAGTAAAACGGGCTCCGTCGAACCGCAATAGACCGCCCGTGGTTCCGATCCAGAGACTACCATCTTTTGTTTGTGCGAAGACTTGCGCCGTTTGGTTCGGAAGGCCGTCCCTCGCCTCCCAAATTCGCTTCGTATAACCCGGAAATTCCGTATCCTGAGGCTCTGCCACAGCAGCACTGACAGCGGCAAAGAGAAGGAAGAGACAAATGGCAACATTCTTGGACACTGCATCACTCCGACCGAACAAAACTGGCACAGTCAGGCCATCGTCCCCAATTCTGAGGATGTACCACGCGCAGTTAAAAGTTTCCAGCGGCGGATGGGTTGATATTACTACGCCACCGCCTGTTGGACTGCGGACTGCGATTCGCTCAGAATCTCCTCCAGAGTCCCTGCCCTTCACCGGAGAAGGCTCCCATGGCAGATCTTCTTTTGTCGATGCTTGGGGCTGTCTTTCTTGCACACAAACAAAAAGTCCTCGCCGGTGGCGAGCAACGCTTCAGTCAGCGGCTGGCAACTGAACAGCGCGTCGCCCAGATAGACCTGGTGCAATCCTGATTCTCGGACCCATCCTGCGGAGAAAAGAACTCCACATCAACAGCAGCACCATGTTATGGCCAAGGCGACGATCATCGCCTCCAGCATGGCGTGATAATGTACCGCACGAATGATCTCGTTTTCTCGTGCCTGAAAATATACTTGACAATACCTCCATTGCTGCATTAGCCTTCGGCGCTAATTATGAATACGTATTCACAGCACCGCATACGTATTCATCACTAAAGCGGCCACGACTGCTGGGCTGGACAAACGAGGCCGAGTAAATCGCAAATGTGCTGCAATCAGGCGCCCCGGAGAGTTCCAATGAGATCAATCTACTCCTTTATGCGTTCTCTGCCCGTTTCAGCAGCGGCATACAACAAAACAGATTTCTCACTCCAAACCCGCGAAAACGCAATCTCGGATTTCGATCCACAAGCTGATAAACGATCCCCGGCCACAAGGCTCGTCTTCACGCTGCTTTGGGCGCTCCTGATTCTGAATTTCGGCACAGCAAGGTCGCTATGGGCACAGGCGGTCACTGTGACAAATGTCTTTCAGCAGCACTACAACTATGACTATCCACTCGGGGACCAGAACTGTCCCTCGGGTTATAACATCCCCGACGGGCAGTATTCCAGTTCGTACCATCTTGAGCGCGGACATGCCATCCACCATTCCGACCCGAAGAATGCCGCAAATGACTACTGGGTGTACTGGGCGCATTTGGACAGCAGCAGCGACACAATCGCCGAGGTTGCGATCTTCAAGTCCACAACGGAATGCGGCCCCTACCTCCTTCAAACGAATATTTACCCAAACTACAGCACTGATGGTTCAGATTCGGGCTTCCAGCCTGGCGGCTGGCAATCGCGCGATGAAATCATCTTCGAGGACAACAATCAGACCTATAACGCGGACGGAACGGCGAACACGTATGCGTCGGCTTACCTGATTAGCGCCTCAGACAGTGAGAACTCGGTCAAAAGTTCTTCCGGCTCGACCTGCTCCTATGCCAACGATTCCATGGCCATTTTCAAAATGACTCCGGATTACCTGGGCATCGACGCCACTACCAACCCAAGCACCAATGGCGCCAACTGGGCTTTCGTCTGCGACCAGCGTGAAGCGCCGGTGATGTTCAAAAAGAACAATAAATACTTCCTGATTACGTCTCAGGCTGCCGGATGGTACCCAAGCCAGGGCGGTTATGGCACAAGCAGCAATCCTTTGACCGGCTGGACTCCCGATCCACTTGATCTGGGTAACTCATTCACCTTTGGAGGTCAGTCTTCCAATGGCTTCACGATCTATGGCACGAGCGCCAATACCTATGTGCTGACTTTCGATCACCTGGGCGGTGCCGACAGCAAGAACCCTGCATCGAGCGAGTTGTACGATACTGGCGAAATTTGGCTTCCTGTAATTCTGGATGACGTGGCCGGGACCGCGACGCTCAAATGGCATCCATCCTGGACTGTAGACAATACGACGGGTGTTCTGACTTTGCCCACGCTGACCAATCTGGCGCCCGGCGGCTCCGCCACGGCCACCATTGTCCCGCAAGCTGCTTATCCGACCTCCAATGCGATCGACGGAAACTATGAGACGCTTTGGCAGGGATTGAATTCGGGCAATGCTGCGTTCGCCCCGTTCGCGACAGCGACATCCACGCTCTGTCCGGTAACGGGAGCAACCGAAGCCACCACCTGCAATCCAAGCCTTGTTATCGACCTTGGAGAGGTGTATCCAGTACAGGAGGTCGATCTGTCGCAATACTACTTCAAGGGGTCGGAGACCTATTACACGTACAAGATTGCGTACAGCAGCGACAACGTCAACTGGACCACGCTCGACTATACGACCTTCAATTCCGCCTCCAACGCCACGACGCAGAACATCAGTTCCGTGCCGTTCAGTAACAACATTACCTACGGTTTCAATTCTCTGCCGGTAGACTTCAGCGCGCGCTATGTGGCGCTGGTAGAAGTCAGTTCTGTTATACAAAACCAAGGCGGCAGCTACACTTGGTATAGTCCCGGGCTGTGGGAGATGGGCATCATCGAATCCACTGCGCCCGCGTCGCCACAGCCGGTCAACGTGGTGGTGACGACATCCCCTAGCTCTACGACGAGCCAGAGTACTCCAATCACCGTTGGCGTCAGCGTCTCGGGACCGAGCGGATCCCCCACGCCAACTGGGTATGTACAGCTCTCGGCTCCCGGCTATGTCTCGGATACCTACGGTCTGATCAACGGATCAGCCTCTTTCACCATACCAGGCAGCACGCTGCCAGATGGCACATTCGCCATCACGGCTAGCTATCGGCCCGATCCCACCAGCGCTCCGGTGTACGGCGTCGGTGCCACGACGGGAAGCAGCGCCGAATCAGAGCCGCTTTTCTCGCTCTCCGCGACAGCAGCCAGCGTTACGGCGGGCAGCACCGGCACTTCGACTGTAACGGAAACCGTCGCAGGAGGTTTCGACTCGCCCGTAACTCTTACGGCCAGCGGGTTGCCGCCCGGCGTCACCGCAGCCTTCAGCTCAACCTCGATCACCGGCGCAGGAAGCTCAACTCTGACCTTCACCGCAGCTTCAACTGCGCCGGCCGGAACCACCACCATCACCGTAACCGGAACTCCGTCCTCAGGTACGGCTATAACCACCACTCTCACCCTGACTGTCTTAGCGGAAAGCTCTTACACTGAACTGATCAACGCCAACAGCGGACTGTGCCTGAGCGGCGTTCCAGCCGAGGGAGGACAACTGGAGCAGGTCGTGTGCTCCAACTCCACACTGCAGGAGTGGAAGCTTTCCACTCAAGGCAGTGGCTACTATATCACCAACGAAAACAACGGCTGGGTCGTGGACGTAGGCGGCCAATCCACGTCCAGCGGCGCCATAATCGACGGCTGGGTCCCGAATGGCGGAACCAACCAGGAGTGGACCTTCGCCAGTAGCGGAAGCGGCTCTTACATCGTCAAGAGCGTACACAAATCAACATTGTGTCTGGATGCCTCCGGTGCGGGGATTGTGCAAAACACATGCAATGGCTCAACCGATCAACTCTGGAAACTCAGCTTGCCGCCAACCCCTCTAACCATCACTCCAACAGCGGCAACCGCTACCTACGGCGGTACGGCCACGCTAAATGCGTCCGCCACATTCCCCGCGAGTACGCCGCCAACAGGCGCGCTCCTCTTCGAGGTCAATGGCGGAAACCAGACACCTGGTACTTGCTCGATCAGCGGAACCACGCATACCTGCACCCTAACCTATTCCCTGGGGAATCTCCCCGTGGGGAGCTATAGCGCCTACGTGTTCTATGGCGGCGACGCCAACTATGCCGCATCCTTCACCTCGACCACTTTAACCATTAGCAAAGCTGCATCAACAACAGTCGTCACGGCCGGTTCCTTCCCCTATGACGGAACTGCGCATGGTGCGACAGTCTCCGTGACCGGAGCCGGTGGCCTTAGCTTGACACCTGCTCCGACTTACAGTGGAAGTTGCACTTCAGCTCCGGTTACGGAGGCTCAAGGTTCCGCATGCGCCGCAAGCTACACATATGCCGGAGACAGCAATCACAATGGAAGCAGCGGCAGTGCGCTGGTCATCATAACGCCTGACGCTGCACTCAACCTGCAGATCTCAAACACGCAATTGGTCTATCCAGGCACCGCAAACACGACCGTCTGCGTTGCCCCGGCGACACATATTGCCGCCACCGGTACGGTTCAGATTGTGGATGGTCTGAATGACCTGGTAACAGAGAATCTGCAAGGTAATGGATGCGCCTATTGGTACATATCGCCTGGATTAGCAGCCGGGACCCACACTTTCGTTGCATTTTATTCCGGTGACAGTCATAACCACCCCGAAGAATCGGCTACCGTTGCCGTCATTGTAAATCCCGTACCGGTCAGCCTCTCGGCATCCTGTTGGAACCCGTCCTTCCCTTACGGAGCCAATTATCAATGCACTGTCAACGCAAGTTCAAATGCAGGAGCTGCGCAGGGTGTCGTTTCCGCAACGTACGATGGAACTCCGATTAATGCGGTTTCCCTAAACGGTGGCAATGCACAACTGCTTGTTGCCGAACCTGCGGCTGGCGCCCATACTCTGGTGATCAGCTACGCACCGCAGGGGAATTTCGCCGGAGCGGGTCCACAAACCTTTAACTTCACGGTTACACCAGCCGCTGTAAATGTCGTGTTGTCGCCATCCAGTTGGTACTCACCCGTTGGTTCCAGTCTGACCTTCAACGTGACGATCAGTTCTTGGAGCGCAGGGTCACCGAACGCGACGGGAAGTGTGTCATTTTATGATGGCAATGCACTACTCGCGACAGTGCCAGTCAGTTCCACCGGCGGAGCCAGCTATAGCACTAGCGCTCTTTCTGCTGGGAATCACAGTATCAGCGCCATTTATTCAGGTGGCCCGGACTATGCCACCGGAAGTGCAAGCGTAACCCTCACTGTCAATACCCCCGGCAGAGCCGGGGGCTTGATTGTGTGAGCCGCTCAAAGCGGCTTCTATGAGACGGCTGGCGTTGTCAAGGTTTTTGTCGTTGCTTTTGCATTTGTTTTTTCCTTAGTGGAGTTTTTGCTGTTGCTGTTGTTTTTGCACA
>Ga0302320_10031420_pt1 | contig 10071 bp, 5 predicted proteins | sample Bog_T0_3_FD_202130 | JGI IMG/M metagenome (GOLD analysis project Ga0302320, IMG submission 202130) | Peat permafrost microbial communities from Stordalen Mire near Abisko, Sweden - Bog_T0_3 | ecosystem: Environmental > Terrestrial > Soil > Wetlands > Peat | place: Sweden: Abisko, Stordalen Mire...
GTCATATGGGTCATTGCGCGCGGGTCACTGGGTGGATTGGCGCAGCTGTCTCAAATTTCAACCGGCAAATGCCACATCTATCTGAGGCGCTCCGGCGACAGGACGCGATCATAACGTCGGCCACCGAAAAGTATCGTCGGAATCTTGACCGTGCGGATCCGTTCCTCCACGATCGCCTGCTGTGCCCGAATTCTGGCGGCGATTGCCGGCGATCCCGCGAGTTCCGTGATCTGTTGCTGTTGTTCCCGGGAGTAGCCGATCTCGGCGCAGAAGCCGGCTATGGCCGCACGCGCCTGATCCGGATCCAGGCGTGTATCGAAATTCTCCTGCCATTTCAGGCCCGAGGCATCGGTCCCCGTGAAGATCTTCTCCAGCAGGAGCCAATCGGGCGCTACACGACTCGTGCGGCGGGCGGGCGCAATCTGCTTCATCGCCTCAAGGTAAGTTGCAATCAACCAGGATTCTCCGAACTTGTAACCGGACCACATTGCGGGATCGGGGATCGGGAACGCAATGTAGGTCAGGTTGTAGTGGTTCTCGAAGCCAGCTTTGTGGATGTTTCCGAGCAGGTCGGCGCAAAAGTGGCAACCGGGGTCGAGGATCTCCAAAGCTATTGGTTTAGCGGAATCAAAGGGATAATACCAGCTGTTGTCAGCCGTTATGTAGTCTTCCGGCTTCCAGTTTTTGAACCGGGCGGGAATCATACTTATGGTGCCGGCCAGCGTCTTTGCTTCGGTAACAAACCATTGCTGCGGCTGACCTTTACGCACCAGCTCCCAGAACCCCGGTTTATAACTTGCGATGGAACAAGCGTCGCCGCTCAGCGAACACCCTTCAGAATCCGCCGGACTGCACGTGTCGTAGACCAGCAGGTTCAGCCCGGCGAGTGAAACGGCGGCAAGACTCCAGACGCTCAGCGCCACAAACACCCAGGCCACCGCGTCGATCCACCGGTCTGTAAAGCGCGCCAAACGAGGATGAGTCAGAATGATGCGGCCGAGCAGCCTGCCCCTGACCTCCTCACTGAAATTGATATCGCACGGACGAAATGTCAGCCGGCGCAGCACGCAGTGCCAGGCTTTCTTCGCCATTTGCCGATAGGCGGCGGAGAAGATCCCGCAGAAAAACAGCACAATGAATGCGGCGATACAAAGCATTCAGATCTGACTCACGATCTTGTGGATAACGTCCGCAACGTGTGTCGCTTCGGCGGCGGTATTGTGAAGGCCGATGGAGATGCGGACGAGCGGAGGAAGTTGCGCGACGCGTTGCAGATAGTAGTGGCAGCAGAAATAACCGCTTCGGACCATAATGTTCTGCGCAGAGAGGTAAAGCGCCAGCCTGTGGGAGTCCACATGCGTGCTGTGAAAGCTGATCACCGGCGCCGCAGCCCGGTTGACAATCTTCAGCCGCTGGTTCGAGGAGATCGAATCAAAAAGAATTCGCGCCAGTTCGCTCTGCTGCGAGTCCGCATCCCGGCCCTCGGGCCGGTATTTCGTCATCCATTCCAGGGCGGCTCCGAGACCCGCGATACCCGCGAAATCCTGCAACCCCGGCTCAAGGCGCGCAAACGCCTCGTCAGGCGCATCCAGCAGATCGAAATCGTCCCGCCTCACATCGCTCACCGTCCCGCCACCAAGCAAAAAACAGTTCAGATCGCTGAGGAAGGCCCTCCGGACCACAATGAATCCGAGACTGGGGCCATACATCTTGTGGGCGGATCCGCAGATGGCATCGGGATTTACGCCGCGAAGAACGTCCCATTCGTGTCCCATGGTCTGCGCCGCGTCGAGTATGACGGCTCCGCCACTCCGATGCGCAGCCGTCACCAGCGCGTCGAGGTTTTCGAGCATTCTCCCGTCGATATTCGATGTGGTATTCACGACTACGACGGCCCGTTCCAGTTGCTCCTGCCGGAAATCGAGCGAACCGTCGGACAGGCGAGGCAGCACGAGTCGTTCGAGCCCGAACCGTTTGGCGCAAACCTGCGAGGGCAAAAACACTGAATTATGTTCGATATCGGAAGTGACGATGCGCTGATAACGGCCCTCCGGCAATTGCTGCAGGAGCATATTGATCCCGGCTGTGGTATTGAGGCAAAACGCGACAGTATAGTCTTTGCGGCTCTTGTCGAGCAGTTTGAGGAGTCTCGTCCGGACGTCGGAGACGATGCCATCGATCTTCTCTCCCCACGCGTATTTCGCTCTCCCGCCGCAGGCATTGTAGTTCTGGTAATAATCCTGTACGGCCGAGATGACCGGCTGGGGGCGCAGGGTCTGACAAGCGCTGTCGAAATAATGGGCGTCCGGGTCAAGATATCCAAAATCGGCTGGAGCGCCGACGCGTGGCTGTTCCGGTTCGTGGTGCTTAAAGAAAGTCATCGGTGAGCGTAAGACTGGAATCCTTCACGAAATCCGCCGGCGCAAGACCTCGCTGCAAGACATAAATATCCGGCTTGATTTCATTGATCGCTCCAGCCAGGTGCACGTTTCGTACCGTTTTCGAGGCCGCCGTATGGAATCGCATGGTCGGGCTTCTGATCAACTCCGAAACCGCGGCCGGGCATCCCCCGCGTAAACACTGCAGCGCGTGACGCAAGGCGGCGGTCAACGGGCTGACGAGCGTTGATCGGCAATAATTCGCGATGACTGTAGGGAGCGCGAGCTCAGATCGACATCCGAACGTTTACCTCTTCCGGCCGGTAAAATGGTGTATCGGCAGGTCGCGGTAGGTCTCAACAGGAACTGAATCGGCGGAAGCCCGGATTCCCGGACAGGCGGGCGAGGTTTACTGTTACCACTCGGCCACGGAACCATCGTCATGAAACACTCGCGCCATCGGCCGTGTGCCGCCGAAAGGATACTTCGCGAGGCTCGCTTCCGATAGTTCGAAGCCCAGGCCGGGCTTTGAGGCAAGCGGGAATCGCCCGTCCACCATGCGCATGGCCGGGAAGCCGAGCCATTCTTCCCAAAGCTTGTCATTGGCATTTGGCTTGACCTGTCCGCAGATTTCCTGTACTACAAAGTTCGGCATCGCGGCATCCACGTGAATAGCCGCGAGGCCGCCGATCGGTCCCTCGCACGAGTGCGGCGCCATGGAAATACCCGACACGCTCGCGCTGGCGGCAACCTTCCACAGGCCGGTTATTCCGCCCGTATGGTTGATATCGGTCTGCAGGATATCGACAACGCCCATTTCGATGAGTTCGCGAGTGCCGTAAGAACTAATGAGGCGTTCGCCGGTTGCAATGGGCGTAGTCGAACGGCGCGCGATCTTTGCCATCGCCTGAATGTTCTCCGGCGGGCATGGCTCTTCGATGAACAGCAGGTTGAGCGGCTCCACTTCCTTGACGATGATGGACGCTACACTCGGGCTCGTCTTGGCATGGAAGTCGACAGCGATATCGATGTCCGGCCCCAACGCCTCCCTGTAAGTCTGGATGGATTTGATCGCCTGATCGATCTTAGGTCTGCGTTCGATCCATTCGTAATAGCCTGGAATGCCTGCCTTGACGCAGGTGACGCCCAACTGGCCGGCCGTTTCCCGGATCTGGATCAACTGATCGCGGTTAGCCCCGTCGACGTGATAGTAGCCGCGCACGCCGCGAGGGTCGTAAGGACCGCCGAGCAGCTTGTAAACCGGCATTCCCAGGGCTTTGCCACGAATGTCCCAAAGGGCCTGGTCGATGCCTGAGATCGCGGAGCCCATCACCGGACCGGCGCGATAAAAAGAGTGTATGTACATCGACTGCCAGATGTGCTCGACCTGCATGGGATCGGAGCCGATCAGAAAGTCTTTGAAGTCGTTCACGCACGCAATGACGGCTCCGGCCTTGCCTTCGAGCGTGCCTTCGCCCCATCCGATGAGTCCCTGGTTAGTCTCTATTTTGACGAATACATAGGGGCGATCGGAGTCCGGGGTGAGAGAAACGCCGAATACCTTCAGTCCCGTGATCTTGATGCCGGACTGCAGATTGGCGAATGCGTCCGGCGCCGGAGCCCCCCGGCCCCCTCGGCCCGCGCCGGCCGCCGGTACTTGAAATTCGCAACCACAGGCGGCATCCGGCTGGAACACCGGGCGTTTTTTGGTGCCCGCAAGGGTTGTACCGGCCAGTGCGGCCCCGGCGGAGCCCAAAGCCAGGAAGTTTCTACGACGCATGATATTTCTCCAGTGCGGACTCGTTCACGGTGATTCCCAGGCCCGGCGCCTTCGGCAAATCGAGGAAGCCGCCGTTATTCGTTTCGAGTGCCGGAGAGACGATCTCGCGGCGCATCGCCCGATCCCGTTCATCCGCCGGACCGGGCACATGCTGAATAAAGAAATTCGGGATGCTGGCCGCGATGTGAATGGCCGCGGCTGTGCCGACGGGGCCCCCCGCATGCCTGGGCGCTACGGCCACATAATAAGGTTCGGCCAGCGCGGCGATGCGTCGCGTGCCATTAATCCCGAAGATGGCGATATCCGGCCTGACAATGTCAACCAGGCCTTCGCGCAGCAACGCCTGAAAGACGCCGGGATCGTCTATGCCTTCTCCGAATCCGAGAGGCGCGACGGTTTCGCCCGAGACCTTTCGTACGGTGTCGAGGTTCGAATGAGAACAGGGCTCATCGAACCACAGGGGATGTTTGGTTTCAACTGTTCTGGCTACCGATGCGGCGTCTCCGGGCGTGAGCAGCCCGTTGCCTGCGAGGACGAAGTCGCGATCTGCTGGAATTGCCTCGATCAGTTTCAGAATTCGATTCTCATAGGCCTTACCCTGATTGCGCGAGGCAGGCGCGGGCACATCAATCACAGCAACCGGGAACTCACCGGAGCCATAGGCGCGAACCTTATTGCGCGTGGGACCGCCCAGGACGCGGTAGACCGGGGTGTTGGCGGCTTTGCCGAGGATATCCAGCATGGCGATATCCAGCGCCGCGCGAAACGGCGTCGAGGGCGCAATGGTGGCGTAAGCGTTTGCCGGCCTGCCCACCCACGCGGATTGAAGCGCCTTCAGATCGGCGTTGGGATCGTGGCCGCATTCGCCCCAGCCAATAAGTCCGGATCGGGTTGTGATCTTCAGCAGCGAATAGCGATTGCCGGAGCCGGGCTCGACGACAGGGAAGTGCCGAATCTCCGCTATGGCCATAACGTCGGGCCTCGCCATCGCCTCCGCGGCCTGCGGGGCCATACGAATCCGCAGACGTTCTCTCCGCTCAAGTATTAGCTGGCTCATGCGTTCCTGTTCGATCGCTCGCTGTTACCGTCGATCACGAAAAATTCTATCAGTGGCTGGACGGGGAGTCAAGGATGCGGGTGGACCATGCAGGTGGACTACGCAAAGTGGCGTCTCGCACTCAAAGAGGCGCCAACTCTCCAATGTCAACTCTCCAACGGCGCGCTGCTGAAACAATTGATATACTCGACCAACAGGAGAACGCGTGACACGATGTTTTTCTTTGGTGCCTCTCCAGGTTGTTTAGAACAGGTTGATTAGAACAGCGGCAACAGTCAGTGAAGAGGAGATTCCAAATGCACCGTCGCGATTTTTTGAAAACAGCACTGGCGGTTTCCGCCGCCGGCTCAGTTACGCCGTACTTCGACAGGTTGGCGGCCCAGGAACGAGGCAAGGTCAAAATCACCGACGTGAAAGTGATGCGCCTTCGCATGAAAGGCCATGAGATGCCGCTGGTCAAAATTGAAACCGACGCCGGCGTTTATGGCATCGGCGAATGCCATCACGACGTAACGGGCATGGGAGCGAAGGACGCGGTTTTGAACGCATTCCGCCCCATACTGATGGGGCAGGATCCGTTCGACATCGACAGGCTCACCACACTGATGACGTGGAGGGTTTCCTATTTCGGCGGCAATCACGGAGTCCCGATTCACGGCGTCACAGGGTGCGAGGTTGCCCTTTGGGATCTTTGCGGCAAGCTGCTGGGGATGCCCGTCCGCAAAATTCTCGCCGGTGGCGCGTTCACCGACAAAGTCCGGGCGTACTGGACCAGCCAGCCCCGCAACATGCTCGATCCGGCGTCCTGCCGCGAATGGGTGGATTACATCAAAGGCTCCGTCCAAAAGTGGACGGCGGCTAAGTGCTTCAGGCTGTCGTCGCGCCCGGGCGGATCGGAACTGAACCGCCGGTTGACTCTTGAGGAACTCGACAAGAACGTCCAGGGCTTCATGAACATACGCGACGCGGCGGGCACTTACTTCGAGATCGCCGTGCACTGCCACTGGGAGTTCGACTTTATCGACGCTCTTCGTCTGGCGAGAGCGATGGAAAAGCTGCGCCCCTGGTGGATAGAGGATCCCATGCCTCCGAACTACAACGAAACCTGGGTGAAACTCACCGCCGAATCGCCAGTGCCGATCCTGACCGGGGAGAACCTTTACACGCGCAACGACTTCCGGCCGTTCATTGTGAACCAGGGAGTGCATATCGTCGAGATCGATATCTCACAGGCGGGCGGCCTGCTGGAAGCCAAACGAATTGCCGATCTGGCTCTGATTTACAACATCCCGGTTGCCACCCACAACGTTATGGGGCCGGTCGCAACCATTGCCTCCGCCAACTGTGCGGCGACCATGCAGGATTTCCTGGGGCACGAGTCCTTCGACTTCAAGACCGGCACCCGGGCGGGCGAAGGGGATCTGATTGTCTACGACCGCGAGATCATTAAGGATGGCTACATTCAGCTGTCGGACAAGCCTGGGCTGGGGCTGGAACTCAACAAGGACTTTGCTTCGAAGTACCTTATCGACGGCGACACCTGGTGGGATTAGCTTCTAAAAACAACGGCGCCCAGTGAGACAGGTCTCACCGGGCGCCATAATCATCTGACTTACAATCTTCAGAAGTACAGCTTCAAGGCCAGCTGCATCTGCCGCGGTGTGTTGATCTGAATTCCCGAGCCGGTGGGAATACCGAACGTGGTGCTCTGGAGTTGCGTCGATCCCGTTCCGTAGCGCATCCGGTTGAACACATTGAACGCTTCGCCGCGGAACTCCAGTCTGATCTGTTCGTGAATCGGGAATGAACGCGTAACCGACATGTTCTCGTTCAGGTTCGCGAAATTGCGGACCTTGGGGTTATACCGAGTCGCGTTGCCGATCCCCAGACCCTGGTCCGCCAGGGAATTGTTCGGATTGCTGATACTACCCTGATACGGAAATGGGCCCGAATACCCTCCGGTCTGCATCTGACTGAGAGTCTCATACGGTACGAAGAAGAAGGGATGTCCTGGCTCGAAATTGAAGGAGCTGGGCTGCCATCCGCTATACGACGTGATATACGGCGCCACGCGGCCCGACGCTCCCGACGCATAAATCGGCAGTGTTTCACTGGTGCTGATGGCGATCGGCGTGCCGCTGTCATAGACGTTGATGGTGGCGACTCGCCAGTCGCCGATAATCCACGACACAGGTCCTTTGCCGAGAAACTTCTGGCCTTTTCCGAAAGGCAGCTGGTAGCTCGCCGAGAACTTGAAATCGTGCGTCACGTCGAACGAGCCGATCGATTTCTCCAGGCTGCGATTGAACTGGTCGGCTGCATAGCCTTCGCCCCACGCATCGTCCGCATCGGTCAGAATCTTCGAGAACACATAAGAAGTCTGCATTACCAGACCCGATCCGTAGCGCTTTTGCAGTTTGAATTCGGCCGCATGATATGAGGAGTGGCCGCTGTGATCGCCCTGGCCCGCGTAAGTAGCGATGTTGGTGTACTGAGGAAACGGCCGCAGGGCCTGCGCAACCGTGGCGCGCGATCCCCACAAGGCGGCGAAACCGGGGAACGGAGCAGTAATGCCGTATTGATTGGCGAGCGGCGACCCGACCAGGCTGTTCAACACATTGATGCTGTTCACCGTGGTCCCGAACTTAGTCAGGTCCGAACCGGGGAGCGAATTGTACTGCAGCAATTGCGCCTGCAGATGCTCGCCCATCACGCCGACATAGCTGGCATCGAGTATGAGCGTGTTGCTCAACTGACGCTGGACAGAGAAATTGAAGCTGTCATAGGCCGGTAGCTTGGTCGTCTCTGAGCCCTGAAACCACGAGACGCTGTTACCGTTTGAAACCGCCGGATTAATGAATGGCGGCGCGGTCCACGGCGGCACTCCCCCGTCGAGGGTAAATGTCGGCGTCACGCCGGCGACGCTGTTGCTGAAGGTCTGGGTCAGAGTGTTGCCTTCGGTGTGGGTGGAACCGCTGACGGATTGCAACGCGCCATACGAGCGCGAGTACGACCCCCGGAATACGGTTTTCTGGTCTTTAGAGTAGGCGAACCCGATGTGCGGTCCCAGGCCCCAGGGCCACACACCGGCAAGGTACTGGCTACCGGTGCGGCCAGCGCCGGTACCGGCAAATTCGACCGCGCCGGGGATATTGTTCGCACCCGGATTCGGCAGGGTCGGGTTGAAATTGGCCCACTTGCTGTCCGTGCCCACGGGCGGCGTATTGACGTCATAGCGAAAGCCGAGATTCAGGACGAGCTTGCGAGTGACGCGCCAGTCGTCCTGGACGAAGCCGGCATAATAGTTGAAATTCTGGCCGATGAAGCGGAGTGTATCGATCTGCGCGCTGTCGGCGTTGCCCAGCAGGAACGACGCAAAGGCGTTGCCGCCGATATTCGGATTGGATCCGCCGGGCACGCCTGTTTCCTGATAACTGAAACCTACGCAGCCGGCTTCGCACTGCCGGCCGAACCCGTTGTAGATGGTCTCTTGGTAGATGGCTCCGAATTTGAGAGTGTGATTACCCTTCACCCACGTGAAATCGTCGGTATAGGCGTAGACGTTATTATCCGATCCGTTGTCGGCCTGGGCGCCCCACGTGCTGTAGGTGTCGCCCGTGCCGCCGGAGAAAAGGCTCACCAGGTTGTCGGCGCAATTGGGCACGTTCGGGAGGCAGTACTGGGACTTCCAGTTTGTGCCGCTTAATTCCTGCGGCGGCTCCAGATCCTGGTGCCAGACATTCGCGCCCAACGAGAAGTGATTCAGCTTGGTGGGGCTGATTGTCCAGTCGAACTGCCCGCGATAAACGCGGTCTGCCAGGATTCCGGCGTTGTAGGTCGTGTAGTTACCCGGCAGCGTGGGGCAGCCGTCGGCCCCGCAAAGCGTATCCTCATGGTCATACCCGTAATAGCCGGAGATGCGGAACTTCTGATTGAAGATGTGGTCGCCTTTGACGCTGTACTTATTCACCGGGTTGACGTTCGTGCCTTTGGTCAGAAAATAGTTGCCCGAGACGTAGCCGATCGTACCTGGCGCAGCGCCGTCATTCGGCGTGAGCACTCCGCTCTGCTGGAACACTTTGAGGGCCTGCGTCGCGCCGGCGCTGAACAGGCTCTGTGGAATTTGATTGCCGGGGAAAGCGATTCGGGTGTACGCGCCTGTAGTCGGATTTTGAGTCTGCGTGGTTGGGTTGTAGATCGGAATCTGCACGCCCGCCGATGTCACCCAGTTGGCGAAATTGCCGTTATACATCTCCGCCGTCGGGACGGTGTAGGTCGCTCCGTTCACCCCCGCGCGGTTGCGGAATCCTTCGTACGAGAAGAAGAAGAAGGTTTTGTCTTTGCCTTTGTATACTTTCGGGATCCAGACCGGGCCGCCGAACGTAGCGCCGAAGTCGTTCTGCTTGTAAATCGATCTCGGGGTGTTCGAGATGTTGTTATAGAAGGTGTTCGCGTCAAGATCGTTGTTGCGAAGGAACTCGTAAACATCGCCATGGTACGCGTTGGTGCCGGATTTCGAGGCGAAGGTCAGATTTCCCGCCGCGTGCCCGAACTCCGCCTTGTATCCGGCTGAATCGATCGAGAACTGGTCGATGGCCTCGACCGACGGCGCATTCGACGAAACTGTGTTCGTGTACAACGCACGGCTCGTATTGGCCGAGATGCCGTCGAGCGAGGTGCCATATGCGGCCGCCTGCCCGCCCCCGATCGAGAAACCCGTGGTGCCGCCGAGGTTTTTCGCATCGGGCGCGATCGCCGCAAGCTGGAACGGCCCCCGCACGCTTCCGGCCACCTCGAGCGGCAAGTCCTGGACCAGCCGGTTCTCGAGAGTGACGCTGGTCTTGGAATCGTCCGTC
>Ga0302320_10031423_pt1 | contig 10070 bp, 6 predicted proteins | sample Bog_T0_3_FD_202130 | JGI IMG/M metagenome (GOLD analysis project Ga0302320, IMG submission 202130) | Peat permafrost microbial communities from Stordalen Mire near Abisko, Sweden - Bog_T0_3 | ecosystem: Environmental > Terrestrial > Soil > Wetlands > Peat | place: Sweden: Abisko, Stordalen Mire...
AACCGGACGACCATTCGTTCCGGTCATTCCCGCAAATCCCGACCATGCGTGAATTTCCGATCCGTCGGGACCGGCGATATACGCCGCAATTGCCGCGAAAAATCCGACAATTGCCAAAAACGCCTTTATAAAAAATGTCGACGGCCACGCCAGAATTTTCTTGAAGCGCAGACACTCGAAAACCGCGTACACTGTCAGAAGCGCTATCGGAAAATGGACTAATATAGAGTGAAGGCTTTCGATTGAGTTCATTTAAGGGGAGCTAAGGGTACACTTATATCGCGGACACTTAAGGGAACACTTATGTGAAGTAATCTTCACTACGCGAGTACTCTCGACGTTTAATTATATACTACTTTTTTCCTTTAACATACTCCTCGACCGCCGAAACTATTTTTTGTTTTGCTTCGGCGAGAGTGATATTTTTGAAAACCACTCCGGCTGCGGCCTTGTGTCCACCCCCACCCAACGATTCCGTAATTTTTGAAAGATCATATTTATTCGCATCACGCGTACGGGTACTGACTTTAATATTCCCTTGCGCTAATTCGGTAACGCAGACGCCAATATCCCAACCAACTGCCGATTTGATAATGTTCGCAACCATTCCGCCGTTAATACTCAACTCTGTGACGCCGATTTTTTGCAAATGTTCTGCGGAAACCGACACGATCGCCAAAAAACCGCCAAGGAATGTTTCAATCGAAGCGAGTGCCGCCCCCTGAAACCGCAATTCCTGTTGAGTCCGCGAATTATCCATATCAAAAAGAAAATCGCTAAAATCGGGCGCGAATCGAACCAATTCGGATGCGGCCGCGAACGTTTCGGGCGTTGTTGTTGCGAAACGAAAACCGCCGGTGTCGGTATATGAACCCATAAAAAGATTGAGGGCTATGTCGTGCGTCAATTGAATTCCCCACTCCTTGAATAAATCAAATAACATAAGCGTCGTCGACGGATATTTCGGTTCAACCAAATTAAAATCGCGTGCATATTTGAGATTGCTGACATGATGGTCGATATTGACGGTTTTCATGGTTGCCGGAAAAACGATTTCGGCGGCCAGCTTGACCTGCGATATTCTGTCGAGCGAACCGCTGTCCAAAATCAAAAACAAATCGAATTGCGACAAGTCTACTTCAAATAAATTTTTCGGCACAATTTCGCCGGCGCCCGGCAATTTCGCAAAAACTTCCGGAATCGCGCTGTCGCCGCGGATGACCGTTGCATTTTTCCCAAGCTGTTCAAGGGCGAATTTCATAGCCAAAGCCGACCCAATCGAATCGCAATCGGGAAAAATATGACAATGAAGCAGGATGTTTTTCGAACCCTTGATAATTTCGAGAATTTTCGGCGCTGCGGATTTTACGGTTTCGGTCATTGTGAAGCTATTTTAGCATACGAAAACGGGCTTGGCTCGTTCCTGCGAACGACAACTCGCAGTTAAAACGCAATTAAAACGCGTTCGCATTCGGCACCTTGGTGATGCCGTACGCATGAACGCCGTCCGGAAAAACATTTCCCGCGACCAAAATTTGCTCGCCGACCGCGACGTCGACTTGTGCCGCCGAGTTCAAATTTGGAGGCAAAATCACCCGCCAAACTTGGCTGGTTGTCGCGGCGTCATCAATGTCGCTGTCCTGATCGTCGCTCTTCAAAATGAGAAACGCCGGACCGCCGGGCGTGGCAATGCCCATGAACACGACCGTGCCGCGGAAAACGCCCTCGTCATGCGGCGGCTGACGCACATTATTATATAAATCACCGAACAGAAACGCTGGCATTTCGCCGTTTCTCTGCGCATGCCAAACTGCGGAGTGAAATGGCGTCTCATTGTCGATCGTCAAACCCGCCACGACGACAACGACCAAAACTCCGCCGAGGAGATACACAAGCGGACTGCGATAGCCAAACTTAAACGAGCGCAACATACGTTCCAAAATCGCAACCAAGACAAGGTCAACAAGGAAAAGTCCCCACGGAAATGTCAGGGCAAAAACCTTCAAACCCTGCCAGCCGAAGCCGAGCAAAATCAGCCGTCCCGACGCGCGCAATGAAAACGAAATGAAACTGACAAAAAATGCGGACGTCAGGAGCACGAGCAAAGCCACGACAATAATCGTCACCATTTTGGCAATGAAGTAACCCTTCGATTTCATGCGAATGTCGCCCGCCTGGATTTTCTCCAAAACGGATTTCATGATGTCGTTTTTATTTTTATTATTATGTTCCATATTTTTTATTTAAAATCTTTGGCTTGATCCGGCAATTTCTTTTGAAGCATATCCTTTGCCCGTTTGAGCCTGATGCCGACGGTGCCGATCGGCACGCGGAGGATATCGGCGATTTCCTTGTAACTGAGCTCCTCCAAATAATACAAAATAATGATTTCTCGGTAATTCGGCGGCAGACCGGCAAGACCGCGGTCGATCAAAACCCGCATTTCCTTCTGCTCGCGCTCCGCCGGCGCAGTATCATCATACGTCGGGTGCGCGATGAGCGTATCAAAATCAATGAACGACACCGGACTGCGCGAATTTTTCTTTATGGCATTGACGAACATATTGTGCGCGATGCGATAAATCCACGGCGAAAATCGCTGACTGGAATCGAAACTTTTAATGCCCTGATATGTTTTGATGAAAATCTCCTGAACCGCGTCAGTCACGTTTTCCTTGTCGGAGAGAAATTTCCGGCCATAGCGAAGAAGCTTTTTTTCGTACCGCTCCATGAGCAGGCCGAATTTGTCCTTGTCCCCGTGCTGGACAAGCAAAGCGATTTCTTCATCGGAAAGCGCGACACGCGGCATTTCGCCGCTCGGTTCGGCCGAATTTTCATCAATTTCGAGCATGTATGCATTATATACCTTTTTCCAAGGCCTGCCCGATATAGTACAGTTTTGGGAGAGGGTTTATTCCACAAACGTCAGAGCCTTCCCCTTCTTTCCGCCTCGTCCGGTTCGGCCGATGCGGTGAACATAGTCGTCATAGGTTGCGGGAATTTCGAAGTTTATGACGTGGGTGACGCCGGAAATGTCGAGGCCGCGGGCGGCGACATCGGTGGCGACCAAAACCTGCACGTGGCTCTGCTTGAACATGGTCAAAGCCTTCTGGCGGCTGCCGTGCGTTTTGTCTCCGTGAATCGAATCCGTTTTGAAACCGCGATCATTCAAAATCTTTGCCAATTTTTCAGCACCGTGTTTGGTCCGAGTGAAGACGAGAACTTTGCCAAAGCCCGGCTGTGTGAGCAAATCAGACAGCACATCCACTTTCATTTTTCCATGAGGAACACGCACGACGTCCTGATCGACATTTTTTGAAGTGTCCTGAGTTTTGACGGAAATTCGCGCAGGATTATACAAAAACTGATTGATCAAAGCCTCAATTTCATGCGACAAAGTCGCCGAGAAAAACAATGTGTGGCGTTTTCCCGAAGGCGGCGGTGACGGCATTTTGCTCATGAAAAATTTCATGTCGGCGATGAAGCCCATGTCGAGCATGCGGTCCGCCTCGTCCAAAACAACAGTATTAAAAAGGGCGAGATTCAAAACTTTTCGTTCGATCAAATCTTTGATTCGTCCCGGCGTTCCTATGACAAAGTTATTGTGATAACGAAGTTCGCGAATCTGCGGACCAATCGGCGCGCCGCCGACAACACACACAGAGAAAATCTTCAAACTATCTCGGTTCGTAGCAATACCAGCAAAACCTTTCAATTCCTGATCAATCTGAATTGCCAATTCGCGTGTCGGAGCGCAGATGAGAATGTTTTCTTTCTGGCCCTGACCTTTGTCCTGTGCTGCCAAAACTTTGCTAATCAGTGGAATGAGAAAAGCCGCCGTTTTACCGGTTCCAGTGTTTGCAATTCCGACAACGTCTTCCCCGCGCAAAATATGCGGAATGACCCGATCTTGAATCGGAGTCGGAGCCGTGTAGCCTTTTGTTAAAATATTTTTCTTCAAACGTTCATCAATAGCGAAATCGGTGAAATTGTGTTCAGGTTTGAAATTGTCGACTTCTTCGGTGATGACGGCCTTATTGATGAAACGGGAAACGTCAATGCGTTCACCTTTTGGTCCACCTCGTCCGCGTGAACCGCTGCTTCTGCCTCCGCCATAGCCGCCGCGACTACCACCGTATCCACCACGAGAACCGCCAGAAAAACCGCCACGCGATGCATATCCACCGCTTCGTGAAGCACCGCCACCAGCATATCCGCGCGATGCAGACGAAGAAGCACCGAAACGCGAACCGCTTCGAGGTGTAAAACCACCCGATCGCGGTGACCGCGGCGCCGAGCTTGATGATGAGTTTGCTTTAGGATTCATGAAGTACTAAGAATATATTATTTATAAAGAAATGTCAATGGAACGACATTAATTCTGAAGTATAGAATTCGCCACTTCAAGAGTTGTTTCACCAAAATTTCCAGTACCTTGCGATAAACCATACGGTGTCAAAATAATCGCGGCATTTGCTTGTTGGAACAATGCGACAGCATTTGCAGTCGATAAATCATAATAAGTAGACTCGTGTCCGGGTGAATCTATACTACTTGTTGCAACTATAAAGCCATGAGTATTGAGAAATACTTGAAGATATTTAACTTCTGAACCAGAACTGCCTACTCGTAATGGTTCAGTAAAAAGTGGGATCTTTGTCGTGGTGGAAATTGGTGCAGTAGAAACTGGGTTAGAAGTAATCATAGTAGAAGGAGCAGTCGTAGTAGATATACTAGTTTTTTTCGTTATGGTTTTTGCGGGTACTAATATTACTTGTGTTGGTTTAGGTACAACTACAGATATGGGTACTGACACAGGTACCGGCGCCGTAGTCGTTGATACTGTCAGTGTTGATACTGTTGTTTGTTGTACTGAACCATTAAGAGCCGCACGCGTTCTCTGTCCGACAAAACCAAAACCTGTTGTCGTTGGAGAACCACTGCTTACAATTTTATTATCTGCCTGAAATGTTTCAACTGCTTGAAGAGTATGCGCGCCGAAATATCCTGTCACATATTCTGGTTGCAAAAAACCAAGAGCGATCAACTTTTTTTGCAAATTCGTAACTTGCGGACCTGAAAGGCTCTCATACAACGGTGCGGTTATTTGAACAACTCCAGATACAGATAGAGAAGATGCAGATGAAGATGTTTCTCCAGATGTTGATGGATTTATTCCGGAAACTGCAACCGTTTCAGGTGTCGTCTGAGGTGTTGTTTGAAGTGTCGCTATGTAATTAGGAACAGTTGTCGGTACAGAATACGATGAATATGAAGAATACGGATTTGCGGAAACTCCACTGACACCTCCACTATAATTCCCACCACCATAGTTTCCTCCTCCATTACCACCTCCTCCACCAGTCCAAACAACTGGTGCGGGATTAGGGTTTGAAATTGGAGGAGTCGATGTGGATACAACTTGGGCAAAATTTGCAATCACATTTATATTTGAAGTAACCGAAGAATCTCTACGAGGATTTGCAGTCGACCCATCAGACCAATTTACAAAATAATATCCGGCATTTGCAATTGCTCTCACCGGTCTTCCGCCACCACCAGATGATATTGTTTGAGACTCAAAACCAACAGGGCCCACGCTTCCATTTGGCCCAGCATTATAGGTAAGAGTGTACGTTACTACAGGCACGACAGGAGTAGTGATCGGAGCAGTCACGATGCCATTATATGCATACAACTGCGAAACCTCAGCTGCTGAAAGAGCACTATTATATATACGAACATCATCCAAACTTCCGTCGAGATAATATCCCACTGGCGCAGGGCGGGCTCCTAAAAGAACATCATTTGTACTCGACGAGCGCGTTCCGATCGCCAAAGTTCCAAACGGCACACCGTTTTTGTAAGCAGTAGCATTTGTTCCAGATACAACGACTGTCACAAAAACCCATGTATTGTCGGTGTAACCAGAGAAAAATCCTGTCCAATTATTATTGGCACTACTTGGATTATTGGTCGATCGCCATGATAAGTTCGTCAGGCCATTTCTGAAATCAGCGCCAACTTCATATTCGTTGAGATTTCCTTTTGATACAATTCCATGAAAATTTCCATCATTAGTAATTTTCAACCAGAACGAAATCGTCAAATCGCCGGTGATTTGCAGTGACGAAGAATTATGAATATCTATATATTGTGAACTACTCGAAGAAAGTACGAGAGAATACGGACCAATTTGACCGGAACTATACGTCGGACTTCCCTGTTCTGTACCGTTATTTGAATTTGTTGATGAATCAATTGCTGTGCTTCCACTTCCTTCATCAAGTTTCCACCATCCTTGAGGCGCAACTGAAATTCCACCAATATTTGGAGGAGTAGTTGTAACCGGAGGTGTCGTTGTAGCTGGTGAAGTAGGTGCGGTTGTAGTTGCTGGAGTCGTGACGGGTGGAGTGGTAACTGGTGGCGTCGTACTTGCGGTGCCTTGCGGACATGACGTGGTGGTAAATGTTTGATCGGAACTTGAAGCTGTATGATTAACAAAACTTCCAACTGATCCAGAAAAGTTTGTGGCAAACGAACGATAATGGTATGTCGCGCCGCAAATCAACGTACTGACGGTTGCGGTGAAATTTGCATCGGTATTATTAATTGATTCATCAAATGCAGGAAAGACAAGTGGTTCATTTATGACTGTGCCGTAGCTTGTCGTCGTACCATATTCAAAACCGCGAGTATAAATGACAGTGTTGCCCGTAGCATTGACGGTCCCATTTAACGTAGCGGTATAGGTGCCCACCGCAGTCGCACCAGAGGCCGAAACCGTCGGCGCAGTTACCGGCTGTGCGGCGGACGCATAAATTTTATTTATATATGAAATGTCGGACGTCGGAAACCATGAATCAAAAAGGAGGAGGTTGCCTTGGCGAACCGCATTTACGATAGGCCAGTACAGATCTATCAATTCTCCGTCAGGATAATACTGAATAGCGGTTCCATTCGAGTTCATTGCTCCGGCGGCTTGCGGGTATGGAATACCAATAGCCGGACTCATACCAGGTCCAGCCCATTGACCGGTAAATTTTGTGTAATTAAAAGGCAAACTTACGCCAAACTCGAGTGTTCTGACATTTTCCGGCATGAGCAAAACATTTGGAAAATCTTTATGCACCTGAACGATGATTGGGCCGTCTGTTTCGGCCGCGGTACTGTCGATATAGAAAATCGTCACGCCCCAACGATTGTAAGCGTACGAAATTTTCGACTCAAGAGTGGCGACGATTGCAGCCGAGCTCGTAGTCGATACTTGGTCTGGCACGCAACCAATTGCCATGAAGCAGCCATTATCATGGTTCCACTCAAGCTCCTGCGGACGGATAGTCAAGCCAACTTTAAAACCAGCGTCTTTGAATTTTTGAAACATGGCATCGATGACTTGGATAGAGCTGCTCGACGTCACGCCATCATTTAATGAAATGGGCGTTCCCCATTCTGGCGCGAGCCGAGAGTCTTGGACTTTTCGAGGATCTCCAATATACGTAATTGGCTGGAAATTTCTGTCTCCTTCCAAGTCCCAGATGATAATACCTTGAGCATTCGTAGCTTTGAGTTCCGTAATGTTTGCATCGACACCAGACATAATACGTGCAGCCCATGCAGTTGCATTTGTGTCAGTAGCATCAATAGTATTATCTGCAAACCAACCGTTTGGATTGGTCAACCATTCATGAAAATCAGTATGCTTGAGATAAAATGGTGACGTTCCGATAAACCATGTACCAATCGGGCGACGATCCGGCCAAGTTGTATTTATCGTATCTGGATATGTGGCGCGAAAAGCTGTATATGCTTCTGGTGCAAGAGTCAGTGCTGTATCCGTCGGTGATCCAAAACGGATATAAGTTGTGTAATCAGCTGTCTGTCCAGGTGCGATATTTCGAGCGGTGAGCTGCATGTCATATGTATATCCACCTGAACTGGTTGGGCCTGAAGTATCAGAACCGAGATTCCATTTTGGTGAATAATTGTCGGTAAAGACAGCCATACTACCCCAATTGCCATTTACAAAAGCTACAGGTGATAGCGAACCCACACTTAATGATTGTTGAGACGAGCCGGCACTTGGAACCATTAAAGAAAAATAAAACTTCATATCGTCCTCAGTTAGCGTGTCCGACGGATCATTATTTGTAATATACGTATGCATCGTGAACGTATTCGTACCCTTGCCACCGAACACGACTTTTATGGTGAACTGATCAGGTTTTCCTGAGTTATTTACCTGCTGTATAAAATCTGGATTTGTGCCAGTAGTTTTTACTGGGGACTGATCATTGATTCGCGGTTGAGCTACACCACTCGGCGTCGTAAAATACGCATAGTTATTTATGCTATAGAGGGACATATTCGTATTGAGAAACGACTGTCCATTATAGGAAAAAGCTTTGAGATCTTGTGCATCAAACGAATATTGAACTCCACTCGTATCTGCATACACATCATGAATTGTCCCGAGAAGACTTACGGTTGAAACTACTCCAACAAATACTAACAAAAACCAATGAAGTAAATTAGAAACAATACGATGCGAATGCCACCTATCGTACAAGAGAATCTTTTCAGTAAGGATTCTGTGGGGATGTCTCATTTATGTCAGATATTATAACACTAACTCCAATCTTTTTTCATCTACACACAAAAAAAGACCCCGGGGTCTTTTTTTGTGTCATTAATTAAAACAATACACTCAAAAACGAAAAACTAGATTGACCACGTCCATGGGAGCGAAATCGCAAATACCATAAAGAGTGCGCCAATGAGAGCGACATTTTTCATAAACTGAACCTTGTCCATTTGTCTTGCATTAGGATCAGTGATCGTCCAATATGTATGAATTTTGTAAGTAACACCAGCAAGGAATATAACCAAAAGTGCAATACCGACTCGAGGCCATAGACCAAGGAGAATTGAAAGTCCTCCAAGTAAGGCCAGAACTCCTGTACCGACTGCAGCTGCTTTTCCTGATTTTACGCCTTTTGATTGGGCATAGCCGGCAAGCATAGCCGAGTTTTTGAAGTGATTATATGCGACATTGATCCAGTAAAAACCAAAAATAATGCGTCCGATAAGTAGCAGAATTGATATTGTCATATTATAAATATATGTGTAAAAAATTAATAATCTCGCGAAAGAGCTATAAGCATATGATATACTATTCACATGTTAAATTCAATATTTGAAAGTTTGAAACCTGCTTTCAAAGGCGATATCGATTCGACTGATGAAACTCTTACAACTTATTCGCATGATGCCAGTCTTTTTACCCTCAGACCACGCGTCGTGGTTTTTCCGCGTGATTCTGCTGACGTTCAGACACTCGTCAAATGGGTCAATGCAAATCGTGCCGCGAATCCCGACCTTTCCATCACAGCACGTTCGGCCGGCACCGACATGTCAGGTGGTTCTATAAATCATTCAATCATTTGTGACTTCACTCGATATATGAATGCGATTGGCAAAGTGACTTCGGAAACTGGTACAGTTCAGCCGGGTTGTTACTATCGAAATTTTGAAAAAGAAACGTTGAAACATCATGCAATCATGCCAACCTACCCTGCTTCACGCGAAATCTGCGCTGTCGGCGGTATGATTTCAAATAATTCTGGCGGCGAAAAAAGCATGAAGTACGGCAAGACAGCTAATCATGTCGCGCAATTGCGAGTCGTTTTCACCGACGGAAATGAATATGTCGTGAAGCCGCTCAGCGCCTCGGAAATTGCAGCGAAAATTTCCGGCAATTCCTTCGAAGCAGAACTTTATAAAAAATTGTGGGATTTAATTGAAAAAAATTACGACACAATAAAAGCCGCAAAACCCGACGTCTCGAAAAATTCAGCCGGCTATTATTTATGGAATGTGTATGATAAAAAAACCGGTATCTTCGATTTGTGCCAACTCATTGTCGGTTCGCAAGGCACGCTCGGTTTTGTCACGGAAATCACGTTCAAGTTAGTACCCGTCGAACCATTTTCAAATATGCTCGTAGTATTTTTGCCGAATTTGACACATCTTGCCGAAATTGTGGATGAAATTGCGCCGTCACAACCGGA
>Ga0302320_10031424_pt1 | contig 10069 bp, 7 predicted proteins | sample Bog_T0_3_FD_202130 | JGI IMG/M metagenome (GOLD analysis project Ga0302320, IMG submission 202130) | Peat permafrost microbial communities from Stordalen Mire near Abisko, Sweden - Bog_T0_3 | ecosystem: Environmental > Terrestrial > Soil > Wetlands > Peat | place: Sweden: Abisko, Stordalen Mire...
GCCTGCGGCGCGGGCCCGCGCCGCGCTGCGCGTCGTCATCGCCGAGGACGCGGTGCTGCTGCGCGAGGGCCTGCGCCGGGTGCTGACCGACGCGGGCCTGGAGGTGGCGGGCACGGCCGGGGACGCGGCACAGCTGCTACATCTGGTCCCCGCACTGCACCCGGATGTCGTGCTTGCAGATATCCGGATGCCACCCACCCAGACGACCGAGGGCCTGCAGGCCGCACTGGAGATCCGCCGCAGGTGGCCAGGCACCGCCGTGATCGTGGTATCACAGCACGTCGAGACCGAGCACCTGTTCGAGCTGCTGGCCGACGATCCGCGCGGGATCGGGTACGTGCTCAAAGAACGGGTCGCGGACATCGCCCAGTTCACCGACGCGATCCGGCGGGTGGCCGCGGGCGAGTCGGTGATCGACCCGGAGGTGGTGTCCCGGCTGGTCACCCGGCCCCGGCGGGACAGCCCCCTGCAGACGCTCACCGAGCGCGAGCTGGCCGTGCTAGCCCTGATGGCCGAGGGCCGCTCCAACCACGCCATCGCGGGCCAGCTGTACATGTCACCCAAAACCGTCGAGACCCACATCGGGAACCTGTTCAGCAAGCTCGCCCTGCTGCCCGCGGCGGAAGATCACCGCCGGGTCCTGGCGGTCCTGACCTACCTGCGCCGGTAGCCGCTGCGGCAGCGAGGCACTGACCCACCACCTCCTGGCCGCCGGGTACCGGCTCATCGCAATCGGCGTCTCCCCGGACATGCTGGACCTGGCTCCGGACGGCGCTTGCGCGGGCTGCCGGCCAGAATAATCGCCGCTGCCTGCGGGCCATTTCCTCGGCCGGGACATCCTCGATGTGCTGGCTCATCATCCACTGCTGGCCGAACGGGTCGCGCAGCCGCCCGCCACGCTCCCCATAGAACTGGTCCTCCAGCGGTGCCCGGCATGCCACGCCGGGTACTTGCCGTCCTCCGCTACCTGGAGTCCTTACCAGCGGCACCGCCGACACCACTCGCACAGTAATAAGCAGATCGGCCGGCTCTGCGCTCTTCAACGATGCCGTCTTGAGGTAATGGTCTGATCGCCAGGCGGGGCAAGTGCGGGGATCGATGATGAGAGGATGTGGACCTCAGCCAAGTGGCAGCCTGGAAGGAAGAAGAAGGACGGAAATGACCCCACCGGCCGCTCGCAGGCGGAGCCAGTTCATTGATGCAGTGATCGATGACTACTCAGCAGCGCATTCCACCCCGCCCGAGGCTGACCAGCTCGAGCTGCAGCGCATAACGCAGGAGAAGACCGGTCGCGCCGCGGGAATGCAGATCGGCGATGACCAAGCGGTGCTGATGGAGATGCTGGTCCGGGCCATGGGAGCGACGCGCGCGGTGGAGATCGGCACGTTCACCGGCTATTCGGCGCTGGCGGTGGCGCGGGGCCTGGGTCCCGGTGGCCGCCTGCTGTGCTGCGACGTCAGCGTGGAGTGGACGTCGATCGCCCGCGCGGCGTGGGAGAGAGCCGGGGTGGCCGACCGGATCGAGCTCCGGGTCGGCCCGGGTCTGGAAACCCTCCGCTCGCTGCCGCCCGGCGAGCAGTTCGACTTCGCGTTCATCGATGCCGACAAGACCGGCTATGCCCAGTACTACGAAGAGGTGCTGGCCCGCCTGCGGCCGGGGGGCCTGATACTCCTGGACAACATGCTCCAGGGCGGCCACGTCGTAGGCGATCTTGCCGACGACCAGGACGTCGCGGCGATCCGTTCCCTCAATGAGGTGATCGCCGCCGATCCTCGCGTGGAAGTGGTTCTGATTCCCATCGGTGACGGCGTCAGTTTCGTGCAGAAACTCGGTGAACGGCCGTGATCTCGCCGTTCGGGATGTGCTCTTGACCGTCGTCGCGCGCCTCAGGCCTGTCCGCGTCTCGCCGGGGCGGTGATCCCGAGTGATATGGAGTGCTGGGCCGCTGCTGATGAGCAGGCAGGAGCGTCTGGGTGGAGGATAGGAGCAGCTACGGCACTGTGGGGTGAGGATCATGGATCGTGCCCGCCCATCTGGTCCGGGTCTTGGTGAGCTGGGTCCGGCGGACCGGGAGGTGCTTTGGCCGGTTCGTGCCCTGTTCCAGCGCCGGGTCGCGGGGGACGACGCGCTGCTCGAGCTGGCTGGGCTCCGGTTCGCCCAGATGGGCGTGGCCGCCGAGGTATACGCCGACACGCCAGCGGAGCTTGAGCATCTGCTGAGGTTCGTGCCCCCTCACCCGTACAAGCCTGTGGTCCACCTGAACCGCCGCGTCAATGTGCTGAACGAGCCCAGCCGCGCCGTGGTCGGGGAGTTCGCCGACCGCTTTGCTGGCCGCATCGCCGGTCTCGTCGTCCATGACAAACATGAGATGGGGGCACAGACAGACCGCCTGATTAGCGGGCTGCGCGAGCTCGATGCGCGTCTCAGCGAGCGGCCGGACGGCCCCCTCGTCTTCCTCGAGTACGCCGCGGGCCTTGAGCCCGGGTGGTTCGTCGAGGTGGCGGAGCGGCTCCGCGATGCTGAACGAGTCAGTTGCTGCATCGACGTCGGCCACCTCGGCGTCCGGCAGGCGTCGGCCAGGTTCGGGCGCAGCCATCCTGGCCTGAGCCTGGGGAGCCTTAGCCCAGCGGCTGGCCGGCTTCCTGATCTGGCCGCAGATGTCCAGGAGGCGGTGGGAAGCGCCGTGCAGGACGTGCTCGACGTCATTCGTTCGATCGGCTCGTTCGGCAAGCACCTGCATTTCCACCTGCACGACGGGCATCCGCTCATCCCAGGCCTCTCGGATCATTTCACTTTCTTGAGGCGGCTACCGGTTCCGTTCAGCTATCAGGGGCGGCGGTCACTGAGCATGATGTACGGGCCAGGCGGCCTAGCGGCCATCGTGTCGGCAGCTACCGGGGCGTGCCGCCCGGAGGCAGTGTCTTTCACGCTTGAGATCCACCAGGTGGAAGGCCGGCTGCCGCTCGCAGACGCCTCGCGGCTGTTTGCCCGCTGGCGGGACGTCACCAACGCCGAGCGGATGAACTTCTGGCTCTCGGTGCTGGACGAAAATGCGCTGCTCCTATCTCAGTGCCTCGCCGGGGGCGAGTAGCGGCCGGCTGGTCTCATGGCTCAGGGGCCAGCCGGGGCGGGAATACGGAAGATGTGGATTGACTGGTCCTTGGCCCGGCACCTGGGGTCCTGCTCCGGCTTGGCCTTGTCAGAGACCATGACGACCCGGTCCGGTGCTATCCAGGACACTCCCTCGGCCGTCCCGTAGACGACGTTGCCGTCAGCGTCGGTGGGGAGCGCGTAGGTGGTGCCCGGGCCTGTGACCTGCCAGCTGTCCGGCGCCAGGTTCCCGAGCCACAGCGCCGAGGTTACCTGGGATACGACCGCGATCCGGTCGCCGGTCACGGCGAGGCCGCTGTAGTCCTCGAACAGCACGGTCTCCGGCAGCCGGATCTTGGCCACGCGATCCCAGTTGCGGCGGCTGCGCCGGAACACGTGAATCCGCCCGCCTCCGGGAATACGGCCCTCCGCGCCTCCCTTGCACCTGTTGCCCTCACACAGCCCGAGCAGGTAGGTCTGCCCCTCGCGTTGCACGCACGTCAGGCCCTCCAGGCCCTTGTTGGGCCGGTCAAGCGGGAAGTCGAGCCAGGCGCTGCCGGTATAGCGGAAGTCGGCGTCGTATTCCTGCACCGCGGCCATGAACTTCGCGCGGCCGCGGCGCAGCGATTCGATGAGCACGTAGAAGCGGCCAGACCACGGGTCACACGCGATGTCCTCGAAGCCGCGGCGGTGGCCCCTCTCCTGCATGATCATGTGATTGTCCCTGGCCGCCGCCCGGGCCAGGCCGGGCCCGATGCAGGCGATGTGCGGCAGGTTGTCGAAGATGACGTAGAACAGCCCGTCCTTAGCGAGCACGCCGCTGGCTTCCAGCCTCGGATCGAGCGAGCCCTCGAGGATGTCGAAGACCTTCGCTTCCCTCACCAGCTCGAGCTGCTGCAGCGCTGTATGCGTGTCGGCCACGGCCGTGCCTCCTGGTTTGGTCCGGTCACATCTTCGGCAGCGGTTCCATCACGGCCGGGAAGCCCGCCCGGTCGGTGCCGCGCGGCGTCTCCTTCCGCAGCCGCTCCAGCTGCTGGCGTGCGCTGTCGCGCCGCATCCGGACGTAATGGGCGATGCCGTCGGCCTTTTCCTGACCGTGCCTGAGCTCGTTCTGCTTGCAGCCGCTGAGGTAGACCTCGTCGTTGGTGAACTGGCGGCCGGTGAACGGCTGGCCCCAGGGCGTGGCTGACTCCAGGTAGGCAGCCTGGCATATGCGGCCCCAGAGGCCGTCGCTGGAGTCGGCCGCGATCTGCCCGCTGAACGCGTCCGGGTTGAACTCAGTATCGAGCAGGAATTCAAGGAAATCGAGGTAATACTGGCGGTAGTCACGGTTGTGCAGCAGGTTCTGCACCAGCGGTATGCGTGACGTCGCGTGCTCCCGCCAGTAGTGCTTGGTGTTGCTCGCCCAGTCGAGGATGTCGGTGTACTGCCATTTCGTGCCGAAGTAGTCGATTCCCAGGCTGTTGTCGTAGTCCCACGGGATGAACGTGAAATAGGGCGAGCCCATGAAGTCGTTTTCGGCGCCCAGGCGCCCGGAGTTGTAGAGGTAGTAGTTGGACGGGGTTGCGTAGTAGTTGTCCCAGCTGCCGAGCAGCACGTTGACGGCGGCCCATCTGAGGAAGGCACGGGCGTTCATGATGCCGTCGACCGACTCGCGGAACGCATCGGTGTCGAAGCGGCCCGCTCCGCCTCCCAGCCTCGTGCCGTTGATCGTCCTGATGAACTGGGCCAGGTCGTCGTAGCTGCTGGCGTCGCGGTCGTCCTCGTTGGTCTTGAGCCGGTAGGTGCGGTCGTCGTCGGCGGCCCGGTAGTACTGCCGGCCGCTGTCATCGCCGTCGGGACCGGTGCGGTGCTCCAGGGTGGCGCATCCGACGTCCCCGCAATACGCCTTGTACAGGTTGCCGCGGTCGTTGTCGCCGAAGTGATCCTTCAGGAACCTCTTATCCACTTGCTCGATAACGGAGAACAGGCCGTAGTACGTCGCGTCGAACGCGAGCTTCGCGTAGGTGTGCCGCGCCGCGGGCACGCCCGCGTGCCGGAAGAGACCCCAGGCCAGCGCCTCCCGCATCTGCGACGGATCGTTGTACATCGACTTGAGGTTGACGCACGTCATCCCGGCGATGCGGTTGGCGCCGTGCCCGAGGTCTATCTTCCATGATCTCTTCGGGGCGTGCAGGGTCCGGTTGCCGCTGTTGATGAGCGAGAAGCTCTGGGTGCGGAACGCTGGGCCTTCGGCGTCCGGGCCGCTAATGTGCTGGTTGCTGGCCGGGTCGGTACGGCACACATCCAGCCGAGCGTCGTGCGGCGCTTCTGCCTTGCTGGTCAGCACACCGGGCTGCTGCGGGAAGCCCGTGACGTGGAACATGTGCATGTCGGCGGAAAAGAACTCGTCCTTGGTGCGCGCTGTCTGGGCGGCTTCATTCGTCTCACTCATGCGTTCTCCCGGATGCCCCGCTACCGTCAGGTGCAGCGGCGCTGTCGTCGTCAGATCTCCATCTGGTCGGAGGCGGCCGCTGTCGTTCTGATACACCGTGCGTCAGGCCGGGCGACGCGAGCGCGTCGTTGGCACGTGGACACTGACCCAGCGCGCCAAGCAGATTGAGACGCCGTGCCTGATGACCCCGGCTCCAGCACCAGCCCACCGGCCAGCGCGCCTTCCAGCGGGTCCGCAAGCCGCGGCCGGGACACCAGGCCAGGCTGGGCACGCGGCACGTGCAGCTTGGTAGCAGGCACGACATCCGGTCTGGTTGCGGCAACTCCAGCCGGTATGACCGATTTATTTTCGGCCAAGGCCTGGTCCCGGATCGTGCGACGCCTCAGCATGGAGGTGGCCGCCGAGCAGGCGGACCAGGTGATCGCCGATTTCGTTGGTGCGCGGGTCTTGCCACCATTGGGAGTGCCGGTGGGTGGGCGGTGGGGTGGGGTTGGCGTCCGGGACGAGGATGACGGGGTCCCAGCATGGCTGGTCGATGTTGTGGTGCAGGTCGGCATCGCTGAGCCGGGGGAGGGGCTCTGCGAAGATCCATGATCCGATGTAGTCGCTGCGGCGGCGCAGGTTCTTCCACCGCCCAGCTGGCTGGCCAGGCGTCAGTGACTCGCCGGGTGCCTTGGCCTCGAGCAGCCGGGCGAGTTCAGTGAGCTGTGGCGGGCCGAAGTACGCCGGGAACGCCCTGCCGTACAGCCGCCGGGCCGGGCAGGCCAGGGTGAGCAGGGCCACGTCAGGCAGGACGTCTGCGGGCAGCTGGGCGATGACCGCCGGCGCGATGACCGATCCCTGGCTGTAGCCGGTCAGCAGCAACGGGCCTGGCGGCACCGTCAGCCCCACGGTGCGCTCCAGGTTGGGCAGCCCGGCCTGGTACTTCAGGTAGGCGACGTCGGCTGGCTTATTCGTGAAATGGCCGGTCAGCAGCCGGATCCGGTCCACCACCTCGGGCACGGCTCGTTCGGCGTAGCAGGGCGGGGCGAGCGGATGGACCGCCCTCGGCCAGAACGTGCCCACGTCCCACAACGCTCCGATCGTCTTGCGCTTGGCCGGGTTGGAGTACGCCTGGCGGAGCAGCGTGACCAGCCAGGCGGCTACCGCGATGACTATGAGCGAGACCAGGGCGGCCGCGCCGTGCCACGCGTCATACAGCCGGCTGGGGTGACCGGCAGCGCCGACGTTGGCCACCGCAGCGATCTCGGCGGCGAGCACCAAGACGAGGCTGCCGCCTACAGCCAGCGCGGCGGCGACATCGGCGTCGTCGACGATCAGGCCCATCGCCCAGGCCCGGGCGATGGCGTGATGGTTCCGTTGGTAGGCCTTCTCGTCGCCGTCGCCGTCGCCGTCGCCGTCGCCGTCGCCGTCGCCGTCGCTGCCTCCGGTGCCGCCGGCCGTTGAGGCGGCGTAGGCGGCGGCCACTGGTGAGGGGGCATCGCCCTTCGTGGCCCCGAACTCGCGGCTGTTCCGCCGGTACCGGAGGAACAGCACGACCGCCGCCGCGATGGCGCCGATGAGTAGCCCGACGGGCGCGGCGCCGAAGGCGAATACCGGCCAGGGCACGGCGAGCGCATCAACTGGCGCGGGCGTGAAGTGGAATCCGCTGGGTTCGGGCGTGCCGAGCAGGCGGGTCACGCCGAGGTTGATCACGGCGGTCAGCAGCCCGCCGAGCGCGAAGCCCAGCGCCGCCACGAGCGTGGTGAGGTTACCGCCCAGGTAGGGCCGCCTGCTGCGGTCGGCGTTGCCGTCGGTGTCGGCGTTGCGGTCGGTGTCGGTGTCGGTGTCATGGGCCCGCCGGGCCAGGACCATGACCGTGACCATCAGCAGGATGAGCAAGACCGCCTGCGCGACCAGCAGGACGGCGAGGAATCCGGGCAGGCCCGGCAGCGCTCCCGGCTGGCGGCCATGCTGCCGGTCGGTCCAGCCGCTCACCAACGCGGAGATGACAAGCGTGGCGAGCGCGGCTATCAGCAGGCCCTTACACCACTGGTCTGCCCGGCCACCGCGCGGCGTTCCCCCGTCCGGCTCTTCCCCGTTCGTCATTCCTCCGTGGACCGTGGTGACCGTGTAGCGGTCAGCCAGCGGCAACGTGGACGAGACGACCGCGGCGGCCAGGACCACGGCGGCCAGTCCTATCGCCACCCACCGCGCCGCAGCCGGATGACCGGCGGGAAGGACAGCGATCAGCGCCACCGACGCGCCTGCCGCCGCCGCGTGGAGCGCACGCTGCCGACCGACCAGCGCCTGCCCACGCCAGAAACCCGGCTGCATCAACGGCCAGGCCTCGTTCAGTTCGGGCTGCGCCACGCTGGTCCGCGCCTCGTACTTGCTGGCGGTCGTGACGCTGATCCACCACAGCAGGGCGATGATCAGGCCGACCGAGGCCATGGCCAGGGCAACCCGCCACCCGGCGGTCCAGGCCCCGTACCAGCCCATCCAGTTCGGCAGCAGCAGGTGCACCGGGCCGGCCGCCTGCCAGGCCACCGTACTCATGGTCACCGCCGCGGCCGCGCTCACAAACTGGACCGTGGCCGCCATGGCCAGCAACCTGAGCAGCGCGTGCGCGATCTGGTGGCCCCGGTCACGGCGCAGATGCGGTACCGGCTCCTGGATGACTGCTGGCTCGCTGCCCGCCGCAGTGGGCGGCAGCATGAAATAGGCGACGTTATACATCATGAACGGGGCCAGCAGCAGCCAGGATGCTGAGGCCAGCGGCGCCTCGGTCAGCCCACCCCACGAGTAGGCCTCCAGTTTCCACGGCACGCCGGGCTTTCCCGGGCCATCCGGGCTCCACCGCCGGTAAAACCCTGCCACCGCGTCACCGGATACCTGCAGCGCCTGCGGGTGCTCCAGCATGGTCGGGCCATCGGACCCGGAGACGCCGTGAATGCGCAGCTCGGTGACCTGTTCTGCGGTCATCGTGGTGTCGATCAGGGCACCGGCCTGGCCAGCCAGCGCTGGACTAATCTGATCGGCCGGCGCGAAACCCCACGCTGCGTCAAGACCCAGCACTACGTCAGGGCTATTAGAAACAGCTTCCTCGGCCATGAGGCCCCCTGTAAACTGCCTGGCCGCAGGAGGACAGCATTCCTGACGGGCGCGGTCCTTACAAGGAAAGTGTCATGGAGCCACCATGACCTGTCAATACATATGCGGGCTCTGTACTGCGCTGACTGGGCCAGCGCGTAAATCGGACAGTAATACTGTCTCGCAACATGCGGCAGTTATCCCGCACGCGCAGCCAGTTCCTGGAAACGACAAGATCTCATAGAGACTGTCACAGGGCGGAGAGAGACACAAGCGCATGCGCAGTCAGCCAGTAAGAGCCAGATTGCTGTGCCCGCCGGGCGTCGCGGATGCTGCTCTCGGTCTGCACGCCCAGGACCACGTGCGCATAGCCCTCAGCTTTGAAAGGAATCGGTTTCGTCCTGAGGTGTTTGAGCAGGCGCGGGAGACTGCATGGAGAGACCTCCGAGAAGCACGGGTGTCCATGATTAATGCGGCGAAGGCTGCGCTGCGCCTGCCGCGCAATGCGCGGTTCCCCACGTTGGATGAGGACCCAGAAATACAGGCGCTACGGTCTCTTAATGATGCCCGGCAACCCGCGTCCCCTTGAGCCGACGATTCTACAGACCGCTCCCCATCCAACGTCGACACGCAGAGAGACCTGACTGGGTTCCTCAATAGGTGATCGTTGAGAACCCGGTAACCGCGCATTAGGCGGATCGGGGGTTAAGCAGTTTGAAGTCCTAACGGGACGTTGACAGGATCGCGGCTTCAGCCCGTCCACACGAGGTCGAAGACGCGGATCAGGCCAGCAGTTTCATCGACCGCTAATACGATGAACCCGAAGTCGCCGACGTCCGCGACGCGCCGTCGCGGCACTCCGGTCGGCGCGCTTAACACCGGGTCGTAAGGGTCGTCACAGATCCTCGCCAACAGCGTCACGAGCATTTCGAACGCGTGGTCCGGAAGACCGTGCAGCTGCCGGAGCGCGCCGGACTCCAGGTGCGGCCAGTAACTCACGCCTTGGTGCGACGCAGCCGGATGTAATCCTCCAGGAGCATCCCGCCGCCGGTCCCGGTCATCGCCGCCTCCTGCGCCTCGTAGAAGCCTGGCCGGTTCGTGGCGATCACCATTCCGCTCCAGAGCCGCAGGATGCGCCGCAGATGCCCCCACCCGGCAGGATCTCGCGCACCGTCCAGGGCGGCCCGGTAGTCGGCGAGGAAGTTCGCGCGTTCCCGGTCGGGCAGTTCCCGGACGATCCGCTGCGGGTCCAGCGGGTCCTCGTAATACTCAGCGGGCTGGGCGCTCATGGCGTCATAGTACGGGCCGGCGCTGAGCGGGTGCCACTAGGCGGCTGGGATGGTATTGCTTGCGCAGTGCACCGTGGAGTCAGCGTCCCAGCCTGGCTGGCCGTACACCTCTACCATGTCGATTTCACCGCACTGCGGCCAGCCGACTTGGCCATAGTTGTCACCGATTATCCACCAGCCGGGC
>Ga0302320_10031426_pt1 | contig 10069 bp, 8 predicted proteins | sample Bog_T0_3_FD_202130 | JGI IMG/M metagenome (GOLD analysis project Ga0302320, IMG submission 202130) | Peat permafrost microbial communities from Stordalen Mire near Abisko, Sweden - Bog_T0_3 | ecosystem: Environmental > Terrestrial > Soil > Wetlands > Peat | place: Sweden: Abisko, Stordalen Mire...
GAGAAGGACTTTCCGCTGGTCTGCGAATCGGCGGGTATGGATGTGAGCCGGTTGCGGGCGCAACTTTCACGTTTGCGGCCGGTGGCGATGGCATTACAACAGCAGCATCCGCTCTTGTTCGACTTCTAGAGACGGCGCGGCCGTTGCTCGTGCTTCAGACGGCGCGAGCAACGGTCGTTCGCCCTTTCTTCCTCGAGTTCGCGCCAGAATTCTCCTGACGCATCACCGAACGAACATTACTTGTCGCGGCTAAATGCCTTCTGTTCTGCCATCGGCGGAGGCGTTCCGAATAGTCCGTTGTAGACTGCGCCGCCCAGAAACCCTCCGACGAGAGGCGCGAGCCAGAAGAGCCAAAGCTGCCTGATGGCCCAGCTGCCAACGAATATCGCCGGGCCGGTGCTGCGTGCCGGATTTACCGACAGATTCGTCACCGGAATTCCGATCAAGTGGATCAGAGTGAGTGCGAGCCCGATGGCGATGCCGGCGAAACCTGCAGGCGCGCGTTTGTCCGTCGCACCCATAATCACAAGAAGGAAAAAACATGTGAGAACGATTTCTGCGACGAGGCACGCAACAAGAGAGTAGCCGCCGGGAGAATGTTCGCCATATCCGTTTGATGCGAACCCGCCAGAAAGATCGAAGCCCGTTTTACCGGACGCGATCACATACAAGACCCCCGCCGCGGCAATGCCGCCAATCACCTGCGCGATGATGTACGGAATCAATTCCGATGCCGGAAACCGTTTGCCCGCCACCAGTCCCAGCGAAACGGCGGGATTCAAGTGGCAACCGGAAATGTGGCCGATGGCGTAGGCCATGGTGAGTACCGTCAATCCGAATGCCAGTGCAACACCAGCGAATCCAATTCCAAGACCCGGAAACGCAGCGGCGAGCACGGCGCTGCCGCAGCCTCCAAAGACCAGCCAAAATGTGCCGAAGAATTCCGCCGCGGCACGTTTTCCCAAGTTCATCATTTGCCCCCTTTCGCGAATTGATTGCGGTGGTTAATTAGCACGCCTTCGGGGACGGTGACAAGTTGTTTGCACATTGGCACAGGGCGGCGAACGGTCGAGCAGCGGTTCAATGCTAAAGTGGAAGTGGCGGGACAATTCCCTGGAAAGCTGCGAAGCCCATGCCCAATATTTTGATTACAAATGACGATGGCATCCATGCGCCGGGTTTGCGCGCTCTGGTTGCGGGGTTGCAAGACGCCGGGACGATCACCGTGGTTGCGCCGTCCACCGAAAGAAGCGCGGCGGCGCAATCGCTCACCCTGCGCCAACCCATTTATTACGACGAAATCGCTGAACGCGAATTCGCGGTCGAGGGTACTCCGGCCGATGCCGTGATTCTGGCGTTTCACACGCTGCTGGCCGAGAAACCGGACATCGTCGTATCGGGAATCAACCGTGGCGGAAACATGGGCGAGAACATCTATTATTCCGGCACGGTGGGCGCGGCGATGGAAGGCGCTATTAATCGCGTGCCGGCGATCGCCGTTTCGGTGGCGTATCGCGGGAAGAATTGGGATTACAAGCCTGCGGCGGAATTCACGCGAACTCTTGTGCCGCTCGCGCTCGGCGAAGGATTGCCGGCGGGCGTGATGCTCAATGTAAATGTGCCGCACGAATGGAATGGTTCGGTGCGTGTGACGCGGCAATCTTCCAAAATCACTCGAAATCTTCTGCAGCCCGGAACCGATCCTCGCGGACGCAGATACTTTTGGCTGCACGAGCAGCAATTGGTGGACGGAATCGAACCGGACACCGACATGGCCGCGATTCGGGATGGCGCGATCTCGATCACGCCATTGCTGCTCGATCACACACATACGCAATCGATCCCGCATCTCTCGCAATGGCTGACGAAGCTGGAGTCGCTCGTAAAATAATCCGTCCGTCAATTTCCGTGCGACTTGCGGTCATCGATTCCTGTGAGATGCGCGCACTTACCGAAAGCCGTCTCGCGCATTTGTGGTAGCCTCGCTCGAACATGATCCGCTCCCGATTTAACATCCCACACTCGATTCTGCGGTTTTTGATTTTGTCAGCGCTGGCGATGCTTTGCGTTGGCCCGCTTGCGCATGCGGGTCGCGCACAGTCTTCGGTGCTGAGTGACGCGAAGCAAAAGCAGGCTCCGCCGCCGGTGTACCCGGGGGTGAAGAAAATGCAGGCGTGGATTCCGATGAAAGACGGTGTGCGCCTCGCCGTAAGCCTTTTCATGCCAGAAGGCGCGAGCGCGAACGAAAAATTTCCCGCCATCCTCAGTTACCTGCCCTATCGCAAAGACGATTGGAGTCTCTACGGCGACTGGCAGCAGATGGCGTATTTCGTGCGGCGCGGATACGTGGGCGCGCGCGTGGACATCCGCGGCACCGGCGCAAGCGAAGGAAATCCGCCCGACCGCGAGTATTCCGATCAGGAACTTGAGGACGGACGGGAAGTGATTGACTGGCTGTCGAAACAGTCATGGTCGAGCGGTCCCGTGGGGATGTTTGGAATTTCCTGGGGCGGATTCAATTCGATTCAGCTCGCGCGGCTGAATCCACCGGCGCTGAAAGCGATCATCGCCGTGTGCGCGACGGAAGAATTGTTTCACGACGACATCCATTACATCGACAACTTGATGCACGCTGATGAATTCGAGCTGGGCATGGACCTGATGCTCGGCCTGACGCGCGCGCCGGATTTTCCAGTCGATGAAAAGGCTCTGGCCACGCGATTTGACGCCGACCCGTGGTTCGCTCTCTACCTGAAGCATCAGCGCGATGGAGAATTCTGGCGGCGCGCTTCACTTGCGCCCGATCACTATGCCGAATATAAAGTTCCCACGTTCATGATTGGCGGATTCATCGACGGCTATCGCGACAGCATTCCGCGCTTCCTCGAAAATGTGAAAGCTCCCCTGAAGGCGCTGCTTGGCCCGTGGAATCATTCCTGGCCGAACGACGCCGATCCCGGCCCATCTGTGGAGTGGCGCGGCGACGCCGTACGCTGGTGGGATTATTGGCTGAAGGGCGAGCAAAACGGCGTGATGGACGAACCGCGCTTCGAAGTTTATATGCGGCACTGGTATCCGCCGGACACGAATCTGGCGACGGTGCCCGGCGATTGGCGCGCCGAAAATGGATTTCCCGCAGCGAACACGCGGACCGAGAAGTTCTACTTGGGTGAATCTCACGACCTGACGAATGTCGCGTCACCCGCCGCGAACGCGCTGGCTACGGATCAACTGAAGTATGTTCCATCCACCGGCATTGAAGCCGGGTTCTGGTGGGGTGATTTCACGGCCGACCAGAGACCGATTGACGCGTTCAGCTTGGTGTATGACTCCGAGCCGCTCGCAAACGACACGGCAATTCTCGGCTGGCCGAAAGTTCACTTGAACGTATCCGCCAGCGCGCCGCTGGCCGATTGGTTCGCGCGGCTTTCCGATGTGGCACCGGACGGGAGCGTGACGCTGATTACGGGCGCCGGGCAAAGTGGAGCACAGCGCGACCTGGCATCGAATCCCACCGAATTGAAACCCGGCCAGGAATATGCGCTGCCAATCGAACTTCACGTGACGAGCTGGGTGTTTCCGAAAGGCCACCGCGTACGCCTGGCGATTTCGAACGCCCTGTGGCCAATGATTTGGCCCACTCCGTATTCGATGACCACTTCATTGCGTCTGGGCGGCGCCGATGCTTCTCGCTTAGACCTTCCCATCGTTCCTGTGGAACCGCCGGCGCGGCCCACGTTTGAGGCGATCGCGAATGAGACCATTCCTGCGAGCGAAGTCGAATGGTCGGGCGAAACCTGGCCGCCACACATCTGGACCGTCACGCACGATCTGTTGACCGGTACGACGCACGTTTTCTGGGTTGGCGATGACCAGGGCAAATTCAACTTTGGCGTGATGAAGGACCACGAGCAGATGTCGTACGAAATCACCGATGCGAATCCTGCGGTGAGTTCGATACACGGCGAAGCGTTTACTTCGGTGGACATACCAAATCGTGCGCTGGTCTGGAGCGTGGTGCTCAATTTGAAAAGCGACCAGAAAAACTTCTACTATCACTTCGAGCGGAAGCTAACCGAAAATGGACGCGTGATCCGCGAAAAGAAGTGGGACGAAACGATAGCGCGCGATCATCAATGACGAGGCGCCGGCGTTCGGCAAACGCGGCGCTCGCCGCTGGAGCCTACATCCCTTGAAGAACACCGCTATTTTGCTAGTCAGTTGCCCCGATCAAAAAGGCCTGAACGCCGCGATTCACGATTTCATTTACAAGGGCAACGGCAACACGCTGCACGCGGACGAGCATCAGGACGCCGACCAGAATTTGTTCCTGATGCGCGTCGAATGGGATTTGACCGATTTCACGCTCGACATGCGGGATTTTGCACGGCATTTTCAGCCCATCGCGGATCGATTTCAGATGAAGTGGCGCGTCGCCCTTTCCAGTTACCGTCCGAAAGTGGCGATCTATGTTTCGAAATACGATCACTGCTTCGTCGATCTGCTGAACCGCCATCGTGCCGGCGAACTTGCCTGCGAAATTCCGCTGGTGATCAGCAATCACGCGGACGTGAAGCGCTGGACGGATTTTTATAACATCCCACTCCACGTGATCGCGGTCACCAAAGATAATAAAGTCGAGGCGGAACGGAGACAGCTCGAACTGCTAAAACCATTCGGCATCGACTTGATCGTGCTGGCTCGCTATATGCAGGTATTGTCGCCGGAATTCATTCGCCAGTACCCGCCGCACCACATCATGAATATTCATCATTCGTTTTTGCCGGCGTTTATCGGAGGACGCCCGCATCAACAGGCGTTTGAGCGTGGGGTAAAACTAATTGGCGCCACCGCGCACTACGTGACCGAAGTACTCGATGACGGACCGATCATCGAGCAGGACGTGGTGAGGATTTCGCATCGAGATACGGTGGAGGAACTGGTGCAGAAGGGACGGGACCTTGAAAAGGTAGTTCTGTCGCGCGCCGTCCGGTGGCACATCGAAAATCGAATTCTGCTGTACGGGAACAAGACCGTCATCTTTGATTAGAGCAGGAAACGCGATTGGCTAGCGGGCCGCTGCGGCACGAGAATCGGTCAGATCCGCTGCCAGCAGCCGATGAAACAAGTGTTCGCCGGCTTCGCGACGCACGGAAAGCCGTCCGGCCTGGTACGCGCGCGAACTGAGCCCTCGCTGCACTCCGTCGCAAATGATGATGTCTTCCTGCTGCACCAGCTCGCTCACGCCCATGCTTTCGCGGATGTAGGCCATGTTGTCTTCTGAGACGTCGCCGAAATAGAAATCGAAAATCACTTCGCAACGACCCGCGCCGAGCGGCAGCACGAGGTTTGTATCGAGATAGCCTTCGTACCAATTCAGCATGAAATTCGGATACTGCCAGAAATAATAGGCGCGGTCGCCCTTGCGCGTGTTTGCGGCGCTGGCTTCGGAAGCCTTATCCACAGTCACGGGGCTCGATTGAACGCACGTGCGATCGACATTCTCAATCGTGTAGTTGGTGTAATCGAGCACGCTGTTCAGTCCCTTGTGCATATGCGGGACGTGATAGCCGCCGTCGAGAAAATTGTCCACGTACACTTTCCAGTTGCAGTTGAGTATGTAACTGCGGCGCTCGACGAATTGCAGCCTGTCGAACACGAGCGGCTTTGCGAGACCCACCAGTGCACCGAGAAATTTCTCGAGCGGCTCGGCGTTGGGATCCAAATTTACGAATACGAAATTCTCCCAGCTCTCAACGCGAATCGGGACCAGTCCATTGTCTTTGCGTTCGAAGTTACGCACGCCGTCGAATTCGGTCATCCCGCGAAGTTCGCCTTCGAGGTTGTACGTCCAGCCGTGATAAGGGCAGCGCAAATGCTGGGTATGGCCGCAGGGTTCGTTCATTACGGTCATCGCGTGATGGCGGCACACGTTGTAAAAAGCGCGCAACTGGTTGTCGCTGCCGCGCACCACGACGACCGGCTCGTTCGCTACGATCGCGGTGACGTACTGCCCGGGCTTCTCGAGTTGCGCAGTGCGGGCCACGCTTTGCCAGTTCCGCGAAAACACATTCTTCAATTCAAGAGCAGCGATTCGATCATCGGTGTACCAAGGCGCGGGAATCGTGTAAGCCTCCGCCAGCGGAGCAGCGGCGTTGTACGAAGCGAGAATTTCTTTCAGAGTGGCTTCCATCGAACGGTCTCCTATCGAAATGGTGAAGCGCGCGGCCCAGGCGATCGCCGGCGTCAAACTCCGATCGCGCCCTGCAAAACCATAAGGAACTGATTGATGCGGGCGCGATTTTTTTCCGGATCGGCGGGATGCGGAAACAGTCCCGGATCGAGTTCTTCGGTGAGCAGCGCATCTTGAAAACGTTCCATCGTCCAATCGAGAATCGAGACAATTAACGCAGGATCGATATCCGAGCGAACCTCCCCGCGCGCAATTCCCAGCCTCACGAATGCGGTGCTGCCATAAGGATCCTCGGAAAGCAGGAAGCGGTTGATTTCGCGCTTCAAAGCGAGGTCCACGCCGTAATTTCCCAGCAGCGCCACGCGATACGGAATCCAATCGTCGCGAAGCATTCGCTCGGTGGAAAGCAACCAGTAGTGAAGGATCTCAAAAAATCCCTTGTCCCGGATTTGCGATGGGCAATCCAGATATGTGGGGAACGATCGCACCGCTTTTTTGTAGGCTTCTAGGAAGAGTCCGGCCTTGCTGCCGAAATATTGAAAGATTGAACCCTTTGCAACGCCGAGCTGCGCGGAAAGATCTTCGATGCGCGCGTCGTGATATCCCTGCGCGGCGAAATGACGAAGCGCAGCATCGACAATGCGCGCGCGTTTCGCTTCCAGGCGCGGCGCAGGCTCGCGGCGTTGGGTCGCGTGATCCGCGAGCGGACGGCGAGGCTTGGCGTTTCGATTTGACCTTAGGTCAGGAAGCGAAGCTTTCATTGGAATATTTCTCCATTTATGCTAAGTAATGCGACAGTAGAGCCGCGTGACTTGCGGTCATACTAATTGAATATGCCTCTTCGGCGCAAGTCCTATGATGCGATCGTCATCGGCGCAGGCCATAACGGCCTGACGGCTGCGGCTTACCTTGCGCGTGGCGGACTTTCGGTACTGGTAATCGAACGCCGTCAGATCATTGGCGGCTGCTGCGTCACCGAAGAGATCGCGCCCGGATGCAAAGCCTCGACGACTTCTTATGTCGCGAGCATGTTGCGGCCGACGATCATTCGCGATCTGGATCTCGGCGCCCATGGATTGAAGATGGTGCCGTGCGATCCGGGATTGCTGGTTCCGTTCCTTGATGGAACGGTAGTTCCGTGGTGGGCGGATCGCGAACGCACGCTCGGCGAGTTCCGGAAATTGTCGGCAGGCGATGCAGATACGTTCGTTCGCGTGGACGAGCAACTGAAAAAGCTCGCGCGCTACTTGCAGCCATTCTTCATGGAGCCTCCGCCAGACCCATCGCCGAAAGGAATCGGCGGGTGGATGGAATTGCTCCGCGTCGGGAAAAGGTTTCGCGGCATGAGCGGCGGCGAAGTGGCGCAGCTCGTTTCGTTTCTTACCGGCAGTCTCGGAGATTTTCTCGATCGAAATTACGAATCGAAAAAAATGAAGACGCTATTTCTCGCCAACAACGTTTATGGCAAACACGGCGGTCCGTACGACCAGGGAACGGCGCTCGGCTTGTTGTTCCATTTACTGAGCGGAGGCGAGGGAGAGATTCAGGGATTTTACGGCCACGTGATCGGCGGCATGGGGTCGATCACCCAGGCCATGGCGTCGGCGTGCCGGAAACTCGGCGTCGAAATCATCACCGCGTCACCCGTTGCGAAGGTGGATGTACGCGACGGACGGGCTCGTGGCATCTGCCTGGAGGACGGCACGGAGATTTCGAGCAAGATCGTGTTTTCCAACGCCGACCCCAAGCGAACTTTCCTTGGATTGGTCGAGGCGAAGGAATTGCCGCCGGATTTCCGCGCCGCGATTGCCGGAATCAAAATGAACGGTCCGTGCGCGAAGGTGAATTTTGTGTTGAGCGAAGAACCGCGCGTGACGGGAATGCCTCGCGATTGGACGCTCGCGCAGCGCGCTCTGTTTACGCTGGTGCCATCGCTCGAATTCGCCGAGCGCTGTTACGACATTTCGAAGTTCGGCGAAATCCCCGAGGAACTGTGGGTGGACTGCGTCGTGGCGTCGAACGCCGACCCTACGCTTGCGCCCACCGGAAAGCACATTATGACAACGTTCATTCAATACGTTCCCTACAAGCTGCGGGAAGGAACGTGGGACGAAAGGCGCGAACTGCTCGGGGACCGCGTGGTGAAGAAAATCGCCGAGTACGCGCCGAATGTGCCGAATTCGATCATCGCTCGCCAGGTGCTCACGCCGCTGGACCTCGAACGCACGTATGGCCTGACGGAAGGAAATATTTTTCACGGCGACCTCTCGCTCGAACAGCTTTTCTTTATGAGACCCGTCGCGGGCTGGTCGCAATACCGCACCCCCGTGGATGGCCTCTATCTTTGCGGCGCGGGCGCGCATCCGGGCGGAGGCGTGACCGGCGCGCCGGGCTACAACGCGGCGCACATGGCGCTGAAAGACTGGAAGAGCGGGCGAGCGAGACGGGCCAGCGCCTGACGGGTGAGTGAAACCGTAATCAGAAAGGACGGATCATAAGGGAGCTCGCATGGCAAAAAAGAAATCTATTCTCGAAATGTTGGAGCAAGGGCCGGTACTCGGCGACGGCGGCTATCTGCTGGAACTTGAAAAACGCGGACGAGTGCGCGCGGGGCCATTTACTCCGGAAGTGGCGTTGAACAATCCCGAAGCGCTGCTCGAACTGCATAAAGAATTTCGCGATGCCGGTGCGGACGTCCTGCAATCACTTACCTTTTACGCCAGCCGCGACAAGCTGGCTACCGTGGGGATGCAGGATCGCGTGCAGGAATTGAATCGCGCCGCCGTGCGCATTGCGAAACAAGCGGCTGGCGAGAAGTGCCTGGTGGCGGGAAACCTGAGCCTCACATGGATGTACGAGCCGAACGACAAAGCCGCCGCCGATCGAGTGCGGAAGACATTTGACGAGCAACTCGACGTGCAGGTGGCGGAAGGGGTGGACTTTATCATCGGCGAAACTTTTTCCTACGTGGGTGAAGCGTTACTCGCGGTGGAACGCGGAAAGGCCACGAGGCTTCCCGTGATGGTGACGGTTTGCTTTGAAAATGAAGACGTCACGACGGACGGCCGAACGGCTGCGGACGCAGCACGCGAATTGGTGGATGCCGGAGCCGACATCGTGGGGATCAATTGCTTACGGAGTCCGGAGCACACTCTGCCGCTCATGGAAGAAATACGGAAAGCGGTGAAAGGCTACATCGGTTGCCAACCAGTGGCTTACCGCACTACGCACACCCACCGCGACTTCACCAGTCTGCCCGCGTTTCCGGATCAACTCGAGCCGTACCAGTTGACGCGCCGCGAGATGGGCGAATACGCCGCAAAAGCACGCGACATCGGAGTGAACTACATCGGTTCGTGCTGCGGCGCGGTAGCGACCCATGTGCGCGAGATGGCACGCGTGCTGGGCAAAATTCCCGCCGACGACCGTACGTGGATCAAGGGCGGCGAAAAACCGATGTCTGCGTACGAGTATTACGACCACGACGGAAAGCTGAAGGCAAAAGCGTAGGAATTTTCGGCGCCCTCGAAATTCGCGACGCGCACTGCACAGCTCATGCGTCTTGTGCTTTACCGGAGGGATTGCTCCATCCGCCGACGTCTACCGCAAGGCGATCCGCTTCTTCGGGCCCCCAAGTGCTCGAATCGTAGCCCTGGACGGGGACAACGTTATTAAGGATCGGATCGACGATCATCCATGCAGCTTCGACTGCATCCTGCCGGACGAACAACAGCGGGTCGCCCTTCATCGCGTCGGTCAGCAACCGTTCGTACGCATCCATTTCATTCGAGAGCGATTGTTGAACCGCTTCGAGCTCGGTGGGGATGGTATCGAGTGACGGACCCGGGCGTTTAATCCGCGCGCCGATACTGAGCG
>Ga0302320_10031427_pt1 | contig 10069 bp, 10 predicted proteins | sample Bog_T0_3_FD_202130 | JGI IMG/M metagenome (GOLD analysis project Ga0302320, IMG submission 202130) | Peat permafrost microbial communities from Stordalen Mire near Abisko, Sweden - Bog_T0_3 | ecosystem: Environmental > Terrestrial > Soil > Wetlands > Peat | place: Sweden: Abisko, Stordalen Mire...
AGAGGATTTTACTTAAATGACTTATGCGTCGGATCGCTGCGAAAAACGAGAATACCCGCGCAACTCCAAGGTGGACGTTAGGGACTACGCTTATGCAACAGGTCGTGCTGGTCTTCATAGCCGCGGCAGACGATTTGAACGCGGCTATGCCATTGCCGCGCACTTCGCTGGGGTGATTGGGTCGCGAAATGGCGCGGTGCCTACTCCGAAAGCGTCCGCGGACCAACTGCAAGGACGGTTTGACAAGTTAGCGAAGCAATGGCGTCTGGAAACTCGCTTTTCGTCTTCGTTAGATGAAAAAGTTCTAAATCCAGCCTACCAGTCAATCATCGCCATGGGAGAGAAGGCGGTTCCATTAGTCCTCATGGAGTTGGACCGTGAACGTGGACACTGGTTCTGGGCTTTGCACTTTATGACTGGAGTTGATCCTGTTCCGGAAGGGGCGAATGTCGATGCTGCCCGCCAGGCGTGGCTCAAGTGGGGCCGCGAAAAAGGGTTTTTGAAGTAGCCATGGCGTCGCTTCAGGATATCGAAGCCTCGCTCCCGAGTTTGGTCGGGACTAATTATTCAGAAGAGAGCGCCCCTACTGATATTTACAACTGCATTGCTTTCGCTTTTGGAGACACTCAGAATTGGTGGTGGCCGAAAAAAGGATACGGGACGTATTGGCCTCCTGGATTTCCCATCAGCGATTCGGTGGAAACCCTCATAAAGATTTTCGAAGTTCACGGATATTCCGCGTGTGACCATTACGAGCAGGAGCCTGGATACGAGAAGGTTGTAATCTACAGTCGCGACGGACGGATCAAACATGCCGCACGGCAACTGAACTCTGGACGATGGGCGAGCAAACTCGGAGAAGAGCAGGACATCGAGCATGAGCGCGCCGAGCATATCGAGGGTGCCGCTTACGGCACAGTGACGCAGGCTCTTCGGAGAGCGCGAAAGGACTGGATACAGTGAAAACCCAAGCCGAAACAATCGCGGATTTGGCCGTCCGATGCGCTGGCCCGAACGAGTTTGAGAACTTCGACCGGGCCGTCCGAAAGTCGCTTACCGTGTCACGGGAAGCGATCTTGAAGGAAGATGCACGCTGGAAGCGTGAGCGGGCACGCAAGCGGGCTAAGAATCGCGCTTTATGATAACTGACGACGACGCTCGCAGGATAGCCCGTGCCCAAACTCATGAGCGGGACAGACGGTCAAATTTCTGGTTTCTGTTCTTGCTCTGTCTCCCGTTGATCGGGTGGCTGTTCGGGCATTGTTAGCCCTGATCTTTTCCGTCGGGCCACTACCAAGAATACCACCACTTTAGCCTAGTAAATAATTACCCTTAAGAGAGTCTGGAGTCTTGTGTTTTCCCGAGGTTCCAGCGCAGAGGGAGCGGAGGAAGCGGAGGAAGGGCATGAGGGGGGCCTGTGCGCGTAGCGATTGAGGCGGGGGCGCTTTCGCTTTCGAGCGGGGGGCTGGCGCGGTATGCCACGGAGCTGAGCTTGGCGCTGGCGCGGGAGTTTCCGGGGGATGAGTACTTTCTGGTGTCCGACCGGGCGTTCCGGATGCCGGCGGGGGCGCCGGCGAACCTGAAGGCGGCGGGCGGGGCGCGCAATGGGGTGGAGCGGCGGTGGTGGTTGTGGGGTCTGGCGCGGGAACTGGAACGGCTGGGGGTGGATTTGATCCACGGGCCGGATTTCTCGGTGCCTTACCTGGCGCGGCGTCCGAGCGTGCTCACGCTGCACGATCTCTCGCCGTGGATGGAGCCCGGCTGGCATTCGGCGGCGCGGCGGGTGGCGCGGCGCACGCCGGTGTTGTTGGAGATGGGGATTGCCACCATGGTGGTGACTCCCAGCGAAACGGTGCGCAAACAGGCCATCGAGCGGTTCCGGCTGCGGCCTGAGCGGGTGGCCGCCGTGCCGGAGGCCGCCGCGGGGTGGCTGCGCCCGGTGGAGACTCGGACGGAGACGCCCTACTTCCTTTTCGTCGGCACGCTGGAGCCGCGCAAGAACCTTCCGGCGCTGGTAGAGGCTTGGCGAGAGGTGCGGCGGCGGCACAAGATCGACCTGTGGCTGGCCGGGCGGCGGCGGCCCGACTGCCCGGCGCTTCCAGAGGAGCCGGGGCTGCGGCTGCTGGGCGAGGTTGGGGACGAGGAACTCCCAGGGCTGTACAGCGGCGCGCTGGCGTTTGTGTACCCTTCCCTTTATGAAGGGTTCGGGCTGCCGGCGATCGAGGCGATGCAGTGCGGCGCGTGCGTGATTGCATCGCGCGCGGTGGCGGAAGCGGGCGGGCATGCGGCGGTGTACGCCGACGGCGTGGAGGAACTGACGCGCGCCATGGTGCGGGCGGCGGAGGACGCGGAATGGCGGGCGGATTGCGGGGCGCGCGGCCTGGCGCGGGCGCGGGAGTTCTCCTGGGAGCGCACGGCGCGGCTGACGCGCGAAGTTTACGAGGAGGCGTGCAAGCGCTTTGAAGGCTGAGCCGAGAGCGCGGGCGCTGTTCCTGGCGGCCGAATCGCCCTACCCGTTGGCGGGGGGCGGCGCGCTGCGCAGCGCGTCGCTGCTGAACTACCTGGCGCGCGATCGGGACGTGGATATGATCGTGTTCCGGCAGCCGGGGAACCCGGACCCGGCCGCCCAGACGCCGGCGGGGCTGGTGCGCCGCATTGTAACGATTGATCTTCCCGCCACGGGCCGTGGAGCCGCGGCCCGCATGTTCCGGAACGCAAGCCGGCTGGCGCGGGGCATTCCGCCGCTGGTGGACCGGTTCGGCGGGTTCGGGCGCCAGATTGCAGAGGCGGTCGTGGGACGGCAGTACGAAATCGGCGTGGTAGAGCATTTCTGGTGCGCGCCGTACTGGGAAGAGGTTTCACAGGTGTGTGAACGGACGGCGCTGGACCTGCACAACATCGAATCGGTTCTGCACGGCCGCTGCGCACAGGTGGAGAGGGGAGCTACGGCGCTGGCGCACCGCACGTTCGGGCAGGCGGCGCTGGAACTGGAGCGGCGGTGGCTGCCGCGGTACTCGACGGTACTGACGGCATCGGAGCACGACGCCGCACTGGCGCGCGCGATCGCTCCGCGGGCTCATGTGTGGGTTTATCCGAACGCCATTCCGCCGGGGCCGCCGCCGGTGAAGATGGACGAGGAAGCAGTGGTCTTTTCGGCAAATATGGCGTACCATCCGAACATCTCGGCGGTGCGGTTCTTTCGCTCGGAGGTCTGGCCAAGCCTGCGGGAACGCTGGCCGCGGCTGGTGTGGCGGCTGGTGGGGAAGAACCCGGATGCGGTGAAGCAATACGTTTCGGGAGACTCGCGCATCGAAATGACCGGTCCGGTGGAGGATGCGGTGAGCGAGTTGGCGCGCTCCCGCGTGGCGGCGGTTCCGGTGCTGGCCGGAAGCGGCACGCGGTTCAAGATTCTGGAGGCGTGGGCGGCGGGGATTCCAGTGGTTTCGACCACCCTGGGAGCGGAGGGATTGCCGGCGCGCGAAGGAGAGAACATACTCTTGGCGGACACGGGGCCTGCATTTGCAGCGGCGGTTTCCCGGCTCCTGGCGTCCCCCGCCCTGCGGGAAAAGCTGGGCGGAGAAGGAAGGCGGTCGCTAGACCGGGGATTTACCTGGGAAACCGCTTGGACAAAGTTAAAGTTGTGATAGGATTGGGAGTCCCGCGTTCGGGTATACTGGTAACAATTCATGCGCTTCGCCGTTGATGCTCATGCTATCGGGCGCCATCAGACCGGAAACGAAGTCTACATTCGCAGTCTCTTAAACGCCCTGGCCTCGCAGGCGCGCGACTGCGAGATTGTAGCTTACGTCTCTACGGACACCGCGCGCGACGTGATTCCGGCGAGCATTCGGACGCGCCGGGTGGCGGCGAACCCCTTTCGAAGATTAGGGATTGACTTGGCGGCACGGCTCCGGCAGGACAAGCCGGATCTGCTACATGTGCAGTACACCGCGCCGGTGGGTTGCCCGACGCCGGTAGTGGTAAGCGTCCACGACGTCAGCTTTCTGGAGCACCCCGAGTATTTCACGCGGGACCGCGCCATGCAGTTGCGTTGGACGGTGCGGCGGACGGTTCGGCGGGCGGCCAGGGTTCTAACGGGCTGCGAGTTTTCCAAACAGGCGATTCTGAAGGCTTACAGCGATCTGGACGAAAGAAAAGTGGTGGTGGTCCCTTACGCGGCGGCCCCCGAGTTCCGTCCTCTGCCGCGGGAGACGGCGCAAACCGCGGTGCTGGAACGCTTTTCGGTGTCCGGACCGTTCATCTTGAACGTCGGCGATTTGCAACCCCGCAAGAACCAGATCGGCCTGATCAAGGCGTTCGCGAAGCTGGTGCGCGCGTATCCGCAGATCAAGCACAAACTGGCGCTGGCGGGCAAAGACACGTGGTTCGCGGGACGGGTGCGGGAGGCCGCGCGGGAGTCCGGAGTGGCGGACCGCATCCACTTTTTCGGCTTCGTGACGGACGACGATCTGTTGCGGCTGTACAACGCCTGCGACCTGTTCGTGTTTCCGTCGTTCTACGAAGGTTTCGGGTTGCCGGCGCTGGAGGCGATGGCGTGCGGGCGGGCGGTGGTGTGCTCCAACACGTCGGCGTTGCCGGAGGTGGTGGACGGCGCGGCCATTGTGACGGACCCCTACTCGGTGGACGAGATTGCACGCGCGATGGCGGACCTGCTGCTGGATGCCGAAATGCGTACGCGGATGGAACGCCTGGGGCTGCGGCGGGCGGCGCTTTTCAACTGGCAGAACACCGCGCAGCGAACCCTGGAAGTCTTTCACGAGGTGGCCAAGCGGCCCGTCCCGGCGATGGAGACCATGAGACCTTCCTTACACGGTTAATCCTCGGCGGCGTAGTATCCCTTGCGCCAGTCGGCGTGCAGTTTGGGGAGGCCGCGGGGCGGGACCACCTTCACGGTGAGGAGGTGATAACGGCCGTCGCGCGTTTCGTTGGTAGGCGTGAAGCCCAGCAGATAGCGGTTGCGCAGTTCCACGCTAATCTTGACGATGGGGTCGATGGCGTCCTGGCCGTAAGGCACCACGCGGCCGCCCGAGTCTTCCGTCAACTGCCGCAGGAACCACGGGCCCTCACGCTCCTCGTCTTCGATGAGAATGGCATAGATGAGCGCGTCGCTCTCGCGGACCATGTTACGCATCTCTTTGAGCGTGTACCGGCTGTTGTTCTCGCCGCCATCGGAGATAATCAGCAGGGCTTTGCGGGACAGCTTCGATTTCTTCAACTCATGAATGCCGAGCACCACGGCGTCGATCAGCGCGGTGCTGCCGCTCGACTTGGAGAAAACCAGGTCCTCCTGCAACTGGCCCAGACCTTTCCCGAGCGGCATGACCAGCCGGGGACTGCTGTCGAACTCGATCAGGAAGCACTCGTCGTCCGGATTGGCGGTCTGAAAAAACTTCTGCGCCGCGACGCGCGAATGGCCCAGGCCCCTACTCATGCTGCCGCTGACGTCGTAGATCAAGCCGACGGCGATGGGCTCGTCCTCCATGGCGAAATGCGCGATGGCCTGTTCCACGCCGTCGTCGAAGAGGCGGAAGTTTTCTTTTTCAAGGCCGGTGACGGGGCGGCTCAACGGGTCGGAAACGCTGGTCGGCACCAGCACCAGGTTGGTATCGGCGCGCAACACCGCGGTGTGCGGCGTTTCCGCTGGCGCCGGCGCGGGTTGCTTGCGAGGCGAAATGGTGACTTGGCCGGCGGCGATGCCAGCCATGAGCGTCAAACATCCGGCGAATTGACGTAGGACCACCGCGCGCGACCCCTTATGAGAGTATTGTACGGCGCCCTCAGTCCGGCGCGTAGTAGCCGCGGCGCCAGAAGGCTCTCAGTGCGGGGAGGCCGCGCGGAGGGACGATCTTCACCTGCACGGGATGATATCGGCCGTCGCGATGCGGCGCGGTGGGCGAATAGCCGAGCATATAACGGTTGCGCAGCTCGACGCCGATCTTGGCGGCGATGTCCGGAATATCGGGGCCCTCGGCCGGCAACTGGCGGCCTCCCGATTGCTCCGCGACTTCCGTCAGCAACTGTGGGCCCGACATTTCCTCGGGCGTCGTGCCGCCTCCGTAAATGCCGATCGCGTAGATCATGACGTCGCTTTCGCGCACCATGTTCTTGAGCTCGGTTTCGGTGTACCGGCTGCAGTTGTCGCCGCCGTCGGAGATGATCAAGAGCGCCTTGCGGGCAATGGTGGACTTCTTCAGTTCATGCAGCGCCAGCATCACGGCGTCAAGCAACGCGGTGCGGCCTTTGGACTGCGAAAAGGTAAGGTGGTCCTGAACTTCCTGGGTGTTGCCGGTCAACGGGACCACGAGCTTCGGGCGGTCGCTGAACTCCACCAGGAAGAACTCATCTTCCGGATTGGCGGTTTGGAAAAACGCCGCCGCGGCCTGGCGCGACAGGCGCAGTTTGCCGCCCATGCTTCCGCTGGTATCGAAGACCAGCCCGACGGCCACCGGGGCATCCTCCTGGGCGAAGGCAGTGAGGGTCTGCTCCACGTTGTCGTCGAAGATGTGAAAGGCGTCCCTTTCGAGACCCGTCACCGGGCGGTTCATCGGGTCGCAGACGGTGACCGGAACCAACACCATATTGAGGTCGACGCGGAGATTGGCTTTCGGAGCGGCCGCCTCGGCGGGGGGGGCCTTCGGACGCGCGGCGATGGCGACCTGCGCCTGCGCGGGAATGGCCAGCGCCACCCCCAGAGCGGCAATCGCCGCCGCGACAACTCGCCGCGAAGTCATCCCCAGTTCCTCTGGTTGGTATTGTACAGCGACTTTGGGCCACCGTCGATAGGGAATCCACAAAGGAGTACCACGGCGTTCCAAGCCGCGGAATCTCGTGTACAATCGTAGTTTAGTGGAGGTGCGTCTTCTCGAGTACCGGGCGAGCCGCAATTGCGAATTTCGGTCCTTCCGTAGTCCACTCAGCCTCCCGCGCCCTTTTTTCCCTTTTCTTCCCTGAGGATTGCCGCGTCTGCGGCGCCCCTTTGCGCGAGATTTCGCGCGTGCCGGTCTGCCCCGGATGCCTCGCCGGATTGCAGCCGTTGGATGCGGAGTTCTTTTGCGTCAGTTGCCGCACGCCGTTCCTGAACGCCTTTCCGCTGGATTCGGAAGGCCGCTGCGCCCTGTGCCGGGGCGGGCTTCGCGGATTCGACGCGGCGTATTGCTTCGGATCTTACGAAGGCACGCTGCGCGAACTGATCCATCTCTACAAATACGGCAAGGTCAGGACGCTGGCAGGGCCGCTGGGCGACCTTTTGGCCGCGGCGCTGCCTCGCGGCGAACGCTTCGACGCCGTTGCGCCGGTCCCGTTGCACTGGTTCCGGCAATGGCAGAGGGGGTTCAACCAATCCGAGCTATTGGCACGGGATATCGCCCGGCGCACGGGGATTCCGGTGGTCCGCGCCTTGCGGCGCCTGCGTTCCACGTCCGCCCAGGCGGGCCTGAGCAATACGAGCCGCCGGCGGAACGTGGCGGGAGCGTTTGCGTGCAGGCCGGGCGCGGCGGGCGGCGGAATTCGGCGGAAACGGATACTTTTGGTTGACGACGTGATGACCACGGGTTCGACGGCGGCGGCCTGCGCACTGGCTCTCAAGCGGGCCGGCGCGGCCCATGTGGCGCTATTGACCGTGGCGCGCGTCGACCGCCGCATGGACGCCTCGCGCGCGCCACAGCCTATCAGAAGGGGGAACTCGTCCGATGAGTAGCGATCGTCTGCAACGGCCGGTCCTGGTACTCAACGCCAGCTTTGAGCCGATCAACATCTGCGCCGCCCGGCGCGCCCTGGTCCTGGTGCTGAAGGGGGTCGCGGCGGCGGAAGAAGAATGCCTGAGCGCGGTGGTTCACTCCGCCCGCGCAACGCGCAAGCTGCCTTCGGTGATCCGGCTGCTCGAGTACCGGCGCATCCCGCACCAGACGAGGGCGCTTTCGCGCAAGAACATTCTGATGCGCGACCGCTATACCTGCCAGTATTGCCATCGCACGCTGCCATCTTCGGAGCTGACGCTGGACCACGTGATTCCGCGCTCGCGCGCCGGCGAATCCGCTTGGGAAAACCTGGTGGCCTGCTGCCATTTTTGCAACAACCACAAAGGGAGCCGGACTCCCGAAGAAGCCGGGATGAAACTGGCGCGGCAGCCGAGGCCGTTCAGTTTGCACACCAGCCGGCACCTGATGCGCATGTTAGGCCGAAGCGACGCCCAGTGGAGAAAGTACTTGTTCTACTGAGGCGCGGGGATTGGGGACGTACCGCGGCGTAGGGCCGATTGACAATCGGCCGCAGGTTGACAACCTGCCCCACAGCGCAGGGGCTTACGCCGCGCCGACCATTTCGCGCATTTCCTCAACGAGGGTTCGCAGGGTTTCGGCGTGGCTGGTCAGCTCGGCGCCGGCGGAAGCGCTTTCTTCGGCGCCGGCTGCGTTCTTCTGCGTAACCTGCTCCATTTGGACCACGGCGCGCTGGATCTGCTCCATGCCGCGGGCTTGCTCCTGGCTGCTCACGTTCACCTGGTCCACCAGAGCCTTCACTTCGGCCGAACTCTCCGTCATGGCCCGCACGGCGCCCGCCATCCGGTCCAGGCGCGCGTTTCCGTCGCGCGAGGTTTCGATGGATTCTTCGATCAGCGCGGCGGTGTCTTTGGCTGCCTGGGCGCAGCGTTGGGCCAGATTGCGCACTTCGTCCGCCACGACCGCGAACCCCAAGCCCGACTCGCCCGCGCGCGCGGCTTCCACGGCCGCATTCAGCGCGAGAATGTTGGTCTGGAAAGCGATTTCGTCGATCACCTTGATAATGCGGGCGATCTTGTTGCTCGACGAATCGATCTCCTTCATCTTTTCGACCATGCGGTCGAGCGTCTGGTTGACCTCGCCGGCCCCGGTTTCGGATTGCTGCATCAGCCCGGCCACCTGCAAGGCGTGATCGGCGTTCTTGCGCCCGATGGAGGCGATTTCTTCGGTGGAAGCCGAAGTCTCTTCGAGCGACGCCGCCTGTTCGGTGGCCCCTTGCGCCACCGACTGGCTGGCGCCGGAAACCTGCGCCGCGGCGTTCGCCACCTGTTCCGCGCTGTCGGCCAGGCGCACGGCCAGTGCGTTCAACGATCCATTGGCCCGCGTCACGATCCAAAACACGCCGCAGCCAACGCCCAGCGCCAGTAGGAGCAGAGCCACCACTATGCCTTGGGCGCGGCCCGCTTTAGTCCCCGACTGCTGGGAAGCCGTCGCCAGTTCACGGTTCTGCCGCTCCACCACCGCCGACGCCTGCTTGGAGATTTCCTCCAGCCGCGGCTGCGCCTTCTGCGAAAAGTCGCTTAAGGCGGCGTCCATCTGCTGATTCGCCATGGCTTGCTGCTCTTCGTCATGCGCTTGCATCACCAGGGCCGCCTGCTGGTCGAGCCCGTCGAGCAGAGACCGGTCGTCCTGCGCATCCCCCACCCGGCGTAGTTCCGCCAAGGCCTTTTGCAAGGCGTCCGAGGCCCCGCGGAAGCGCTGCTGGGAGTCCGCGGCCCGCGCCTTGTCCCCCAACACCGCCGCAAGGACGCCAGCCCGCTCGCAGCTCGCCATTTCCGACGCTTCCGCGTTGACCATGCCCGCCAGGTACTGCTGATGCCCGGTCACGTTGACGGCCCGGTCCAAGTCGCTGCTGAGTTCCCGAGTCACCACGAGCGCGCACACGCCCACGACGACCACCAGCGCCAGCATGGCCCCGAAACTGCTCAAAAGCTTCCTGCGTAAGCTCATCTTGTTCTCCCGGACTACACTTACTTAAAGCTGAAGGATACCGGCGCCAGAGCCTTGACCGGCTTGCCGTCGGCCGTCACCGGCTTGAATTTCCACTTCAGCAGCGCTTCCACGCCTGCCTTGGTCAACACCGGATTGCCGTCCACAACATTGACCTTCTCCACGGTCCCGTTCTCGGCGACCACAGCTTCCAAATTGACCTCGCCGGAAATCTTCAACTGCCTGGCGAAGGGAGGATATTCCGGCTCCACCTTGCTCACCGCCGCGCTTTCGGCTTCCGCGCGCGTCAGTTTCTTGGCTCCGTCCTCGCAGAATCCCGCCGT
>Ga0302320_10031431_pt1 | contig 10068 bp, 4 predicted proteins | sample Bog_T0_3_FD_202130 | JGI IMG/M metagenome (GOLD analysis project Ga0302320, IMG submission 202130) | Peat permafrost microbial communities from Stordalen Mire near Abisko, Sweden - Bog_T0_3 | ecosystem: Environmental > Terrestrial > Soil > Wetlands > Peat | place: Sweden: Abisko, Stordalen Mire...
CCATCTTTCTTTTCACTATTAAGCACCTTTGAGAGAGCATGGTGCCTTCTCACTTGCCAAGTCAAAGGGAATGATCCTGTTTGGAAACAAAACAAGTTGCGGCACGCCTGCTTTTTTTATCGAGATTGTGAGCGTCACCACGTCACCGGCACGGATGCGGTGGCGATGGCTGCGGGATCATCCCGTTCTTGCAAGGATTTGGTAATGGCCGCCAGCGAGCGGGGGACGATGCCGTCAAAAATTTTCCGGCCCGCGACAATGACTTGGACCGGCTGGTCCAGATCCAGCAATTCGTCAGACAAACGCAGCTCGAGGTTGCCGGTGGCAGGCTGTTCGATTTGAATCGTTTGCCCCTCGACGCGCGCCACATAAAGGTCGTTGGGGCGGACGGTTTCGGCCGGGCGTTCCAGCCAGTAAAAGCGGTTGTGAGTGACATCGGAATCCTGCTGCCAAACCACCCGCCGGGGCCAGACCTGCCGGAAATAGGTGGCCATGCGCGGAATCGTTTCAGCTTCACGCCCCATCATATTATGCCCGAAACCGGGATAAACGGTGCAGCGATGGACATAACCGGTTGGATCAGCCGCCTGCAAAACATCCAATTTCGCGCTGAATACGCGCACGACAGTGTTGCGATTATAAGCCGAGTCGTCCCCGCCCATATAGAGGTAAAACGGCAGGTTGCGGAGCCCGAGCGGTGAAACCTGGTTGGGATGCCCGGCGCACATGGTGGCGGCGGCAAAGCGATCCGCCATGCGCGGTGCGAGTTGATAAACACCATCGCCGCCGGCAGAATATCCGATCAAGTAAACTTGATTGGGGTCAACGCCGCGCTCCATCACCATGTCTGCGATCAAACGATCCAGCAGGTCATCCACCGGCTTGACAAACCACATGTTCCACGCGTCAACGGGGGCGCGCGGGGCGACGTTGATGCTGCCGGGCGGGAATTCGTACCGGCCATAATAACCCCGCCAATTCTGGTCGTTTTCCTCGGTGGTGGCCTGTCCGCCGCCATGTAGAGTGATCCAAAGGCTATGTTTCCCGGGGGGCGCGTCCCCGAACGTTTTTTCCATCCATTTCAAACTGAAACCGCCAAGGCTGATTTGCCGGGCGGACAGTTCTGCCTGCGCGGTTTGAGCCTCGATCTTTTCAAATCCAGCCCAAGCCAGCGCCGCCACCTTACGGGACTCCTCGCGCGTGAGAGGAATATTAGGAGGATCACCACGATTGGCTGCCGGCCGGTCCAACCAGGATTCCGCCGCCAGCAGATTGGTCGGGACTGGCGTCAGTTCATCCCAAAACAGATCCAGCGTTTGCGATCGGGCACAGACGGCACACGGGATGGTCTTCTCCCGGGCCTCGGCACCGCGCAGAAAGCGGAAGGTGACACTGACTGCTTCATTTGGGAGCGTGAATTCGGGCATGTCATTCAGGTCAGCCGTTTCCGGCCGGGTGCGATCGCTGGCAGTCAATACATCGGCGGCTGAGCGCAGTTCGACCGTGGTGGCCAACCGCGGCCCCCCGGCGCCTTCGCGCAGCCTTAACCGGATGATTCGAGCTGCTGGATTCACCGGTGCCGCCACCGAGGCATACCGGGAGGATACGTTGAGACCCGGAACCTCCCGCGATGCCAAATTCCACGACATGGGAAAATAAGAGCCGGTTTGACGCCAGCTTGTGGCGTAAATCTGGTTGAGAAAATTGGTGCTGGCCACGGTCGTGGCGGCGTCGGCGTTAAACCAGCATTTGTCGGGGCCATCCTTGTTGTATTCATCCGCGCCGAGGAAATGCCAGTCGCCATCCCAAAATTCCACCCAGGTGTGATTGCCCTCTTTTTGGGCCCACTCGGGCACGCCCACAATGCGGGCAGGAATACCCACGGCCCGGCAGGCATCCACCAAAATAATCGCCAGGCCCGTGCAGGTGGCCTTGCCTTGGGCGATGGATTCCGCGGGGCTCTGATTGTTGCGTTTACGGGCGAGGTTGTAGTGCACGTTCAAACGGTTGAACAAGTCCCGGTTCAAGGCTTGCGCCGCCTCGGTGGCGGTCTTGCAGTCCCGGACCAAACCGCCGGCGAGCTGATAAAAATTCTGCCGCCATTCGTCGCGCGGTTCATCCAGGGAGGCGTAAGGCAATACGTCGTTGAAAAACATGCGCTCAGAAGGAGCGCTGCCCCACGGGAACGAGGTGCGCGCCTGCAAAGCCAGATCCAGGTTGGTCATCAGGTCTTCGGCACTAAACCGCCCGCGATCGCTTGGCGGCATGTTATCCAGCAAAAACCAGGCGGCACGGCGGCCGAGGTCGCCATGGGCCGCTCCGGCCTCGGCTACAAATGAGTCGGTTTCCAACGGCATGGTCTGATCCAACAGCAACAGCCGGTCTTCCCGGACACGCCAGACGTGCGGGCCGTTGACGTCTTTAAAACCAACGGCGCCAACATAGCCTTCGGACGTGGGTGTCAGTTCCGGTGATGTGACACCAGCGGGCAAATCCCCTGGGTTCCAGCCCAGTTCGCCCAGCGTCTGGGCCCAGCGGTTATGTTCCTGCCAAAAGTCCTTTTGAGCGTGATAGAGAGACAATACCAGATCGCGCGCAGCCTTGCCCGGGATGGCGGTTACGGATTCCGTATCACTGGGCGCGTTCCGGGTAAACTGAAGCAATCCCCACATCTCCGGCCGGTGCATATCCACCACGCCCATGGGCGACCACACCCAGTTATCTTCCGGAACGCCCGGCAGCTTTTGATAGGCGCCGTTGGTGGTCGAAATCTGCCATTCCACGCGGGAAAAATTAAGCCGCCATTGCTCGCCTTCGCCCGGTGCGCCGGCGTGTCGCGCGTACGCCTCAAGGGCCTTCCACGGAAAAGCAATTTCCACGGTCCAACCCTGGTCGAGGTCGGTGGAATTATTGAGCGAACCGCGAACCTGCACGGCGCTCTTCAAACCGGGAATGTCCCATTCATTGTGAGGCGTGCCGTGATCGAGATATGGCTTGTCCAGCCGCAAATCCCAACTGGTATTCAGGGCATTGATCTCGAATTCAAGATAATTGTGCGTGCTGCCCTGGGGATCCATGAAGACTTCAAAATCAGGATCATGAAAAATCACGGAATCATGGTTGGTGAGGGTGGCCCAAACATGCGGCTCCTCCAGTTCCGCCCCCACATAAAGGTAATTCTCATCCCAAAGCAGTTTGGCCCGGGTGCGGAAACGCGGAACAACCGAACTGGCAATGTCCGTGAAATTACTGGTCCAAGCCGCCTGCGCCCAATCGGCCTCGTCCAGCTTTCCATCCACCGTCAGCGGGTGGCTGGCATAGTGACACAAATAACCCTGTGGCACGATGGATTGCATCTGGTCGCGCCACTCGGCAAGTTCACCGCCTCGGGCGGCAGGCGCACTGAGTGCCAACACCATGATCAGCCACAGAACTGGCTTTCGCTTTAATGCGGCGGCAATGGGGGGATCAGTATCCACAACGGGGGTAAGACGGTTTTCGGAATTGTCGGAAGCGAACATTAATTTGTGATTTGTTCAAAACGTCATAACTCCTACGGCGTGGGTTCAAAAGACGGAGCGCGGGCCGCCCTCGGCCGCAGCAATGCCGCCGAACCGATGGTTTCCAATAATTTAACGCGGCCTGGCAGTTTCCAGTCTGCTGCGCCCGGCGACGTGCGCGCTCCAGCATCATTTTGGAAACACGCCTGGCAGCATAAACCGCTGCGCTCTTTCCTCAATTTTTGAAGCCTGTCAAAAGAGTTTCCTCCCGGCAAGAATTATTACGAAAATGGGTTGGACGATTTTTAACGGGCCGTATGGGCAGAAACATACGGTAAGAAATCAAGTTGTTCCATGCCGGCCAAGAACACGGCCACAACTTGTGTTCAGTTTATTTTAGGTCCTTTCCACTGTCCAAACCACTTTACCGTCCACCATTTCTAAACGGCTGGATTTGCGCGCCAGCGCCACGTGAGCAGCGGAGCACAAACCAGCGCATCAACTCGCGGCCTTAAAAGGTCTCGGGCGGCGGATCGGCGCAAGGTGCTGGCACCGCTTCGAATATTACTATTGGAACCCGCGCGCAAACCGGTTGAATTCAACCCACAATTGTTTACAATGACCGCTCATAGTAATGCCACATACACAGCATCCCATCGAACTTTTGCGGTTCAACACTTGCGGCAGTGTTGATGACGGCAAGTCCACGCTCATTGGCCGTTTGCTTTACGACTCCAAGTCCTTGATGGAAGACCAGGTGGCGGCGCTGGAAAAATCCGCCGACATCACCGGCGGCGGCCAGATCAACCTGGCCAACCTCACCGACGGCCTGCGCGCCGAGCGCGAACAGGGCATTACGATTGACGTGGCCTACCGCTATTTCGCCACGCCGAAGCGCAAATTCATCGTGGCCGATACGCCCGGCCACGTGCAATACACGCGCAACATGGTCACCGGTGCGAGCACGGCGAATCTTTCCATTGTGCTCGTGGATGCGCGGCAGGGGGTCATTGAGCAAACGCGCCGGCACACTTACATTGCCGCGCTGCTGGGCATTCCGCACCTGATCATCGCGGTGAACAAAATGGATTTGGTGGACTGGAAACAGGAACGCTTTCAGGAAATTCGCGACGAGATCGAAGATTTTCTGCCGAAGCTGGATGTCTTCCGCGACGTCAAGTTCATCCCCTTGAGCGCGCTCAATGGCGACAACGTGGTGGATGCCTCCACAAAAACGCCGTGGTACGAGGGACCGACCTTGCTCCGGCACCTGGAAAATGTGCACATCGCCAGCGATTGGAACCTGAATTCGTTCCGCTTTCCGGTGCAATGGGTCAACCGGCCCAACAATCCGACCGACAAGTCGCTGCATGATTTCCGGGGCTTGAGCGGCATGATTGCCAGCGGCATTGTGCGCAAAGGCCAGCAGGTGGTGGTGCTGCCCATCGGCATCAAAACCACGGTGAAAGACATCTGGACCTACGACGGCCCGGTGGCCGAGGCGTTCTGCCCGCAGTCGGTCACGCTGTGTTTGGAACATGATATTGATGTCAGCCGCGGTGACATGATCGTGGGCATTGACAGCCTGCCGGGACGCGATGCGGAATTGTCGGCGCGTGTGTGCTGGATGCATCAGCGTCCGTTGCAGGCGGGCAAAAAATATTTTATCAAGCACACCACGCAAACGGTCCAGGCAGTGGTTACGCAGATTGAAAACAAAATCAATTTTGACACGCTGGAACCAGAAGCCGCTCCCGTCACGCTGGCCATTAATGACATTGGCGGCATCAAGTTAAAGACCGCCAAGCCGCTGGTGTACGACGGATACACCACCAACCGGCTCACTGGTTCGTTCATTCTCATCGAACAGGGCACCAACGCCACGGTGGCTGCGGGCATGTTGTCGCCCCCCGCTGAGGCGGTGAAACCGGAATATACGGACTTTGCAATCTGAGCGAAACTTTACAGAAGCAAACTAAGGAAACGAAGAGCTCGACTGATTGTTTTCTTCGTTTCTTTTGTTCCCTTCTGTAAATAATTGTTTTTGGCGTTCTGTGATGCTCGAAAACATTGACGATGCTTGGGTTTATTCAGAAGCTATCGGCCGATGAAATCTCACTTTTGGGATTTGCTGGCGCCGCGCGAACGCAAATTAATCATTTGGGTTTTGGGCTTGGTGTCGCTCTATGCCGTCATAGGTTTCCTCGTCCTGCCGCCGATCATCCGTGCCGTGGCGATCAAACAAATCTCACAGCAACTGGACCGCCAGGTTTCGATTGAACAGGTAAAGATCAATCCGTTTGTGTTGTCCGCCACTGTCCGCGGCCTGCTCATCAAGGACAAAGACGGCGAACCGTTCATTTCATGGGACGAGGTTTATGTGAATTTCCAGCTTTCCTCTTTTTTCGGACACGCCTGGGTGTTCAAGGAAATCAGCGCCTCCAAGCCGTATATCCGCGCGCAAATGAACAAGGATTCGACGTTCAACTTTTCCGACATCATTGAGAGGTTCTCCACCAACGTCCCGCCGGCTGCCAAAGCCGGACCGGCCAGGCCGCTGGAACTGCATGTGGGCCGGTTGCGCATTGGCGGAGCGGAGGCCGCGCTGGCGGACCTCACGCCGCGCGAGCCGTTTAAGCGCATCGTTGGCCCGCTTGACATCACGCTGGATAATTTCCGGACGGAGCCCGAAAACAAAAACCCCTACTCGTTCATTGGCACCACGGACGCAGGCGAGACGATTTCGTGGAGCGGTTTTTTCTATCTCACTCCCCTGCGCTCGGAAGGGGAATTGAAGCTGTTCAATTTCGACCTAAACAAATATGCGCCGCTGTACCAGGACCTCGTGCGCTTCCAGGTGCGCGGCGGCTCCGTGGCGCTGGATTTGAAGTACCGGTTGGAATTGAGCGCGACCAACCGGGTGGCCGTGGTGGACGACATGGCGTATGCGTTGCGCGACTTCAAGCTCGGGGTGGCCGGGCAAAGCAACAATATCGTGGATGTGCCGCTGTTTACCATCACCGGCGCCAGTGTGGATTTGCAAAAGCGCATAGCCACGATCAACGATGTGGAATTGAGCGGCGCGACGGCGTTTTTAAACCGCAACACGAATGCGGCGGTGAACGTCGTGGAACTTTCCAAACCCGCGGCCTCGGCCACCAACGCGCCGGGCGGTATTTTATTCCTGCTCCGCTCGGTGACCAACGCCGTAGCCATGCTGCTGAACAGCACGAACGAATGGAGCGGTACGGTGCGCAACGTCACGGCCACCAATTGCGAACTGCATCTGACCGACCTCGCCAATCCTCACCCCGCCAGGCTCGATTTGAGTGACATCACACTGCAGGCAAAAAATCTCTCCAACGTGCCGGGGACCAATCTGGAAGCGGATTTTTCACTGCGCTGGAATACCAATGGCGCGATTCACATCGGGGCGAACATTGGCTTCCAGCCCACGGTGGCAGACATCACGGTGGACTTTGACCATCTTGATTTAACCACGCTGGACGCGTATCTGGCGTCCACGGTGGATTTGTATATTCTCGGCAGCGAGGTGAACCTGCATGGCAAGGTCCGGCTGCGTCCAAACGTCAATGACCTGCCCGTGGTTTCCTTCAATGGCGACGCCAGCCTTGAAAACTTTCATACCGTGGACGGCGCGTTTGGCCAGGACCTGGTGAAATGGGACGCGCTTCGCTTCAACCACATCAGCGCCAACTTGAACCCGCCCATAGTGGCCATGCGCGAGATCGTGCTGGATAATGCGTACGCCCGGCTGATTATCGAAACCAACCACACCATCAATCTCGCAAACGTACTGAAGCCGGGCAGCGCCGAAGCCCCGGCAACCAACAAAACCCAAACAGTGGCCATGGCCACCGCCGGGGCAGCCAACAATCCCGTCCAAATTTCCATCCACGCCATCGTGCTGACAAACAGCACAATTGATTTCAGCGATTTGTCCCTGAAACCAAACGTGAACCTGCTGCTGCAGTCGGTAAACGGCAGCGTGTCGGACCTTTCCTCCGAGCAATTGCAGCATGCCGTGGTGAACTTGAGCGCGAGAATGCAAGGCACCGGTCCGGTGACCATCACCGGCAATATCAATCCCCTTAACGGCTCGCTTACGAACGACCTTGCGATTTCCGTAAAGGACATGGACCTCACCCAAACGAGCCCCTATTCCGGTAAATTTGCGGGCTACGGCATCGAGGAGGGCAAATTGAACCTCGACCTTTCCTATCACCTCGTCGGCAAAAAACTCACGGCAAAAAACGTCATCACCCTCGACCGGTTTACCTTTGGTGACAAAGTCAACAGTCCGGAGGCCACTCATCTGCCGGTGCGGCTGGCGGTGGCCCTTTTGAAAGACCGGGAGGGAAAAATTGTGCTGGACGTGCCGGTTGAGGGCAGCCTGGACGATCCAAAATTCCGCATCGGCAAAGTGGTCACCCGCGCCCTTGAGAACATTTTGGAAAAAGTTGCGACGTCGCCCTTTTCGCTGTTGGGCGCAGCGTTTGGGAGTGGGGGCGAAGAACTCGGCTGGCAGGATTTTGCGGCCGGCAGCGCGGAGTTGACCGACGCAGACAAAAAGAAACTCGATTCGTTGGCGAAGGCGCTTTATGCGCGTCCGGCGCTGAAACTGGAGATCGCCGGCAGCATTGACCCGGAAGGCGATCGGGAGGGTTTGGAGCGCGCGACGCTCGACCAGGCAATCCAACTCCGGATCTGGACCAAGCTCCACAAGTCTGAACGGGCGCAAACCCCGGCGGCGCAAATCGTCCTGTCGCCCAGCGACCGGGCGCACTATGTTCAGAAAATGCTAAGCGAGGCTTACAAGGCAGGCAAAATCACGCCGGAACTCATCGCGGCCAATACCAATTTGGCGGCTTATGTGGCCGGAGCCGCCAAGCTCCTGCCGGCGGGCAAAAGGATCAAGGGCGGCCAGACGCTGATGATGCACGCTTTTACCTCAAGCACACCGCTGGCCTCCGCCGCCGGGCCGCTCACCAAGCTGGCCCCACCGCCGGCTCCAGACGAGGCATTGCTGCTGGCGACAATTCAGGTGAGCAACCATGATTTGGAAACGCTCGCCACCAAACGCGCTCAAGCTGTGCAAGCGTACCTGTTGCAAGCCGGCAACGTTGAACCGGCGCGAATTTTTCTGACGGCCAGCGGGGACGAAACTACGCGCCATGACGGCAGCCGGGCTTATCTGCAATTTCGTTGAAGGTGGGCTCAGTGGCCGAGCAGCCGCATAAGCAGATGATCGGAGAAACGCAAATACCCATTCACCAGGGCAGGGCCGCCAAAAATCCATGCCGTCGCCGCACCGGCGAGGAACGGCCCAAAATAAATGCGCCCCGCCCATTTTCGCCGGTGCAACACCACCATGCCGGCGCCATAAGCCGCGCCAATCATGCAAGCGACCACGAACGTGAACAGGACTGCCTGCCAGCCCAGAAATGCGCCGATGGCAGCCATAAATTTCACGTCCCCCATGCCCATGGCCTCGCGCGGCAGCACGATTTCCGAGCAAACGGCTTCCATGTGAGCGATGGTTTCCGGGTTTATTTCCTCATCGTTAATTTGCAGCCGCGTGGGCGAGAGCCGGACGGCCACGTTCGCATAACCGCGGTCCACCAGCTCGACGGTTCGCGCGCGGAAGACAATGGTGTCTGACTTGCGGTAAAAAATGTCGTCGAAAGGGATTTCCTTGTCCGGCAGGCACAACGCCGTTTCTGAAAATACGATGGTGGCCTCCAGCGGCAGCTTGAGTTTCTGCCGGCCAAACAGCAGCTTGCCCACGCGCACCACCGCATAAATGAGGCCCGCACCAGCCGCGATGCCCAAAACGCTCTGCACCAGCGCCTGCCCGTTGGTCCGGACGTGGTGCAATGTCGGCAGAAAAAAGGAAATAATGAATCCCACCACGGTGCCGCCGAGGGTGATTTCATCCGGAATAATGAGATGCTCAAAGTCAATGAAAGTGGCCACGATCAGGCCGGCAAGGAAAAGGCAATACACCAGCGCCAGTGCGGGTGATTGGGCTCCAAATACCAGCCAGCACGCCAGGAAGGTCAGGCCGGTAAGCAATTCCACCAGGAAGTAACGCGGGGAAATCGGCGCGCCGCAGTTTTTGCAGCGGCCCTTGAGCATCAGCCACGTCAGCAGCGGAACGTTCAGATAAAACGGGATGGAATATTTGCAATGCGGACAGTGGGATGGCGGCGAGACCACGCTCAAATCCAGCGGCATCCGGTAGATGCAGACGTTCAAAAAGCTGCCCACAATGCAGCCAAAGGCGAAAAACACGAGCGACCAAAAATGGAACGGCACCATCGCCCAGTTGTGCGGATTGAGGATGTTGTCAAAAATGTGGCTCATGACTGCACGGGGCCGTAAACATTTTCCTCGAGCGCGCGGCGCATGACCGGCAGGGGCGCGGCGCGCCCGGTCCAGATTTCAAACGCCTTGGCCCCCTGATGCAACAACATGCTCAAACCGTTTACGGTCTTGCAACCGGCCATCCGGGCGGCATGCAGGAAAGGCGTTTCGGCGGGCCGAT
>Ga0302320_10031432_pt1 | contig 10068 bp, 9 predicted proteins | sample Bog_T0_3_FD_202130 | JGI IMG/M metagenome (GOLD analysis project Ga0302320, IMG submission 202130) | Peat permafrost microbial communities from Stordalen Mire near Abisko, Sweden - Bog_T0_3 | ecosystem: Environmental > Terrestrial > Soil > Wetlands > Peat | place: Sweden: Abisko, Stordalen Mire...
CCTCCGCCCTGAACCATCCCAATATCTGCACCATCTACGAAATTGACGATCAGCATGGCGACGCCTTCATCGCCATGGAATTTCTTGACGGCGCAACCCTTAAGCACTTGATCGGTAATCGCCCCATGGACCTCGATCGCCTCCTCGAAATCGGCATCGAGGTGGCCGACGCCCTCGATGCCGCCCATGCCGAGGGCATCGTTCATCGGGACATCAAGCCCGCCAACATTTTTGTCACCAAACGCGGGCACGCCAAAATCCTCGACTTCGGTCTGGCCAAAGTCACGCCCAAGCCCGAATCGATCGCCATCGAAGCCACTGCCACAGTCGTAGCCGACGAGCACCTCACCAACCCCGGCAGCACCGTGGGCACCATCGCCTACATGTCGCCGGAGCAGATCCTGGCCAAGGATCTCGACTCCCGCACCGATCTCTTCTCCTTCGGGATCGTGCTCTATGAAATGGCGACCGGCACGCTGCCCTTTCGCGGTGAGGCCTCGGGCGTAATCTTCGATTCCATTCTTCACAAACAGCCGCCCGCCGCGGTCCGTTTGAATCCCGATATCCCAGCCAAGCTGGAAGACATCATCGCCAAGTCCCTCGAAAAAGATCGCGACATTCGCTATCAGTCCGCCACAGAATTAAAAGCCGATCTGAAACGCGTCAAGCGCGACACCGAGACCCAACGCCTTCACCTCACGCCCGAAACAATTTCCCCGTCGTCATCACACCGTTACCGCAAACCCGCGATTGTGATCGCCGTAGCCTTGCTTGTGGCCGTGCTTGCCGCGTTTGCAATCCGCTACTACGGTTCCCCGGTTCATTCGCAGCCCGCGGAAAAAACGGTTGCGAAAGCTCCGGAAACCATTGCCGTTCTTCCCTTCCGCGAAATTTCTGCCGCCTCCACCGATAATTGGGGCATCGGCATCACCGATGCCGTCATCAGCCGCTTAACCGCCCTCCAGAATCTCGCAGTCCGGCCTACCACATCGGTTTTGAAGTACGCCAAAGACGCGCCCGAGCCGGTCGAAGCAGCCAAGGCACTGAACGTAGAAAGCGTTCTCGAAGGTACTTACCAGCGCTCTTCCGACGTAATCCGCGTAAGCGTGCAACTGATCGACGGCCGCTCCGGAAATACCAAATGGTCCGAGCGTTACGACCTGCGCAGCGCCGACATCCTCACCTTTGAGGATCAGATTGCCACCAAGGTCGTCGAGGGACTTCAGATCGAAATCTCGCCCTCCGAGCAGAAGGCCATCGAGCAGCCCGTAACCACCAGCGTCGACGCCTACAACGACTATTTGCAGGCTCGCTTCTATCTCAATGAATATCTGACCCATTCTGGTCTGGACAGCCTGCAACAGGGCGAGCGGCTGCTTCTGCATGCGACTTCGCTGGACCAGAATTTTTCTGACGCCTATGCCTTGCTAGGACAGCTGTGTGTGTTTCAGAGCGCAAACTTCATGGAGGATGCTGGGCCGACTCTGAAGCGCGGCGAGGCGGCTGCGCAGAATGCATTGCGGATCAACCCCCGGTCAGTCGAGGGATTGATTGCGTTGGGAACCATCTATGGTGAAGAAGGCCGCGAGCAGGAAGCTATCCGAACTCTCAAACAGGCGGTCGCGCTCGCGCCCAACAACGGCGCTGCCTGGCAATCCCTGGGCTATTCGAGCTACTACGCGGGCCTGAACGAACGGGCGGAGCAGGCCTATCGCCGGCTGGTTGAATTGAACCCCCTGCCGCTTCAGCCCCACTGGATGCATGCCCGCATGCTTCTCCATAGCGGCAGAGGGGCAGAGGCGGAAAAAGAAATGCGGCAACTGGTCGCCGCCAACCCCGATCAATTCAAGGCCCTGGGCTACTTCGGCATGATCCTCTATTACAACGGCAAGCTCGATGAGGCCCAATCCACTCTTGATCGTTCGCTGGCCCTGGCCGGCAATTCGGGCGACGACGTGCCTCGGATCATGGCGGCATTCCTGTACGCGTCGCGCCATCAGCGCGACAAGATCGATCCCAGGTTATTCCATTACCACCCCGAACAGACCATCGACGGTGACGAAGCCTATTGGCTGGGAGGAATCTACTCCCTGCTCGGCGACCGCCAGCACGCCCTCGATTGGCTCAAACGCACGGTCGCCATCGGCGACGTGAATTACCCCTGGTTCGAACGCGATAAGAACTACGACAGCCTGCGCTCCGACCCCGAATACCAATCCATCCTGGCCGGAGTCCGCCAACGCTGGCAGGCCTACAAGCAGGAGTTCGATCCCGCCCCCTGATCGCCGGCATCATCGTCAGAGATCGTCTTGGTACGACGACATACTAGTACGACAACAGAATCCGCAGATCGCGCAAGTTGTTTCCGCTGGGACCAATTTCAATCGCATCCCCCAGCGCGCTGAAGAATGGATAAGCGTCAAAGCTCTCCAGCGCAGCGCGTTCATCCAGCCCCAGCGCATGTGCCCGCCTCACCGTACTTCCATCCGCCACCGCCCCCGCCGCCGGACTGTTCCCGTCCACCCCATCCGTCCCCGCGCTCAACACCGTGATATTCTCTCCCGCAATCTTCCCCGCGCACGCCAGCGCAAATTGCTGATTGCGTCCGCCAACCCCGCCATTCGTGACCTTAACCGTCACTTCCCCGCCGGAAATCAGGCACACCCGCTCCCAACTGTTTCGCAATTCGCGAAGCCGCTTCAGCAGATGCTCGGCCGCAAGTTCATAATCCCAATCATCACAAGAATTATCCACATGCACCGCGAAGCCAGCCTTCTCAGCCGCAAGTCTGGCCTGCTCCACCGCGGTTTGATTCGATAACACCGTCCACCACCGCGAGCGGTAAAACGCCGGATCGTCCAACTTCGGCGTCTCCTCCAGAACCCGCCGTTCAAAAAGCTCGCGCACCGAGTGCGGAAACTGCGCCAGCAATCCATGCTTTTCCGCAATGCGATAACAATCTTCCACACTGGTTCTATCCGGCATGGTCGGCCCGGAGGCCAGCGCATCGAGCGCGTTGTCGGGAACATCGGAAACCAGAAGCGAAACCTGCTGCGCCGGAAATGCCGCCTGCGCCAGCCGTCCCCCCTTCACCGCGGAAAGATGTTTGCGGATCGCATTCATCTCCGCAATCGGCGCTCCCGAATGCACCAGCACCCGATAAGTGGCACTCAGATCGTCCAGCGAGATCTCATCATCAATGGCCTTCTCCACCAGCGACGATCCTCCTCCGCTAACCAGAAAAATCACCAACGAAGCCGAGTTTTGTGCATCCAGCAGCTTGAGGATCGCCTTGGCCCCGCGCACCGATTCCGCATTCGGCGTGGGATGCCCCCCGTGAAAATAACGGAAGCCACGAACCTGCGCGGAACTCTCCACCGAACTCACCACAATCCCTTCGATCGCCGACTCGCCCATGTGTCGTGCGAGCGCCTCGACCATCGTATGTCCCGCTTTCCCGATGGAGATCACAACCACACGGGCATAACCTTGCAGATCGTAAAGATCCTCACCCACCCGCAACACCCCGCGCTCGCAATGCACCTGCCGCGCGAATCCCCTGGCAATCGAAGCCTCGCCCAGCGCCTGCAGAAAAATCTCGCGCGCCACGTCGCGCATTTTGCGAAACTTCTCAGAGTCGTCCATGCAGACCGTATGACCAAACTCTAGCTGAGAGCTGACCGCTGAAAGCTGACAGCTTCTCTCACCCACCCCTCAATCGCCTCCCGCAACTCCCGCAGCCGTCCCTCAAAAAAATGATCCGCGCCTTCAATCACCACCAACTTCTTCGGCTCGTGTGCCGCGTCCACCATCGCCTCCAGTTTCGGTCGAGGGCCAAACGGATCCCGCGCCCCGCTCACAAACAATTTCGGCTTCGCGCATTCACCCAAAAATTCAAACTCATAAACCCGCGGCGACCCCTCACCGGCCGCAACCGGAGCCACCGGCGTCCCCACCCCAATTAAAACTTTCACCCGCTCGTCCGCACACGCCACTCGCAGGCCCACCGCCGCGCCAAAAGAAAATCCCGCAAAGATTAACGGAAGATGAAACTCCCCATCAAGCCAGTCAAGAGCGCTACGCACATCTTCCAACTCTCCCTTGCCATGATCATGTTCCCCATGACTAAGCCCCGCGCCCCGAAAGTTGAACCGCAGCACCGGAAACCCAAAACTGTTCAGCGCCTTCATGGTATGAAACACAACTTTGTTATGCAGCGTCCCCCCAAACAGTGGATGCGGATGGCAAACCACCGCCGCATGCGTGGCGCCCTCCGCGCCTGCATTCAGCAACGCCTCCAGCCGCCCCGCCGGACCTTCCAAAAAAAGTGACTTGATGCTACCGGTATCCCCGCTCACGCCTCCAGATTACATGATTCCCAACCCGCCGACCCCGCCGAAGCTGGTACTCTATCCTTCACTCATGGACGCCATCACCCTCACCCGCCAACTCATCGACATCGAATCCATCTCCGGCAACGAAGCCGCCGTCGCCAACTATCTCTACGGAGAACTTTCCCGCATCGGCTACCAGGCGCGGAAAATTCCGGTGGAAGGCACGCGCTTCAACATCTACGCCACGCTGCCCGATCACCCAAACCCGGAAATAGTTTTCTCCACCCACATGGATACCGTCCCCCCGTTCATCCCCTCCTCCGAAGATGCAACCCGCATCTACGGACGCGGCGCCTGCGACGCAAAAGGCATCATCGCCGCCCAAATCGCCGCCTCCGAGCGCCTGCGCCGCGATGGAATTCACGTTGGACTTCTCTTCGTCGTCGGAGAAGAACGCGACAGCCTAGGCGCAAAAGTCGCCAACGAATACGCCGCCAGCAACCCGGCGCATCGCTGCAAATATCTGGTCAATGGCGAGCCCACCGAGAACCGCATCGCCCTGGCCTCAAAAGGAACCCTGCGCGTCGAAGTCACCGCCTCCGGACGAATGGCCCACTCCGCCTATCCCGAACTCGGCGACTCCGCCATCGACAAACTGATCGCCGCCCTCGCAAGCCTTCGCGCCATGCCCCTCCCAACCGATCCCGAGATCGGACCCTGCACCATGAACATAGGATTGATCGAAGGCGGCCGCGCCCCCAACGTGATCCCCGACCACGCCCACGCGGACCTGGTCTATCGCCTGATCGGTTCAACCCAAGACCTCCGCCGCCAAATTCTCGAGACCGCAGGCGACCAGGTCAAGATCGACTTCCCCCTCGAACTTCCGTTCCTGCGCCTGCGCACCGTCGACGGTCTGCCCACCATGATCGCCGCCTTCACCACCGACATCCCGAGACTGACCAACTGGGGCGAACCGCTGCTGATTGGCCCCGGATCGATCCACGTCGCCCACACGGATGCGGAGTATATTGCGAAGCAACAACTGGCGGAGGCAGTGGATTTGTATTGCGGGATCGCGAAGCAGTTGATTTAAACTTGCTGGAATCTCATTCGCAGTAAATTATTTCGCTTGCCGTGCCTTGTATTCTTCTTGCGAGATCGCCGTCGCGCCGTCCGCTCCTCGTACATAAACATCTTCTCTTACCGTGGTCTTGAGTTCGTACGATTGAAATTTATCGGCTGTCCCGATTTCTCCCACCAGCAGTTCCATCCGCAGCCCTTGCTTTTTCCACTTGGCGAGATAATGCCCATCCCCCACCGTCCGATGAAACGGCTCCGCCGACGTATAGCTAAAGTCGAACCCGTGCACAGACTCGCCTTCTCTGATATTCCCTCGTCCCCATCCCTCGACCCCGCCAAATCGACGGTCCACGTTATTGATGGGCCGGTTCCAATGCGACTCGATCACCTGAATCCGCAATGGGTAGTCCGATGGATTTTTCCCGGCATGCAATGTGAGCGGGAACAATAGACTCAATGTAAGAGCCAGCCTGCGCATACTTCACCTCCCGCAGTGCGGGTATGGCTGGTGATTTTATAGAGGGTGGAAACGCTTTGCAACTCAAGATGCACCGCCGCAGTGTTTCGCCACAAGGTCAATGTGAAGGTATCTGCTCTTCCGTTTTCGGCGCTACATTCTTCTTGCCGCCTTCAACATTCTTCACGATGTTAGCTACGTGATGAAACTCCTCGCTATCCACTTTCAATTTTGAATAGTCAACGCCGGAATAATTATTCCTGAGTTCTGCCATCAGATAAGATCGACGCGTCGTGTGATTGTCATGACTGTCCCAGAACGGATTTTCAGGCCGCTCTCCCTTGGCCATCGATACCGCCTTCCATGAAGCCGGAGCCTCGCGGATGTCGTATCCTGCCGCCAGCATCCACTCCAGCCCCACGCGATCCGCCTGATTCTCTAGAGAGCGCGCGTATTGGTTTTGAATGCCGGAGGCCAGCATGTTCGAGGCCAAGGCTCCGCCGAGCGGCACAAACGCTCCCCCTACCCTGAGCGCCATCAACTCTGTCCGGTGATACTGATGTTCCTCCCAAGCGTGCTTCTCGACAGCATGCGAAATCTCATGCGAAAGCACAAAAGCCAGCTGCGCTTCGTTTTGCAGCGCATCGAAAACGCCGGAATGCACAACGACCACGCCATTCGGATAAGTAACCGCATTGAAGCTTTTGTCCTGTACCAAATAAAAGCGGAATGGAATCTTCAAGGGATCATCCGCGGCAAGATCCTTCTGGTGGGCCGGAATCAGGCTCTCTCCGAGTTTGGCAACGTACTCTTGCGCCTCGTGATTCGGCAAAATCTTGTACGTCTTCCAGTGCATCTTCAGCTCGCCCGGAACGAAGCCTGAGTAGTCAGGGTCTTTGACCTTGGGGTCAAAATGCTTCCATAACTTCGCCTCGCCGCTCTCCACTTCGCCATGGTAAAACTCGATTTTCTGGGCCTTGATCGATCCGTCTCCCTGGCGTGTCCCTTCGTAGTGTAGAAAAGTATCGAGATTCAGCTCGTCCACCGAAGAGAGCCTTAAGCTTGCAGGTTCTTCGTTCGCGGTGCCCGAAGTTTTCTTTTCCGATTTGTTCGGCCTGAGCTCGATCGATGTTGTCGGTGTGACCGTAATCCTCTGTCCGTCCGCGCGAATCTCGCCCTGCCATCCTAAGCCGTCCTTCGTAAGCGACGGAATTTGTTCGAGAAGAGCCGTTCGATTCACTGTCTGCGTATCCGCAAGAAATACTTTGATTGACTTTGCCCGCAGATGCCCGGAAGCCTCGTCGTATTCACCCTTGATCTCCAACTCCGTCCCGACGCGAATATCTTCTGGCTTAAATGAGCCTAACGTTTTATCGCCTACCTGTTCCAGTTCGACGCTTCGCGTATTGTCGCGCGTCACTTTGTAGTCGTCGATTTCGAAATTGGTGGGCGATTTCACGTCGGTGACGAACCCATGAATCGTAATTTCCTTAGCGAGTGCAGGCCAACTCGCGAGGAACAGGCAAAAAAACGCAAATGAAGTAGAGCGAGGCATATGAATTACCTTGAAAAGCTTTCGTATCGCGCCAAAATCGTAGCACAACGCTATCGCTCCGCCATCCCCGGAGAGATTCTCACTCCCCGGCTCTGGATTGAAATATACGCCAGTAGCGTATACTATTTCTCCATACTCCGATAGCGTAGGTTTCGATATGGAGTTTGTGGAAGCTTCGGCATTCACCGTTTTCTCGCAGACTATCTGGACGATGAGAGCTACAAGAATCTCCAAGCCAGACTGAGAGCGAATCCGGAAACTGGAGACTTGATGCCAGGCACGGGTGGATTTCGAAAGATACGCTGGGCCGATGTACGCCGCGGCAAAGGCCGTCGAGGTGGATTGAGGGTCATCTATTATCACTTCAAGTCCGACGATCAAATATGGTTGATCACGCTCTACGACAAAAGTGAGGCGTCAGACTTAACGGCAAAACAGAAAAAAGCGCTCAAACAAGCACTCGACATTGAATTGGAAATGCGTAAGCAAAGCAACGATGTTGGGCCTCGCCGCACTCGGAGGGTTCGATGATGGCAAAACGCGATATTTTTCGCGAGATGATGGATGGGGTGGCGGAGATGAAAAGCCACCGCGAAGGCAAAATCACTTTGCGGAGCTACAAAGTCGACGCGACGCCGCTGCCCAAGGTGGATTCAAAATTACTTCGCGACACGCGAAAGAAGTTGAAGTGCTCGCGCGCAGTGTTCGCCCGCAAACTGCGGATCAACGAACGAACCCTGGAAAAATGGGAGCAGGGCCGCGCGAAGCCTAACCCACAGGCTGCCGCGCTGGTGCTCCTCGTGCGCAAGTTCCCAGATACGCTGGAAAGGCTGGATGCGCTGGCCAACGCGTAGCGCTTAAGCATCGAATGGGGTCATGCAAATTCCAGCCGTTTGAGTTTTATCCGATCGGCCCGCACTTGAGCCAGATCGTAATGAGCCTGCAGTGTGAGCCAGGTCGCCGCGTTCCCACCGAAAACTTTCGACAACCGCACCGCCATCTCAGGCGAGATTCCGCGCTTTTCGTTCACCAACTCAGACAGCGTCGTTCGAGTCACTCCCAGCGCCGCGGCGGCCTGGGTGATCGTCAGTCCCATCGGCTCGATGCATTGGCGCAAGACGAAGCCGCCGGGATGGGGTGGTTTCTTCAGGGGCATCAGTGAATCTACTTTTCTGGCGGATTGGCCGGATCACCACTTACCGCAATACGTTACGTAACACAGGTCGTGACTGAGTTTGAACTTCTTAGCGAACTTTGCGGCCTCTTCTTTTGCGGCCTTTGCGGTTAAATGCTTTTGTTCCGAATACTGCTTTAAATTATTCCCGGATACAGCAAGGATCACATAAATATCCTGGGCCGTAAAATACGCGAAGAGTTTCAAATCGAAGCACTACAATCCTTCGACCTCACTCCGTATAAACTTAATTCATGACCACCACCACCCTGAACTCTCTCTCCCGCGCCTCCTCCGCCTACCTCCGCTCCGCCATGCACCAACCCATTCACTGGCACGAGTGGGGCGAAGAGGCCTTTGCCGCGGCGCGCCGCGACAACAAGCCCATGCTCCTCGACATCGGTGCAGTGTGGTGCCACTGGTGCCACGTCATGGATCGCGAATCCTACGACGATCCCGAAGTCGCTGCCATCGTGAACCAGCATTTCATCGCCGTCAAAGTCGATCGCGACGAGCGTCCCGATATCGACAGCCGCTACCAGGTCGCCATCAGCGCCGTCAGCGGCCAGGGCGGATGGCCCCTCACCGCCTTTCTCACCCCCGATGGCAAGCCCTTTTATGGCGGCACATATTTCCCTCCCAACGACGGCTACGGCCGCCCGAGTTTCCGCCGCGTCCTGCTCAGCATCGCTAACGCCTATAAAGAAAAAAATGGCGACGTCGTCGAGCAAGCCAAGATGGTCGAGGATGCGATCGTCCAGGCAGAATCTTTTGCCGGAAAGAGCGGTCGCATTTCCGCCAGCGTGATTTCAGCGATCCAGGAATCCGCCTTCAAAATGTTCGACCCGCAGCACGGCGGATTTGGTCAAGCCCCCAAGTTTCCCCATCCTTCCGCGCTGGATTTATTAATCGAGCAGTACGCCCGCACCCGCGATGAGAACTTGCGCGTCCTAATCGTCAGCACCCTCGAGCACATGGCGAAGGGTGGAGTCTACGACCAACTCGCCGGCGGCTTCCATCGTTACTCCGTCGACGAACGCTGGATCGTGCCCCACTTCGAAAAGATGTGCTACGACAACTCCGAACTCCTCAAAAATTATGTCCACGCCTACCAGGTCACGGGCTCCGAATTCTTCGCCGACGTAGCCCGCGACATCATCCGCTGGATGGACCATTGGCTCAGCGACCGCGACCGCGGCGGCTTTTATGCCTCGCAAGACGCCGACATCTCTATGGACGACGATGGCGACTACTTCACCTGGACCCTCGCCGAAGCGCGCGCTGTATTAACCCCCGAAGAGGCTCAGGCCGCCGCCCTGCGCTATGACATCAACGAAGTCGGCGAGATGCACCACAATCCCGCGAAGAACGTCCTCTATATCAGCGCGTCCATCGACGAAATCGCGCAGCGGATGAACCTCAGCGTCGAGCGCGTCCAGCAATTGCTCGCCTCCGCCAAGCAGAA
>Ga0302320_10031433_pt1 | contig 10068 bp, 9 predicted proteins | sample Bog_T0_3_FD_202130 | JGI IMG/M metagenome (GOLD analysis project Ga0302320, IMG submission 202130) | Peat permafrost microbial communities from Stordalen Mire near Abisko, Sweden - Bog_T0_3 | ecosystem: Environmental > Terrestrial > Soil > Wetlands > Peat | place: Sweden: Abisko, Stordalen Mire...
GGAGGCGAGGGAGTTCCCGACAAGGTGGATTTCGACCGGCTTTGGGAGGCCGCGCTGCGTCCGGCAATCGATCAGGCGGGCTACGAGCCCGTGAGAGCTAACGAGGACATCGGGGCGCTGATCATCGAGGAAATGATTCAGAGGCTGGCGATCTCCGATCTGGTGCTCGCCGACGTATCCATTCCCAACGGCAATGTGTATTACGAAGTGGGGATGCGGCACGCGGCGCATCGCCAGGGCTGCATCCTGACGGCCGCTTCGTGGGCTAAGCCGTTGTTCGACGTGGGCCAGATGCGGCATATTCGGTACCCGCTTCCGGCGACATCGATATCCGATGAGACGGCGAAGGAAATCATTACCGTAATCAGGGATGCGATCCAGACGATGAGCGCGGGCGCCTCGCCGTTTTACCAGGTGTTTCCCGATATTCCGCAATACAACTACAACATTGCTCACGCAACCGCCTTCCGGAAGAGCGTCGAGGACTTGTCGCGTTTTCAGGGCGAAGTGATCGCGGCCCGGTCGGCTACGGGTCCGGATCGTACGGCGCGGGCGCTGGAGTTGCGGGATCGTTATTACACGAAGGGCGCACCGGTGCAGACCGCTGTGGCACTGGAACTCCTTCACATGCTGCGGGACTGCACCGATTGGACTACCACCCTGCAGTTCATCGACTCCCTGTCCGACGAACTGCGTGCGATGCCGCCGGTGAAAGAACAGCGCGCGCTGGCTCTGGCGAAGACCGGCGACTACGATTCCGCCATCGGCGCGCTGCTCGAACTGATCCAGACGGAGGGCGATACGGCGGAGCGCCGCGGCCTGCTGGGGGGATCTTACAAGAAGAAGTGGGATAAGACTCAGGCGCCCGCGGATCTCAGCCAGGCGATCGCCGCCTACGAGCGGGGCATGCAACTGGATCTGAATAATTACTATCCGGCCAACAATCTGGCGCGGCTCTATCGCATCCGGAAGCGGAAAGGCGACGATGAGAAGGCCCGGGTTTCATACGCCGTGACGGTCACGGCGTGTGAGCGCGCCCGCCTGCTGAAGACAGGTGACGAGTGGCTGACGGCCACGTTCCTCGGAGCCGCGTTCGACGAGGGCGATGTGGAAAAAGCCGACGATCTGGCCAACCAGCTGATGGATGAAGGCCAGCCAGTATGGAAGGATACATCGACGCTGGAGGACTGCAGAAGAGCGGCGGGCCTGCACGAAGAACCGGTACGCGGTCAGTTGCTGGATATCGTCAGGCGGCTGCAGCAGGCTCCGGTCGATCCAGCCGCGCAGTAGCGGGCTTTCAGGAGTTTTTCGGAGCGTTGCGCGCTACGCGAGGGCGCACGACGACCAGACAGCCCGACATCTTATCGTGGAGAGTCTGCTTCTTTTTTGTAAAGGGCTGCATCAGGAATCCGATGGTCAAGATCGACCAGGAAATGATCGCCGAAAAATAGCGACCGGAAGCGCGGCTGAAGGATACACGGCGGCCTTCCAGATCCGTTACAACGATGCTGAGCGCCCGCATACCTATGGTGGCCTGCCAGCGCGAGGAGATCAGGAGCGCCTGTAAGAGCCAGTTGGCTCCGAGCGCGAGGCACATCAATGTCTCGGTGGCCCAATCGTCCGGGAAAACCGCGTCGCTGCCGTAATTACCAATATTGAGGGCGGCAAAGAACGCTGCCAGCGCGATAGCAATTACCATGAAGATGAAGGCGTCGATTAAGCCCGCGGCGAAGCGCCTCGGGAAACCGGCATAGGGCTCCCTAACGGCAGCTGCCGGGCGCCCGGATTCGGTTTGCTGCAGCGCCACACTGACCGGCCCGGACTTGGTTAGGGATGAAGGGTTGGATACTTCTTCCAGTATCCGGTCAAATGTCACCGCCCGGCATGCGCGCCGGCCGTATACGGAAATCACGGCATATCCAGCCACCAGGGCGGCGAAGCCGCAAGACGCCAGGAAGAGGAACAGCACCGCAACGCCTTCCTGATCGGCGTCCCAGCGGCTCGATTTCGGGAACAATCGCACGAGGGACTGCAGGACCGGGAGATCCTCCGGTCTCGGCGGGCTCTGCGCAATTCTGTAGACCACGCAACCCAGGGCAACAACAAATGCCGCGCACATCAGAGGGCGCCACAAACGCACCCACCGGCGCTCGAATTGCGCTTCGGCTAAGTCGTGGAGGCGCGCCTCTTTGCTCTTGTCCATTAACGACCAAGCCGACTCCCAGTTCCCCTGATACTGCGCGGCCCATGCCGCGTTGGGCTGTTCGGCATTCCACCATTCGAGGAGCGTTTCCAGTTCGCGATCGCGGATTAGCCCGGTCTTGTTGGCTTCCCAGAGCGCGGCTGTTTCTGAAACTCTCCGGTAGGTCCGCGCGGAAGACGCTTCTTTATCCGCCCACGCACTCAGCCGCGTCCAAACCCGCATCAGGCTTTCGTGTGAAATATCGATGACGGTATCGGCTTCCAGCTTTTCCTGGGCCGGCGGCATCAGGAACGACCGGCTGGGCTTGCGGAAAACGGCCAGTACACCGGCCAGTTCTTCCGGGCTGGCTTCAGCCAGTGCGCACAGAGAGGAGAAGGGCGTAGGCCGGCGGGTTCCTCTCGGATCGGTGCCCTTATCGGTGAGCGCGCGAAAGATCTTTTCGCAGATTTGTTGCTGGCGTGGCGTCCCGAGTTCAGCGAACGCTTTTTCGGCGTGCCGGTCCAGCGCGCCGGCCATGGAACCGATGTCTTCGTAGTGGGCGGGCAAGAGTTCGCCACCCGCTTCAGCATCGTGCCGGCAGCGCGCCCAGGTCCGGTTGAGAGCATGCTGGAGAATCGAAAGCTGATCGGGATTATCGCCCACATCGTTCACGAGCCGGGTCAGCAGCACCGATCCAATCGTTCCGCCAGTTACCGCGGCCGGCCCTTCGATGGCCGACCGGCGCTCGTCGCGGCTCATGCGCGGCACCAGATACTGGCCCTCGTTGATGGCTTCCGGGAGCCCCTCGAACTGCGCGCAATCGCCCAGAAAATCGGAACGCATGGTCAGCACGACGTAGATCGGATACTTTTTTTGCCCGCAGCCTTCGAGCAGCAGGCGCACGAATGCGGTCGCCTCTTCGCTCATGCCGTACTGATCGGAGCCGCGCCCGCTCAGCCGGCGGTAGCGGAACAGTTCCTCGAACTGATCGACCACGACGAGCAGATTGAAGCTGCCTTCCGGGCACGCCTGGCGGTAGAGATTCACCAAGCCGAGCGCGGAGATTCGCAAGGTGGACTCCACGACCTCGCGCAACTCTGACTCCGTGAGGCCGCTTTCTTCCTCGGGCGGAAACAAGACACCCGGCACTGCCAGGGCGTTCGAGAGGGCCTGAATTGGTTTGATGCCGGGGCGGAACTGCGCGACCCTCCACGCCGTGCCCGCTTCCGCCATCAGACCGCGATGCAGCGCCGGCCGCAGCCCACAGTTGACGAGTGACGATTTGCCGCTTCCCGATCCGCCGACGATGGCGAGAAAGCGCTCGGGACGAAGCTTGTCGATCATGCGGTTGATCTGGCGCTCCCGGCCGAAAAACAGATGTTCCTCTTCTTCGAGGAACGGCCGGAGACCAGGGTACGGATTATTGTTGACCAGTCCGGCCTTTTTTGGGGCATCCGGGGCGACGGTGAAACTGAGACTGATGCTCATGCGCCGCTCCGCAGCGACTGGATCAGGGGCTGTAACGCCGCTTCGGAAAATCCTTCCAGACCATTGATCGGATTGTCTTCCAGTTCGAGCGCTTCCTGTTTATCCGTGGTGACCGGCGCCGCAACATAGCACCAGCTCGGCGGGGCGGGCTTTCCAGGACGATAACCCTTGATTTTGAGGCGTTCGCTATCAACCGTTCTCTTCCATGCTTCGGTGCCGGCACCGTAGTAAACCATGACCGCGTCGCATTCGGCCAGCGCCGCCTGGCTGCGCTCATGCACTTCCGCGGCGTCTCCCTCAAATACGGGAACCTGAGTGCGGAAGCCAGCCTCCTTCAGATACTTTCGCAACGGCAGGACGGATGTGCGGTCCTCTCTGCAGCAGATGATGTAAACCAGCTTTGGCGCCGATCCGGCGCCTCCGGCAGGCTGGGGCGCTTCGGGCGTCTCGAGTTTACGCAGCGTATTGCGCACGGCTTCCTTGAGCGATTCGAAGTTACCCGTGATCACATCGGCTCCCAGCAGGACCTGCGGGTCGTTGAGCAGAGCATTGAGGAAGCCCTGTTGGCGCGGATCATCGGACTTTGTTCCTTCGTTCAGCCAGACAATGCGCTTCAGCCCCGCGGTACGGCTGCGCTCGGCGGCGAGTTCGTTTTGCAGCATGACCGCCGGTTTGCCTGACGGCCCATCGGGTACCATGCCAGGTCCGCTTCCGACCAGATGGATCGAGAGCCGGCACTGGCTCAGCAGAGCGGCGGCTTCAGCGACGTGCCCGGCTTCATCGGAGGGAAGCTGGCGTTCCGGAAACACGGGGTAACCTCTCCCCTTCAGTTCGACCTCAAGCGCCGCCCGGTCGCTCTGGCGGTCATAGGCGCACTGAGCCAGGTAGATCGGCGGCTTCGTGGGCGTCGCGGATTCCGGAACGGAAAGAGCCATTGCGGAGGGCATACCGGCGACCGCACTTGCCGCCGCGGATGCCGTGAGCTCACGGAGGAAGATCGCGATGTCCTCGGCCAGGCCGTCGAGGTGGATCGCGTAGAGTTGCTTGCTTTCCTGACCGAAGACAGGGTCGAACTCCCTCGCTTTGTTATCTTCCAGCGCGTAAAAATCGTAGCCATCGACGGACCTGATCAGTTCGGGAAGAATTTTTTCGTGCTCCGGCAGCAGCGGGCGCTTGACGATTTTGAATACGCGCGCTTTGGTGCCGACGACCGGTTGTTCCGACCGCGCGACGGCCTCGCAGAACTCGAGGAGTTCCCGCACGCACCACGTTGACGCCATATAGGCCGGACTGAGCACGGAAATCAGAATGTCGGTGGTGGTCACCTGACCATCGAGCTCTTTGGCAAATATATGGTTACCCGCCAGTTTCTGACGATCCATCCAGATCTGGATGTCGCGAAATCCCCGCACTTTGAGGCGGGTCTGAAGGTTTTCGTGGAGGCGGCTGACGAAGCCGGACTCGCCGGCCATAAAGGGTTCGTCGTCGTCGTGCGCGTAGCTGAGGAAGAGACGCTTGCTGAATTGCTCCGACATAAACAAGTCCTTGATCAACGATCGACGCCCATACAATCAGCCCGATTTCAAGAAGTATACGCTATTAAGGGAAAAGGCGCAGCCTATTGAGCCAGAAGGCGCATGAGAGACCGTCAAAAGGCCAAAAAGCCCTTGTGGGAGAGAGAATCAGCGGTCACGCGATTGCCTGATTCGTGGTGTGGCGGAGACCCTGACCAACGCGGGGACGATCGAAGCTGTGCGGGGAAGCGTGGTGGACGCGACGTTTCCGGAGCGGATCCCGTCGCTTTTCCATGTCCTGCGGGCGGGAGCGGAGGGGGAGGTCGTCATCGAGGTGCTTTCGCACCTGGATCGACATACCGTTCGTGGAATTGCGCTCAATTCGACTCGCGGTCTTTCGCGGGGGTCCGCCGTGACCGACACTCACGAACCGCTCAAGGTGCCGGTGGGGGAACGCGTGCTGGGGCGCATGTTCGACGTCTTCGGCGAGACGATCGACGGTCTGGCTCCGATCGAAGGCGGGGATTGGCGCTCGATTCACGGCACCCCAGTGCCTTTGGCTCGCCGCACCACCACTTCGGAAATTTTTGCAACCGGCATCAAGGCCATTGACGTTCTGGCGCCTCTGGAGCGAGGGGGCAAGAGTGGACTGTTCGGCGGAGCCGGCGTGGGAAAAACGGTGCTGATCACGGAACTGATTCACAATGTGATCGGCCACCACAGCGGCGTCAGCGTTTTTTGCGGGGTTGGCGAGCGGTGCCGGGAAGGCGAGGAACTGTACCGCGAAGTGCAGGCGGCGGGCGTGCTCAGCAAGAGCGTGTTGGTATTCGGCCAGATGAACGAATCGCCGGGCGCCCGGTTCCGCGCGGGCCACGCCGCGCTCACCATGGCTGAATACTTCCGCGATGATGCGCGCCAGGACGTCTTGCTGCTGATCGACAATATTTTTCGTTTTATCCAGGCCGGCTCGGAGATTTCCGGACTCATGGGACAGTTGCCCTCCCGGCTGGGCTACCAGCCAACGCTGGCCACCGAGCTTGCCGACCTCGAAGAGCGCATCTGCAGCACGTCGTCGGGAGGCATCACGTCGGTGCAGGCTGTTTATGTTCCAGCCGACGATTTCAGCGATCCGGCGGCGGTTCACACCTTCAGCCATCTTTCCGCGTCGATTGTGCTCTCGCGGCGGCGGGCAAGTGAAGGGCTCTATCCGGCTATTCACCTGTTGCATTCGGGATCGAAGATGGTGACGCCGGCCATCGTGGGCGAGCGGCACTATCGGCTGGCGCGGGAAATCCGCCGGACTCTGGCGGGGTACGAAGAACTGAAGGACATTATCGCGATGCTGGGGATGGAGGAGCTTTCGCGGGAAGACCGGGGCACCGTCAACCGCGCCCGACGGCTGGAACGCTTTCTCACGCAGCCTTTTTTTGTCACCGAGCAGTTCACCGGGCAGGCGGGGCGTCTGGTTCCGCTCGAAGAAGCGCTCGACGGGTGCGAGAGGATTCTCAACGACGAATTTGCCAACCGGCCTGAACATGCGCTTTACATGATCGGGTCGATCGCGGAGGCACGGCTGCAATGACTACGAGCATGAAGCTGAAAGTCCGGCTGCCGGCCGAGATTCTGTTCGAAGAAGAAGTGAGCCGGATTCGCGCAGAGGCCGAGAATGGCTGGTTCGGTCTTTTGCCAAGACACATCGACTTCGTTACCGCTTTGGTGCCTGGAGTCATGACTTTCCAGCCCGGCGGCAGGCCGGAGGAATACGTGGCGCTCGATCACGGCATTTTGGTGAAATGCGGCGCGGAGGTTTCGGTCTCGGCGCGGCAAGCGGTTCGAGGAACCAGTCTGACAGGGCTGAAACAGGAAGTGGAACGGCAGTTCCTGGCGCGGGAAGAGCGCGACAAAGCGGCGCGCGCGCTGGAAGCCAAGCTGGAGGCCGATCTGGTACGGCAACTTTTTGAGGTGGAGAAACTTGGCTGATCCGGAAAAAACCGACGAGTCAGGTCTGGATGAGGCATCGGGGCGAATGATACGCGCGGTGGGGGAAAAACAGGGCCGGATGGTACGCGCGCGCACGCGCAAAGACAGCTTTTGGAGTTCCTTCGGATTGCTCGGTACGGTGGGCTGGTCGGTGGTGTTGCCCACGCTGCTCGGCGTTGCAGCAGGAGTCTTCATTGACCGGCGCTGGCCGGGGCGTTTCTCGTGGACAGCGATGTTGCTGTTCGCGGGGCTCGTGGTGGGGTGTGTGAACGCCTGGATGCATTTGCGAGGTGATCATCGATGATTCTGCGTGTGGCATTTGGACTTCTGATCGGGATATTTTTCTATGGCGGCTTATGGCTGACGGTGCAACGTCTCGCAACCACGCGGCACCCGTTCGCGTTGAGCCTGGGCAGTCTTCTTATGCGCATGGTGGTCGCGCTGGCTGGTTTTTTCCTTTTGATCGGCGGGCGCTGGCAAAATGCCGCGGCCGCGCTGATCGGATTTACGGCCGCGCGCTTCCTGCTGAATCTCGCGCTGAGGGCGATTCCACTCAGAGCCAGCGCGCGGAGTTCGCAATGCATCTGACTCCGGACCAGATCGTGCTCGCCCAGTGGGGTTTCGTGCGGATCAGCGCGACACTGGTGTGCACCTGGCTGTTGATGGCGCTGATGACGGTGTCTGCGTGTCTGCTCACACGCCGGCTAGCCGGTCCGGACCAGCCGCGATCGCGCTGGCAGAACGCGGCAGAAGTGGTGGTAGAGACAATCCGCGGGCAGATCCGCACGGTTTGCGGCGCGAAGGCTGACACATATCTGGCATTTATTGGCAGCCTGTTCCTTTTCATCACCTGTTCGAGCGTCCTGGAGATTGTGCCGGGCTGGCATGCGCCCACTGCTTCGCTTTCAACTACGGCGGCGCTCGCCATCTCCGTGGGCGTGGCGGTGCCGGTTTTCGGAGTACTCAGTCAGGGACTCGCGGAGTACTTCCGCCACTACCTGCGCCCCACGTTCATCATGCTGCCGTTACATTTGCTCAGCGAGACTTCCCGGAACCTGGCGCTGGCGATTCGGCTGTTCGGCAACATTATGAGCGAGGCGCTGGTTGTCGGGATGCTGGTTTCTATTGCTCCGTTCTTTTTCCCGGTTCCCATGCAGATGCTGGCTCTGCTCACCGGAGTGATTCAGGCTTATGTCTTCGCGGTTCTGGCCACGGTTTATATTGCGGCTGCTGTCCAGCGAGGAGAGGAATAGAACAAAATGGATAAATTCGACAGTGTGACAGCGATCGCGCTCGCGTCAATCGTGATGGCTGTATTTTGCATGGCATTCGGAGCGATTACGCCGGCGCTCGGAGAGGCGAAGGCCATCGTGCAGGCGCTGAGCGCGATTGCGCAGCAGCCGGATGAGGCCGCTACCATCAGCCGGACTTTGCTGATCGGACTGGCGATGCTCGAATCCATCGCGATCTACTGCTTCGTGATTGCGATTGTGCTGATCTTCGCCAACCCGTTCTGGAACTACATCATTCTGAAGCATGGAGCATAGGCTGTGTTGATCGATTGGTTCACGGTTCTGGCACAGATCGTTAATTTCCTGATTCTGGTGGCGCTGATGAAGCGTTTCCTCTGGGGCAGGCTGGTCGCGGCGATAGACGAACGCGAGCGCGGTATTGTCAATCGCCTGGCGGAAGCGGCAAAGAAGGAGCAGGAATCGGTCGCCTTGACTGCCAGGCTCACGAGCGATGCCGCCGAGATGAATCGGGCCAAAGCCGGGCTCCTGGCAGCCGCCCGGGTGGAAGCGGACCGTCAGCGGGGAGAGATCCTGGCTCGGGCCCGCGAAGACGTTGCGGCGCTCGAAACGAAATGGCACGGCGAACTGGAACGCCAGGAAACTGCCTTCCTGGATGATGTGCGCGAGCGGGCGGCAGCCGAAATTCTCGCCGTTAGCCGCGCAGCCGTGCGCGATCTCGCGTCCGCCGATCTGCAGAGCAGCGCTGTGCACGCGCTCATGGCGAAACTGAGTTCGCTCGATCCCTCCGTGCTGCGTTCTTTCGGACTGGAGAGCGCGACTGTGGTCACCAGGGAGGATTTGACGCCGGAATTGCGCGACGTGGTGCGCGATGCAATCGAAGGTGTGACTGGCTGCCCCTCACAGATCGCATTCGAGCGAGTTCCCGACATGGCGTGGGGGCTCGAACTGCGGGGGACGGGCCAGCGCATTAGCTGGACACCCGACGTCTACCTGAACTCTCTCGACAACAAACTCCGCATCGCACTGGCAGAAGCCAAGACTGCGGCGTATTCGGTAACAACTCTCTGAGGATAAGCGAAAGATGACCCGCGGCTCGTTACATTCGGTTCTGGACGACACGTTCACCGCTTTTGAGCGCGTTCGCGGGGAGCCTGCGGGTGGCCCCTGGTTTGAGGAATACGGAGTCGTGACCTATTTCGGACAGGGTATTGCCCGCGTGAGCGGATTGCCGAATGTCCGGTCGGAGGAACTGGTTCGCTTCGCAGACGGCTCTCTCGGGATGACGCTCAATCTGGATCCGGAAGACATCGGCGTGGTGCTGCTGGACGACGCGGCGGGCGTTGAATCGGGCAGCGAGGTACACCGAACCAACCAGATCCTCGATACTCCGGTGGGCGAGAGTCTGCTGGGTCGCATCATCGATCCGCTGGGGCGACCGCTCGATATGCGCGGCCCGGTGGTTTCGCATTTGCGCGCGAATGTGGAATGCGCGTCGCCGCCGATCATGGATCGTGCGCCTGTTACAGTGCCGCTGGCTACCGGCACGAAAGTCGTCGATGCGTTGATCCCGGTGGGGCGCGGCCAACGGGAACTGATACTCGGGGACCGGCAGATCGGCAAGACCGCGCTGGCCATCGACTGCATTCTGAAT
>Ga0302320_10031435_pt1 | contig 10067 bp, 8 predicted proteins | sample Bog_T0_3_FD_202130 | JGI IMG/M metagenome (GOLD analysis project Ga0302320, IMG submission 202130) | Peat permafrost microbial communities from Stordalen Mire near Abisko, Sweden - Bog_T0_3 | ecosystem: Environmental > Terrestrial > Soil > Wetlands > Peat | place: Sweden: Abisko, Stordalen Mire...
GCGACGGTCCTGATCACCGCGCGCATCCTGCAGTCAATCGGCGGCTGCGCCGGCCTCGTGCTCGGCCGGGCCGCGGTCCGCGACGGAGCCACCGCGGACAAAGCCGCCGGCCAGCTTGCGCTGCTCACGCTGGTGATGGCCATGGTCCCCGCCATCGCCCCGGCGATCGGCGGCTACATCACTGCCTACATCGACTGGCGGGCAAGCTACGTGCTCCTCGCACTGTTCGGCGGAACCACCCTGCTCGCCTGCTTTCTGCTGATGCCCGAGACAATGATCCCCCACGGCGCCTCCCGCCGGTCCTTGATCACTGCCTACCTGCGCCTGCTTCGCTCGCCGCGGTTCCTGGGCTACGCGGTCGGCGGAGCGTGCTCCACAACCGCATTTTACGGGTTCATGTCGGCCTCGCCCTTCATCTTCGAGACCCAGTTGCACCAGCCGACCCAGCGCGTGGGCCTCTACTACCTTCTGCTGATGGGCGGCGTCGCCACCGGCAGCTTTGGTGCCAACCGCGTGGCAGGCCGGTTGACAATCCGAAACGCTCTGCGCATCGCCAATGGGCTCGGAATCCTCGGCGCGGCGCTGTTCGCGCTGGCTGACGCGGGCGGCTTTCTTTCGGTGCTCACGGTCGTGGCGCCGGTCAGCCTGTTCATGGTGGGCGCGGGGATGGCCAGCCCGTTCGCGCTGGCAGGGTCCGTCAGCGTCAACCCGCAGGCGATCGGCGCGGCCTCCGGCATGTACGGCTTCATCCAGATGGGCTACGGGATGCTGTGCACCGTTGTGGTCGAAACCTGGCACCCCGGCGCTGTTTATCCGGTCGCTACCGTGCTGCTGGGATCCGCTCTCCTCGGCCAGGCCGCAATGGCGATCGCGGTGCGGGCGGAACGGCGGCGTTAGGGGTTTTCGTCCGTGGCGTGATCCCCACAGGGCCGCTAGGCCACGGGCACCAACGAGAGGCGCAACAAACCGACCCTTCCCGAGCGGAAGGCGAACAAAGACAATCGTAGATATTTCTCGTATTGCGCCACCTTCTCCTCACCCACCACCACCACTGCCTCCGCTCGCCTTCGGCGCAGATTCTGATACCAAAGATCGCATGTCCGCCCGTACTGGGCGCGATCATTGCGGAGGATCGTCAGCTCAAACAGGCCGGTCGCCGCTTGGACGAGTTCATACGGCTGAGGTATTTCGGCGTCAGGAAAAATTTGCCTGATAAATAGTTGGTTGGTCTCATCTGGCCGCATCGTGCCGTAGGCGATCGTCTGTAGCGACATCGCACCGTCCGGCCTCAGCCACGATCGGCATCTTTGAAAAAACTCGCGATACAGCTCGATTTTCTCTTCCGCGCTATAGCCGGGGCTGGCGAAATGCTCGAGCGCACCGATCGATACGATTGAGTCGTATTTGTCCATGGGTTGGTGGTTGATCCAGCTCTCTTTCCGCACAAGCAGCCGCGGGACATTGCGAGCCGTTATGTACTGGATCTGCGCATCGCTCAGCGTGAGGCCGGTGGCGGTCTCAACCGAGACGTAGGTCAGCGCCCGTTCCAGCAGGCTGCCCCAGCCACATCCAATGTCGAGTATGTGACGTGCGCGTGCTATGCCGGCCGCATCGAGGTGATAGTCAAGTTTACGCCGCTGAGCCGACAGCAGGTCCTTGGGATCATCGCCCTCGTTCCACATTGCGCATGAATATGTCATCGTTTCGTCGAGCCATAGAGCATAAAATGTATTGCTCAGATCGTAATGGTGTCGAATGGCGGCCGCTGTTCCTCCGCGCGTTGGCGGTCCGTCGATGATATCTGGCTGCTGAGGAACGTTGATTGCCACGATCTTGGTCCTTTGCCTCAGCCTCTCAACTCTCATCGATTGGCGATGGCGCCCGTATGCGAACTTCTATCGATCGTCCTGCCGTGGTCAACACGCTCTGTCTTCACGAGCACCCTGTCGCGCTACCCGCCGGCCGGTGTGAAGGCGAACCGCCTTTGTCCTGGCGCGTTCCGACGACGACCGGCGTTCGCGCCGGATGCAAGGACCGAAGATGGCGTCACACGCTGAACAAGCCCGCGACAAAACCCTGAAGGACAGTTTCCCGGCCAGCGGTCCGCCGGCTGGTTCCGGAACCACTGGCACGCCGCACAACCCGCCGCATGAGCGCGATATCGAGGAGCGCCCAACCGGAACGCCAACCTCCGACCGGCACGCAGCCGAAACCGCGCACCAGTGGGAGCACGAGGACACGCCTCAGCCGAAGCGGTAACGCCGGTCCAGGCAGCATCGCCTGCTCAACGCGGCACAGCCCGAGGCTTCAGGCCGCCGCCCGCAGGTCGTCGACCGTCGCCGCCTTGATCATGTCGGCACCTTTTTCGGCGATCATGATCACGGCCGCATTGGTGTTCCCCGACGGAACCGTCGGCATGATAGAGGCGTCGACAACGCGCAAGCCATCAATGCCATGCACGCGCAGCCTGTCATCCACCACCGCCATCGGATCAGGCCCCATCTTGCAGGTGCCGATCACATGGTACGTGGTCTGCCCGTTCTGGCGGGCAAATTCCAGCCACTCGGCATCGGTCTGGACCTTGTCGCCCGGGTTCATCTCATAGGCGCGGTACTTGTCCAGGACGCGGTTGCTGATGATGCTGCGACCGATTTTCATGCCATCCACCAGCACGCGCTGATCGATCGGGTCGGCCAGATAGTTCGGCCGGATTGCCGGCGCCGCCGCCGGGTCGTTCGACTTCGCGTGGATCGAGCCCTTCGATTCCGGCCGGCACTGGTAAACCGTCAGCGTCATCCCGGGTTCGCTCTCCAGGTCGCGCTTCTGCGCATTGCCGTAGCTGGCATGGGCGAAGTGAAACTGGACGTCGGGCTCCTCCAGTTCCGGCCGGGTCCTGACGAAGCCGTAAGCGATGCCGGCGGTGAAGGTCAGGATACCGCGCCGTTGCGTGTAGTATTTGACCACCTCCTTGGCCAGCGCCAAGCCGCGGCTCCGTTCGTTCAGCGTCACCGGCAGCTTCACCCGCCAGTTCATCCGTGGAGCGTAATGGTCGCGGTAGTTTTCCCCGACGCCCGGCAGCGCATGCTGGACGGGAATACCGAGCGATGAGAGCAGTTCGGGGTTGCCGATGCCGGACAGTTCCAGAATGTGCGGCGACTTCACCGCACCGGCGGACAGGATGACCTCACGGTTGGCGCGAGCCTCCTTGGTGACGCCGCCCTGTGTGTAAGCCACACCCACCGCGCGCTTACCCTCCAGTAGCACCTTCGTCGTCAGGGCCTCGGTCTCGACCTGCAGGTTGGGGCGGTTGCGGATCGGCGCGAGATAGCCGCGCGCGCACGACCACCGCTCGCCGTTCTTCTGGGTGACCTGGAAGTAGCCGAAGCCCTCCTGGTGGCCGTTGTTATAGTCCTTGTTGCGCGGGAAACCCTGATCAACCGCGGCGTCGATGAACGCGTCCAGCAGTTCGGCGCGCTCGCGCATATGCTCGACGTTCAGTGGCCCGCCGCTTCCGCGCGACGCGTCGCCGCCGGGCGCGAAGTGCTCCGCCTTGCGGAAATACGGCAGCACCGAGTCATAGCCCCAGCCCCGGTTCCCGAACTGCGACCAGGTGTTGTAGTCGAGCGGGTTGCCGCGGACATAAAGCATCCCGTTGATCGCACTCGACCCACCGAGGGTACGCCCGCGCGGGATGGGAATGCGCCGGTTGTTGGCGTTCGGTTCGGGTTCGCTCTCGAAATTCCAGTTGTATTTCGGGTTGTTGAGCAGCTTGGTGAAACCGGCCGGGATGTTGATCCAGATGGAGCTGTCCTTGGGTCCGGCTTCCAGCAGCAGCACGGTGGAGCGGCTGTCCTCGCTCAGCCGGTTTGCCAGCACGCAGCCGGCCGAACCGGCGCCCACGATGATGTAATCGAACTCAGCCATCGTCTCATCCCCCGTTTGTGAAAAATCTATAGGCCCAGGTGCGCCGGGGTGGAAGTCTGGCGGCTTTGCCTGAGGCGGGGGGTGTGGCAAGGATGCCGTGATGGGGAAACTGGCGAAATATTCCTTTCTGTCCCTGCTGCGGCACGGGACCGGAAAGGCCTGGGACAGGCAGTGGCGGGACGCCCAGCCGAAGGCGTCGTACGACGTGGTGATCATCGGGGCCGGCGGGCACGGGCTGGCGACCGCCTACTATCTGGCGAAAGACCACGGCATCCGCAACGTCGCCGTTCTGGACAAGGGCTGGCTGGGCGGCGGGAACACCGGGCGCAACACCACGATTATCCGCTCGAACTATCTCCAGCCGGAAAGTGCCGCGCTCTACGAGCATGCGCTGAAGCTCTGGGAAGGACTGGCGCGGGAGCTGAATTACAACGTGATGTATTCGCCCCGCGGGGTCCTGATGCTCGCGCACACGCAGCACGACGTTCAGGTGTTCAGGCGCCATGTGTCTGCCAACCGGCAGCAGGGGATCGACAGTGAATGGCTGACCCCCGCCGAGACTCACGCGTTCTGTCCGCCGCTGGATGTCGGTTCCGATGTCCGTTACCCGGTCATGGGTGCCGCATTGCAGCGCCGGGGCGGCGTCGCAAGGCACGATGCGGTCGCCTGGGGGTATGCGCGGGCCGCGTCCGGGCTGGGCGTCGACATTATCCAGAACTGCGCGGTGACCGCGATCGTGCGCGACAAGACGGGCGCGGTCTCCGGCGTCGAAACGACCAAGGGGCCGGTTTCGGCGCCTCGGGTGGGCGTTGTGACGGCCGGCCACACCAGTGTCGTGATGGCGATGGCCGGCGTGCGGATGCCGCTTGAATCGTTTCCGCTCCAGGCGCTGGTCAGCGAGCCGGTGAAGCCGGTCATGCCCTGCGTGGTGATGTCGAACACCGTCCATGCCTACATTTCCCAGTCCGACAAGGGAGAACTGGTGATCGGCGCCGGCACCGACGCCTATCCGTCCTACAGCCAGGGCGGGGGACTGCACATCGCCTGCGAAACGCTCCAGGCAGTCTGCGAGCTGTTCCCATCGTTTCGGCGGCTGCGGATGCTGCGCAACTGGGGCGGCATCGTCGATACGACGCCAGACCGTTCGCCGATCATCGGGCTCACGCCGGTGCCCGGGTTGTTCGTCAACTGCGGCTGGGGAACCGGCGGCTTCAAGGCCACACCTGGATCGGGGCACATTTTCGCCGCAACCATCGCCCGGAAGAAGCCGCACCCGATCGCGGCCCCATTCGGTCTGGACCGGTTCGCAAACGGCCGCTTGATCAACGAGGCAGCCGCGGCGGCGGTGGCGCACTGATGCTGCTGATCCCCTGTCCCTGGTGTGGTCCCCGGCCGGAAAACGAATTCCGTTACGGCGGCCAGGCGCATTTGCCGCGGCCGGCCGATCCGTCCGCGGTCGATGACGCAGCCTGGGGCGCGTATCTTTATCTGCGCGACAATCCCAAAGGCCGGCATGCGGAACGGTGGCGCCATCTGCACGGCTGCGGGCGTTTCTTCAACTGTCTGCGCGACACCGTAACCGATCGGATCGCAGCGACCTACAAACCCGGCGAAACGCCGCCGTCATGACCGGGCGCACAAACCGAACGGCTGGGTCATGACGCAACCGTTTCGTGCCGCGGAAGGCGGCCGGATCAATCGCGATCGCACGATCCAGTTCACCTTCGACGGCCGCCGGTACGAGGGTCACCCAGGCGACACGCTGGCCTCGGCGCTGCTCGCCAATGATGTTTATCTCGTCGGGCGCTCGTTCAAATACCACCGCCCGCGCGGCATCCTCTCGGCGGGGTCCGAGGAACCGAACGCACTGGTCACGATCGACCGCGGGGCAGGTCGGATCACCCCCAATCTGCGAGCCACCCAGGTCGAGCTGTACGACGGCCTGACGGCCCGCAGCCAGAACCGGTTCCCCTCGCTGCGTTTCGATTTCGGGGCCATCGCCGGCCTGGCCGCGCCGCTGCTGCCCGCCGGGTTTTACTACAAGACCTTCATGTGGCCGCCGTCGTTCTGGAAGCGGCTCTACGAGCCGGCGATCCGCCGTGCAGCAGGCCTTGGGCGCGCGCCGGCCACGACCGACCCGGATCGGTATCTGCATCACTACGCCCATTGCGATGTGCTCATCATCGGTGGCGGCCCGGCGGGGCTTGCGGCGGCGCTGGGCGCCTCGGCCACCGGCGCGCGGGTTATCCTGTGCGATGAGCAGGCCGAACTGGGCGGCTCGCTGCTCCACCAACCGAATGTAACGATCGACGGCTGGCCCGCACCGGACTGGGCGCGGGAAGCCATCGCCACGCTTGGTGACCAGGTTACGCTGCTGCCGCGCACCACGGCGTTCGGCTGGTATCCGCACAACATGATCGGCCTGGTGGAGCGGGTGACCGACCACCTCGCCGAACCGGCGAGACGGCTGCCCAGGGAACGGCTGTGGCAGGTGCGCGCCGGACGCGTCGTGCTGGCAACCGGGGCGATCGAGCGGCCATTGATATTTCCAGGAAACGACCGCCCCGGCCTCATGCTCGCCGCCGCCGCTCGGTTGTATCTACATCGGTATAGCGTAAAGGTCGGCAAGCGGGTGGTGATCGCTACCACCGGCGACAGCGCCTACCGCGTCGCCGTCGATCTGCACGCGGCGGGTGTGGCAATCGCCGGCATCGTCGACCAGCGGCCGGCTTCGGACAGTGACGCGGTCGAAGCGGCACGGGCCTGTGCCATCCCGATCTATCCCGGCATGACGATCGGCAGTACGGAAGGCCGCGGGCGCGTCCATTCCGCCAAGCTGGCGAACGGAACGGATATCATTCCATGTGATACGATCCTGATGTCGGGCGGCTGGACGCCGTCCGTGCATTTGTTCAGCCAGTCGCGCGGCAAACTGGTGTTCGATGCCGCCTTGGGCGCCTGGCTGCCGTCCGAGGGCGCTGTGGGGGCCTGCGCCGGCGTGTTCGACCTCGCAACCTGCCTGCGCGATGGCACCGCAGCGGGCGGCAGCGAGCCCCGCTCGTTCACCGTCCTGGGTGCGCCGGCGACAACCCCATCCGGGTCTCCGGTTGCGGGGCCGTCGCATCGGTCCGCGTTCGTGGATTTCCAGAATGATGTGACAGCGAAAGATCTGGCCACCGCGACGGATGAAGGTTTCGTCTCGATCGAACATGTGAAGCGCTACACCACCACGGGCATGGCGACCGACCAGGGCAAGACGTCGAACCTGAACACGCTGGCGACGGTGGCGGCACTGACCGGCCAGACCATCGAAACCGTCGGCCTGACAACCTTCCGGCCGCCCTACACGCCCGTAACGTTTGGCGCCCTCGCCGGGCCGTTCCGCCATGCGCTGTTCGCCCCCGTGCGGCGGCCGCCAATCGCGGCGACAGGCGCGGTGCTGGAGGATGCCGGGCCCTGGAAACGCGCCCGCTGCTTCCCGCGCGATGGCGAGACGATCGAGGCCGCCGTGGCACGCGAATGCCAGGCCGTGCGCGGCAACGCCGGCATGCTCGACGCCAGCACACTCGGGAAAATCGAGGTCGTGGGACCCGATGCGGCGACGTTTCTGAGCCGCATCTACACCGGCGATTTCACCGGCCTCGCACCGGGACGGTGCCGCTACGCATTGCTTCTTGGCGAGGATGGTTTCATTCGCGACGACGGCATCATCGCCCGTCTCGCGGCCGACCGTTTCCATGTCACCACCACGACCACCGGCGCCGCGTTCGTGCTGCATCACATGGAGGACTACCTTCAGACCGAGTTTTCCGCACTGCACGTATGGCTGACCTCGGTGACCGAGCAATGGGCGGTCATTGCGGTTCAGGGCCCTCGCTCGGCGCAGGTGCTGGCGCCGTTCATTCCGGATATCGATCTCGGCGCCATGCCGCACATGAGCGTCCGTGAAGGCCACATCGGCGACATTCCGATCCGGCTGTTCCGCGTCAGCTTCACCGGCGAGACCGGGTTCGAGGTCAACCTGCCGTCCGACCAGGTGCAGCGCCTGTGGGACACGTTACGCCAGCGCGACGTCACACCGTACGGCACCGATGCCATGCACGTGCTGCGGGCCGAACGGGGCTATATCATGGTGGGCCAGGAGACGGACACCACTGTCACGCCGGAGGATGTCGCTCTCGGCTGGACGATCGGCGGGTCGGATTTCGTCGGCAAACGATCCCTGTCGCTGCCGGACCTGAAGCGGCCGGATCGCAAACAGCTTGTGGGCCTTCTGCCGGTGGACCGATCGGTCGTGCTGGAGGAAGGCGCCCAGGTGATGAATGCGAAACGCCGGCCGATCGCGGTGGACGCACTTCCTTCATCGTGGGCGGGCCTGTCCGCGACGCTTGCTGACGCGCGGGGCGGGCACGCGCCAGACTATGACGACGCGGCGGTGCCGGTCGGTCATGTCACGTCATCCTACCGTAGCCATGGCCTTGGCCGGCCGTTCGCCCTCGCGATGGTCGCGGGCGGGCGGGCCCGGATCGGAGCGAGATTGCGGGTGCCAGCCCACAAAGGCTTTATCGATGTCGTTGTCGCCGACCCGGTGTTCATCGACAACCCCAGGGACCGGCTGCGTGTGCGGCCTGTCCCGCGGCCGGCCACAGAACCGCTGGTGGCCGCGCGGCACCAGTCGGCGCCCATCGCCCGCGCCTGCGATGCCGTCCAGCTGATCGCCCTCGCACCCACCACCCGGCTGTCGGTCCGCGCGGGGTCCGCCGCCGCAACGGCGATCGGACTGGCACTCGGTGTGCTGCTGCCGACGGTACCCTGCCGCTCCGTCATCGCCCGCGACCGTGCCGCCCTTTGGCTCGGGCCTGACGAGTGGCTGATCGTGGCGCCCGAAACGGTGCGGGACCTGGCAGTCCAGGCGACCAGGGCAGTCGGCAGCCAGGCCGCGAGCATCGTCGATGTGTCCCATCGGTCGCGGACGCTGGAGATCACCGGCAACCGAGCGGCCTGGTGTCTGAACGGATTCTGCGCGCTGGATCTGGATCAGCAGGCGTTTCCGGTGGGAATGTGCACCCGCACGCTGCTGGGCAGGGCCGAGGTGGTGCTGTGGCGAATCGCGCCCGAGGTTTTCCACGTCGATGTCCCCCGGTCTTTCGTGCCGTATGTCTGGGCGTGCCTGGAGGAGGCGCGGCTGGAATTCACCGATGCCGATCGTGCCGGCCCGTTGAAAATAAGTCCCTTGAAATAAGTCTTGTCCTTCCTGGGCCGAGTCCTGTATAAAGGACGAACGGCTGAACTTTTCAGCCGGGGCAAGATCCCTATTTCGCGTTGCTATGTGGCTCTGGTCTCATCGCCGCGCGCCGTTCTCTCCCCAATTGAAAAGTAAGATATCCCGCATGTGCGCGGGATTTGGCCAGTTGCGGAGACTTCACGTGGCTTCAGGCACTGTAAAATGGTTTAACCCCCAGAAGGGTTTCGGTTTCATTCAGCCGTCCGACGGCTCCAAGGACGTGTTCGTCCACATCTCGGCCGTCGAGCGTGCTGGCCTCAAGACCCTCAACGAGGGTCAGACAGTCAGTTTCGAACTGGAGCGTGGACAGCAGGGCAAGACCTCCGCCGTCAATCTTCAGGCAAGCTGACATGTCGGGCGGCGCCTCGTGCGCCGTCCCTCTTTTTCGGGCCCTTACGTTGCAGGAGGAACGCCAATTGGCCGAATACAAGTTTGCGGCCGGCGACAAGGTCGCACTGATGACGAACAGTTCCAATGTCAATGTCCGGCCTGGGATCTACACGATCGTCCGCAGGATGCCGGCGTCCAGCCAGGGCTGCCAGTATCGCGCGAAAAGCGCACTCGATAACCACGAACGCGTTGTCGATGAGGCACAGCTTCGGCGAGCCTGAGATCAGGCGTTCTCAATACCTCAAATCCTGCGAGTCATGCGCAAAAGCGGACGCAAGCCGCGCCGCTGTTTGGTCCACGGACGGCGCGTTTGATCGACCGAGATTGGCAGCCCCGCTGAACCGGCAAAGTTCACGGTCGATCTGGTGAGTGTTTCGATCGCGCACGCCGAAAGTAGTAGCGTGACCCTCCGGTTGTAAGCGCCGCAGGGTCCCTGCCAAGGCCCCAACATTCCCCCCCGCCCGCAAAT
>Ga0302320_10031438_pt1 | contig 10066 bp, 10 predicted proteins | sample Bog_T0_3_FD_202130 | JGI IMG/M metagenome (GOLD analysis project Ga0302320, IMG submission 202130) | Peat permafrost microbial communities from Stordalen Mire near Abisko, Sweden - Bog_T0_3 | ecosystem: Environmental > Terrestrial > Soil > Wetlands > Peat | place: Sweden: Abisko, Stordalen Mire...
CAGCCGCCTGAGAGGGGCCAGCTTGCTCCGGGCTACGCCCTCCGCAAGCTGGCCCCTCTCAACCAACAAAAACAAGAACCAACTACCCTGAGGAATGGGATTCTACAGAAGATTTAGGACTTGACTGACACTGACTCCCGATGCGGCGGAGGAATTGCAATGAAAGTGCTTCTATCTGGTTGCTTGTTAGCCGTCTCTTCGGCAATCTTAGCCGGGTGCCACTCGACTGAGTCCGTCTCACCGGCAACCGCGCAGACCGTGCAGGCGCGTGTGGTGGAAAGCCGGCAGCAAGAGGCTCCTATAATGATGCGCGCCACCGGAACGCTTCACGCGCGAGAATCGGCGACCATCTCGACGCAGGTGATGGGGCGCATCCAGCAGGTTCTGGTGCATGAAGGCGACGAAGTGCGAGCGGGACAGACCCTTGCCATACTTGACGATGCTACCCTGCGCTCGGCAAGCGAGCAGGCGCAGGCCGGAGTCAAGGCCGCCGAGAACCAGCAGGCAGCGGCGCAGGCAGAGGCCTCGCTTGCCGCCAGCACGCTCGGTCGCTACAAACAATTGCAAGCCGAGAAAAGCGTCAGCCCGCAGGAGATGGATGAGGTCACACGGCGGGCCGAAGCCGCTCGCTCGCGGGTAGATGCAGTGCGTGCGCAACGCGATGCGGCCAAAGCGCAAGAGAGCGGCGCTCGCGCCATGCTGGGCTATACGCGTTTGAGCGCGCCCTTCGCCGGAGTGGTTACGGCGAGGATGGCCGATCCGGGTACCATGGCCGCTCCGGGCGTCCCACTACTTCAGGTGGATAGCAACAGCCCTTTGCAGCTTCAGGCCACCATCGATGAGTCCGCAATTGGAAGCATTCGCAAGGGCATGAAGACCTCCATCGTGATCGACGGCGTGCCCAAGGACGAGCTCTCGGGCACAGTTGCCGAGGTTGTTCCCGCAGCCGATCCGTCCAGCCACAGCTTCCTGGTCAAGATCGATCTTGCTCCTTCCACGCAACTGCACGCCGGTATGTACGGCAGCGCGGAGTTTGCAACCGGCACGCATCAGGCAATTCTCATGCCGCGCTCGGCGGTGGTTCTTCGCGGCTCTCTGTCCTGCATCTATGTTCTCGACGCAAATGGCATAGCGCAACTTCGCTCGATTACGCTGGGCGCACCGCAAGGCGAGATGGTGGAAGTGTTGTCGGGCGTCTCCGCTGGAGAAAAGCTGGTTGACCTTCCCGGTGACCGGGATCTGGCTGGCAAAAGAATCGAGGCACAGCCATGAAGCAGGAACCCATAAAGCAGGACCTCGGCATCGCCGGCCGTCTTGCGCATACATTTCTCAACTCCAAGCTCACACCGCTTTTCATCGCCGCATCGCTGGCGCTCGGAATCTTCTCAGTGGCAATCATTCCGCGCGAAGAAGAGCCGCAGATCCTTGTTCCCATGCTGGACATTGCCACCGCAATGCCAGGCGCATCTCCGGCAGAGGTGGAGCAGCGCGTTACGTTGCCGATTGAAGAGTTGGTCCATCAGATCTCTGGCGTCGAATACGTCTATTCCACTTCGATGCCCGGACAAAGCCTGGTCATCGTCCGCTTCCTGGTTGGAACGCCTCAGGAAGACGCGCTGATCAAGGTGTATAGCAAGCTCTACTCGAACTTTGACCGGATGCCGCCGGGGGTTTCGCAGCCGCTGATCAAGGCCCGGTCCATCGATGATGTTCCCATCCTTTCACTCACTCTGTGGGGCGAACACTACAACGGCTATCAGCTTCGCGCCATTGCGGACGAGGTGCAGCATAGCATTCAGCAAGTTGACAATGTCTCGGAGACGAAGATCATTGGGGGACTTCCGCGCACCATGCGCGTTGTGCTGAGCACCGCAAAGCTGAATGCCTACGGATTGTCGCCCATGGCCATCGTCGGGCATCTACAGGCCGCCAATGCCAGCGTACAGGCGGGCAGCTTTGCCGAGAACAACAGCGAGATTCGCGTGGATGCAGGCAATCTATTTACCAAGCGTGAAGACCTTGAAAGTGTTGTGGTGGCCGTGGATCACGGTCGTCCCGTCTATCTGCGCGATGTCGCAGACAAGATTGTGGACGGCCCTGCCGATCCAGCCGATTATGTTGTCTTTGGAACAACCAACGCCAGCGCGGCTGCGCATCAGGCACCGAGGCAGTATCCCGCTGTAACGATTACCGTGGCCAAGCGCAAGGGCACCAACGCAACAGACATTTCTAATGCGGTGATGAAGCGCGTCCATGAGATGCAAGGCGTAACTCTGCCCAACGATGTGACCGTAACAACTACGCGCAACTACGGCGAGACGGCCAAGGCCAAATCGGATGAGTTGCTGGAACACCTTTTGCTGGCGACACTCTCCGTCACGCTGCTGGTTGCGATCTTTCTTGGATGGCGCGAATCGGGTGTGGTGCTTCTGGCCATTCCAGTCACTCTTGCGCTCACCATGTCGGTTTTCTATCTGCTTGGCTACACCATCAACCGGGTAACCCTGTTTGCTTTGATCTTCAGTATCGGCATTCTCGTCGACGATGCCATTGTCGTCGTCGAGAACATGGTGCGCCACTTCCGGCTTCCAGAGAATTACGACCGACCGATGAGTGAAGTCGCGGTCGAGGCGGTCGCCGAGGTTGGCAATCCAACCATTCTGGCCACCTTTGCCGTCATCGCCGCAGTGCTGCCAATGGCGTTTGTCCGCGGCCTGATGGGACCCTATATGCGGCCCATTCCCGTCGGCGCTTCGGCGGCCATGCTCTTCTCGCTGATGGTTGCCTTTGTGGTTTCGCCCTGGGCCGCGCTGCGGCTGCTTGGCAAGCATCTTCAAGGGGCTAAGCTACTTGAACCAGAGACCGAGAACTGGCGGACCAGGCTTTATCGCCGCATCATGACGCCGCTTATTCAATCCAAGCGCAATCGCGCCCTGTTTTTTATTGGAGTGACTGTTCTGTTTCTTGTCTCGGTGGCGCTGGTTCCGCTGGGATTGGTGCGCGTCAAGATGCTGCCATTCGACAACAAGAGCGAATTGCAAGTTGTCATCAATATGCCAGACGGCACGCCGCTGGAACAGACAGCGCGCGTTGCACAAGCGCTTGGCGATGAGCTTGCGCGGCAGCCGGATGTACTGAACTACCAGACGTACACCGGAACCTCCGGCCCCTATAACTTCAACGGGCTTGTGCGCCACTACTATATGCGCCGCCAGCCGAATCAGGCCGACATTCAGGTGAATCTTTTGCCGGCAAAGCAGCGCAGCGTCCAGAGCCATGCCATTGCAAAACGGTTGCGACCGCTGCTTAACGCCATCGGCAATCAGTATGGCGCGCGCATTCAGGTGAGCGAGGTTCCGCCCGGACCGCCGGTCGTTCAGACGCTGGTTGCAGAGGTCTACGGTCCCGATCTGGATGGTCAGACTCAGATCGCGCGGCAGATCAAGTCGATCTTCCAGCACACTCCGGGTGTTGTCGACACCGACTGGTACGTCGAAGACCCTCAGCCGAGGCTGGTGATGCGCGTGGATGAGGTCAAGGCCGCACAGCATGGCATCGCGGTATCCGACGTAGCCCACGCGCTGGCACTTGCTCTATCGGGGACTCAGGTCGGCTTGCTCCACGATCAGGCAGCGCGCGAGCCTGTGCCCGCGATGGTCGAAGTTGACCGCGCGGATCGTTCCTCCGAGCAGGGGCTGGAGAGTATCCGCTTGCCCGGTGCGGATGGCGGTATGGTCTCTCTACGCGAACTGGTGATCGTCGATCACAAGACGATCGAGCGCAGCATCTATCACAAGAATCTGCATCGCGTGGTCTATGTTACAGGCGATGTTGCTGGGGCGGAAGAAAGCCCGGTCTATGCAATCCTCAAGATGAACAAGGATCTCGACCATCTCACGCTTCCGGCTGGATACACGCTGGCTCGCTACAATGCGTCGATGCCGGAGTCCACGAACCATTACTCGATGAAGTGGGACGGCGAATGGCACATCACCATCGAAGTCTTTCGCGATATGGGGCTGGCATTCGCCGCGGTGCTCATTCTCATCTACGTCCTCGTGGTTGGCTGGTTCCGATCCTTCATTGTGCCGCTGATCATCATGGCTCCGATTCCGCTTACCCTGGTGGGCATCATGCCGGCGCACGCGATGCTGGGCGCATTCTTCACCGCTACTTCGATGATCGGCTTCATTGCCGGTGCCGGCATCATCGTGCGCAATTCGATCATTCTCGTTGACTTCATCGAGTTGCGAATTCGACAGGGAATGCCGCTGGCCGAAGCGGTGATTGATGCCGGGGCGACTCGCTTCCGCCCCATGCTGCTGACTGCGGCCGCGGTTGTCGTCGGCGCCAGCGTGATTCTCTCCGACCCCATCTTTCAGGGGCTTGCTGTGTCGTTGATTGCCGGTGCCGTCGCCTCGACCTTTTTGTCCTGGCCGACCATTCCCGTGCTTTATTACATGGTTCACTCCGGGCACAAATCCGGGCCTGAACCCGAAACTGATTCTGAAACCTACTGAGGAGACTTCCTATGACCGTTGAACGCGCCCTACGATTGATGGCGGGCTTTGTAATTCTGCTATCGCTTATCCTCGCTCACTATTTTTCACCCAACTGGCTCTGGCTGACCGCATTCGTCGGCCTGAACCTCTTCCAGTCGGCCTTCACAAACTGGTGTCCAGCCATGAGTATTTTTCGCGCCACGGGGATGAAAGATGTGGACTGCTTCCGCGGGAAGTGAGAATGACATGAATGATCGTCTGATGAACGTGATGTACCGATTGGAGGCAAGCCGTCCAGGAGCCGAATTGGCCCTCGCGATTGCCTTGCTGCGTGCCTGGATTGCTTCGGATTCCGAAACGGAGATGCCGCATTCGCGAGAGTGGTTGAAGACAATCTGCCCGATTTGCCTTGACATGATCGAAGCCACGAAGATTGTGAGCGACACCGAGCGTCAATGTATTCAATGAAATCGGCTTACTTTACGGCCACAATCTGCTCCGCTCTGCTGTAGGAGCCAAGATTGAAGACATTGACGTACCCCATGCCACTCAATAATTTCGTCGCCTTGGCGCTTCGTATCCCACCCTGGCAATGCAACAGCAACACCTGATTCTTATCCTTCAGGGGCAGAGGCGATCCGGATTCAATCTGCTGAAGCGGAATGTTCATCGCATTCGGCAGATGGCCTGCGCTGAATTCAGCGGGAGTGCGCACGTCGATCACCAGTGCTCCGTTTCTGAGATACGCCAGCGCGGTTTCAGGTGCGATTTGGCTGGATTGGCCGTGCAAAAGCACGCCCCCCGCAATTACCACTACCGCCAAAGCCATGATCCAACTCATTGTGTCAACTCTGATCCAATTCATCATGTCAATCCTCCGTTGTCAATTGAAAACAAACATACAGAATCACCGCCAAAGCATCTTCCTTGCGAATACAATTGCCCATTAAGATTGGATATTTCCCGGATACTTCAACGCGAGGAAAGTTGCCCACGCATGAGCAAGTTCAGTTCCATCGGATGAGGTCAGTACCGCCTCAGTTCTCGTCAAGCGTTTGTTTTGACTGTCAATCCACCCCCGAATACAGACCATCATTCCTGAGGTTACGTGCTGTCGAAAGCGGACACGGAGTTCGGCCGTGAGCGCTTTGACTCCTGATTCGGCTACTACTTTGGACATAGCTTCATCAAGGACAGTGCTGACGATTCCTCCATGAACAATACCCTGAAAGCCTTCCAGTTCTGATTCTGGAATCCACTCGGCGGCCATCTCTCCGGCTTCGTTTCTTTGAAATTGCAGACGCAAGCCACGGGAATTGTCTGACCCGCAAGCAAAGCACGACGATTGTGAGCGAGCGCCGAGGCGTATCTCCGGCTTGCTGCTGACTAGCTCTTGAAGCATGACTCTCCTCAACTTTAAACTGGTGCCGCACACATGATCAGCTAATTCGGTAGCCAAGGCCATTCTGGGCGTCCGGGCATCGAATCCAATTGATTGTCACGCACGCCTACGAATGCGAGACACGATACGTGCTATATCCCCCCGAAAGATTGCGCGCTTGCAAACCATGCTGAGACAGAATACGGCAAGCGTAGTAGGCGCGCTGCCCTACGCCACAGTTGATCCATATCTCTCTGTTTGTGGGCAACTCGCCCAGATGCGACCGCAGTTGCCCCAGCGGAATATTGACCGAACCTGGAATCGATCCAGCTTTAAACTCGTGAGGTTCACGCACGTCCAGGAGAAACGCTTCCGTGGAATCCAGCTTGTCCCAAGGCGCAATCTGAGCATCGCCGCGCACTATATTGGCCGCAATCATGCCCGCCATGTTCACTGGATCTTTTGCTGCGCCGTACTGGGGCGCATAGCAGAGTTCAGCCTCTTCCAGATCGAAGACGGTAGCCTTCATCTGTATTGCCGTTGCGATCACGTCGATCCGGCGTGCTACACCTTCTTCACCCACGGCCTGCGCGCCCAGCACCAGACCATCCGATTTGCGGAAGAGCAGTTTTAGATGAATGGCTTGCGCACCCGGATAATAGCCGACGTGATTTCCAGGGTGCAGATAGATACTCTCGAAGTCGTCCAGCCCGGCTCGACGCAGAGATTTTTCTGTCGCGCCTGTCAGCGCCACAGTCAAATCAAAGAAGCCGCAAACCGCTGTCGCCTGGACGCCTTCGAAATGCGCATCGCGTCCGCAGATAGCATCGGCAGCCACGCGCCCCTGGCGATTGGCCGGCCCCGCCAGAGGGATCAGTTCCCATTGGCCAGTGACACAATTCCTGACTTCAACAGCATCGCCAACAGCCCAGATGCGCGGATCGCTGGTACGCATTTGACTATCAACGCGGATGCCACCCCGTTCACCCATATCCAGATCAGCATCCCGAGCAAGCGTAGTCTCTGGACGGACTCCGATGGCCAGCACCACCAGGTCAGCTTCATAAGCTTTTCCGCTTCGCGTATGAACACTCAGTCCGCCGTTACTGCCTTGTCTAAACTCCTCTACGGCGTCGGCCAGCGCAAGCGTTACTCCGCGTGACTCCAGCCGCTGCTTGGCATACTCAGCCATCTCTGGATCGAGCGGAGGCATCACTTGATTGGCCAACTCCACAATCGTCACTGCGATTCCACGATGGGCAAGGTTTTCCGCCATCTCAAGACCGATAAATCCGCCGCCCACGACAACTGCCTTGCGCGGTTTCTTCTCATCGATCCAGTGTCTGATCTCCCTGCTATCAGGAACCGTGCGCAGTGTAAAAATGCCTGGAAGATCGATTCCCGGCCACGGTGGGCGGATAGGCGCCGCGCCCGGAGACAGCACCAGTGCGTCATAGAGTTCGCTGTATTCGCGCCCTGTCTCCAGATTGCGCACAGAGACAGTTGACGCAGTCCGGTCAATCGCGAGGACTTCGTTCCGCGTACGCACCTCGACGTTGAATCGTTCGCGGAACAATGTAGGCGAGGCCAGCAAGAGCTTGGACTCTTCCTGAATTACGTTGCCGACATAGTACGGCAAGCCGCAATTGGCAAAGGAGACGTAGTGCCCGCGCTCCAAAATGATGATCTCCGCGTTTTCGTCTTGCCGCCGAAGACGTGCAGCGCAGGTCGCGCCACCAGCAACTCCTCCAACGATGACCACCCGTTTATTCGCCATGTTCACTCCATGAACCCTATGCTAAATCGGCAAACTCAGTGACTGCAGACGTGCTCACAAAGGTGCTCGACCGACACCAGCGTTCCATCCAGATACTTGCGGACAAGAGTAGCAACACTCTCAGCAGGCGCACCCGTGATGACTTCAATCGAAGCCTCCTGAAACAGTGAAAGTGCGCGCGCTCCCATACCGCCAGCGATAACAACGGTCACGCCGCGCTCCTTGAGCCATACCGGCAACAGGCCTGGTTGATGCTCCGGAGCAACCAACTCCGTTGTGGCAGTGACCTCCTTTGTCTTGGGATCAACGTCAACAAGTGCGAACTTCTCACAGTGCCCAAAGTGTGGATTCAGACAGTCCCCGGTAGTAGGAATTGCAATTCTCATGTGAACATTTCCTTTCTTCAACAAATCGGTTATAGGAGAGGACGAAGATAATGGGATTTCAAGCATTTATCGACAATCCTGCTGATAGACACTTCCTCGCAATCCGCCGATTTCACGACAAAACCTCAACACACCCATCTTCTTGTCCATTTCGAGTGCCGCATTCTTAAAGGTGCGAACTACACCTATATACTATCGGTACCGCCTCTGAACGGCAAGGGGCCGGTGATGTGGCCAGGTGCATTTCACATCTATTTCAATTTGTGATAAGGTGAAGCCGTCGGCTAGCGGAAGCGTGAAGCCTGATGGAGGGTCGGAGTGCCACGAAAGGTATGTGCGCGTCACGGCAAGAATTACCCTTGCTCCTGCGGCATGGGAAATCTTTATCGATTTGTGGAGCCGCTCGTCTTGCACCTTCTCAAGAAGAAGGGCCATGCGTATGGCTACGACCTCTGCGCGGAACTGCAGGAGCATGCCCTCACGGATACAGCAATTGAGAAGGCCGCTCTCTACAGGACTCTTCGGCAGTTGGAGGCAAACGGAAATGTCAAGTCCGAATGGGAGACGAACAAGGCAGGTCCAGCGCGCCGGGTGTACAAGATCACCAAGCAAGGCGAACAGCACCTGGAGGAATGGGCAGCGGTGCTGGAACACCTTTCACAATCCATGACACACTTTGTGTGCGAGGTCCGCAAGACCCTGCTCAAGCCGGCAACGAAGAGAACCAAGTCCTCATGACGCCTGGCCTGGTCCCCTTGGCCTGCCCGATCTTTTGTACCTGTGGAATTGTTAGTGTAGCGCGTCGCACACGTGCGCGGGAATATACTGACATAGTTCTCGATGACCCCATGCCATGCGACCAGAACTGATCCGAGCCACCGATCTCTTGCGCCGCAACACGCCTGAAGCTGTTGAAGAGGCGATCGGGTTGCTGCAAAACACAGTCTATTCCTTCAGTATGAAGATCTGTGGGCATCCGGAAGACGCGGAAGACGCAATGCAGGAGGTGCTTTCCCGTTCCCTGGGTCACTTGGCCAATATCCAAACTCCGCAGGAACTGGCTGTCTGGCTGTATACGGTTACCAGAAACCGCTGTTGGCGCATGCGTCGCAAGAGCGCTCACGCTCCTGTTAACATTCTCTCGCTCGACGAGTTGATGCCGAACGATGAGGAGTTGGGGCGGTTGTTGCAGGATGCCGCGATGGGCCCGGAAGGCAACCTGCTTAAAGGCGAGCAGCACCATCTTCTGCATCTGGCTATTCTGCGCATCCCGGCGCCATTGCGCATCGTTCTCGTGCTTCACGACATGGAAGAGTTGGCGACCGAGCAGGTGGCGCAGATTCTCGGACTGCGGCAGGGAACGGTGCGCATTCGTCTTCACCGGGCACGCCTATTTGTTCGCAAGGAGATGAACCAACTTCTAAGCAACACTTCCGGACATTCGAATAACGGCGCACCCATCGGGAAAAAACGCAAGGGTTCTGCCTCCAAGGGCGGCAAACGCCCCGCGGAATGCCACGATCTGTTTGCCAGCCTCTCCGAATATCTGGATGGAAGACTGGAACCTCTCACTTGCGACCAGATGCGGGGACATATCGAGGCGTGCCCGTCCTGTGTTGCATTTCTGCGCGACTTGCGAGCGGCCATTGATCGTTGCCGCTCCCTGGAAATATCCTGTGACCCAACCATCGCGCTTCGATTGCGCTCCATGCTTACACAGGAATATCTGCGTATGTTGATTGTGCCGGGCGCGGCAAATGTAACCGTCAATTCCAATTGAATTGCCACCATTCTCTCTTTCCCCAAATGAAAAAGGACGGCCATTGCCCTCGAAACGCGGCACGGATTCAGGCCAACTCGTGGAAGGCCGTTTCTCAACCCACAAACCGGTGTTCTAGAGCATTTCTCTCATAGGTGTACACCGTATCCAGAGAACCTGAACCAAGCCTGAGCGTTGTCCGTCGTGATCTGTGGGAGCAGATCCGTAATGGCCTGATCGAGAACCTCTTTGGTTCGTGCC
>Ga0302320_10031439_pt1 | contig 10066 bp, 10 predicted proteins | sample Bog_T0_3_FD_202130 | JGI IMG/M metagenome (GOLD analysis project Ga0302320, IMG submission 202130) | Peat permafrost microbial communities from Stordalen Mire near Abisko, Sweden - Bog_T0_3 | ecosystem: Environmental > Terrestrial > Soil > Wetlands > Peat | place: Sweden: Abisko, Stordalen Mire...
CCTGCGTGTGCACACCCTTGGTCGCGTAGAGATCCTTGATCCCGAGAGGAAGTCCCTCGAGCGGGCCGGCTTCGCCTCTGGCGAGCCGCGCGTCGCTCGCACGCGCGGCGTCGAGCGCAGAATCGGCAGTCACGGCGACATAGGCGTTGAGCGCCTTGGCCGCCTCGATCGCGTCGAGATGAGCCGTCGTCAACTCGACGCTCGAGATCTTGCGCGCTTTCAGTGCGTCGCGCGCCTCGGCGAGCGTGAGGGTGGTGAGGTCGGTCAATGCTTTCGAGTCCCTGATCGGGTTGAAACCTGTGCGGCCGACGATCACTCGACGACCTTCGGCACGAGGAAGAAGCCGTCCTCGGTGAGCGGCGCGTTGGCGAGCACGGACGCAGCGATCTCGCCGTCGGTCACGACATCCTCGCGCATCGGCAGTTTCATCGGGATCACCGAGGTCATCGGCTCGACGCCGGAAACGTCGACTTCGCCGAGCGCTTCGACGAACGAAAGGATCGCATTGATCTCGCCTTGCAGATGCGGCAGTTCGTCGTCGCGGACGGCGATGCGCGCCAGATGCGCGATGCGACGAACGGCGGCGAGATCTACAGCCATCGAAATCTCCAGGAAAGCCCACGCCTGTATCGGGCCGCGCCCCTATACATCGCAGGATCCGCCGTTGCAACGCAAGGCGAGCCGCGGGCCATTCGACAGCGGAACGCCGCCGTGATAGCCGGCTCACTCATGTCAAAACCCGTTTCTATCGACGACCTCGCCGCGCTCCTGCCGCCGAAGGCGCGGCTCATCGGCCTCGACGTCGGAACCAAGACCATCGGCCTCGCGCTTTCCGACATCGAGCATCGGCTCGCCTCGCCGCTCGTCACCATCAAGCGGACGAAGTTCGCCATCGACGCCGACGCGCTGATTGCCGAGATCGTCAAGTTCGACGTGTTCGCGCTCGTCGTCGGCAATCCGATCGCGCTCGACGGCGCCGATACGCCCCGCGCCCAAGCCGCGCGCGCTTTCGCGCGGAATTTTTCTGCGCGCCGGGACCTGCCTACCCTATTCTGGGACGAAAGGTTCTCCACGGCCGCCGTGGAGCGCGACCTCATCGCCAACGACGTGTCGCGGGCCAAGCGCGCCGAAGTGATCGACAAGATGGCGGCCGCCTATATCCTGCAGGGGGCGCTCGACGCCTTGGCGCGCATCGCGGCGCAACGCGAAGCGTGATTGACGCCTTGGATGATTGACGTTACGGAAGCACTAAAACGGCTGGGAATTTGTAGTATGAAAGCTTAACCGCGGCGCTCGGATGTGGATGTGATTTTCAACCGAAGGTTGAGTTTGACGTTGAAAGTGGGTCTGATCCCCTTGAATTTGAGGTTGCGCGCGGCCTAGAATCAGAAGTCGAAATTTGCAGCCGGCGCGATCCCTCAGGCGTCGAAGAAAGGGGACAATCAATTGTCCGACAAAAAAGACTCCGGAGGCGGTGCAAGGTTGGACTCCGGCGAGGACGGGGGCCGAGCTGTGGCGCGCTATCTCGCCGACATGACCGGTCAGTTGGAGTCGATGGCGCGTTCGGCCAAACTCGAATTGCTAGCCTATTTACTCGCCATGGCGCGAGCCGAGGCCGAGGCGGTTTCGCTGGACGCGGCCACGACCGTTGAGGACCGCTGAGGGGGCTCGGCGCCCCGCGTCAAGACCGGAAGTTCTTAGAACCTGCTGAAATTGAGCGTCTCGCTGGCGGGCTGTAACGTCAGCAGAGCTACCCGGTCGCCGCCCGAATGTTCGATGCGCCCGGCGACATCCAGCAACATCACGGCGACGCGTACTCTTGCAACATCCAGATCGGCGGCCTGAGCGAGATCGTCGAGCGACACCGGCGAGGGTCCGAGCAGGCTCTCGATCAACTGCACCGTCGCTTCCTCGCCGAGATCGTAGGCGGGCGGCGTAGCTTCGTCGAACCGATGGCCGACTTTCGCCTTCGGGATGTCGTCGGGATTGACGCCGAACAGCGGCTGCTCGGTCCACAGCGGCTCTTCCGCGTCGTCGGGCTCCTCGGCGAGTGCGGAATAGGCGTGTTGATCGCGCAATTCGTCGAAGGTCTGGATCGCGTCGTCGACGCGCGCGCAGATTTTTGCTCCCGCGCGCAACATGTCGTTGGTCCCCTCCGCGCGCGGATCGAGCGGCGAACCCGGGACAGCCAGCACCTCCCTGCCCTGTTCTATGGCGAAATTCGAGGTAATGAGCGAACCGGAGCCTCGCGCGGCCTCGACGACGATGACGCCGAGCGACAGGCCGGAGACGATGCGGTTGCGGCGCGGGAAGTCGCGTCCGCGCGGCTCCCATTCCAGCGGCATTTCGGAGACGACGGCCCCGAACTCGGCGATGCGCGCCAGCAGCGGCCCCGCCTCGGGCGGATAGGGTTTGGCGTGCCCGCCGGCGAGCGCGCCGATGGTTCCGGTGTTCAGGCTGGCATGATGGGCGCGCAGGTCGATGCCGCGGGCCAGCCCGGAGACGACGACATAGCCGGCCTCGCCCAACGCGCGCGCCAATCTATCGGCGAAGGCGAGCCCGGCGGCGGATGCGTTGCGCGAGCCGACGATGGCGACGGACGGTTGATGCAGCGCCTCCACCCGTCCCCGCAACGCGAGGATCGGCGGCGCCGTATCGATCTGGCGCAGCAGATGGGGATAGTCGGGCTCGCCGCGCGCGACGAAGCTTACGCCTAGCCGCCGCGCAGCGGCCATCTCGCGCTCCACTTCCTCGACGCTGGCGATGCGGATCGGCCGGCGCAGGCCGCCGCGGCGCGCGAGATCGGGGAGAGCCTCCAGCGCCGCGCGGGCGCCGCCCATTTCATTCAGCAAAGCGAGAAAGGTGCGCGGTCCGACATTCTCCGAACGAATGAGGCGCAGCCAGTCGAAGCGCTGCTCGTCGCTCAGTTTGACGCCTCGCGAGACCGTCGCCATCTCAGCCCTTGCTTCCGATGCGCGACTCGGTCCCCGCTTTCAGTCTGGCGATATTGGCCGAGTGCTTGATCCACACGATCACCGCGAGCGCGCCAAACACGAGGGCGACGAGGCCCTGGCCCAGCGCGAGGGCCGCGACCGGCGCAGCGACGCTCGCGACCAGCGCCGCCGCGCTCGAATAGCGCGTCGTGGACGCGACCAGCAGCCAGACGACAGCGAAGACGAGCGCCGCCGGCCATGACGCCGCGATCAGCCCCCCGAGGAAGGTCGCGACGCCCTTGCCGCCCTTGAACTTCAACCAGACCGGATACAGGTGGCCGAAGAACGCGCCCGCCGCGCCGGAGATCGCCGCCGCCTCGTCATGAAACAACGCCGCCGCGATCAGATAGGCCGCCGTCGCCTTCAAAGCGTCGAGCACGAGCGTCGCCGCCGCCAAATCCTTGCGGCCCGTGCGCAGCACATTGGTGGCGCCGATGTTGCCCGAGCCGATGGCGCGCAGATCGCCTGACCCCGCGAGCCTGGTCAGCAACAGGCCGAAGGGAATCGAGCCGAGAACATATCCGATCGCCAGCGCGAGGAGCACAAACAAGGAATTGAGAGAGATCGCCATGGGCGCCTTCGCGAGACGTTACGACAGGTGAGCCTATTCGTGCGCGATGTTTCCCGCAACCATCGTCAGCTTGACGACGCCCTCGAGCCGGGCCTCGTCGAACGGGGTGTTGCGGCAGCGCGAATGCAGCTTGGCGGGGTCGAGCACATAGGGCTCTTCCGGGTCGAAGCGGATGAGATCGGCGGGCGCGCCGACATCGAGCCGCCCCGTCGGCTGGCGGAGAATTTCGGACGGGCGCAGAGCGAAAGCGGCGAACATCCGGTTCAACGTCAACGCGCCCGACGACACCATGCGCAGGCCCGCCGACAGCAGCGTCTCGACGCCGATGGCGCCGGCCGCCGCTTCGCCGAACGGCAGCCGCTTGGTCTCGACGTCCTGCGGATCGTGATCGGAGACGACGACATCGATGAGCCCCTCGGCGAGCGCGGCGACGAGCGCGAGCCGCTCCTGTTCGCTGCGCAGCGGCGGAAACACCTTCAGGAAGGTGCGGTAGTCGCCGACGTCGATTTCGTTGAGCGTGAGATTGTTGATCGAGACGCCCGCGGTAACGGCGAGCCCCGCGTCCTTGGCGCGGCGCAGCGCCTCCAGCGACAGCGTGTTGGAGACCAGCGCGGCGTGATAGCGCCCTCGCGTCAAAGCGGCGAGTCGCAGATCGCGGTCGAGCACGACCGTTTCGGCTTCGCGCGGCACGCCTGACAGCCCCAGCCGGCTCGCGCGCTCGCCCTCCGCCATCACGCCGTCGCCGGTGAGCCCCGCGTCGGCGCAATCGTGCAGGATGAGCGCATCGAAGTCGCGGGCGTAGGTCATCGCGCGGCGCATCGTCTGCGCGTTGGCGATCGAACGGGGACCGTCGGAGAAGGCGACGGCGCCGGCTTCCCTCAGCAGGCCGATCTCGGCAATCTCGCGTCCCTGCAGCCCCTTGGTGATCGCGGCGCAGGGCAACACCCGCACCCGCGCGGCGTCGCGCGCGCGGCGCAGGATGAAGTCGACGACGGCGGGGTCGTCGACTGGTGGATTGGTGTCCGGCCGCGCCACCAGCGTGGTCACGCCGCCGGCCGCGGCCGCCGCGCTCGCGCTCGCAATCGATTCGCGATGCTCCGCCCCCGGTTCGCCGATGAAGGCGCGCATGTCGACGAGGCCCGGCGCGACGACATCGCCCGCGCAATCGATGATTCGCGCCTCCGCCGGCAGGTTGGCGCCCGTCACCTGCGCGCCGACGCCGACGATGACGCCGTCGACCACATAGACGCCGCCGACCGTCTCCCGATTCGCTTTCGGATCGACGAGACGGGCGTTGACGAGGGCGATGGGGCGCATCTGGGGCATGGGCTCGCGCTTAGCCGCGGGGCAAAGCGAACGCAAGGCGCGGAGTGTCGCGTGTCGCGCAAACATGCAAAAACCGACTTGCCTCCCCCGACAAAACCGTCTACACGCCCCTCCGTTCCGCTGGGACTTAACGTCCCATCGCAGCTAACCGCGCGCCCGTAGCTCAGCTGGATAGAGCACTAGACTACGAATCTAGGGGTCGGGAGTTCGAATCTCTCCGGGCGCGCCATTTTCGACACCACTCGGAACAGAACTGCGAACACTTGGCTGTAGCGCGGTATGAATGCCGAGCATGCCGGAAATGCTGGTGAGCACGTCAACGTCGAGAGTCACGGCGCGATGATCCAGCGCCGGTTTGGTCCAGCCGTGATTGGTCGAGCGCGGCGGATAGCCTTGACGGTTGGCGCGACGCCGACCGAAAGGCAACTATCGCACGGCGGGAAAAAATCCACATTTCTTTGACAAATCGTTCCTTATATGTTCTTTTCAGGGGTGTCGAGAATTCCTGAAGCTGGGAAAGCAAGTGCGCCATTTCCGTCTCTGCCGACACGGCGTCGACTGCGACGCCACGGGCTTGGCCATTGGCGGCGTAGCGTTACTGGTACGCGCCTGCGGAACCTCGGGGCCGTGGCGCGTCCGCGAGATAAGCGACCTGGAGCGTGACCTGAGCGAGGTGTACGGGACGCCGATCTATATTGAGAGGAAACTCGCCGGTCTCAGCCTCGTCGCCGACGCCTTGACCCGCAACGACTTGGCGCGGGCGCAAGTGGCGGCGTTGCTGCTTCAGTTTCCCGATCCGCCCGTACTGGCAAAAGCGGCGCGCGGAGATATACTCGACGAAGAGTTGTTGCTCAGCGGATTGCTCAAGGACGAAGACTTCGAGACCCAGCATCCGAGAACCGGGACGCCGCCCAATCCAGGCCAATTCGCGTCCAAGCCCAAACCGGATACACAAACTCCAGCGAGCCGGCCGACCGGTTGGAGCTGGCCTTCCCGCGAAGCAAATGCGATTATTCGTGGCGTCTACAAAGATTTTCTGGAGAAGTCGCTCGAACGGCCGCCCGCAGAAGGCGGCGAGGTTCGCGGCGCGATAGCCTTGGCCGATCTAGCGCTGGCGGTATGGGATGCGTTACAGAGGGGCGCGCCCGGCGACGATTTCGATTCGTGTCGGCGCCTCGTCGACGCCCAGCTCGGGGCCGCATCCAGCCTGCCGCAGACCCTGGAGCAGTTGCAAGTCAAACCCTGCGACGACGCGGAGGGTTTCGAGCTGCATCACATCGTCGAGCAGACGCCGGCGAACCTGTCCAAACTCGAGGAATTCGAACGCTGGATAGTGCAGAAGTTTGGCGCCGACGTGATACTCGATCCGAGCAATACGGTTTGGATTCCGAGGCTCCTCCACGAACAGATTTCGGCCAGCTATAGCGCGAAAGTCGAAGATGACTCGGCCGGTCGGACCTACCGTCAGATCGTCTCCGAAATGGATTTTTATTCGCAACGCCAAACTGGATTGCAGTCCCTGCGCGCCTTTGGAGCGCTTCAATGACCGATGCGAAGCTCGATCTCGAAACTGTCCCGATTCCCGGTCTCGTTTCCGCGTTCGCCGACTTGGCGCACGAAATTCGCAGTTCCATCCGCCCAGGCGCAGTCCTTCCGGACCCACGCCCTGAAGCGATAAAGGCGAGTTTGGTCGCCCGGATACGACCGGTCATCGCGGCCCTGAGCAAGCGCGCCACGCTCGACGACGTGCGCCCGCTTTTCGAAAGCGAGGACGACGACGTGCGCGGCATGGCGGCGACAGCGCTCGGCTTCTTCGACGACGAACTGAGGTCGGCGACCTTCGGCGGCGTCGTCTACGGCGCGCCGACAAAGGAAGCGTTGCGGTTGCTGCGGCTTGCCAGAGCGCCGGATACAGCCGATCCGCCGCTCGACCGTATGAGCGAGGAGCAGTTGTTTCAGCGAATCGTCGACGTTCTCCTGCGGCTCTACGGGACGCGGTTCTTCAATTGGCTTGGCAACGATGGTAACGGCTTTACGGGGGACAATGACGTCGACATGACCAACCGCAACCACTGGATCGGCGAAAAACTTATCGCCCTGCGCGAGCTAAAGTCACGAGGAGCGCTCACGCGGCTGCTGCCGCTCCTGGACGATCCCAATCCTGTGGTGCAAACCGGAGCGGCGACCGCCTGTCTAGGGATTGCAACGGACAGAGCCATCCCGATCCTAGAAGATCTGACGGCGAGGTGGGTCGGCAAGGGAATGGCGGACGGCCTGGAGATCTCGGCGGCGCGCGCGGCGTTGAAGAATTGGCGCGCGGGAAAACCTGTTATCTGGGGCGTCGTTTAAACAGCCTCGCTTGAGCGTCTCCCCCCGGAGCCACGACGCCTTTTCGTTCGCGTTGATCGAGGGTATCGAAGGCAACGCGGACCCACATTGCCAAGGACGATCACGGACTCGGAACTCGACGGCTGCACAGTCGACTGCGTTAAGACGTTCACCGAGGGATCGATCCCCGGCTAACGAAATCATAACGCAATTTCAATAACATAGGTGTTCGCAGTTTTGTCCTGAGTGGCGCGCCATTTTCGACACCTCTCGCAACAAAGCTGCGAACACTTGGCTGTAGCGCGGTGTGAATGGCAACGGCTGGCCTCGCACGACCGCTCGCGCGCCGACCCCGACAGCGAGGCCGAAAAAGCCGCGCCCACGCCTCGATGCCCGTGCTGCGGCGGCCGGATGATCGTCATCGAAACCTTCGAAGGCGTGCGCCCTGCGCGTTCGCCATCCCCGAACCGGATCAGGATCGACACCTGTTAGCGGCGGCGAGAAAGCGCGCTTATTCGGCGCGTGTTGGGTGACGTCGTCATGAATCCCGTTCGACCTCGTGGATGACCGAGGGCGGATTGGACGAGGTTCGTTTCGATGACGATGGGCTGTCAGCGCCTCAGGTTGGCGCTTTGAGGCTGTGGCTTGGGCTGACGCGGCGCGTACGCCGAGTTAGCGTGGGCGCTATTGAGGGCAGGCACGGCGCCGAGCCCAACTTGGCTGTTTCGCCTCGACGCCGTGCCGCACACGGTGCTGGGCACGCATGCAGGGACATTATCCTGGCAATCGCGGCGTTCGTCTACATGGCGATAGCGGCTGCGAACAACGTGACGCGCCGCCGGCGAGGCTGTTTCTTTGCGCGGATTGTCGCGCCCAGGCTTTGATCTGCGGTTGCTGCGACCGCGGCCAAATCTATTGCGCCGGCGACTGCGCGCAGCGAGCGCGGCGGCGCAAGCAAGGCGCCGCCGGACGGCGTTACCAGACCAGCCGCCGAGGGCGTGCTGCTCATGCCGAGCGAGCGCGTCGCTACCGGGCGCGTTGCAATAAAGTGACGCATCAGGGTTCACCCCAACCTGGGTCGGATGATGTTGTGTCGCTTGGCTCGCTGGCGATGGCGAGCGACGCGGTTTCCTCGGATGAACGGCTACAGCGAACAGGCTCGCACTGTCACTGGTGCGGTCGTCGCTGCCCGGATCTGGTTCGTCACGGGTTTCTGCGTCGCCGCTTGCGTCGCCCACGGCCGCCGCGACACGAGCGAGCAGGACCCGACCATGGCGATTGCGCCTGATATCGAAGCTCAGATCCTACGCTACCACCACGCTGAGAAATGGCGGGTGGGCACGATCGCCCGGCAGTTGCATGTTCACCACAGCACCGTGCGGCGGGTGTTGGCGCAAGCCGGGTTGCCCAAGGCGGGACCGCCGCCGCGCCCGTCGCAAATCGACGCCTATCTGCCGTTCATCCGCCAGACGTTGGAGACGTTCCCGACGCTGACGGCCAGCCGCCTCTATGCGATGGCGCGCGAGCGCGGCTATCGCGGCAGCCCCGACCATTTTCGCCACCTGATCGCCTGCCATCGGCCGCGACCGAAAGCCGAAGCCTATCTGCGTCTGCGCAGCCTGCCCGGAGAGCAAGCGCAGGTGGACTGGGCGCAGTTTGGCCACCTCCAGATCGGCCGGGCGCGGCGGCCGTTGATGGCGTTCGTCATGGTGCTGAGCTACTCGCGCCAGATTTTTCTGCGCTTCTTCCTGGACGCCCGAATGGAAAACTTCCTGCGCGGCCATGTCGGCGCCTTCACCGCGTGGCAGGCGTTCCGCGTGTTCTCCTCTATGACAATCTCAAGAGCGCCGTGCTGGAACGGCGCGGCGCGGCGATCCGCTTCCATCCCACGCTGCTGAGTTTCGCCGGGCGCTATCGCTACGAACCTCGCCCGGTCGCGGTCGCCCGCGGCAACGAGAAGGGCCGCGTCGAGCGCGCCATCCGCTACGCCCTCCCTACGACACCCCCCGCGGCGGCATTCTCATCCTGATTGTCGCGCCGTTCTCACCTTGATTGTCGCGCCGCATCCGAGATTCCTTCTTCGCGGCTCGCGCCTTCACGGATCTGGATGACCTCAATGCCCAGGCCGAGGCTTGGTGCAGCGGCTTGGCCGCCGACCGCCGCTGCCCCGACGAGCCACAACGCACCGTTGGCGCGGTGTTCGCCGACGAGGTGAGCCGCCTGCTGGCGTTGCCCGATAATCCCGCGCCGCTGCTTGAGCAGGCGGCGGTCTCGGTCGGCAAGACGCCCTATGTCCGCTTCGACCTGAACGATTACTCGATCCCGCACACCCACGTGCGGCGGATGCTGACGGTGCTTGCCGATACGCACGAGGTTCGCATTGTCGATGGCGCCGAGGTGCTCGCCGTTCATCGGCGCAGCTACGACAAAGGCGCGCAGATCGAGACCGACGTCCATATCCAAACCCTGGTCGAGCAGAAGCGCGCCGCTCGTCAGCACCGCGCCACGGACCGCCTCGCGCACGCCGTCCCCGCCAGCCAGACTTTGCTCGCGCGCGCCGCGGAACGGGGCTCCAATCTGGGCGCCATCACTTCCGCCTTGATCCGACTACTGGACCGCAACAGCGCCGCCGACTTGCAGGCGGCCATCCTTGAAGCGCTGGAGCGCGACGTGCCGCATCCCAACGCCGTGCGTCTGGCCCTCGAACGTCGCCGCGAGCAGCGCGGCCAGGCGCCGCAGGTCGACCTCGTGTTGCCCGAGCATGTGCAACGGCGCGACGCCCCGGTGCGGCCGCACGCGCTGGAAACCTACGACCAACTCAAGGAGCGCTCCGATGACTGACCTGGAC
>Ga0302320_10031441_pt1 | contig 10066 bp, 8 predicted proteins | sample Bog_T0_3_FD_202130 | JGI IMG/M metagenome (GOLD analysis project Ga0302320, IMG submission 202130) | Peat permafrost microbial communities from Stordalen Mire near Abisko, Sweden - Bog_T0_3 | ecosystem: Environmental > Terrestrial > Soil > Wetlands > Peat | place: Sweden: Abisko, Stordalen Mire...
TCGGCGTTGTAGCGGCCACCCTTGTAGCGCATGCCGACAACGATGAGGGCGATCACGCCGCAAGTAACGTGGGTGAGATGCAAGCCTGTGATGCTGTAAAATGACGCCCCGAACAATCCCGTTCCCCAGGGATTCTTAAAGAGGGTCATGCCCTGGTCAATGAGTTCCATCCATTCACGAATGTGGAGCACCGCGAAAATGATGCCCAGAACTGCGGTAATCATGGTCCAACGGAAGGCGCCGGCTTTGTCTCCCGCGCGCGCGGAGCGCAGTCCGATCAGCATAGTCAAGCTGCTGGTCAGAAGAATGAAGGTCATCAGCGCGACGTTGGCGATGCCGGGGAACGGCCGGGGCCAGTTGGGAGTGCCATTACGCAGAAATCCATAGGCCACCAGGCACGCGGCAAAGGTCATGGTGTCCGCGATAATGAACAGCCACATCGCCAGTTTTTTTGTAGGAATCGAAAATACCGGTCCTACCATAAGGCTGGAAGTGTGTCCTTCCATAGTCAGATCCGCTTGGCTCACGACGCCTCCTAATTGTCGAGTCGATTAAAGCTTCATCCACAGCAGCAAGAGCAGGTACAGCCAAAGAATGCCCATGAAATGCCAGTAGCGCGCGGTCGCAACCAACTGGTTCCGGCGCAGGATCGATTTACTCAGCTTGCGGATTACATAGAGCAAGCCGCCCAACCCGCCGAGCACGTGCAGCGCATGTACGGCCGTCAGCAAATAAAAAAAGGAGCTGCTTGGATTGGTGGCGAGATAGAGTCCTTCGGACCTCAGTTGCAACCATGCAACATATTGACCGGCGACAAAAAGCACGCCGAGAAACAGAGTTATGTAGAGCCAGCGCGCCGGGCGTTCAACCTCAGATCTCGGACCTCCCATGAACGCGGAGACGCGGCGCCGTGCGAATTCCAGGGTGAGGCTGCTGGCAATGAGTACAAGTGTGTTGAAGTAGAGGATCGACGGTAGAGTAAAGCTCTGCCAGTCCTGTGATGAGCCTTTGCGAACGATGAGAGCGCTGGTGAAGGCGGCAAACATCATCATGACGGCGAACATCACCACGAAGATGGCCGTCGAAGACGGTGGCGGCGAGGAGTCCAGCGTCAGATGCAGATCACCATCCGCCGGAACCAGGTTTCTTCCACCGTTGTTGCCCGAGTGCCCATGATCGGGAAAACGGCGGGGGTCGATTTGCGGCGGTTCATGTACCGTGGTTGCCATAACTGCTCAACTTCCTTTCGGCTTATACCGCTGTTCGCGGGGATTCAGTCGTCCCTCCGGGACTTGAATCGCGTAATTCAGCTCTCCCAGCGCTGAAGCGCTGGGCTAAGCTAGGTCGCCCCTCCGGGGCTTTAGTTCGGCCTAAGTCCGAAACTTTTTTGGTTCCGTCCCCGGTTGCTTTCGCCAGTTACTTTCCTTCGTTCTCCGTCTTACTTCTCTTTGTTCTCAGTCTTACTTCTTCGTTCTTCGTCTTACTTCTCTTCGTTCTCGGTCTTGACTTGCTCCGGGGAAGTCTGCATCACGTAATCGCCGACCGAACTCTGTACGCCGTATTGATAGGGATCGTGGTATACCACCGGATGCTTACCGCCAAAATTGTCGAAAGGCGGGGGCGTCGCCGTGCTCCACTCCAGCGAAGTGGCCTGCCACGGGTTATCGGGTGCGGGCGGGCCCCAGAACCGGCTGTGAATCAGGTTGTAGAGGAAAATCAACTGAGCCACACCGGTGACGAGGGCAGCGACAGTGATGAAGCGGTGTACCGGGATCAGCGGCTGCAGGAAGTCGTCTACGAAGCTCGAATAGCGGCGCACATTACCGGCCATTCCCAGGTAATGGAATGGCATGAAAATGCAATAGGCACCTACGAAGCTCAGCCAGAAATGAATCTTTCCCAGAGTCTCGTTCATCATTCTTCCGAACATTTTGGGAAACCAGAAATAGGTTCCGCTGAAGATGCCAAACATAGCCGCGACGCCCATGACCAGGTGGAAGTGGCCGACCACGAAGTAAGTCGCATGGAGCATGATATCGATGGAGGGCTGGGCCAGGAAGAAGCCGCTCACGCCGCCGCTTACGAACATCGAAATAAAGCCCAGGGCAAACAGGGACGCCGAATTGATACGCAGTTTAGAACCGTACAGACTGAAGGTCCACATCAGCACCACGATGGTGGATGGGATGGTGATGACCAGGGTGGGGAAAGAGAACGCGAGCGAGGAAAAAGGATTCATCCCGCTGACAAACATGTGATGCCCATAGACCATGTAACTCAGAACGGCCAGCGCGCCCATGGAATAGATGAGGACCCGGTGGCTCAGCATCGGCTTGCGCATGTTCGTGATGAGGATATGGGAAACGATGCCCATACCGGGGACGATCGCTATGTATACCTCGGGATGTCCGAAGAACCAGAACAGGTGCTGCCAGAGAAGAGTCGAACCTCCAGAGTGGGGCAACAATTGGTCGCTGACGACCAGACCTGACGGGATAAAGAAGCTGGTACCGGCCACGTGATCGAGAATCGCGAGGATACATGCCGGCATTAACACCGCAAATGCCGTGAGGCCCATGCACGAGGTAATGAACCAGGCCCAGGCGCTGAGCGGCAGACGCATGAGGCTCATGCCTTTGACGCGCAGATCGAGCGTGGTGGTGATGAAGTACAAAACAGGGCAATGGAAGTCATCCAAAGGACTACACCCAGGCCTTGGCCAGGACCAGCGACGGAACCCACGGCATTGAGCGGCGCATATTGGGTCCAGCCCCCGAGAGTGGGTCCATCGCTCACGAAAAATGAAGCCATGAGGACAATGAAGGCAGTACATGTGACCCAGAACGACATCATATTGAAGCGCGGGAAAGGCATGTCCTCGGCGCCGACCTGGATGGGCAGGAAGTAGTTGCCGAAAGCTGCAAAAGGCGCGGTGGTGAGCACGAAGAAGACCATGATCGTGCCATGCATGGTCATCAACTGAAGATAGTACTCAGGAGTTATCACGCCGCCGGGGGCACCATTCTTCGAAAGCAATTGCAGGCCGGGGATCGGAGCGCTGTTCCAAGCCAGGTGGATGCGCATCAGCCAGGAAAGCCCCATTCCGATATACGCGGCAACCAGCGCCAACCCGTAATACTGTTTACCAATTACCTTATGGTCGAGACTAAAGACGTATTTCCGAATGAAACTGGTCGGAGCCTGGTGCGCCGCGTGCGCTGCTACGTCGTGCATATCCTCACCTCAATAAAAATGGGTCGATCCACTCGCGCGTGAACGCGGACAGCAGAGCTACTGCATTGCCGCTTCTTTCTTCAGCCAGTCATCGAAGTCCTGCTGGGACATTACGTCGAGGTACGCCTTCATGTTGTAGTGTCCCAATCCGCAAAGCTGGGTGCAGACAATTTCGTACTTACCGATCTTGGTGGCGGTAAAATGCAGGGAAACATCCAATCCGGGAACAAAATCCTGCTGCACGCGCAACTCCCGCACGTAGAAAGAATGCCCAAGATCCTTGGAATGCATGAGGAGATGGATTTCCTTGTTCACCGGAATCGCCATCTCGGCGGTCACGATGTCGTCTTTGGAATCCGCATCGTGGTCGAGGTCGAGACCCATGTAATTCTGCGTGCTCTCGTTAATGAGTTCGGGGTGCAGGGGGCCGAAGGTTCCATCGGGACCGGGATAGCGAAAATAGAAAGCGAACTGTCCGGCCTGGACCTGGATCGGTATGGCATTGGCCGACGGCGGCGTGAGATACACGTTGGCCCACGCCTTCACTCCGAAGATTCCGAGGGCCATGACTTCCAAACCTACGACCAGGACAGCGGCGATCACCAAACCTTTGCCGCCGCCGGGGAAGTTCTTAAGCTTGGCATCGGGGCCAGGGTTGGAGAACTTCCAGATGAAAAACGCCAAAACAAACTGAGCGGCGAGGAAGGAAATTCCAGCCTCGGCCATGGTCTCCGACATCTGCTCATCGATGAGAGCGCCGTGGGTCGAGATGTCCTCGGGCGCGTCCCAAGTATGTCGCAGGATCGGAATCGCGGACAGGATCGCGATTACGACGATTGTGATCGCAAAAAATTTAGCCATAATACTTCACCTTCCGCCGGACTCTGCCGTCCGCTCTCGCCAGCTTGTTTCGGACCGGCAGAGGACTGTACCCCCGTCCTGCTGATTCGACTCTCTTACTTTGCCTCAACCCCACTTACTTCGCCTTAAAGGTGAAGTCAGCCGCTGCTGCTGCGCCTGCGGCGACCGTCACCTTTTGAGTCTGCGTACCCAATGTTTCCTGCCACGCAGTCACGGTGTAACTTCCGGCAGGTACATTCTGAATCGTGTAGGCGCCATTTTCGTCGGTGGTTGCGTAGGGACCCTTTACCACGGCGAACCAGCCACTCATCCAGGGATGGATATTGCACTTGACGTGGATCATTTCCGGGGTTTTCCAACTCTTAGTGACCGGCGCAGCTCCTGGCGGTTGCGACTGGTTCCATGGAATATTGCCGGTAAGAGGATTGGGTTCCGGGTGGATATTGTGGGCCGTCTGGTCACTGGTCTGGACTTTGAATTCCTGGCCTACGTCCATGGCCAGCACGTGGGGCGTGTACATGCAGTTCTTCTGGTCGAATACGGGTACTTGGGTGGATTTCGCGTTGGCCGCGTCGCCACTCAAACCTTCGGAAATGTAGAGAACAACATTCTCCAGGCCGTTACCCTTGCCGACAACGACATTCTCCGAATGGGCGGGATCGCTCTTGTGTGCGTTGTCGCAGAACGGATCCTTTGACATATCGATACCCCTCATATGCGGGGCCGCGCCGTCGAGTTTGACGGTGCCGGAAATTTTGCCTGCGCCGGCCGCGCTCACCTTCTGGCTAATGACTAACGCTCCAAGACCGACCAACACCAGGATGACCAAAACCGCGGCCAGCCCACGCTTGTGCTGCTGCTTCATGGCTTTTCTCCTAAATTCGAATCGTTTGGAAGGGTTCCCCTTCCGATCGTTGTTCATTGTGCTGGTGCGTTTGGATTCACGGGTTTCAGCCCGAGCTGGTTGGCAATCTGTCTCTCTTTGGCGTTGTAGGCATTGTGCGGCTGAAGGGAGCGCAGATAGAACACCAAGTCCCAGGCCTCTTCCGGTTTAATGTTGTCGGCAAATGACGGCATGGGCGTGCCATCCAGGCCGGTCATGAAAATCTTGTAGATATCGCTATCGGTGCTTCCACAGAGCGGTCGCGAGCCGTCCGTAAAGTTGAAGGGCGAGATCGGCCGACCGAGATCATCCGTGAGGGTTGAGGAAGAAGGCCCGTTGGCCATGCCCTGAACACCGTGACACTTCCAGCACTCCATCTTCCGGAACACTTCTTGCCCAGCTTTGACCCTGTCCGGCGTGATTTCCGGCTCCGCAGGGATCTGGATGGGCGTGCCAGGCTTCTCATTCTGCCAGCGCGGCGAAAAGTGTTTGATCCAAGCCACCAAGTCGGTCCGCTCCTGCTTGGTCAATACATTCCACGACGGCATATTGGAGCGATCCAAACCACGACCGATGCTGTCGTACAAATCCTGGTCCGTGGGCAACGTCCCGGTGGGGGTGGAGCGGCATTTGAAAATCGCGAGTTGGAAATTACGCGGCTGCGGGTTGATCCATGGGGCGTTCTCGCCGACGCCATCCCCTAGAGGACCGTGACAACCGACGCAGTATCGGCGATAGGGCAAGGCCGCGGCGTGAGCAGACCCACTCAGGTTGCCCACGTGACTGGAAGCGGCTGGCGAGTTCAGCCACTCCTGCTGCTGATTGGTGGTGAGTTGCGCGTACGATACAGCGGACAAACAGAGAGCGACAACCGCGCTCAACAGCAGCGACCACTTGAGTAAGTTCGTATGCATTGTCATCCCTCTCTTTAGAAATCGAAGTCAAGTCCGAACAACAATTCGCTGGTGTTTACGTTGGTGGTATTGCCAGCCGCGTTAACCGGCCCTGTGCCGTCCTGGTGGAAGAGATTGAATTCACCGAAATAGGCGAAGCCGGCCCGACTGGTCATGAACGGGTTGTAGCGGTAGCCGATGGAGTAGTTGTTGATGTTTCCGAGGCTGGACACGGTCCCAGGCGTGGCTTGTTGTTGCATTCGTTCCGCTTCGTAGACGGCCTTAAAGATCAGCTGCGGACTATAGACGTAGCGAGCTTCGAAGGTATAGCCATTCCAGATCGGAGACCGCGATCCCGCCGGAAGAGTTGTTCCCGGCGTGTTGTTCAAAGGGCAATTGGGCCCATTCGCAGGACTTGAGCAGGTTGCAGTTGCACCACCATTACCATCCGAGGCGATTGCGTTGCCATAGCCCTGCCCGAACCATGCATTATCCTCGCCGTGCTGGGTGACAACGTTGAGGTCAAAATGCGGACCTAAGTAGAATTGTCCGTAGAAACCCACACGACTGAATCCCTTGTTGCCAATTCCCGAGCCAGGGATGGGCACGGCGCCCGTGCCGCCAGAGCTATTCGTCGGATAATACGTTGCCGCCTCTCCTACAAAGGCGTACGCCCCGATACGCTGCGTCCCCAACTTGCCGGTATCAAAACCCTGGTCGAAGGTAAAGAATCCGCTATAGGAGTTGGCTCCGGTGCTCAGGTTTACGTTGCCGTCACTCGAACTGAGGAGGGAGGCGGAAACGCGCGTCCGATCGTCCACGGAGTGTCCCAGGTACTCCATGCCGAGTTGGTTATCACCCATTTGCCCGAAGATGTTTCCGTCACCCACCGGGATGAAGTGATAGGTCTGATAAATACCGCCGTTGCCGGAGAGCCACAGAGTGCGCTTTTCAGAAAGCAGGTTGTTGAGCTCGAAGCGACCTACCCTGAGGTTGAGCCAAGGGCTCCCCCCGATGTTATCGAGACGCGCATTCACGCTCTCGAAATGAAACGATCCGGTTGAGTCCGAAGACGGAAGCACATAAAACGAGATGTTCTTCTCCAGAGTTCCACCGGTATGGAAGTCGAGCCCACTGAGGTCAAAACCGGACGACGAGATGCGTGCGGCCGTAGAGCCGGTGGGAGAAGCAATTCCCGAGGTGTAGGTGTCAACTTGCTGAAGGCTGCTCAGCCGGTGCCAGATCGGGGTGATACGGAAAGTGACCGGCCAGTAGCCGGGATTCTGCCAGATGGGAGCATCCCGATCGTTCATCAACTGGTAGCCGTTGTCTCGGAACTTCAGTCCGAAGTTGTTCAAGGCGGGCCACGACTCGTGGCAGGCCGAGCAACGCAGCCCGTACTTTCTGGCGAAGGCGGGTAATGCGCTCGCCGACTGGCTGCCCAGAATCAGGAAGATTAACGCGAATGCAGCGGCTAGAACAGAACTTACCCGCTGCGGCTTCTGACAGAGATGAGACTGCGCCCACATACGCATGCTGCACTCCTCAGACAACGGTCACAATTTTTTGTAGAACCGGACCCCAAACCCGCGCAAACAAGAGCACGCAAGCAGCTGCTAAGCGTAAAAACAGCTGGTAGCTCCCGCGCTCGAGCCAAAACTATTTGCGGTTAGGTGGTCCAACCACCCCACAGTCGCCGGATACTACTACTCTCAAAAACGAAGTGCAAGGGGGTTGTGAAATTTTTTTTACATTTTTTTCACATACTGAACTCTGTGTACGGTGGAGTACCATCGCATTTGCTTGTCTCAGTTGACAACAATCAACCAGCGTAAGAGACTCTTGCCACAGGAATGCCGGAGCCAGTTGTGATGTGGGAAACGAGTTTTCGCGGTAAGGGGCTGCATGGTTGGGTTGCATTTCCAAGGGTTCCGTCACATCGAACTGCGCTTTCTCTGCGCGTGACCGCAGTATTTCTTCTCGTCGTTGCGGCGGCGATCTCCTCGCCGGGCCGCGAAAAAGATGTTGTTGAGTATGGTGCGGGCCTGATCGTCAACATTCCGCTGCCAGAGCCGGAAGTGGCGCAGGTGGTCGAAGAAGTGGCGCAGAACACGATCATCCGGGGAACCAAGGAATACGACAAAGACGAGTACGTCAAGGGAGCGGTCGCGGTCACGTCGACGCCGGTTTTTCCGGAATGGACGGAAGGCGGCAAGGTTTTCTACAAAGTGCGTAAGGGGGCGCTCGATCCGCGAAATTTCAAAAACAGCGGCGATCTTGGGACGCTGGCCGTGCGCTACGTGGTACAGGTACAGGGCTTCGAAAATACGGTGCTGCGCATTGACGCTGTGTTTGTGGAGGATATACGGCACACTGTCCATCTCTCGAACGGCTCGGTGGAAAGCAGCGAATACAACGACATTCACGAACACATGGACGCGGTCGAACTTATGAAAAAGGAAACGGCCGAGGCTTTGCGAGCGAAACAGGATCGCCTGGCGAAGGAAAACTTCGGCCTGGGCAGTGACACGGTGGTGCTGAGCACTCCGCCATCGGAAACAACCAATGAAAACGCGAGCGGGGAGAACACGCGCGGGCAGGCGACGGGCGAGCAGCCCCCTCAAACGCTAGAGGAACGCGTTGCCGAGTTGCGTCGTCAGGTAGAGCGGATCGTCAAAAAGCCAGGGGCTCCGCTCAAGTCCGCTCCATTCCACACCGCGAGCACGCTGAAACCTCTGGAGCCTGGCGACGAAGTTCTGATTCAGATTGCAACGCCGTATTGGTACGGGGTCGAAACCCACGACGGACAGCACGGATGGATGCAACGCGACCAGTTGGAGCAGGCGCCATGACCGCGCGAAAGTTGTCCGTCGCTGCTTTGCCGGTCACGCCTCTGCCATGCGCTCAGCGATTCTTTCGCGCAGCCCTGCCTGCGTTTCTCCTCGTCGTGTTTCTGGCGGCCGCGATCCAGAGCGGACGGGCGCAGGCATCTTTGCAGGCCGGGCCGTTCGACCGCACGTACCCTCAATCGAAGAGCGCCGTGGAAAAAGCGCTGAAGGCATTACAACCGTCCATGAGTGGACGGCTGCCTGCGCTGGAAGGATTTGCTGTGCCGGGCGATCACCCCCTGAGCCGTTATCAGCGTGCTTATTACGAATCTGCCGTGCGCGTGAGTTCGACGGCGTCGGGCGGATCAGTGGTGCAGGTGAGCACGAAGGTGACGGCGTGGTACGCCGATCCAATACCGTCTCACTCGGGATACCAACTGCTGACTTCGAATGGCCGGCTCGAATCCGACCTCATGGACCAACTGTCGGATCTGCTGGCCAGCAGCGCGGGCGCGAATTCAGGCGGGGGATCCATCGCGAGTTCCAAGGAACGCGTTCCGGCGACGGCTTCACCGGCGGCGTCGGGTCAGAAGCCGGTAAAGGCGGAAAAAGGAGCTACGAACCTGGGCAATGCGGAACCTGAAATCTCGGCGCCGATGCCGCAGTCGCCGAAAGGCGGGGGCACGTTCTCGTCGTCGTCGTCGTTGCCACGGAGTCTGTCGGGTCAGCCATCGGCGGAGAAAAAACCATCACCGGGCAAAGCTGCCGGTCCGGCAACCGCCGACTTGCAGGCGGAGGCGGCGAGTTTGGAGGAGGTGCTCAAGAACCAGGCGCATCCGAGGAATCTGGTCGCGATCAAGAAAACCGGAACGCCGGTGGTCGCGTCTCCCAGTTTGAATGCCAAGCCTTTGTTTTTGGCGACCGCGCACGATGAGTTTGAAATATTGGATTTCAATGCAGACTGGGTGCACGTGCGGATTTCGGGCCTGTCGAGGGGATGGATCTGGCGCACGAGCCTGGAGATGCCGGAGGGTTTTTCCGACGTTCCGTTGGTGGGCACGAAGGCCGCACCGGTTGTGGCCGATCTGTTTGTGGTGGCGCGTGAGGAAACCGCAACCTTTCCGGGGGATTGGGAGGCGCTACGGGGCAGAAACGTAAAAATCATCTCGGTGCAAAAGATCCAGGAGGACGAGAAGAACAGCGGCGCGCAAGCAAAGTTGGAGTTCGCCAAGTCTTTGCTCGACAGGAGCTACGCGGAATTGGCGGCAAAATCGCAGGAACTTGCGGGAGTGGTGCTCATGTTCGACTCGGTCGATGGCGGCATGATCGCGATCACTCTGCCTACCGTGCAGCAATGGAAGGCAGGC
>Ga0302320_10031442_pt1 | contig 10066 bp, 9 predicted proteins | sample Bog_T0_3_FD_202130 | JGI IMG/M metagenome (GOLD analysis project Ga0302320, IMG submission 202130) | Peat permafrost microbial communities from Stordalen Mire near Abisko, Sweden - Bog_T0_3 | ecosystem: Environmental > Terrestrial > Soil > Wetlands > Peat | place: Sweden: Abisko, Stordalen Mire...
GTTATTTTCATTTGATGCGCGCGCAACTTTCAAAAACTTGGGTTATAAGATAATGCCAGCAGAAAAGATTGACCCCAAAACCATTGAGGATGAATGGGACAATATTTTACGTTTTATGGCAACCATAAAACTCAATCACACAATACCATCCCAATTATTGCATCGATTAAGCTCCTACTCCCGGGAACACCCCCTACATCACGCTTTAAAGAATTTGGGTAAGATTATCAAGACCATTTTTATTTTAGAATATATCGATAACGTTGAACTCCGGCAAGCCATTGAGATGCAATTGAACAAAACAGAAAGCATCAACAAATTTTCTAAAGCAGTGTTTTTCGGCAATTATGTGGCGTCCTCAGTTATGTGGCGCTCAGCATAGTGGCGCCTGCCGCTCCGACGAGTAGCAAAAAATAATCTGCCAATCAACACCACATAATCATAACGCTTTTAAGTACTCTATCAAACCACTGTCTTCATGCCAATGCTTTGCCTTTCTAGATTTCCGAACTTCGCAAAGAGCTAAGGCCTTGGCTTTCATTTCAAGATCGGTTTCAGCATAAATGGCGGTCGTGTCAATAGATACGTGCCCAAGCCAAGCTCTAATAGTATTGATGTCCACTCCGGCCCTCAATAGGTGCGTGGCGCTGGTATGACGGATTGTATGTGGGCTAACACGTTTTATCTTTAAAGATGGGACTTCTTTAGATGCTTTTTGCGCATTCCGCTCAACTAATGCGTGAATGCCGAATCTGGTGATTGGTTGCCTACATCGATTAAGAAAAACATGTTCCGTTAATGATCGGCCTTTTACAAACGGAATAATCTCATTAACGGTTTGTGACCATAAAGGGCAGCGACGAAGCTTGTTTCCTTTCCCACGAATATCCACTGAGGAGTACTCACGTCGCGGCGCATAAGCTAAATGAAGATTAGCAATGGTAAGCTGAGCCGCTTCATCTGCACGCGCTCCAGTATTATAAAGAAAAAGCAGAAGCGCGTGATCACGGCGTTCTTGAGGCGTATCACCTTCAGAAGCCTTCAATAACGCGTCCATTTCTGTTTTCTCGAGATATGTAATCATTTTATGAGAAGCCTTTTTGAAGGGAATAGCGTTAATTTGTCCATACCATTGCAAGTATTCAGGGCTATGAAGGCCAATAAATTTGCCCAAAGAATGAATAGCTGCTAAACGCTGATTACGGGTTGATATGCTGCAATGACGGGATTGTTCAAGATCTAAAAGGAATTTCTTTAGACGTTCCGCTGTGATATCTTCAACATCAATCTTCTCATTTGTCTTCCTGGCTTGACGAGCTATGAATGGAACCAGTAAACAGATGGTGTCGCGATAACTGTGTTGTGTGTTGGCTGAAAGGTTTCTATCGCTGATAAGATATTCCTGCAAAAAACGTTTAATCCAAGTAGCGAGCAGTGTATGGTTAGTCATGTAATGTCTCCTTAAAGGCATAATTTTGAAAACGATTTCCCGCCTCTTCTAAAAGAGTAGGCGTCATAGTAAGATAAACAGAGGTTCCTGCAAGTTTAGCGTGCCCCATAAACACTGAGAGCGCAGGTAACAATTCTTGAACATTCGAACCCTCTTTGTACCACTCCGTTAGTCGATGAACGGCAAAAGAATGACGTAAATCATGAATACGGGGCTGATAGCGAGTATTATCCGTACGTTTTATACCGGCTTTTTTACAGATAGCCCGGAATGCGGACTGAAAAGTGGTTTTCTTAATAGATTCTCCGTTACGACCAATAAAAAATGGAGCGTCATGGTTTTGAGAATATCCTTCTTGCTGACGCCGTAATGCATATTTAAATAAGGAATTAGTTAGTTGTGTTCCAAGAGGGACCAGTCGGGTTTTGCGGAATTTAGTTTCCCGAATAGTGAGAACAGCTTGGGATAAATTAACATCAGCCATTGTTAAATTAATTGCCTCTCTAAAGCGTAAGCCAGCTCCAAATAGAAGTAACAAAAACATACGCACCATATAAGGCTCAAGTCGGCCGCGGTTCTTTTGGTAAGTAAGAGAACCATCCAGTAAAGCCTTCAACTCTTTGACATCGTATATGTACGGCACCAACGATTGCGGCCTTTTAGGAATCGTCGTTGGTAATGGGGAAGTTCTGATATAGCCACGACTCACTACATAACGGTAAAAACCATACAAAGCTTGATATTTAGCATGCCAGCTAGAGGTGATGGGGCCGTTCCCTGCTAGGAATGTGCTAACCTGTTTAGCTTGGACATCTGAAAGGTTTTTCTTTTGACCAATAGCAAGAACAAATGTTCTTAAATAATAATCGTTGGTAAGGAACTGTTCACCAAGAGATTTCCGATAAGTGAGATATTGAATTACGGCTATTTGAAGTTTCATGATAGGCCCCCTAATTTGAAATTTGCAACTTTTCTCAATTTTGAAAGATCAACCTTGGCATAAATACGAGTTGTTTCTAAATCACGATGCCCCAACTGATCCGCAATCGTTTTAATCGTCATGCCTTGATTGATTAGTCGAGTAGCACAAGCATGACGCAGGGAATGTGTACCATGGTACTTGATTGCAACATTTAGGGATTCCCAGTGATGACTAACGATGTCATTAAGAGACTTTAACGGACGGAATGGGGCATAAATGGTCAAGAATATTTCGCGATGGGATGATTGGTCTGGACGAGCTTCTTTGATATAACGTATCAAAGCTTCTCCTACAGTCTTAACAAGTGGGAATTGCTGTGTTGGACCACACTTTGAGCGTTTCACTAGAAAAATTTGCCGCTCCCAGTCAAAGTCATCGAATTTTAATCGTCGAACCTCACTGTCCCTAAACCCATAAACTGCCAACAATAACAAAATAGCCCGGGCACGAATATTGGAAAGACTATTACCTTCAGCGGTTTTAAGAAGACGTTGAACATCTTCCCAAGATGGACTTGAGGGAAGCGTTTGGTGAGTATAGACACGCGGTGCTTGAATGGAATTTGAGATTCCAGGCTGGCACCAGCCGCGACTTTCTGCATAACGGAAAAAGGCGCGTAGCCTATAGGCAAAAAGTCTTATAGAATTGCTCACATAGTTTCTTTGATGGAGTCTCTGAAGTATCCACTTATCCAAATGTCTAGGGGTTAAGTGCGCTAAGAATTGATTCGGGTCTTTCTTGATTTGGTTAAAAAATTCTTGAACCTGTCGGCAGGTTTTTAAAATCGTTATCTCAGATAGACCTCTCTCTTCACGCATATAGTCAGAAAATTCTATTATCTTGTCAGGAATCGCCCGTGGTATAGGTGTTTCTATCCGACCTTGAAAACGTAACCAGAGAGTAGCGTGCCTAATAAATCTTTTGTACTCTAGGAAAGAAAAATCTTTAAATTGCCGTTGAAGCGCCCCTTTTCGCGCCCAGCAATTTGCAGCAGATTTAATTTCTTTAAGAGTAATAACCCCTTCATTATCAAGACGAAGATGCTTAATTATAATCAACTGATAGCACGCAATTTCACGTAGTACCGTCCGTGTAGACGATTGTTTACTGCGATAATTAAGGTAATTCAGACGATCTTCTAAAAGAGGAGCATTTAAGTAACGACTAATTGTGCAGGGATTCTTGAAGATTTGATTGAACATAGTAAAGCCTCCTTGGTAGTTATGGTTGGCTTTACTATATAAAAGAAAATTAAAAAAGAAAAATTATGTGGTGTTGATTGGCAGATTATTTTTTGCTACTCGTCGGAGCGGCAGGCGCCACTATGCTGAGCGCCACATAACTGAGGACGCCACATAACTCCCGTTATGTTGTATACAACATAACGGCAACAACCAGGAATTCACGCAAAGGACAAAAGAAGAACAGCTTAAAGCTGATGGCTGTAAACGCCTTATTCAAAACGCCATCATTTGTTGGAATTATTTATATCTGTCTGATTTGATTTACAAGACAACGGATCCTTTTGAGCGGAGCCGCCTCATTAAGATCATAAAAAACGGGTCTATCGTTGTCTGGAGCCATATAAATTTAAACGGAAATTACGATTTTTCTGATGCTGTGCTTAAAAACTCGATAAATTTTTCTCTCCCAAAATTAGTGGATTTGGACGTGGCTTAAATTGGGAGAGTGTTTTGGGCTTAACTTATTGAAAATAGGCACCTTAATCAAAATCCTATGACCCTTTACTCCTCAATTTGTAGTTTTACCCATCACCCAATGGAAAATGGCTCTGCAATACGGCCCTCAATACAAAATCGCTGATAAAATCCCTAAAGACACACCCAAACTCATCGGAAACGGGGCTGTAGCGCGTAAATTATCGTCCGTATCGAGTCTTTTTACCTTTTATTGCTCTGTTGGCGCTATGAAAGCCAATCCTTTTAAGGTAATCTCACGGCCTAGTGTTGATAACCACATAGGTAAATCCAAGATCATCAATGAAGCCGAAGCCAGAAAGCTTCTATCTGCCCCCCTGCCCTACACCATCAAAGGCAAACGGGACCGTGCAATATTGTCTACCTTCCTTTATCACGGCTTGCGCCGGGCCGAGGTATGCGATCTGAAAATGAGCAGTATGTTTGTTGACAACGGGGTCAACGTATTTTTAATCAAAGGCAAAGGCGACAAAATCCGCCGTGTTCCTATCAATCCATCAACAATAAAACTGATTAATGAATATTTTAATGCTTGCGATCATCCTGGTCAAGAAGAAGATCCGTTATTTTTGCCTCTTAAAAACTACAGGGACGAAGACGATAATCTAAAACATATCACCGGTGATGGAATTTATAAAATCATTATGCGCTATGCACTTCAAGCCGGCATCGATATAAATAAATTCCATCCTCATTCCCTGCGGGCCACCGCGGCCACCAACGCGCTCAACAATCATGCTGACATTGTCGAGGTGCAAAAATGGTTAGGCCATGCCAATATTCAAACAACACGGATTTATGATCACAGGGAACAAGACGACGCTAAATCCCCTACTTTTAAGATTAGTTACTAGATAATCCGTAGCGTTCTTTTTTATCTTTGGTGCCCCCTATCGGGAGATTGTTACTTACAGCGATCCCATTTGTTTAGACCGATGTTTCCATTTAGAGAGATTATTTAAAGTGCTCCTTAACTTGGGGGCGTGTAAAAAAATAAAAAATTATTAATGAGTATATTGTAAAACCGATTTCGATATTCATTACTTTTAAAGGAGTTATTGTATAAGTTCCAAATTTTTTAATATGATGACAAATCAAAATAAAATCCACTGCCAGACACAATATAATAAAAATATGGTAAAAAATAATTCCTTTTCTTGCCCATTCCTTAAATTGCAATATATAAAATGACAAATATAACAAACAAGTACTTCTTGCTACAAGAAAGGGAGAAAAGTGTGTCTTTTGCCAAGCAGAAAAAAGGTCGAATAAAGCAAAAATTAAGAAGAATATTCCAAAAATAGTTATACATTTTGACCACGGTATCTTTATCCCTTCTCTTTTTTTATCTGTGCCGATACTAAATTTTTCTTTTATTTCAGGAGATTTGAGAAATATTGGAATAAGTAATGCCAAAATGATAAAAAGTATTATCGTTATAGCCATTTCCAGCTTTTGGACACCAAGGACAGACTTTTTAGTCATCACTACACCCACAAGAATGGCGGAATAAAAATAAATGAATGTGTAAATATAAAAATAAAAAATAGCTCCTTTTCTTGCCCATTCCTTGAACCTTAACAAATTCATGCCCAAAATCAATGGAATTAAGATAAGGGTAATAATAAATGAAATTTTATATGGCAAATTCTTGAAATGTAAAGAATGCCTATAAAATAAATTAAACGTGCTTATAAAACCTAAGATCACAAACAATATCCCAATAGATATAACACCAATCGACTTTTTATTTCCCATCATTCTCTCCTTGATAATTATAGAATTTAGATCTCCGCTCTGAATTTAAAAGCATACAAATAGTTGGCAAAATAACACGGAGCAACTATTAAAAATCCAAATAACATGTTTAGAAAATTATAGTTGTGCTCTACAAAGGCAGGTACAAGAATAGTGTTTTGACAGAAATCAATAATTAAAAACAGAACACAATAAATTTTCCAAAACTTTGTCGGAAAAAATACTCTTTTATAAGAATAAAGATAAAAACCTAATAAAGATGGAACGGAAATAATAAAATCAGAAATTCTTGCCCAAGCCCATAAATCTTTAACTTGTAGTGTTTTAGAATATGTAGCAAATGCCAACAATAAAAAAATCCAGAAATATATTTTCCAAAACATTGCCCCAACTGAATTTTTCTTCTCCATTTTCTTCCCCTTAAATAAGTGGACAGGTTGTTAAATTGGCAATGCCTCTTTCTTAAACTGCTCCTTAACTTTAGGACGTGTGAGGTAAAATATATATGCTGCTGGAAATAATAAAGTAAGAACGTATGACAGAAACCCAAAAAGAAATGCATTGCGAGGCATGAATGCGGACATCAACAAGGAGATATACTCGAATGTTGTGGTTTGAGTAGAAGCTGGTGAAAAAAAGGAGTATCCTTTCGATAAAAGCAGTTCAACTATGGTGCGTTAGAGCGCGCCAAACGAAAGGACACCCCATGAACAAGAATCATACCCTAACACTGAAAACGAATCCAGAGAATTTAGTAAAACAGCCATTGGATGAGATTCTGAGATTGGGAGCGCAGGATTTGTTAGAGAAAGCACTGGAAATTGAGGTCAATCTCCATCTTGAAAGATATCAATATATTCTTGATGATCAAGAGCGCCGTCTGGTTGTGCGCAATGGCTATCATAAAACGCGTAAGATTGTGGCAGGAGCCGGCCAGGTTGAGGTCAAAGTCCCACGAGTAGATGATCGCATACTTAATTCCCAGGATGAGGCACGTTTTGTAAGCCAGATGGTCCCGCCATATTTGCGTAAGACCAAGAACATGGAAGAATTGCTTCCTGTGTTATATTTAAAAGGCATATCAACCGGAGATTTTAGTGAGGCCTTGGAAAAGATTGTAGGCAAGGATGCGATGGGACTATCCGCGCAAACAATTGTACGGCTCAAGAGCGTATGGCAGGAAGAATATGCTCAATGGAACAAACGGGATTTATCAAAAGCAGAATATACTTATTGGTGGGTAGATGGGATTCATTGTAATGTGCGTTTGGGCGATGATAAGCGTGTTTGCATAATGGTCATCATCGGCGCCACAAAAGACGGCCAGAAAGAGGTTGTAGCCGTCGTTGAAGGATATCGGGAAGATAAAGAAAGCTGGGCGTCTATATTAAGAGACTTAATACGACGCGGCTTAAAGCACGGTCCCAAGTTGGCTGTAGGCGATGGCGCATTAGGATTCTGGGCTGCAATGGCAGATGTCATGCCAGAAGTGAAGTCACAATTATGCTGGGTACATAAAATGGGCAATGTATTTAGCAAATTACCAGATAGCCTGCATACCAAGACCAAGAAAATGCTCAATGAAATATTCATGGCACCAACAAAGATGGATGCTAATATAGCCTTTGATGTATTCATTGAAGAATTCGATGCCAAATATCCCAAGGCTGTTGATTGCATGCGTGATCATCGTCAGGAATTGCTGGAATTTTATAATTATCCAGCTGAACATTGGTGTCATCTGCGCTCAACGAACATTGTTGAATCCCCTTTTGCGACGGTTCGTCTAAGGACAGCCAAGACTAAAGGATGCGGATCAGTGATGGCCACGCTGACAATGGTATTCAAATTGCTTCAATCAGCAGAAAAGCACTGGATCAGCCTGCGTTCTAAAGAAAAGGTTGATGAAGTGTTCAATGGTATTAAATTTGAAGATGGAAAGAAAGTTGAAGAAAAACAGGACGTGTTGGCGGCTGTCTAATGTTAAAATCATTCAATATAGAGTCATATAGAGGGAGAAATATCGACGGGATACTGCTAAAGATCCAGTTTAGTTGAAATCCCAAAGGTCAACATTTGACCGACTGATACACAACGTTTATACTACTGAATTAAAAGGTGAATCAATATGAAAAGCCAAGATTCAAAAATATTCCATCGAGAAGGAGTTAAAGATGTCTTTTAAATACAATTTGATCAATTTGATCAAGAAAAGTCTTTTGGTTTCAATTACATTAATTTTGTTTGCAGTTAATTGTTATGCACAGACTGCGGAAGATTATCTTAAAATTGGCAAGAATTATGTTAATGCGGGCAACTATGCTCAAGCGCTTATTGAATTAAACAAGGCTATTGAAATCAATCCTAATTTAGCAGAGGCTTATGCAGGACGTGGTTTTATTTACGATAATCAAGGGAAATTAACTCAAGCCATTGCTGATTTTACCAAAGCCATTGATATAAATCCTAAGTATACAAAAGCTTATGTGTATCGTGGGGGCTCTTATTCTTTGCAAGGCAATTTTACTCAAGCCATTTCTGACTTTGCAAAGGCTATTGAAATAGATTCTAAAAGCGATGAGGCTTATTATAGCCGAGGAGGAATGTATTATTTGCAAGGCAATTTTACTCAAGCCATCTATGACTATACCAAGGCAATAGAGATAAATCCAAAGTATGCAGAAATTTATTATGGCCGCGGACTTGCATACAGACAGCAAAATAAGTTGCCTCAAGCCATGTCTGATTTTAACAAAGCAATCACAATAAACCCTAAGTATGAATTAGCCTATATCGGCCGTGGTTTTATTTATAGAATGCCAGAGGATTTTGCAAAAGCTATTTCTGATTTTACTGAGGCTATTGAAATAAATCCTAATGATGCATACGCTTATTATGGCCGTGGACTTGATTATAATACACTAAAAAAGATTCCTCAAGCTATCGCAGATTATACAAAGATTATTGAAATAAATCCCAAGTTCACTAAGATTGCAGATGTTTATTATGATCGAGGATTTGATTATTATAGTCAAGGCAATTTGACACAAGCCATCTCTGATTACACCAATGCTATTGAAATAAACCCTAAGTTCGCTAATATCGCAGATGTTTATTATAACCGAGGACTTGTTTACGAGGATCAAAAAGAGTTTTCTCAAGCTATAGCAGACTATACCTATGCTATTGAAATAAATCCTAAGATCGTAGCAGCTTATAATAATAGAGCATTCAGCTATATGAAATTAGGCAACTTCATTCAAGGTATATCTGATTGTTATAAAGCTCTTGAAATAAATCCTAACTTGGTAGCAGCCTATAACATTCGAGCTCTCATTTATTATTCCATGAAAGAATACGATAAGGCATGGACGGATGTTCATAAAATAGAATCATTGAATGGATTAGTTGATCCCAGTTTGCTTAACAAATTAAAGGAAGCTTCAGGCAGGGATCAATAAAATATTGATGGGATACTCCTAAAAAACCGGATGGGCTAAAATTCCAGAACACAACATTTGACAATATCTCGAAATTTTACCCAGGAATTGACATAAAGAGGCTATTTTACGGCTTAAAACAATGAACGGCTGGCGTTGGGTCCACTCCAAAACATTTGTTTCCATTCAATAGTGTCATCACTCTTATAAACAACTTCATCCCACTGCCATTTTAAGCCATTGACATGCACCTTTAAGGCCCACATAAAGACGTATCCGTCCGATGAATACAGTGGACAAGTTATTTAAAAAAATATCTACTTATCCCTACCAGAAGCTTTCTTTAAATTTTCTAAGAAAGTCGAATCAATTTTTCCATTTAATGATTCTATTTTATAAATATCCTGCCATGCCTTATCATATTCCTTTTCTAAATAAAAAGTTTCTGCCCGATTGTAATAAGACCCCCAAAAATTGGGCTCTAATTCAATAGCTTTATTGCCATCAACTACCGCTTCATCTAATTTTCCCAGCTTGTTTAACGATCTCTCACGGTCAATGTAACCTAAAGCAGATTTCGGGCTAATTTCTATTGCTTTACTATAGTCAAAGATTGATTGTTCATATAAGCCTTTGTCAAAATAGGCGTTCCCTCTATTGATATGGGCCATAACAAAATTTGGAGTTAATTTTATAGCCTTATTCAGGTCAGAAATGG
>Ga0302320_10031445_pt1 | contig 10064 bp, 5 predicted proteins | sample Bog_T0_3_FD_202130 | JGI IMG/M metagenome (GOLD analysis project Ga0302320, IMG submission 202130) | Peat permafrost microbial communities from Stordalen Mire near Abisko, Sweden - Bog_T0_3 | ecosystem: Environmental > Terrestrial > Soil > Wetlands > Peat | place: Sweden: Abisko, Stordalen Mire...
GCATCCGTCTTACTTCATTCACCGTCAACACTCCGTTCTGCAAGAGAATCTGCTGGATCTGCGCCTCCTCCAGCGGATCCTGCGTATCCAATTCCGCAAATACAAATTCCAGGTCGTTCCATCCCAGACGTTTCTGAATCGCGTCTCGCGTCAGGTGCTCCGCCAGCAGCCGGGCCGTCGGCACAATCGCTTGGCGAAAAGCCATGTCGTTGTATTCCTCCGCGGTGGAGCGATTCACATCCCGCTCCACCCCGAGGTAAAACGGAGGAAGGTCGAAAGCATCCGCGATGATGCGCAGCAGAAAATCCTGCCACTGCAATCGCAAGTCGGCATCGGTGCCGCCTCCGAACCGCAACACCTCCGGTTTGCTCTCGGCCGATAGGATCGGCACTCGCCCCGTGCCTTCAATCTCGTCCTGCCACCAGCGAATCAACCGCTCATGATGCTCCGGCGTCAAATCCTGAAGCCACAACGCATACTGCACAACCGAGTTCGAAGCCAGCCGCGACGCATATCGATGCGCCCCCAGAAACGCGTTGATCGTCTCGAACGCCACTTCAAGGCGTCCCAATCCAAAAGGTGTATGGGTTCGCGGGTTCAGCCGGATGTAAATCAGCTCATCATCGTCCAGCGTGATCTGGCTCTTCGGTCCCGATTGATCCGTCACCTGCAGATACCGCGCTCCCGTCGGCGATCCATCCCAATCAAGATTCATTCGGATTGACGAGCCATCCACCGGCCACAGCAACAGAGGATGTTTCGCGTCCCCCGAAGTCTGCACCTCGATGGCCCCGTACCCGCCCACGATAATGTCTTCCAACACCTGCTCGGAAAACGACCGGAACGAATCATCAGGATTGGGCGCGTTGAAATTCTCCGTGAGAATCTGCACGCGCTCCGGCCCATCCGGGATCGCTTCCAGCGCAGTGCCTTGCCGCGGCTGAATCCGCCAACGCATTCCTGCGATCCGATCCTTGATGCAGTTGATCGCCCGCCGCGGCACAGGAATTTCAGAGAATCGTCGTAAGTTGTAGGCCGTCGGCTTCGGCATAATGTCGCCCGGCGGCCCATACGAGTTGAAGATGGAAGGCAACGGCAGCGTCCGCCGCTTCTTCTCCGCTTTCACCAGGGAACCGGAAGAAGCCGCCGACACTCCCGCAATCCGGCGCATCGCGCCGCGCAACGTCTCTTTGATGTTCATAAGATTTGTTCTCTCGAAATATTTATGTGGGGACAGCCGCCCCCGGCCGTCTGTCGAGCGCAGCTCGACCATGCTCATGTGGCGCGGGCACCCCCGCCCGCGAACTCCGCCCAGCGCGCCAACTCGGCACCAACAAAAAAGCCCCGCAATAGCGGAGCCAGAGTATGCCATCTCGTTACGCTTCTCTTCGGCTACCCTCAATGAAATCGTCCGGCCATCACCTCAAAGGGCGCTTCCGCTTGCTAACACTAAGAGAGTCAGCCAACCCATCGCGAACCCACCCGTTACCAACGCAAGTCGAATCCTGTCATCCCGTCATGCCCTCAGCTCCCGCCGCGCCACCTCCGCAATCATAGGCATCTCCGCTGCCACTGCGATCTGAATCTTTTCATCCTGCATCGCACTCAAGGCAAACTGCACACTCTCATGCCCGCGATCCAGATCGTCATCGATCACCGCCGTCAGCACCGGCGCTGCTTCTAGTTTGGCCGACATAACCGGCGCAATCCTCGGATATCGCGCCGCCAGCAACAAAGCCGCATCGACGCTCGCCTTCAACGACACAGCCTGAAACAACTTAATCTCTCCTCCCACTCGATATCCAAAATCAAATTGAAACGGGTCCCCAGGTTTCGTATAAGGCGCAACCGGGACCGGCAAGACAAGCTTAGCCACTCCCGCCTGCTCAAACGCATCCCGCATTTTCCCCAAAATCCTCTGCCGCCCACTCATTTCACGCGTGCTGCTAACCTTCGCTGCTTCCAAATAAATCGTCGCCATCGCGTCAATCTCAGCCGCCGGATCTTCCGCTAAACACCCCTTCGCCGGCGAAAGCTGAATCACATTGGAAAACGAATCCTGCAATCTCTTCAGCAACGCCTCCCGATCCTGGACCTGCACCAACTGCCCTCGTATATCTCGCTCCAAAGCCGCCAACATCTCCACATCCGCCTGCGGATCCAAACATCGCACCCGCAGCCAATCCCGCGTGAACCGCACTTCCGCGAAACCATCTCCGCCGGCTCCAGCCTCAACCATCACCACCCCAATGTTGACAAACTCATCTTTCACCGCGTCCGGTACATAGCGCAGCAAAAAAAATTCAAGTTGTCGCCGATCAGCCATTAATGTTCTACCCTGTGTTCCCCCGTGTCCCCTGTGTTAAAGCCTTTGACTCTAAGCCTGCTCCCTCCACTCCGGAAACGGCCTCCGCGGTGAAACTCGAAACGCTTCGATCAACTCCCGCACCACTCCCCGCCGCTCGATCAAAGTTCGCACCAGTCTCTCCAACTCGTCCCACTCCCCGCCGTACCACTCGGGTGGAATTTCCCCGGCCACGCTCCACAAGATATCCTCATCCATCTTCTCAATGCGCGATAGCCACGGCTCAAACGACTCCCACCCTCTCACGCTTTCATACACTTCATTCCGCGCATAAACCCCGCGCAGCGGATAATCCGGAAACGTCCACTCCCCCGCGTTAAAACAGTATCCCTGATCGATAAAAGCCGCCGTATACTTCCTCTCCCGCAACTTCCTCCAAAACGCCGCTTGCCGCCCGTTCGCATTGCCCGTCCACTTATCCACCACCAGCATTCCGGCGAATGTCTCCAAGTTCCGCACCAGCCCGAACATTTCCGCCGGAAGATAATCGAACACCTGCCCCTCCAGAGGGTTAACGGCATATCGGGACCCAAACTGCAATCCCGCCTGGCACGGAATCGTGTTATGCGCCAGTTGGATGCTCAACTCATCCGTGTGCTCTACCAGCCAGTCATTCACTTCCACAACTTCCGTCCGCGGCACCGGCAGCCCCGCCCGCTCGGCCAGCCTCGTTCCCAGCATTTCATTGGTCAACACTCTCAGATGCTGCGGATTATTTCTAAATTTCACCACATAAAAATTTCCATCGGAGCAGCGCATTAGATGGCCTTGCGCCCCACCCCGCATTCGTCTCACGTGTTGGACTGCTTCTACCAATCGTCCTTCGCGGCACGACCGATTCTCACCCTCGATTCGGCACCGGCCTGACATCTTACTCCAGCTCGATCGAATTTCTCTGTGACCAACGACCCTTCGCTAGAGCAAGCAAAGACTTCAAACGCACCCCTCATTCATCCATCTTCACGCTCGCCATGGCGAACATCTTTTTCTTCAAGCCTCGCCCCGCGTGTTCCCGGCGCACCGCCAGCGCGATCGCCATTGCCATCACGCAATCATCATGTGCGCCATCCGCTGCCGCCGCATTTCCATCTGGACGACGAACAAATGTCCTGCACTCTTCGAGTAGTCGACGGCTGCGAAACAAAGTAGGCTCGGCCACCACCATCGCCGCCATGTTCTCGATCATCGCCGGACGGCTCGCCGCCGATGTCAGCCAACCCAACTGCCCGTCTTTCTCGAAAATGTTTTCATACTCCATGTCCCGCAGGTGTGCCAACACACCGTATCCGTGATTGTTACGCTCCACCGCCAACAGCGCTTTCCCATAACTCCGTCCCAGTTCTGCCGCCCGCCGCGCCAGTTCCAGTGGTGGAAAGTGTCCTCGCAGTTCCGCGCACTGCAGCCCATTCACTCTTTCAACGACCTCGGCGCACGCGTAGTCTCCCTCGGAACCGCCTCCTGCCGAATCCACTCCTACGATGTATTGTCTTCCGTCCTGCGGCGGCAACCAAACCAGAAGTCGTCCGTTCTCCGCAGTCTGCATCGCCTCTCCGGCAGCTGCCGAGGCCTTTTCAATCGACTCCAGATCGAACACGCATTCTCCCGAAGCCAGGAAACAGGAGCTTGCGTCTTCCGCATATTCTTGAGCAGCCTGCCCGCTCAGTATCTTCCACTGTTTGCGGCGCCACGCAATCTGTGCCGCATCGAGACCATGCTTTTCCATCAGCATGATTTCCTCCGGCGTAACCATCAGTCCCTTTACGCCGCTGCTGAGTCGATAGCTGGCTTCATACCACCACGGGAAAAAATGTTGCGTATAGCCGTTCTCGTTTGCTTGCTGCCACTCCTGATAAAACGCGCCAACCGCCCCATTCGGAGTCGACTCCAACACGATCTCCCCTTCCGGAGCCACCGCCGCGCGCAACGACGCCAGTGTCTCCGACGCGTTGCGGGGCCAGCGGGAGACCTCCGAACAATGGAGGTAATGTATCGTCATCCCGCGCCCCGCATTCGCATCCGCCGTCTCCACCCGGTATTCGCTGTCCAGCAGCGGAAACACGAGTTGGCGGACGTTGGCGCGTGAGTGCACCAGCGCGCCCCTGCGCAACCCTTCGGGCAGTTTTTCCCAGAAGCGCCGCACAATGTTGAAGATCGATTCCGCGGATTCCGGAGTGTGCGCCACCTGCACCGCCAAGGTCCCCGGCCGGGTGATCGTTTGCAAAAAAAATCGCGCGGCAATATACGTCGTGATTCCCACTTGCCGCGCTTTCAGCACGATATTCTGCTTGCTACAATTCGAGGAATACTCCCGCTGCGCCCGGTTAAGTTGCAGCCGCCTGGTTCCACCTTTCTTCATCCGAATTTTGAGCAACCCTTCAATCAGACGATCGCTTAACTTCTGCTCTCCCACTTGCTGGTCGAGAAATGGTCCCAATTGCTGCAATAGATAGAGATCGCCCTCCACACTTCGCCTTTCGGAATCGTCCTCATCACGACGCCCTATGTGTTTCAGATTTTCTTGGTGGCATCACACTTCCGTCGAATCCTCGTTCCGCATGCGCGCGTATTGCCGGATCCCGTCTCGCAACGGCAAACTCCGCTCCGTCAACTGGTGCAGTCCCTGCCAGTCTCGCTTCAGGTCGAGAGACGGGTCATACCCCGATTGCGCCAGAAGCCGCCATCTCTGGTCGTACGATCGATTCCGCTTCGCGCCGTGAAAGAAGTGATTCACCAGCCCGGGCAGATACCCCACATTCCGCCGGATGTATTTTTCTGCGCGTGCTTGCCACTCCCGGCACAGCTCGTTGTAAGACTCGGAATATCCCGAATACAACGATCGATGAACCTGCCCCACCAGCGCCGACGCCATGTGCCAGTCACCCTGCCCGAGAATGGCGTGATCAATCAACATGCCCACACGATCGAGCGCGCTGCGCTTCGCCGCCCAGGCAAATCCCGGATGCCAGAACTTCCCGCTGTGCACACCGTAATAGCCGTAAGTCGGCTTCGGTTCCATAAACGCCGCTTCATGCGGGTTGGGCCGTTCCGTCACCCACTTGTACAAAAATCCCGGAGTCGTGGTCAGAGGCTCGTAGTCCGGTCCTACATCCTGTGCATGGCTGAACATCTGCAACACGTCATAGTGCTGCAGAAGTTGCATCGTCTCCTGCGCCCAATCCGGCCGGTTGAACTTCACATCCGCGTCGATCCAGGCAACATACTTCGCATCCGCCGGCAAGCGCTGCATCAACAAATTCAGCGCGTTCTCCTTATGCCAGATTTCACTCGTCGTTCGCAGCTGCAAATGCTTCGCATTCCCTGGTTGTGTTACTTCAAAATGCCGCTCGCCAAGCGCCACTTCGGCCGTATACAGAATCGCTCCCGCCGCTTCGCACTCTTGCTCGAACATCCAGTAGTTCCAGTAGCGCGCTCGCCATCGCAGCGGATTCTCCAGCATAGTCACCACGTGCAGCCGGTCCGGAAAAACGTGAATCCCCGGCTTGGCCTGGGATGGATGATCGATGCACCGTGCGCATTCGCATCGCACATGATGTTGCAATTTCCACTCGTCGCTCACAATTTCTCCCCCGGTTTCCATTCTTAATTCAAAAGTCCGCCGCTTGCCCACCGTGCAATCTTTCCGTGCGAATGAATCCGCAACCCCGACGCCGCACGATCCAACTCCGCATTCCCCGTCTTCGCCGTCATCACTGCGTCATACGAACTCACGAACTCGCTCGCCGTCATCGGAGCCTGTTTCATCGCCTGCCTCTTCGCCATCGTCATCATGGCCGGCGACGCCCCCGCATTCACCAGCGGTACAATCGCCGCCATCGACTGCACCTCGGAAAGCAAAATTCCAACCACAGCCGTGATCTTCGCTTGGGTTGCGGCGTCCTTTACATGCAACACCGGCAGAAGACCACTTAGGTCTGTCTGCACCGCGCTCATCGCAACCTGGATCTGTTCGATCAGTCCCGGCTGCGCCGCGGCATCCGCCTTCTGATACTGCGCTATCAGTGACTCCATTAACTGCAAGTCGGCCCCCGCCTGCGTCCCTGCACTCTGCACGGCTTGCAGATCGGCGGCTGAAATGTCCCTACCCTGCAATGTCGCCAGCAGAGTCATAAGATTCGCCGTCGCCGGAATCAGCGCCGCGACAATCTGCTCTGCCTCTCCCATCCACGTCGTCGAACAAGCAGTTCCCATCATCGTCGCCAGCAACACCAACACAATCGCCCGCCTCGCCATCCTGTTTTTCATGACCGTACTTCCTCTCGATTTCGTCTACCTCTCCAAAAAACAAAAGGCACAGGTTTGACTGTGCCTCTCTCGCGCATTTGTGCCTGCCTACTAGAACGACCACCGCCGCATCGTGCCACTTGCTCTTAAATTCGCCCGCCTCGTGGAACCAATCAACCGCCAGAGCGATTCAGTAGAATCGGCTTGGCTCCCACCTGCACCGTAGTCGCGTTCGTGCCAATGGCTGTGATCGTTCCATTCAACGCCGTAAACGACCCGTACATGCCCGCTGGAATCGCAACCGGTACAGTCCCGCAAATCCCCGAGGAACAACTTTGCGATGTATCCCACAACACCAGCGAAACCTGATTACTCCCTGGCACAGCCAGTACACAAGTCCAGGTCGTGCCAGAGAGGTTCGAGCAACTCACCGTCTTTCCCACCATCCATCCATAGATCGTCCCATAAGCAATTCCAGCCTCGCTCAGGCACCCGGCGCTCGCGGTGCATCCCGCAGTCCCATTCGCATTCCACAGCGTGCCCACATTGTTGGCGTTATATGCATACCAATACATCCGCTGAAATCCTGACGACCAACCCACCAGGTAACTTCGCGCCACAAACGCCGCCTGCATATCTGGATCGGGCTCCTGAATCGAGTTCGTCCCCCAACTGAACTCAGTTGCCCAGCAAGGGATCAGCGAGCAACTCGATCCGGCCGCTTGCATCAGCCCGTTGGCCGTGGCGTAGCGCGCCGCCTCGCTCTCGCCTGCCACTGGACCGCCGCCCGCGGGATAGGTGTGAACCGCCGCGGCATCCATATTCGTCAAGGCCGCCGAGGTCAGCAGGTAAGCGCCGAAGCCCGTGCTTTGCGGGGCCTGCGTCACCACAGAATTTGAACTGAGCACCTGTACTCGCGGCAGCACTCCGACCGCCGCCACCCCCATGCTGGCCGCACTGCAAGCTGCGCCTCTGCCCGTGAGAATGCAATTAGCGTCCTGATAAAGTCGGACCAGTTGTGCGTCTGTCCCTTCCCACGCTGGAAATAAGCTGCCAGTCTGCGAGGTAAACTCATTCCATATTTCCACCGCGGTCACGGCCTGGTAGCTCGACGACAATCCCGCGACATGCGTCCCCAGCGCATAGATGTAATTCTTCCAGGTCTGATCCGTTCCATCCGTCCTGCCATCGCAGTTCTTAAGTCCATTTACATTGCTACAGGACGCCGCGATGTCGCTGGGCACACCGCAATACCCATCTCCACTCGAACTGTACTCGCAGGTCGAATTCGTAGGATCGCTCGAGATGAACGTCGGCGTTCCACTCAACGTGAGCAGTACGTCCGTCAAACCGTTGCTCTTTGCGTTCTGCAGAAATGGATCTAGATTCGTGAACGAGTACGTGCCCGCCGAAGGATTCATATTCTGCCAGCGTGTATTGGTGTCCCAGAGCCGCTCGCTCCCAATCGGAATCGTTGGATAAGGAGCTCCAGAGTAAAAATCCATTCCAAAGAAAGTAGCCGGAACCACCGGTTGAGGACCGTCCGGATAAGGCCCAGTCGAACCGCAGAGTGTGTTACAAACAAAAAGATTCTGCGTCTGAGCCGCGTCAATCGCTGGAATATTCACCCCCATCGATGTTCCATCCGACGCATCCTCCGCATTCCCTGAATAGAATGCGCTGTCCGAGCGCAACTCAAATTGGTGATAGTCCGATAATGTGAGCGGCATCGCCGTGGCGCTCATGCCTCCCACGAATCCCACGCACGTGGCCGAGGAACTCTCCACCGTCGCTCCACTGCACTGAGCCGTGCTCGGAAAATACATCACCGGCGAGCTCGCCGGGTATGCCGGATTCAGCCCGTAAGCTGTATACACGGACGCCGTCTGCCCAGGCCACACCAGGTGATCCGCGGTGAAGGTGTTGGCTGTATCAAAATTAAACTGTTCCGCCACCGTCCCGGTGCCCACCGCGTTGCTCCCCCAGCCATCGGCCCCGCCCACGAAAAAGCTGTTCTGGAAAGCGTTATTGACGGCGAAATTCGGTCCATCCGTGGTGCTGTTGTTAAATCCATCCGCGCTCGTAACAGTATTCAGGTTGCTGCTGATTAATGTGTTGTGGCTCCACAGAACCGTGTTAGGCCCGCCTTGGAGTACCGTGAACTTGCAATATCCGCTGGTCTCGCTGGCGTTCGCGGTATTTGCGAAAGGATAGGTCACGCTTACGTTCGCATTCGAAAACGTTCCAGTCCACGGTGCGGATCCGCTCGAAGCCAAAGGACCAATGCCACTCGGGATGTAAGTCTTATCGTGAAGCGTGCTTCCCACCGTATCAAAAGCTGGGTTCTGACAATTTGTTATCGCCACCGGGTCACCCACGCTGATGTCGAAAGCCTGAAACCCTATGGCTCCGCTGACTGGGGTTGCAGTGCTGACCAGCGTTACCGTAATCGTCGTTCCCGCTGTGCTGCATCCGGTGCCCGTACAAGTCAAAGTGGGCAGAACCGTGCCCGTATATCCCGAACCATAATTCGCGGCTGCTGCCGTCATGCTCACCGCAAACGCTCCGCTCGAGCAGGAGACCACACCCGTAGCCTGATTTCCTCCCACCAGATTCGGCGTCGGAAAAACGAGAGCTCCGCCGGTTACGCAGGTCCCTCCAGTAATCGTCACCGAAGCCACCTGCCCCGGACATTGACCATCGTCCACCGAGCAATCGGCCACAAAGCTCGCCTGCTGCCCCGTCGCACCTTCCGTGACCGTTCCCTGCCAGGTGCTTCCCCCGCCGTTCAGTTGCATTCCGAGGTTCACGCTGCATCCATAATTCGAACCGGACGTGTTGTAGAAAAGATCGTTGAAAAATCCTATCGCTCTCGGCGGATAAGCCACTCCTCCGCCCGGTCCGGCAACCGATGTTGTAACCTCCACGCCCGCACAGGAGTTTCGAAACAAATCATTCTGCGAGGTCACATCGTGCAAAGTCCCCTGATAATAAGTTCCCACGCCGGAGGAATTATTCTTCACGTCGAAGTCGGCGAAGGCCCCGCTCTGCCCTCCCGAGTCGTCAACATTTTCACGGATATTTCCCGCGCTGATCACTCGGCCCCCGCCCTTATTCTCGTAAGAATTTTTTCGTTCCAGCGCGAATTGCCCCGGCCACTTGGGGTTCGTCCCCGCAAGAATCGGACTCTGCCCCAGCCAGGAGAAGGGATACGTCAACCGGTTGCGCCGCACCTCCGCATCGACGAACGGAATATAGCCGAAGATCGACGGACCCGATCCTCCCGCAAATCCTCCCGAAAAGATGCCGATCGATCCGCCTTCAATCCAGTTATGATCCAGCTTCAACTGATCCCCTTGCGCCGTGATTCCGTGGCCTTCGGCGCCCGGCCGCTCGATTTGGCTCACTTGCGAATCCACCACCGAGCAGTAAATGCAATCCAGTTCCAGCGCCGACG
>Ga0302320_10031446_pt1 | contig 10064 bp, 6 predicted proteins | sample Bog_T0_3_FD_202130 | JGI IMG/M metagenome (GOLD analysis project Ga0302320, IMG submission 202130) | Peat permafrost microbial communities from Stordalen Mire near Abisko, Sweden - Bog_T0_3 | ecosystem: Environmental > Terrestrial > Soil > Wetlands > Peat | place: Sweden: Abisko, Stordalen Mire...
GAGGTGATGGATCTCGAGGCCGGGCAGGCGGCGCTCGAGCACGGCGAGCACGATGAACGCGGCGAAGGTGGCGAGCAGGTAGCTGACGAGGTAGACGCTGACCGCGACCTGGCCGGTGATTTCATCGGGGCCGGGCGGCGTGAACTGGCCGGCGATGGAGGCCGCGCCGCCGATGATGGCGACGAGCATGAAGCCGGTGTGGCCGACGCTGGAATAACCGAGCATGCGCTTGAGGCTGCGCTGCGGGATGGCGGCGAGGTTGCCGAGCAGGAGCGAGGCGATCGCGCCGACGCTGAGCACCGGTACCCAGTAGTGAGAGGCAGCGGGCGTGTCGAAGGCACCGAGGAGGATGCGCATCAGGATGATCAAGCCGCCGGCCTTGGAGCCGACGGAGAGGAACGCGGTGATGGAGTTGGGCGCGCCTTCGTAGACGTCGGGCGCCCAGCTATGGAACGGCACCATGGCGATCTTGAAGCCAATGCCGGTGAGGACGAGCAGCAGGCCGAAGGCGATGCCGGGCGTAAAGGGATTCGAATCGGTGTGGAAGGAGTTCCAAAGGAAATCGAAGCGGGTCGTGCCGGTGAGGCCGAAGATGTAGGCGACGCCCATGACGAGGAAGGCGGAGGAGAGTGCGCCGAGGATGAGGTACTTCACGCCGGCCTCGAGTGCGATGAGGCTGCGCCGGTGGTAGGCGACGAGGATGTAGAAGGAGATGGTGACGAGCTCGAGCGCGATGAAGAGCAGGATGAAGTCGTTGGTGGAGGCGAGCAGCATCAAGCCGACCGTGGTAAAGAGCGGCAGGATGGCGAATTCGCCGGGGCCATGCGCGGCAGGGGCCTGTACGTCGTAGCCCATCCAGATGACGAGCGCGGTGACGACGAGGAAGAGGATGTCGAAGAACTTGGCTGCGCCGTCCCAGACGCAGATGTTGCCCCAGAAGAGGAGCGGCGCGGGCGGGTGGTGGTGCACGCCGATGTCCATGGTGACGAGGAGGGTGACGACCGTCGAGGCGAGGGCGAGCTGGGCGATGGTTCGCGCCGAGAGCCCGGCAAAGGCCTCGAGCACGAGGAGGGCCATCGCAAAGAGGGTGAGCAGGACGACCGGTCCCACGTAGTTGATGGCGTCGGGAGGAAGCATGGTTTATTTGGGCAGGAAAGGCAGCAGTTGGACGCTGGGCTCGATCAGGTTGATGAGCAGGAAGGGCATGAAGCCGATGACAAGCGAGGCGACGACGAGCAGGACGTAGGGGCCGTGCTCCTCCCAAGTCTTGGTGTCGCTCATGCCGGTGGAGGGCACGGTTTCGGGCTCAGCGCCGCCGAGGACCGCGGTGGCGGCGACGGCGGTGGGCGGCCCTTGGTAACGCTCGGGCATCGGGCCATAGAAGACGTACTTGATCGCGCGTAACTGGAAGATGGCGGTGATGACGGTGCCGTAGATGGCAATCAGCGCGAAGAGAATGAAGATGGGGATCGGCAGATCCGGCTGGAGGGGCGCATGCCGGGCGAAGGAGCCGAAGAAGACCAGCAATTCGCCGGCGAAGTTGGCCAGGCCGGGCACGCCCATGGTGGCCATGGAGGCGAAGCTGAAGAGCACGGCGAGCATCGGCGCGCGCTTGGCGAGGCCGCCGAGCTCAGCGAAGCGATTCTCACCTGAGCGCGTGGTGATCTCGCCGCTGAGCCCGAAGAGCAGCGCGGCGGAGAGGCCGTGCCCGACCATGAGGACGACCGCGCCGGTGAGGCCGATGACGTTCCAGCAGGCCATGCCGAGGAAGAGGTAGCCCATGTGCATGATGCTGGAGAAGCCGATCATGAGCGGCAGTTCCTTCTGTGCCATCGTGACGAAGCCGGCGTAGAGGAAATTGCCGATGAGCAGCGCGAAGATGACGGGCAGCCAATCCTGAAAGCCGGTGTGGAGCAGGGGAATGGCGATCCGGATGAGGCCGTAAATCGCGAACTTCTTGAGGATGCCGGCGTGGAGCATGGCGGCGGCGGGCGGTGCGGAGGCGTAGCCGGGCGGCGCCCAGGAGTGGAACGGGAAGAGACCGACGAGAATGCCGAAGCCGACGAGCATGAGTGGGAAGATGACGGCTTGTGCGCCCGCGGAAAGGGGATGGGCCTGATGGGCATAGGTGCCGTCGCCGACGATGTACTGCGTGAGCGCGACGATGTCGAAGGTGCGCGAATGCTCGGGCAGCGCGGTGACCAGCGCGACGAAGCCGGCGAGCAGGACGAGGCTGCCGGCCATGAGGTAGATCGTGACCTGGAACGAGACGAACTGGCGGTTGTGCGAGCCCCAGATGCCGATGAGCAGGAACGTGGCGATGAGCGCGAAGTCGTGGAAGATGAAGAAGAAGAAGAGGTCGAGCGAGATGAACGCGCCCATCGCGCCCATGGTCATGAGCAGGAGGTAGCAGTAGTACTCGGAGGCGCGGCGAATGTTGCCGGGCGAGATGGCGATGGCGGCGAACGTCACGATGCCGGTGAGCAGAACGAGCGGCAGGCTGATGCCGTCGACGGCGAGATGGAAATGGATTGGTGGGATGCCGTGGATGGTGACCCACGGGATGTCCATGATGAAGGCGTAGCCGCCGTGCACGTTGGCGTTGACGTAGCCGAAGATGAGGACGAGCGAGAGGACGAAGTTGAACGCGGCGGCGCAGAGCGCGGTCAGGCGCGGCTGTGACTTGAGCAGGATGATGAAGAAGATCGCCAGGAGCGGCGCCAGCAGCAGGAAGAGGAGCGGCGAGATGTGCATGGCTAATGGAACAGGGTGAAGTAAATCAGGATGAGGCCGCCGAGGGTGAAGACATAGGCATAGGCCTGGAGATTGCCGGTCTGGAAGAGGCGCAGCAGCTCGCCGAAGCCGACGCAGACGTAGGCCGCGCCGCGGATGATGAGGCCGTCGATGATCCAACTATCGATCCACGCGAAGGAGCGGGCGACGAGTTGCTGCGTGCCGACGACATAGGTGTCGTAGATGTCGTCGAAGTAAAACTTGTTGGCGAGGATGCGGAAGATGCCGCCCTCAAGCGGGTCGGTCTTCGCGTCGTGGTAGAGTGCCCAGGCGCAGCCGATGCCGAGAAGGACGACGCACATCGGCAGGATCATTTCCATGAAGACGCCGGATTCGCCGACGGGGAACGGCGTGACGAACTTGATGGTCTGCACGACGCTCGTGCTCCAGCCGTTATAGAAACCCTTGAGGCCGATGAATCCGCCGATGCACGAGAACACGGCAAGGATGACGAGCGGGGTGGTCATGTGCCAGGGCGATTCGTGCGGATGCTCGGCTTCCTTCGTGCGCGCTTTGCCGAAGAAGGCGATGACGACCAAGCGCGTCATATAGAACGCGGTGAGGAAAGCGGTGAAGACGCCGACGGTGTAGAAGAACGGACTGCGCGCGTAACAAAGCGAGAGCAGGTAATCCTTGCTGAAGAAACCGGCGAAGGGCGGGACGCCGCTGAGCGCGAGCATGCCGATGAGGAAGGTGATGCCGGTAAGCGGTATCTTGCGAAGCAGGCCGCCCATTTTCCAGATGTCCTGTTCCTCGTGCAGGGCGTGGATGACCGAGCCGGCGGCGAGGAAGAGGAGTGCCTTGAAGAAGGCGTGCGTGGAGAGGTGGAACATCGCCGCGTCCGGCGCGTAGCAGCCGACGGCCATGACCATGTAGCCGAGCTGCGAGAGCGTCGAGTAGGCTAGGATGCGCTTGATGTCGTTTTGCTGGACGGCGATCAGCGCGGCCATGACGGAGGTGAGGCAGCCAATGGATGCGATGACCGTCATACCCGCATCGGAGAGCAGCAGCAGCGGGAAGACGCGGCAGAGCATATAGACGCCGGCGGCGACCATGGTGGCGGCGTGGATGAGCGCGGAGACGGGCGTGGGACCTTCCATCGCGTCGGGTAGCCAGACGTGCAGCGGGAACATGGCCGACTTGCCGATGCAGCCGCAGAAAAGTCCGACGACCATGATCGCGAGCAGTATGGGATTGGCATGCACGCCGAGTTGCGTGGCGACGGACGCCGATTGCCCGCTCGCGACCGGGACCGAGTTGTTATCGAGGATGCTGCCCATCCAGGGCATCGCATGCTGCGAGTAGACCCCGGCGAGCACGTTGGGCTCGACAGAAACGGTGCCCATCAGGAACCAGAAAACCAGGATGCCGGTCATGAAACCGAAATCGGCGAGGCGGTTGCAGACGAACGCCTTGTTGGCGGCCAGCGCGGCGCTCTCTCGCTCGTACCAGAAGCCCACCAGCAGGTAAGAACTGAAGCCCACGCCTTCCCAGAAAATGAAAAGCATGATCAGGTTTGACGAGAGCACGATGCCGGTCATCGAGAACATGAAAATTGAAAGCCCGCCGAAGAAGCGGCCCTTGCTTGGGTCGTGCTCCATGTAGCCGTAGGAGAAAATATGGACGAGCATGCCCACACCGGTGACAACGAGCAGCATGCCTTTCGAGAGCGGGTCGAGGATCATGCTGAAATCGACTTGGAAGCCGGGCAGGTCGATCCACATGAAGGATACCGGCGCCGGCACCGCGCCGCAGAAGACCGCGACGGCGATCAAGAAGCAGAGCACCGACGAGCCGATGGACGCGCCAATGGCGTAGTTCGGTACCTTGTGCCACCGCACCAGGATCGCAATCGTCGCGGCCAACGGACAGATAAGAAGAAACCAGGCGACGTATTGGTCCATATTCTAGAACTTGAGCTTGGTGAGATCCTGCACCGTCGTGGTCTGCTTGAGGCGGTAAAGCGCGACGATCAGCGCGAGGCCGACCGCGACTTCCGCCGCCGCGACGGTGATGACAAAGAAGACGAAGACCTGGCCCTCCATGTGATTATTGAAGCGGCTGAAGGCGACGAAGGTGAGATTGGCCGCCTGCAGCATCATCTCCAGCGACATATAGATGATGAGCAGATTGCGCCGCATCAGCACGCCGAACAGGCCGATGGCGAACAGGGTGCCGGCGACAAACAGGTAGTCGTTGAGCGTGATTTGCATCGCGGGGAGGGCGTGTCGTTACGGATGGGGGTTACGTCTTGAGCGCGGCTTCGCGGTCCTCGCGTACGGGCGGCGCCTCGCGGCTGATTTCCTCGCGGTACTGCGGGCGTGGGCGCTCGTCCTGCTTGCAGAGGACGATGATGCCGATGGTGGCTACGAGGATGAGCAAGCTGGTGATCTCAAACGGCGCGACGTAGGACGTGAACGATTCCCAGGTCTCGCCCGGGGCGGGCTTGGTGGCGAAGAGCATCCGCCCGATCCGGTGCGTGTCGTCCCGCTTGTCGATTTGCGACTGGCTGATGTTCTCATCGACGGTCTTGCCGAACGCGGAAACCTGCGCTTGCGATTGGTAGGTGGCGGGCGGCTCGGCCATTGGCGGCAGCGTGGCCAGCGTCTTGGCGATGAGCGCAAGAAAGGCAATCGCGAGGATGCCGGAGCAGGCCATCCAGATCCAGTGCCGCGGCGCGTGCTCCATCGCGCTCAGGTCGAGCAGCATAATAATAAAGAGAAAGAGCACCATCACGGCGCCGGCCGTGACGAGAATCTGCACCGCGGCGAGGAAGAACGCGCTGAGCATGACGAACAGCCCCGCCATGAAACAAATCGAGAAGGTGAAGCAAAGGGCGCTTGCGACGGCGTTGCGGTTGAAGACCACCGCCAGCGCGCAGATAATCATCCCGATGGAAAAGAGCCAGAAGAAGAGCGCTTGCATCGGAGATTACGCGGGGAAGTTAAAAGACAGAGGCCGAGCCACGATTCCACGGCACAGCCGTAGCTGAAAGATGTCGTCTGTATTTTTCATCTTCCTCCCTTCCTCCTTCTGACTTCCAACCGGCTACTTGTTCTTGTCCCACTTGTGAATGGGCTTGGGCAGCGTTCCGCCCAGTTCGTAAAGCTTCGCCTTGTCGTGCACCATCTCGTGGCGCGACGTGCCGGTGATGGCGTAGTCCTTGAGCAGGAAGATCGCCTCCTCGGGGCAGACTTCCTCGCACAGGCCGCAGTAGATGCAGCGGATCATGTCGATGTCGAAAGCCTTCGGCGCTTTCTCAACCTTGGCGTGGGGAGAATCGAGCGGGATCTCGCCGGGCTTGATGCGGATGGCGCGCGGAGGGCAGACGAACTCGCAGAGCTGGCAGCTCACGCACTTCTCGCGGCCTTCTTCATCGCGCACCAGCGTCGGCGCGCCGCGATAAAGCGCGGGCAACGTCCACTTCTCCTCGGGGTACTGCATCGTCTGCTTGCCCTTGCCGAAAACGAAGCGGAAGAAATGGCCCGCGGTGATCTTCAGTCCGACCAGAATGCCGGGCAAATACATTCTCTCGGTCCACGATAGTTTCGGACGTGAGACGATCATCGCATCGCAAGCGTAACGAAAGAAATTCCAGAGACAACGGATTTGTTCAGGATTTTTTCGAGGCCGATTTTCGAGGGCTGGCTCCAGCGAAAATGACGGAATTACGGAATTTTCGGAATTAACGGAATGGGGTGAGGGAGGCTGAAATGAAATGGTTCTCAGAGCAGAAATGGAACCGCGGTATTCCAACCCTCTTCTGTAATTCCGTTAATTCCGAAAATTCCGTAATTCCGTCAAAATCAGTTTTCACGCAGACTGCGCGCGTTGAAAAAGCTCGGCATCATCATCGTCACTTACCAGAGCGAGCGTCACATCGGGCCGCTGCTGCGAAGCTTGGAGGCGACGGTGGATCGCGCGCAAACCGTGGTGGTGATCTGGGACAACGCCTCGAGTGACGCCACGCTCGCTGCGATTGAAAAGGAGCGGCCCACGCTCAATCTCGACCTGCGCGTGCTGCCGAACCGGGAGAACGTCGGCTTCATGCGCGGCAACAACGCGGTCTACGCGGTGCTGCAAAACGAGATGCCGTGCGAGGTGATCGCGCTGCTGAATCCCGACACTGTCGCGCACGAGGGCTGGTGGCAACCGCTGGTGACTGCACTGGAAAATCCGCGCGTCGGCACCGTGGCCTCGCTGCTGCTCTTGCCCGATGGCACGGTGAACTCGTGCGGCAACGCGCTTCATTTTCTTGGGTTTGGCTTCGTGCAGAATTATGGCGAGACGGTTGCGCAGTTGCCGGTGCATCCCACGCTTTTCTCCGGCAGCGGCGCGGCGCTGGCGTTCCGGCCGGCGACGCTGGAGACGATGAACGTGCAGCTTGGGCTCACCGGCATTTTCTGGGAGGAACTTTTTCTCTACGCCGACGACACCGATCTCGGGTGGAGGATGCGCATGGTTGGGCTCGACAACGTGCTCGCGCTGGAGAGCCGCGTGACGCACGACCACCGCTTCTGGCTGCAGCCGTTGGAGAAGATGAGCGATCGCATGTTCTATCTAGAGCGGAACCGTTACCTGCTCCTGCTCGCCAATGTGAAGACCGCGACGCTCGTGCTGCTCGCGCCGTGGATTTTGGCGTCGGAAATCGCGCTCGGCATGCGCGTGTGGAAACTCTATCCGCGCCGGTTTCATTTATGGCGCGCGATCCTCAAGGAATCGGGCACGGCGGAGTTTCGCGACCGCTGCAAAAAAATCCAGGCCGGCCGCACCATGCCGGATCGCGACATCCTGCGTGCGATGACCGGCTCGATCCGACATGGGGCGATTCCGTTCGGCATCTTGGATGCCGGGCTCGATACCATCTTGCGCTGGAGTCACACGTTGCTTTGCCTGCTTGTGCGGTGGTAGGGCGGCCTCGTCGACCTCCGGATAGCTCATTAGCCACGTGATTAGTTGCCGTAGGAATTTACTTGCGCAAGACGGGGCTTCTCCTACGATACCGCCTCAAGGTAAGTTGACGTTCGGTGCTAGGTGAGTTTAAAGCTCAGTGGCAGCGTAGATCCATCCGGAGACATCAGCGAGCCATCAGAGAGGAAAAATGAGCGTTAAACTGTACGTGGGCAATCTGCCCTTTAGCATGACCGAAAACGACCTGACCGATTTGTTCGCCCAAGCGGGCAATGTCGCCCGGGTGCAAATGATCAACGACCGCGTGACGGGACGTCCCCGTGGCTTCGGCTTCGTGGAAATGGGAACCGCCGATGAAGCCCAGGCTGCCATCGCGAAGTTCCATGGCCAGGAAATCAACGGTCGCGCGTTGACCGTCAACGAAGCTCGTCCCATGGAACCGCGTGAAGGCGGTGGTGGAGGAGGCGGCGGCGGTGGCGGCGGTGGATACCGTGGCGGTGGTGGCGGCGGCGGTGGTGGTCGCGGTGGAGACCGTGGCGATCGTCGTGGCGGCGGCGGAGATCGTGGTGATCGCGGTCGCGGTCGCTACTAAAGCACCAAGATTTTCAAGAAAGGCCCAGGATTTTTTCCCGGGCCTTTTTTGTGCTGTGATTGCCCGCAACGTTTGGGCGCGGGCTGGAGAACTTTTTGCACACGCGTGTCGGGTTCTCATCGGCGCTGAGCCTGTCGCCCGGCGGTCGACGGCTGCCTACTTTTCATTCGCCTACGCACGCTGCAAAAGCGATACTGATTGGATGTCGAAAAGGGATTTGGCCACGGCCATTCTGGGCATTGAGGGCGGCGGAACGAAGACGACTTGGGCGCTGCTGACGCCCGACGGCAAGCTGCTGAAACAAGGGGCGGCGGGTCCCGGCAATACCCTCCTGCTGACCGATGCCGCGCTGGAGAAATTATTTCGCGGCATTCGCCGCGGCGCTGGTGCGGGTGTGAGTGCAATTGGCGGCGCGTTTGCAGGATGCAAGCAGGCTGAGGAAAAGGCGCGCATGGAAAAAATCCTGCGCCGCGTCTGGCCGAATGCGGGCACGATTCGTGTGATGGAAGATACGCGGTCGGTGCTCGCCGCCGCGTTTGGCGAAGGGCCCGGCATTGTGGTGATCGCGGGTACCGGCTCGAATGTCGCGGGGCAAAAGTCCTCGCGCGATCCCGTGGAAAAAACCGGTGGGTGGGGCCATCTCTTCTCCGACGAGGGCAGCGCGTACGATCTTTCGCGCCGCGGTCTCGAGGCCGCTTACGCGCACTACAACGCAACGCGAAAAATTTCTCTCCTTGCCCGCGAATTTCTCACCGCTTCCGGGAAGGCAACGCTGGAGGAACTCGTGCCGCATTTGCTCAGCGACACGAGCAAGACCGCCGTTGCCCAGGGGTCGCGGTGCGTTTTCGCCGCTGCGGATAAGGGCGATGCCGATGCCATCCTCGTGATCCGCGGCGCCGTGCACCGCCTCGCGCAGAACGTCGTGCTCACTTCGCGCCGCATGGACCTGCCTGCACCGCGCGTCGCGCTAACGGGCGGCCTCTTCGAGAATCAGGCGGGCTACGTGCGCTTTTTTCAGCGTGTGCTCAAGAAGGCCCTGCCCAAGGCAGAATCCTTTTTGCTAACCACGCCCGGTGTTTACGGCGCAGCGCGTCTCGCAGGACTGGAAAAGCTCCCGCAAGTGGAAGCCGCGCATAAAAACGGCAAGCCGATTGCCGAGCCGGCTCGTCTCGCCGCGTTCGCACAAGCCGCGACCGAACAGCGCAATCCGCGCTCGCGTGGACTCGACCGCCGGTCGATCCCGGAACTGGTCGATCTCTTCATCCGCGAGGAGCGTTACGTGGAGAAGTCTCTGGCCGCCGAACGTGCGAACATCGCGAAGGCCGCGGCGCTCGTCGCGAAGAGGCTCGCCGCGGGCGGGCGACTTATCTATGTCGGCGCGGGCACGAGCGGACGGCTTGGCGTCGTTGATGCGAGCGAGATGCCGCCGACTTACAACGCGCCGCCCGAGCAGGTGCAGGCGATCATCGCCGGCGGCCCGGCTTCGGTTTTCAAGAGCCAGGAAGGCGCGGAGGATTCGCGCGAGGCCGGCGTGGCGGAATTGCGCGCGCGCAAGTTGAGCAAACGTGACGCCGTCTGCGGCATCGCGGCCAGCGGCCAGACGCCGTTCGTGCTCGGCGCGCTGGAGTTCGCGCGCAAGAGCGGCGCGGGCACGATCCTTCTCACTTGTAATCCAAAGCGTGTGATCCGCACGCCGGTCGATGTCGCGATTGATCTTCCCACTGGCCCCGAGATTGTTACGGGCTCGACGCGCATGAAGGCAGGCACG